>JAANMV010004762.1_pt1 | contig 10435 bp, 4 predicted proteins | sample 7279661 | NCBI WGS metagenome assembly JAANMV01 (sample SAMN14094540, study PRJNA606508) | bioreactor metagenome | isolation source: A lab-scale SPAN reactor treating ammonium-rich wastewater day 121 | place: Ireland: Galway | collected 2017-05-16 | reverse complement strand
GATTATTTTTCTCAATTGAATTTATTACAATTTCTTGAGTATTGATGTTATTGTTTTGGTATAGTATTCTACCTAACACGTCATGGATAATTACTTGACTAGCAGAAACACCATTAAAGTTAATGTTAATACCATTATTACTATTAAAAATGATAGCCTGATTAATACTTAAATCATCTCCATTTGAAAGTGTTTCGTTAGTGTATCTAATTACAAAACGATTATTCATTTCACCAGCATTATCAGCCGCAAAACTGTATGGTGTTTCTTTTAAATTATGGATAATGCCTAATAATTTGTCTTCAATGTAAATATTTTGGTTGTTTTCAAATATACCATCAACTGCAGCTAAGGCTATTGTGTAATTACCAGCAGTAGGTACATTTACCCCAATTGCTACTTTGTCATTAACATCAAAAGGTAGTGGTCTTCCTTCGATTGTCATTTTATCTTGTTCTAAGATCGAATAAATTTTTAGAAATCCTGGCACAACGCTAGTAACTGCATCAAATAATCTGTCTTTACCATGTGTTGCATTTTCAACATAACCAATAAGTGCTCTTTCAGATACGTTATTTTGATTTACTATATCTAACCAAAAACGATGTTTTTCAGAAGTACTTATTGTATTTACTGTTGGATTAGCTGTTCTGTAAAATTGACCATTGTCATAAGCTCTACTTCTTAAACTATTATTGAAAGTTATATTTTGTGTAGTAGCTACACCATCAATCATGTTTACCATAAAACTTTGACCTCCTGCAATGAAACCATTAAAACCAGCAGGACCACTTGTAGTTCCTAAAGCATTATAAGTGATGTAATCATTTGGTGTATAATTTGCCACAAAAGAACCATAAAATGGATTTGGGATAGCCGCTGATAGTGTTGTATTATGTGTCCAGATTCTAACAGCCCCTTCAATATTTGTATTTAAAGCTAAGAAATCTACGGCGTTAATTGCTGAAGGATAAGGATTACCTACTAAATTCCAGTTGTCTCCAAATCTTGTTATGGTAACACCATTAGTCCCTGCATAATCAGCACCTTGATAAGTACCTCTTGTAATAGCAGGTTGAATCACTCCATTTCTTGGTTGACCGTTAAAGGTCCTTGAAAAAATGTTTCTCATAATATAACCAACACCAGGTAGCATTGGTGTACTTGCAGCTGCAACCCAGTTTCCTTCTCCTCCATTTGTATTAGGAACATCAGCATCCCACGTGTAAATATATCCCGAAGGTGTACTTACCCCATTAACGGGTGATGACCAATACACATAATCGTTTGTATTACCCGTAGTAGTTCTTTGATATGAAATTGACCCTAAATTGGTAGCACCATCGTTAACTTGAATCAGTGACCCGTCATCAAGCACATTGAAATTTCCATTTACTGTAAGGTTATTATTTACTTGGATGTAGTTGTTAGGACTAACCGTTGCTGTTCTTCCTGGACTTACTGTTAGGTTACCTGTTGCAATTAAGTTGTTTGAAATGTTAGTTGTAAAATTGTTATTTAATACTACATTGTGAAAAACTTCTGTACCAATAGGTGCTACATTATTAATGATTTGATCCGTTGTGCCAACGAAATGTACGGTGCTGTTTCCTTCTTCAAATTCTGTTTCGGTGCGATTATTTGTCCAATTTCCATGAAGATAAATGGTACCATCGGCAGTAGCTGCATTGTTATCGTCCATATCAATTATTCCTGTTCCATCCAATGTTAAATTACCATGTACTTGTAACACATTATTTGCATTACCTTCAATGACTAAACGACGGTCTGTAATATCTAAATTGTGTGCTACCGCAATATTACTGTAAGTAGGTGCTAATGGTGAGGCAATGTCGATAACTGCATCACGAATAGCATAAGTATTATTAATATTCACATCGATTGTGTTATCTGGCACTTCAAGTGTTTGCCAGTTTGAACAATCAAACCAATCTGTACTTCTTGTTCCTGTCCAAACTCCATCGATATAAACTCCGCCTGTTAATACTGTATAAGTTTGTCCAACATGGGTACTTAAATATCCCAAACAATCAACTCTATTTGTCCAGTTTACTGGATTATTTAATCTTGCAATCCAATCTAATTTAGTTGCAGGTGTTGTAGGTCCAGTATATTCTAAAAAGTCTGTAGCCGAACCTGGCATTAAACTGAAACAATTTAAATTTATTGGTAAACCCGATTGTTGCGTACTATTTACAAAAGAATTCCAACCTGAATTCGTATTAAAGCCATACACATATTCTCCACCAACATAAGTAGCATCATGAGTGCCCGCTGGATTTGTCCATGTACCACCTTGAGTAAAGAATATCTGGTCACCACCAGAATTCATAACTAAATTACCTCCAAAACCTGCTACTTTACTAAAAGTCCAATCTTGGTCTGGTGAATGAAACTCAACAAAAGGGATTGTATTTCTTAATCTAAAAGTAATTACTGTACCTGCTGGTATTGTTCCTCCAGTTCTTGTAAATAAATATACCCCTTCGGTATCACCCCATTCATTTGCATTGGCTCTTTGAAAACCATTATCTGTTATGTAGAAAGAATCTCCATTTAAAATGTCTTTGAAATTGATGAATGAAATTTCATCGTCCCCAGCTGAGTAAAGACCATTAGGACCAGCAGGATAACAAGTTATATTTGAATTAACTGCTATGACTGCGAAATCCCCTGGAGTAAAAACAGTACTTGGATTTGTTACACTACCATTACACACCACATTTTGAGTAGATGCGCCAGTACTGGTTGCCGTAATTGTTTCTCCATTATAGTTATTTACGGCTAAACCTGCTCTTAAACGGACATAAACTGTAGTTAAAGGCACTACTCCAGCTACCTGAGTTAAGGTTAAAGAAGAACTAAAAACCCCTCCGGAAGTTAAAGAAATTTCATAATTTGTTGGAGCGGTAAGTGTAATATTGTTTGTTAGGTTTATACCATTAACAGTAAAGGATTGTTCTGATGAAGGACCACTACCCACTACATAGAAAAATCCTGATAAACTTGCAGGAGTAGTTGTAATTGTTGGACTAGCAACAGCGGGATTTACTGTTCCTCCAATTTGTAATCCATATACTCCAGCTGCTGATGAAAAAAATCCCCAACCACCAGTACCAGTTTGACCACTCGCATAATACCTAAAAGTAACCGTAGTCCCTGCTGAAACATTTTGAAGAGCTGGAATACCTGACAAGTCTATTTGGGGGAGAACAGCAGGAGTTCCAACTGTAACAGTTGGAGAACCAATTAAAGTAAAATTAACACCATCTAAACTGTAAGCAAATTGACAACTTACTCCAGGTGTAGCTGCGAATGTTCCAGTTCCAGCAAATCTAGCATCTATTGTTGTTAAAGAAAGTGAATTTCCAACAGAAGCAGAAAGCGTAAATTGAAAATAATCTGTATTCGCAGTTGAAATTCCATTGTTTTGAAAACCTGTGGTTCTAAATGAATTAGCTCCAGCAGAAGCGTTAGCTCCAGCACCTCTAGTTAATAAATTTGAGGAATCGAGATTCAAATTAAAAACCTCAGCAGCTGATGTTGCTACTGTATTTTCACCCGTAAAATCCCATGCTGCAATCTGAGACCAACTAATAAAAGAGCTTAATAGCGTTATAAAAAGTAGTTTTAATTTCATATTACTTTAGTATTATTTGTTTTGGGGTATTAATCACAAAACAAAATTAATATTCCTTTATGTCAATATGGCTTTTGTTTGTTTATCAAATTGTTATTAAATCATTTTAAAAAATTGCTTTCTTGAATACTACTTTTCCATTACTCAACACAATTTTCATAAGTAATGGTTGGCTTTCCGAACTCATTTGATTGAATTCAAACTCATTTGTATTTACATTCATTTCAGCAGCCAACGTTCTTCCCAACATATCAAAGATGATAATGTGTTGTATTTCATGTAATGATGAATTCACAATAAGATTATTATTGGTATTGTAAACTACAATAGTGTTTTCATCAATAATTTCATTATTTTCTTTTTGGTAAACTAACTCAAATCTATTTTTAAAATCACCCATCTCTGAATTGAATTGATAGTAACCATTGTTCAAATTGTGTAGCACTCCAGTTAAATTATCTTTTAAATAAATAGTTTGCAGATTTTCGAATAATCCATCTTTTCTATCTATGCTTATTTTATAGTTTCCTGCCTCGTTAACTTTGATTCCTAAATTTACTTTATCAGATGTTTCAAATGGTAATGGTCTGGCTTGAATAACATAATCACCACCTTGCTCAATTGTTGAATAAAGGTGTGTTATTGACGCATCCATTGTTTTGCCATCAAATGCCAAATCAAAACCGTAAGTACCTGCATTAGTATATCCTACTAAAATTTGGTTGAAGGAATTAGTTGCACTCTCCAAGTTTAACCAAATTCTGTGTCTTTCGATGTTATCTGTTATTTCTTGATTTCTGAAAAATTGATTGTTAGCCGTTTTTATTCTTTGTCCATTATGGAAAAGTACTTGTTCGTTCTCAGAAGAATACACATAAAACCCTTGACCTGGTTTGATAGTACCATCTGGCACTAAACCACCTGCTGCAGCTGCTACACCACCCATAGTGGTATATGAAGCAAAATTGTTTACAGGATAAACACCTCCTGAAGCTGGAGCTGTATGTGTCCAGAAATATAATGTTTCAATAGTTCTATTGTTTGCAATGAATTCATTAGCTGTAATAGTTGAAGGATAAGGATTTCCTAACATATTATATCCTGTTTGTAATGCGGCAGTATATTTACCATTGTTTGGAACTCCAGTGAACTGACCTATAAATACTGTAGCTGTAGTTGCCCAATTATTTGGAGCTCTTATGATATATCCTTTTGCTGGAATGAAGTTATTTGTTAGGGGGTCAATCGTATTATAAGCAGTAGCAGTTGTAGTACCCGCAGGGTTGTAAGTGTAAAATCTATTGTTCAGCGTATTTGGTGAAAATGCCTTTAAGTTTTGACCTGAAACAGGAGCACTCCAAGAAGTGTAATCTAATCTTACTAAAGGAGCCGAGTTTTTAATAACTGTTATGTTTCCTGTATTGGCTACCTCATTTATCTGAATTAGGTTCGCGTTGTTTTGAATTGTTAAGTTACCTGTATTGTTTACATTAATACTTCGAACTACTGTTAAATTAAATCCAGATGGCACCACCATATTGACACCAGAAGCAATAGTTAATGCACACATTTCTAAGTCGGTTGCTAAGGTGTAATTTGCATTAATTATAGCTGATACTGATTTGTTAGGCAAACCATTACTCCATGTTGAACCGTTCCATGTAGTGGTTAGTGTACATGTTAACGTATTCCATGTATCTGGTGCTTGAGGACCACCCCAAATTACTGTAGCCAAATAAGGATTGTCTATGAATGGATTTCTATTCCCTTGAATACCTTCTAAGATATTGTTTCTATTCATTTCAACTGTAGAAACAGGGTCTTCAATATTCCATTCTAAGAAAATGTTTGGCATATCATTTAGGGGACTATAAGCTCTACTCCCTGCCCCAATTGTGCTAGCAGGTGTAACATTTCCATAACGCACATACAGATACATCATCATTCTGGCTACATCGCCTTTCCATTCATCACCTGGATACCAAGTAGTAGCACCCATAGATATTGCATCTCCTTGCCCATCGGTAAATATTTTATTTCCTCTGGTGCTGTTAAATTGACAATCTGCCGCTCTTAGATGGTGTATATCTGTACTAACTCCTGGAATACTAGTGTCCATGGGTGGATTAGCAAGTGATTGCGGAAATGTATGTTCTCTATTCCAAAAACCAATACATGAAGAAGTGCCCATTAAGTTTTTAGCTCTTGATCTATCGTTATTTGTAGCTGCATCAAAATCGTTATAACCATACAGCATGTATAATTCTGTAGTACTGCCATTTTCCAAATCAGTTTGTTGAATGGCATCCCAAGTGTCTAATGAACTTGAAGTGTAAGGTAGTTTTGTGGTATGTGTATTTGTTATTAGCGTTGCTAATTGTGTTTTGAGGTTTTCACCTGTTTGTGAAAAATCTATTCCTGAATAATACGCTGGGATTTGCGCATAGAAAATAGTAGGTAGTAATAAAAATAGTAGTTTTTTAATCATAAATTTGGGGAATTTAGTTAAAAGGTTGACATCAAATGTAACTATAACTTTAAACTTTTACAAGCGAAAACTGCTTATCAATAGATTATTTTCAATAAAATAGGCGTATTTACTGAAAAATATTCATTAAATGTTATAATTACAACAAAAAGCAAGTCAAATGTTTTTTATCTACTTTTTTAGTCCTGTTCAAAAGGAACCTATTAATTAGTTGTTACTAAAAGACTGATAAATAAGGCATTGTAATATTGAAAAACAATTTTAACTTATTCGGCTGATGTAATTTCAACCTCATCAATGTAAATATTGCCGTTTCTTTTTGTTGTGTAGAGAAATCTAATATATCTTGAAGTGCTTTTAAGCGATAATTGTTGTCTTTCACAATTATCTGTAATAGATTTATAAGTTTTGATGTTTGACCAATAGACTCCGTCAGTTGATTCCTGCAGGCTAAAATTTCCACCTTGAAACGACTCCCCTTTCATTTGAAAAATTAATTGTTTAGGAGTTGTATTAAAAAAAATCTCATAATAATCTCCTGTATTTTCTAGTTTACCTAAATTCAAAGACTTATCAGAACTGGTAGTATCTGCTGATGTTCCCCAATCTGTCCAACCTAATGGTGTTTCTGAGTTCCAAGTGGTTCTTGATGCTGGTAGATTTGTTTGTGCTTTAACTAATGATACAAAAAAAAGGAATAGGAATGCCACTTTGTTTTTCAAAATCAATTTATTTACTAACAGGCTTAATTACTGTTAAAATTATTTTGCAAACCTACTACTCAAAGTGAACTTTGAGTTGACGTAATCATTATTATTTTGTTAATTGTCTATTGCATGGTTGGTAAAATCATTATCCATAATCCATTTACGAGTTGCTATTACCCCTTCTGACAGTATGTTATACAATTCTATTCACCTGTTTACATTGAGTACCATAATTTATATATTTAGCTTTTTACGGCGATTATCGCCGTTGTAGTTAAGGTATAGTAAATCATATTAAACTAGTTCTACCTTTTGATATTTTTATAAGGAAGTTTTATAGATAGTAAAGAGCACTATTTTTTAATAAATTTTAAAGTTTCAATAATGTTATTTTCAAAATTAATTATGACATGATATATCCCTTTCTCTAAATTTTCAACACTTATTGAATCAAAATTTTTATCCATAGCAATTACTTTTTTACCTAACATATCTATAAAAATAATACTTGTTATTATTTGATTGCTTCTATTTTCAATAGTAATTATATGATTTGATGGATTAGGAAATAATTGCACTTTTACATCTGTATAAAAAATTTCTGAAGACAATGAACAATTATTTGCCATCATTGTTGGTAAAGAGACAATAGTGGCTGGTAAAAAACCATAATTTGCTCCCCAATAATAAATACTATTATCTGTCTTTAAAGCTTCTACATGACTACCTCTAGATACTACCCTTTCCCAATTGTTATCGTTATTAATTTGAGTAGGAATATTTATATTTAATGTAGTACCATTTCCCATTTCATAATTCGAATTATTCCCCCAAGTCCATAAAGTACCATTATTTTTAATAGCATAACTTGAATATGTAGTTGCAAAAATATGTAACCAATCGGTATCTGTTCCAATTTGCGTTGGAATATCTTTATTGATTGTAGTATTGTCACCTAATTCACTAGATGAATTATTACCCCAAGCCCAAATAGTGCCATCATGTTTAAGTGCTAATGTATGATAACCTGTTGACACTTCTTTCCAATTTGAATCTGTACCCACCTGAATAGGAATCAAGTAATTACCCGAAAATCCTCCAACTCCTAATTTGCCATACAAATTAGAACCCCATACCCATAATGTATTATCTGTTTTAATGGCTGCCGTCATGTCAAAACCTGCATAAATATTTTTCCAATTTGATTCAGTACCAACTTGAGTTGGAACCGTTACATTCAAACTATAAAAACCAAGACCAACATTACTAATATTATTTTGTCCCCAACCCCAAAGTGTACCATTATTCTTTATTGCGAAACTAGTAAACGCTTTTGTAGAAACAGACTGCCAATCATTGTCTGTACCAATTTGTATAGGTATATTTTTCTTAATCGTAGTACCATCTCCTAATTGTCCAGAATTATTACTACCCCAAGCCCAAAGCGTTCCGTCTGTTTTAATTGCGATTGTATGCTCACTCCCCGTTGCAATTGCTAGCCAGTTCGACTCTGTACCTATTTGACTAATTGTTGGTCTAATTTGATAAGTACCATCACCTAATTCACCATTATAATTGGCACCCCAACCCCAAAGAGTATTGTCTGATTTTAGCGCTAATACAAAATAATTTCCAGCATCTACATATCTAAAACATTGGGCATTAGAGAATAAAGAGTATACTACAGTTATAAAAAGTAATTTTATTTTCATACTATTTTATTTATATTTTTATTACATTTAAACTAAATGGTAAACATAATCAAATCAAGGCAAAATTTATTCTATTTCCTATACTATTTAACTATCTTGGGTAATTCTATTTTGTAAAACTCTCCTGGAATGTATTCCTTAACCTCATCGACTTCTTTGTATGCCAATTTTAAAAGTTGGTTTGCGTTCCAATCTTCAAAGAAGACTCCTACTACTTTGGCTTTGTTGTTTTGATATCCTACGTCTATTATGAGTTTCACGGGTTATTTTTTTTATTTACTCAATAATTGAGCCATAAGTAATTTAAAGTTTTTTTTATAAAATACTATTTTTAAATTATAAACCCAAGTATGGTTTAATTACTTCAAAAATTCCTGAAGAAGTTAGGTTAGTAAAAAGTGGTAAACCTATGTTAGAAATAAGAGACCCAATATTTAGAAGTTGAGGTTTTATATCATTATTTTTTTCTAGCTGCTTAACTGCATAATTCATTTCCATTTCGAAATCTTCTCTAATTGTCACATCTAGTTTAGATATATCATCCTTAAGAATTGAAAATAATTCTTTTATGTCTGATGAATTGTATGATATTTTCTGTATTTGTGAAGAATTCTGTGAGTTTTGTTGAATTTGAAAAGGTGCATTTATATCTCCAGTTGAAATTGAAAATGTACCAACATTTGATTTTTCTTCTTTTGATTCTAACCATTTCTCAATAATTTCAGCATGCACAGGTTTACCACTTTTTGTCCTTGGTAAAATAACATATCTAATTTGATCTAAAAATTCTGAACGATTTCCTTCAAAACGTGATAATTGATAATCTAAGAAAAATGGAACTTTATGAATTGGTTTAATTTTATACATTTTTAATCGGAACTGCATGTCATAATCTTCGTCTTTAGCGGGCTTAGTTACTTTATTTACTCCAATATGACCATGTGCATATGTAGGTACATTCAATTCAATTTTATCACCAAAAAATTCAATTTCAAATTCGTGAGGTTCGACACCATCTTCTGATATTGCATAATATTTTTTCATTTTACATATAATTTTATTGTAAGATATTTATTTGTTTTTTGTTGTTAGTTTTACATTATTAACTAAATCAACTCAGGTTTTGCCATTGAGGTTTTACCATTTGATTGTTTACCTGTTTTATGACAAAAATTTTCTGGAAATGCATAATTCTCATATTCTGCCCAAACTTTAAAAGCATCATAACACATTGGTTTGTTTGGATTGTAGGGGATTTTAACCCCTGTTCTAATACAATAGCCTTCTGTAGGCTGATTATTGAATTTTTCTTGTTTGCTTCTATTAAAAATTTTATCTTCTTGTTGTTTACTTGAAAACTCTTCTCTTGTTATTTTTTCATCTGAATGATTAAATTCATATTCAAAGTCGTTGTAATATTTATGTTTAAAATACTGATTGTTGTAAAGTTTATCTGTAACGTCATACACTATAACCGACTCTACGAATTTTTTTGAGAATCCTAAATTGGCTTTTTTGAAAACAGGTCGCTTCACAAAAACACAAATGTTTGTTTTAATGACTTCGTTAGTGTAATCGTAGGTTTCTTTGTAAAGCTTATCTAAGTTTAATGTGGAATTATTAAATGCTATACCATATTCAATATTACCAGTCATCGACTTATCTAAAAGATTAAGTGACGTTAATAAAGCTTCGCTTTCATTTGCATAAAACTTTGCATGTAGATTAGCACAATAGATAATGACAACGTTTTGAAACTGTTTGAAAAAATCTAAATCGGCAGGTTTTAAACTTTTATGGGTTTGGCTTTCATTTTTTCCAAATACTACTACTAATTCAAGTTCTGGGTTGTTCTTAATTTTCTTGA
>JAANMV010004758.1_pt1 | contig 10439 bp, 8 predicted proteins | sample 7279661 | NCBI WGS metagenome assembly JAANMV01 (sample SAMN14094540, study PRJNA606508) | bioreactor metagenome | isolation source: A lab-scale SPAN reactor treating ammonium-rich wastewater day 121 | place: Ireland: Galway | collected 2017-05-16 | reverse complement strand
TTTGGCCTGGTAAGGTTCTGTTGACATTGTACCGAGATTCAAAAACGATTTTTCACAGAATTGTCTCTTCAAACATCAGTTTTTCAGCAGCCTGCTAGTCCCTGCAAAGAGACTCGTCCCGCTCATGGCGAAGGAAAAGATAATATCACTCGTCATTCCGGCATTGACTGAAACCCAGCTCGTGCCGTTGTTCGTGGAGAGAAAAACGCCGCCACCAGTCCCGGCAATGAGATTACTACCGCTGACAGCGAGAGCACGGATAGTACTACTCGTCAAGCCTGCGCTTGCTGATGTCCACGTTGTGCCGTTGTTAGTGGAGAGAAAAACGCCGCCGCTCTGAGTCCCTGCAAAGAGATCCGCGCCGGGACAGCAAGAGACCAAACAGTAGGGCCCGTCAAGCCGGTGCTCGCCAGAGTCCAGTCTGTACCGTTATTGGTGGATCTGAAGACACCGCCACCAGTTCCGGCAAAGATATTACTGCCGTTCACGGCAAAAGAGCTGACGCCCCTGGCCGGGCCCGGAGGCAGGCCTGAATTCACTTCCGTCCAGCTTGTGCCATTGTTCGTGGAACGAAAAACGCCGCCGCCAAGCGTCCCCGCAAAGATATTCGTCCCGCTCACCATGAGCGAGAGAATATCGCTATTTGTGATTCCCGCATTCGCCGGCGTCCAGGCTGTCCCGTTGTTTGTGGAAAAGAAAACACCACCATGCATTCCGGCAAATATATTGTTGCCACTCACGGCAAGGGAATACACTGCTTCATCATCTGACAACCCGGTCGCAGTCCAGTTTGTGCCGTTGTTCGTGGAGAGAAAAACGTCGTCATACGTCCCGGCAAACAGATTCGTCCCGCTCCAAGCGAGGGCGAGAACGCTGGAGCTTGTCAACCCGGTACTCGCCGCTGTCCAGCTTATGCTGTTGTCTGTGGAACGAAAAACGCCCCCCTTTGCAGTTCCTGCAAAAAGATTCGCGCCGGCGAAGGCAAGTGCAAAGACAGGACTGCCTGTCAACCCGGTACTCGCCGCAGTCCAGGTTGTCCCGTTGTCCGTGGAAAGAAAAACGCCGCCATTGCCATACCCCGCAAGGAGATTCGTGCCACTGACAGCGAGACTGGAAACATCTGAGCTTCCCGAAGCTGGATTGATGGACGTCCAACTCGTACCGTTGTTCGTGGAGCGAAAAGCGCCGAACCCCGAGGTCCCCACAAAGAGATTCGTACTGTTCGCAACCAGCGCAGCAACGCTATTGCCAAACCAGGATGACGTAACCGCAATCCAACTGGTGCCGTTGTCGGTCGAGCGAAATACATTGCTGCTCCCGTCACTCGCGAAAAGGTTAGCGCCCGAGACGGCGAAAACATTGACGTGCGTCAGCCCGGTATTGGCGACTGTCCATTGCGTGCCGTTATTGGTGGAACGAAACACACCTATAGAAGTCCCCGCAAAGAGATTCGCTCCGCTTACAGCCAGAGAATATACGTCAGTACCCGTCAAGCCGGAATTGACCGCGGCCCAAGTTGCGCCGTTGTTGGTGGAAAGAAAAACGCCGCCACCCAAAGTCCCCGCAAAGAGATTCGTGCCGCTTACAGCGAGAGATTGAACATCAGTGGCTGTCAAGCCTGAATTAACCTCCGTCCACAGAGAGCCGTTGTTCGTAGAGAGAAAAACACCGCCGCGACTAATCCCTGCAAAGAGATTAGTGCCAAGCACAGCAAAGCTATTGACCTCGCCGCCATAAGGCCCGCTGGTCTGTATCCATTGTGCGTACAATGGATTTGTAGCGGTGAAGAAGCAAAGCACCACAAAAAGGAATGTGATATTGTTTTTCATGTGTATCTCCTTTCGTGAAAGGGTGAGGGACATAGCAAGCAACGGCCACCGCGCGCTTATTTCCCATTCTGTAAAGAATCATTCTGTTCTGTCGTTTGATATTCATACTCGTAGCTATGACCTATGGTCGCTCCCGATATGAGACCAACGACGAGTCCCGCACCTCCCACAACAATTACTCCCATCGCGATCGCACCCTCCCGCCCGAATGTTCCGCCCCCCGAACCCGAAGAACCGAGGATGATTCCGCCCGTGCCACCTATGAGAATCCCAATTCCCATCCCCTCCAGAGCTCCAATACCATGGCTCTTGATGACAATTTTTTTGATCACACTTGTAGCAACATTGGTCCTTTCGGTCGTACTCACGTCAACCCAGGAGGCAGAGTCATTGGAAATCTTAACTTCCTTTGCGAGTATGGATATTCCGTCTTTCAGTTCAATGGTTACATCCCGTCCCGCCAATTCTTCAATCATCTCCTGGTGACTGAACTCGGCGTCCGGCTTACCCGTTGAACTTACTGTGTATGTAGATGAACAGCCGGTAGAGAAAGCCGCAAGACCCGAGAGCAGCGCAATCAGTTTCAACCACCGGGGGATCCGATAGTGTTTCATATGTTCTCCTCTTGTTAGGAATCGTTATCCGACATTTGGGCAAGGCGCTCACTCTTCTCTTTCGGACAATTGCACGTACTATCCGCGCCGCTACCAATTACTTGATATGATACGACATGCCAATACCCAGGGTTGACAAGAAGGCAGAACCAGACCCTGCTGATCCCGCAATGGTTCCGACTTCGAGCTGTCCGTTGATCGAAAACTGATGAGCAGCAAAAAACTGCAGTCCGATCTGAACACCCGCCGCAAATAGCGCGGCTGAATATGCATTGAACACCCCTGCTCTGCCGCCAATGTACGGAGACCAAGTGCCGCCGGCATTGAAATGGTAGTTAACATGGGCGTACGCCGCTCCGAAGAAAAGGGCAGGCTGTGAAGGATCGCTATCGATTGCACGAAAGAGAAAAACCGTGGCTCCCAATGCGAGAGCGTCGGTGAAAAAATAACCGACATGGGGTTCGACCGCCAAGACGAAAGCGCCAATCGTTTCATGACCGCCGGTTGCAATGACTAAAGACGGCCCCACTTCAATGCCCACCTCAAAAGCGCCTTTCTCGGCCTGCCCATATCCGGCTGTAATTGAAAACAATCCTATCACTGTCACGACGACAGCAATCCGGACCGCAGACACACTGGTTGCATTCATATGCTTCACCTTCCGTTTGTTTAGATCAAACAGTTTCATTGGACGGCAACCGACAGATCACGATCAAGTGAGACCGTAACGTACAGACCGTCCGGTTCTGTGACCCTTAGTGCGTGGATTTGATACTTAGTCCGGGTTCTGCGGTGCGCAAGAATCCAAGGAACCCATGTTCACAACGTCTTAGGAAAAAAGGAATCCGGGCGGGCTGTGTTCTTTGAGAGAAAGGCAGTCGGAAAGCTGATCAGGCAGGGGGTGAACGACACGATGCCACCTACTTTTGAGATGTCGCTCGCGCAGAATGTCGTCATCATCATCGACGAAGATCTTCTCAGCAGCACAGATGAAAAACGAGATAATCAGAGCATCGAGGATGATGAGGGCAACCAGACCGATAAACGGTGCAAACCCGATCAATAGAGAAGAGAGTACACCAATTGCAGGATGATCCTGGGCAAGATACACTGCTACACTGCAGATGGACGCAAGTGCCGTCACTACAATGAGGAGAACTTTGATATTGCCTCCTTCCTTGCTGTGTGTGTGGATGGAACCGAGGAAAAGACTACTTCAAACCGTTTGAGATATCTGAAAACAGAATAACAGCGTTAGGAAACGATCTCTCGATGTTGAGTGGATTTACTGCGTTGTTACTATGATGTGTGGCTGAGAGGTGGAGAAGTGAGGGCGTTAGGCCCGGAATGCGGGGGAGAGCGCTCTCAGGTCTGAACCAATAAGTCACAGATACGTCCGTGGCGTTTGGGTTTACGACCTGGCTTTATTTTTTGACGGCGCAATGTAGTACAATTGTCCTGCGAAGTCAATAGCACAAAATTGGCTGGATGTGCCCATTGGTAGCCGACTTGCCCGTGACAGCCGAGCTAGACTATTCGAATGAGTCACAGAAACAGAAAATGCCCCGTCGCGCAACGGGGCATTTGCAGCATACAATTTCAGCAGGTACTACCTCAGCACCACCATCCGTTTCGTATCCCTAAACGATCCGGCCTGAAGTCTGTAGAAATAAACTCCGCTCGAAAGCCTGCTTGCGTCAAGTCTGCGTTCGTATGTGCCGGGGTTCAGTTCCTCATTCACCAGCGTCGTTACTTCCCTGCCCAGCAAATCAAATATCTTGAGTGAAACGAACCCGTAATGCGGTATAGCAAATTTGATGGCTGTTGTCGGATTGAAAGGATTGGGATAATTCTGCTCAAGAACATAGGTCACCGGCATTCCACTTCCCTCACCTGCCGCCGACGGCTGTCCGGTAATGAATGCGCGGACAATCAAATCGGCGTTGGTGATGGTCGTCCAGCCCGATGAAGTTGTGTAATACTGCGACCTGCCGTCAATAGGCGCTGTAAGGTCGCCGCCGATACCCGGGGCACCGGGACTCGAAGGCAAGTAGCTCAGCACGACATGAAAGTCACCGCTGTTCACCGTCGGCGGATCGTTGGCGGGCAACGTCACAAGGAAGCTGTCGATGCCGGAACTCTGATACGACTGCGCTGTGTACGGCCCCGCTTTGATCGGGCCGGGGTATCCCGAACTATCCTCATGAATAAATACAAGAATAGGGCTGAACCCGTTGTTCGTGAACGCCTTCACGCGGTACACGCGAGCCGGATATTGCAGCGGCGTGTAACGAATCCCGAACTTGTTGCCGTTGTACGTGAAGTCCACAACATAAAACGCCTCGGGAATTCCGTCGTCGTAGCGCATTTCGGTAAGTTGCGGGTTGCTCACAGCAAAATCCCCGACAGGAGCCGTGAACGGCCCGTAGTACGTTTGGGCCGAGACGGTAATCGAGCCGCGAATGGTGTACTCGTACCAGCCTTGCGCAATCACGTTCGAGTCCGTGAATGCTTGCACGCCCGTGGGAAATTCGCGCAGCAACGTGCCGTTTCTATAGAGTTGCATTGTCACAGGAACCGTAAGAGGCTCGTTGTTTAATCCCTGCGTCGGGTCAGTCCACGTCACGCGCAGGAAGTTGCCGAGCTTGGCAACTGCCGGATTTGCGGGCGCTTTGGGAGCCGCAAGCAAACGAATCGGAATCTGAATCTCGCCAAATCCGCTGGGCGTAAACACGCTTGCCATCGTTTGCGGCCACCAGCCGTGGAATACCGCATTCCCCGCATCGCGACTGATCATGAACAATCCGGCACCGACTTTGCGGTCGGGACCATACACCTGCAAGTGATTCTTGTTGAAGAAACTGAGAGGAATGCTCACTTCTCCCGTCACCCTGCCGGACGCGGATGAGAAGGCCGTTTGCGCATCCGTTACCGTATCAACAACCGGATTCACGCCGCCGCCTGTATAAATCTCCCTGAAGCGAACCGTTGAACCTGTACTGAAATAGTATGCCCAGTAGTTCCCTTCACGAAGAAGCGGATCGGTTCCCTGCGCTTCGAACTTCTTGTTGTTATTGTCATCGAAGTACAAGCCGAAGCCCTCGCTCGCCTGCAGGCCGTCGGTGTTCAGAAAATCTTCTCCCGCAATATACAATCGCTGTGCAACGCTGTCGTACTTGAAGTACATGAATACACTTCCGCGTGGAAGCGCAACGCCGCCTCCCAAGCCGAACACATCTGAAACATCTACTTTCAGCGCATCAGTCCACTCGCCCGGCGAAAGAACACCGTCGATAGTCGGCGTGTTCGTTCTGTGCGGAGTTGTGATGCTGAACTGCAGGAATGAACTGTCGACCGTCCCGTACGCTTCATTGGAATAGACGCTTTCTCCAAGACCGTAAATCGCTGTAACACGATAGTAGTAGTCCTTCAACGCAATTGCCGTTGAATCGGTGTACGACGACTGCGAGCCTGCGATTGTTTTGCGAAGATAGTACGGCCCGCCCGAGCGATACCCGCGGTAAATGCGAATACTGTCCGGAACCAGAGCGGGTGAAAACGGCGCGGCAGGCACGGGCATATAGCGGGTGGCTCCTGTCGGTCGCAGCGGAATAGAATTCGTTACTGTATAATCGTCTGTTGATAACAGCCGTTCTTCAACACTCATTCTTAACGTGGGATTCGTCCATGAAAGCTGGATGCGGGAATCGAGGCTGTGCGATGCAACGAGATTTGTTGGCGGCGCGCCTGTGGGCGAAAGCGATGCGTTCACGTTCTGTGTTGTGTCTGTTCCGGTTACCGTGACGTTGGAAATGGTTTGTGCAACATACCCGCGATGCGAAATGCGAACAGAATACGTCCCGGCCGGAACGTTCGGAACTACATACTGGCCGGTAGCGGAGGTAGTCGCACGACGCGTTGTGCCGAGAACTTCAATAACAGTGCCGCTGTTGTTCGGCGGCCCGCCTGTGAGAAGAACCGTGCCGGCAATTGCGCCGCCGCCCAGGTCAACGCCAATGTTGTACACATTGCCGCCGTTACCGAACTGCCGAGCGTGTACTGCCTTCCCTCCTGCAACAACGCTTCTGCCATCAGCCGAGATGGCAATGGAGAACATCGAGCCGGGCGTGTTTACAGCAAAGGCGGGAATGTTCGAGTTTCGTTCAAAGATGAAAATGTCAGGAAACGCATTGGCGAGATCGCCCCACGTCGCAACAGCGGCAATCGAGCCGTCGTCCGAAAGGGCGATTTGCGCCACCTCATCCCCGACATTCGGCATAACCCAATTCGGCGTGCCGTCGCCGAACGTATCGAACATGTAAATCGAGCCGTCGTAGCCCGCGCTGAGGAAAATCAACGAGCCGGCGGCAACTGTCATCCCGTCGGCGGAGATGTCAACGGCGCTTGCCCAATTCGTAAATGCCCCCGGCGGGATTTTGTACTGCCAGAGCTGCTTGTAGCGATTCTGCGCAGCGTTCCACGTCAACGTCCGCACAAAACCGGAAAGCTCGGCAATGGCAATCACCGACGCATCGGCACTCATTGCCACTCGTGATTCGGTATTGGCGATTTCGATTTCGGTTTTCACCGCCCCCGTCGCCGCATTCAACACCCACGCACGAAATTTGCCGTTGACTATAACCGTCGATTTATCCACGCTGATGTTGATGCCGTAAATTCCCGTACTCTGCGCATCGCTGAAATCAAACGTCCAGAGCGGAGTTGTGGATGTAGGATTGAACGCGTGCACCCGATGCATTCCGCCCGAAAGCGGCGACGACGTTGCGCATGCCATGAAGCTGCCGTCACGTGTAACGGCAATCGGACCGCCGATACGACCGTTCGGAATCTCGAAATTGAACGTGACGGTTCCCGTTGTTTTGTTGAACAGATAGATGTTGTGATAGCTTGCATTGGCAACAATATCCGCATTTGCCGACAACGCGATGAAATTCCGGTACACCTGCGGATCGGAAAAATACTCCCACAGCGGTGCGTTCGTCGCATCGTCAAAGAACGAGACACGCGGCGAGTTCAGGTTCCAGCCCACAAACGGATTGCCGCCGTTCGGATTGACTGTAACATCCTGCGCAATCGCGGTTGCGTCGCTTGCGTTCCATTTAACATAAGAATTCAGACGCATCGTGCCCAGTACCGACGTGCTGCGGATGCGCTCAAGTTCGCTGGCCGCCTGAGGCAGCGGATTCTTTTCCGCAACAGTTTCGGATCGCTGGATGATTTGTCCATTTGACATCGATGTGACAACGCTGGTACCGACATGAGAAGAACCGGCTTCACCGGCAAAGGCTGGCATCAAAAGAAACAACAGAGCAGAAAACATAAACGAAGGCTTCATGGGGGACTCCTTCTTATTTGAGAGGTTGGTTGGATTTGTTCACATTTTCGGGAGAGACACACGATCAAACAAATCACTTAAAATATACCAAGAGGAAATTGAGCAAACAAGGGCGGGGCGGGATTGCATCTCACAGTGCCACCAATCTCATTCCCCTCTGGGAGGTGAAATGCGCCAAGGGAGAGGGGAACGAGAAGGGTGTGTACAAGGCTCAGAGCCTCAGAGAACCTGCCAAAGAGAACCTGCCAAAAACCGGCACAGTATCTACATTGTTTCAGCAATAACCCGGAAGCGGAGAAGATGCGGAGCAGAAGCGGAGGAGATCAGAGCCACGTATGAAGGAACTATGATATGGCGACGATTCAGCTACATACGATGTTTCAAGGACTTAGCGGCAGGTCGGGCGGGTGGGTGTACAAGCAGAGAAACGGCAAGGTGTATCTCTCCAAGTGTCCCGATTTCAGCAAGCGGAAGCTGAGTGGCGGCGGGGCAGGCAATCTGAATATCGAGCGTGGATCGAAGAGTCCGGGTGAGAAAAAAATAGAACACAGATGACACGGATTGATCGGATTTGCACAGATTGAAGCGAGAGAAAACTAACGCCCCGGTTCAGCGGCGGGCCGCGCAGCGGACCGTCCGCTGCAACCGGTTGTTAGACGCCATGTTGCCTCCCCTCTGCAGCCACCTCGAACATATCAGGCGCCAAGCGCTCTTTGGCGATCTTTACTGCTTCGGGGTCAGCTTCAAAACCCAGGTAAGCGCGCCCAGTCAACTTCGCTGCTACGAGTGTCGAACCGCTGCCGCAAAAAGGATCGAGAACGAGTTGGCCTGGTAGGGTTGTTAGTTCGATGAGTGCTTGAAGCAGTTTGACTGGTTTCTGGGCAATGTGGAGGCCGCCTTCCCCCTTACCAAAGCCAGACCGCAATACATTGTCCGGGTCGCGCTCATATCGGATGAATGCCTCTTCGTTGAAGGCACCAACCCCATGAGCTAAGACGTTGTCCGCTATGGTCGTGCCTATCGTGTAAGGCTTCACAAACCAGAGAACAGGCTCAAAGGTCGGACGCAAGTTGCCAACTCGCCAGCCCTGCCACTGGTTCGCACTGTCTTCATCCCCACGTCGCTCAAACACGATACTGATCCGCTGCGCCCGATGGGGAGCGGATTCACGAAGCCAAGCCAATGAATCCTTGAAAGTAAAACCGGCATCCTCGAACGCCACTACGCAACGATGGGCCAAGCGGCGCCCCGCAAACACCAGGGCTGAACCGCCGGGCTTTAGAACTCTAAGCCATTCCCCAGCAAATGACTCGCACCAGCGCTGGTATTCAATCGGAATCTTCCGATCAGCTTCCGACCACCCGTTTAGAGGCTTGCCCCTGCGCCGAAAGATGGCTCCCGCGCGAGCCTGCGCTGGACTCGACCCAAGAAGGGCTGAGTTCGTATTGTTGTGCAATACGTCCCACTCATCCGCACCGATACCATACGGAATGTCGCTGAGGATGAGGTGAACGCTCGATGCGTCGAGTTGCCTGACAGCAGCTATCCCGTCGCCAACTACAACTGAATTCTGTTTGTACTTCTGTGTCATGAAGTCAGCCCTCAAGTAAATTACCGTGCTCGATGCGCTCAACCTGCGCGATGCGGGAATCGAGCCCTGCGGCACGGATCAGCTCCTGGATTGCTTCTTCGTGAGAGAGCCCGAGGAGTCGGTTGCGTTCCGCCCGCAAGTACGTCAAGGCCTCGTCCTTTGCCAGGTCCAAGGCCGCCAGCGACGCTGTTTTCTCCGTCGTCCACAATTCGACATGGGTTTTCAAAACGGTTACGAGCGCCTTGTTGATTCCAAGCCAATAGTCTGCCGCGCTCTTGCTCGGGTGCAGGAGGGAGACACTCCTTAGTACGCTGCCTAGGCCCTTCGTCGCAAGGGCCTGCCCCCGTCGCTCGGCCAGGGCCACCAAGGCGGCCAAGTGCGCATAACTCAGAATACAGACGTTTCGAGCAATTGCCTGCTGGTAGATTTGACTTGTGCGACTCGGAAGCTGGTAAATGGGGCAGATGAGGACAGCGTAGTCGAGGCCGTTGCGCCAGCCGTCCATTGCCTGGACCTTAAAGTCCTTCTGGTTTTTTGCGGTACGACTGAGGCGAAACGCCTTGGCGTCTGCGACAAGCGAGTATCCGCCGCCACGCGCCTGCACATCGGCGGAGTCTGCGCGAGCGTTTATCACGGCGCTCTTGAGGCCGATCGCCGTCAACGCTTCCGAAATAATGGCGTCGGTGTACTTCGAGTACAGCTTCTCCTCGGAGGAGTCGTGCCCGTAGTGTTCCGGCACCGCGCCGCACAATCTGAGGTGATCGAGCAGGGCATTGACTCCCTCCTTACGGATCTCGGCGCGGAGTTCGGCGATCATCTTGGTCGAGTCGTCCCCGAACGAGCCACTGAGCTTGGCCAGTTCAGAGACCCAGTAATTGCGACGCTTCTTCGCTTCAGGTGTCATTCCCTTCTTCCGTTTCATGTGTGCCATTGGTTGGTCCCATGGCGTCTAACGGTTTGCGTTTCAGCCGCCCGCGTAGCGGAGCGAAGCGCAGCGGAGCGGGTCGGCTGGAAACGCTTGTTAGGCGGCGTTCTTGTTTGGGTGCCAC
>JAANMV010004756.1_pt1 | contig 10440 bp, 10 predicted proteins | sample 7279661 | NCBI WGS metagenome assembly JAANMV01 (sample SAMN14094540, study PRJNA606508) | bioreactor metagenome | isolation source: A lab-scale SPAN reactor treating ammonium-rich wastewater day 121 | place: Ireland: Galway | collected 2017-05-16 | reverse complement strand
CATATGGATAACATTTATAAGCTTTTAGTAAACAATTCTGCTTCGTTTGAAGTTACTGAAAATAGTCTTCAAAATTTAGATGCCGTAAAGGTAGAAGAAGCAAAGTTTCACGTACTAAAAGATAACAAACCTTACAAAGCTGAAATTGTTTCGGCCGATTTTCTTTCCAAAAAATATACCGTAAAAGTTAACAACAACACTTATGAAGTGGCTATTTCTGGTGCTTTAGATGAATTAATCAAAAGTATGGGAATTGAGCGTGGAAGAACTAAACTTGTTAATGCTATCAAAGCTCCAATGCCAGGTTTGATTTTAGAAATCAATGTTTCGGTTGGACAAGAAGTAAAAGAAAACGATCCTTTATTGATTTTAGAAGCCATGAAAATGGAAAACTGTTTCCTTTCACCAAGAGATGGAGTTATTAAATCAATCTCGGTTGAAAAAGGAAATGCTGTAGATAAAGGACAATTGTTAATTGAATTCGAATAAGATGAAAGAAATTAAAAAAATATTAGTTGCTAATCGTGGTGAAATTGCTATCAGAGTAATGAAAACTGCAAAAAAAATGGGAATCAAAACGGTTGCGGTTTATTCGTCTGCCGATAGAAATGCATTACACGTTAAATATGCAGATGAAGCGGTTTTAATTGGTGAAGCAGCATCAAGTCAATCGTATTTACGTGGTGATAAAATCATCGAAGTTTGTAAAGAATTAGGAGTTGATGCCGTGCATCCAGGATACGGATTTTTAAGTGAAAACTCAACTTTTGCAGAAGCTTGTGAAAAAAATAACATCATTTTCATCGGACCAAAATCGAAAGCAATTGAAATGATGGGAAGTAAATTGGCCGCAAAAGACGCGGTTAAAGCTTACGGAATTCCAATGGTTCCCGGTACAGAAGATGCTATCACCGATATCGAAGCTGCAAAGAAAATTGCAACAGAAATTGGTTTTCCAATTCTAATCAAAGCTTCAGCAGGTGGTGGAGGAAAAGGAATGCGTGTAGTGGAAAAAGCAGAAGATTTCGTTTCTCAAATGGATAGAGCGATTTCGGAAGCAACAAATGCTTTTGGAGACGGTTCAGTTTTCATTGAAAAATATGTGACCAAACCACGCCACATCGAAATTCAAGTTATGGCGGATAGTCATGGTAATATTGTCTATGTTTTCGAAAGAGAATGTAGTATTCAACGTCGTCACCAAAAAGTAGTAGAAGAAGCACCATCTGCGATTTTGACTCCAGAAAAACGCAAAGAAATGGGTGAAGCGGCTGTAAAAGTAGCTAAAGCTTGTGATTACTTAGGAGCAGGAACTGTTGAGTTTTTAATGGATGCCGACCATAATTTTTATTTCTTAGAAATGAATACGCGTTTACAAGTAGAACATCCAGTTTCAGAATTAATTTCGGGATTGGATTTAGTGGAATTGCAAATTCGTGTTGCTCGTGGCGAAGCTTTACCAATGAAACAAGAAGATTTACAAATCAAAGGTCACGCCATGGAACTTCGAGTGTATGCCGAAGATCCAATGAATGATTTCTTGCCAAACGTAGGTTTCTTAAGTACTTACAAATTGCCAGAAGGAGAAGGAATTCGTGTTGATAATGGAATTGAAGAAGGAATGGATGTGCCAATTTATTACGATCCAATGCTTTCCAAATTGATTACTTACGGAAATACGCGTGAAGAATCTATCGAATTAATGATTAAAGCAATTGATAATTATTTGGTAGAAGGAGTTCACACTACGTTACCATTCGGGAAATTTGTAATGGAGCATGAAGCGTTTCGTTCAGGAGATTTCGATACAGGTTTCGTGAAAGCGTATTATGATGCCGAAAAACTAAAATCTAAATTAGATACTGAAGCTGAAATTGCAGCTATGATTGCGTTTCAACAATACGTTGAAGATCAAAAAGTGTTAAGATTGCCTAACTAATTGGCAAATTGTCTAATTGACTCATTGAAAGAAAATGGAAGATAAAATTAAAGTATTAAACGATAAAATAGCTTTAGCCAAATTAGGTGGAGGCGAAAAAAGAATAGCGTCGCATCATGCTAAAAAGAAATTAACGGCAAGAGAGCGTGTAGAATACCTTTTAGATGAAGGTTCTTTTGAAGAAATTGGTATGTTGGTTACACACCGTACAACTGATTTCGGAATGGAAAAAGAAGTTTATTACGGTGACGGAGTGGTAACTGGTTACGGAACTATCGATGGAAGATTAGTTTACGTTTTTGCACAAGATTTCACCGTTTTTGGAGGTTCCTTATCAGAGACACATGCAGAGAAAATCTGTAAAGTAATGGATATGGCAGTGAAGAATGGCGCTCCAATGATTGGATTAAACGATTCAGGTGGTGCTCGTATTCAGGAAGGTGTTCGTTCACTTGGTGGATATGCTGATATTTTCTACAGAAACGTTCAGGCGTCTGGAGTAATTCCTCAAATTTCTGCTATTATGGGTCCTTGTGCTGGTGGAGCCGTTTATTCTCCAGCCATGACCGATTTTACTATGATGGTGGAAAACAACAGTTATATGTTCGTAACTGGACCAAACGTTGTGAAGACTGTAACTAATGAAGAAGTAACTTCAGAAGAGTTAGGTGGAGCAGCTACTCATGCATCAAAATCAGGAGTTTGTCATATTACTTCACCAAATGGTGTGGAGTGTTTGGAAGATATCAAACGATTATTGAGTTACATCCCACAAAATAATAGAGAAACCACTCCAAAATTACCTTATGAATTTCAAGATGAGGTTCGCGAAAAATTAGACACACTTGTGCCTGATAGTGCGAACAAGCCATACGATATGCACGAAGTAATCAGTGGAATTATCGATGAAGATTCGTTCTTTGAAATTCATAAAGATTTTGCAGATAATATCATTGTAGGTTTTGCTCGTTTAGGCGGCAGAAGTATTGGAATTGTGGCTAACCAACCAATGGTTTTAGCTGGTTGTTTAGATGTAAACAGTTCGATTAAAGCAGCTCGTTTTGTTCGTTTTTGTGATTGTTTCAACATTCCATTATTAGTATTAGAAGACGTACCAGGATTCTTACCAGGAACCGACCAAGAATGGAACGGAATCATCACACACGGAGCAAAATTATTATATGCATTTAGTGAGGCGACAGTTCCAAGAGTTACTGTAATTACTCGTAAAGCGTATGGTGGTGCTTATGACGTAATGAATTCAAAACACATTGGCGCTGATATGAATTTTGCTTGGCCAAGCGCAGAAATTGCCGTAATGGGAGCAAAAGGAGCATCGGAAATTATCTTCAAAAAAGAAATTAGCGAAGCAGCTGATCCAGTAGCTAAATTAGCAGAAAAAGAAGCAGAATATGCCGAGTTATTTGCAAATCCTTACACAGCAGCACAGCGTGGTTTTATTGATGAAGTAATTCTACCAAGAGATACCCGAAGAAAATTAATTAAGGCGTTTAGCATGTTAGAAAACAAAGTAGTAGATACACCAAAACGCAAACATGGAAATATTCCTTTATAGTAAAAAGAAGACCGATAATTAGTCGGTCTTTTTATTTAGTTTTGAATCTACATATTTTCCTATAAAACCTAATTTCATTCGGTCTAGCATCTTTTTTTCGAATTCCCAAAAGAAATTAAATTGTCCAAAAATAGCTCCTATTAAAACAAGTAACACTTGGTAAGCTGGAAATATGATTATTAATCTTACAGGCCAATAAATCCAAAGCGATAAATTTTCTTTGGTAATATGAAGAAAGTCGGTTAATGGTTTAGACAAGTAAGCGGCCGTTGAACCGGTTATTGCAAATACAATAAATATTATCGTTAATTGCCAGTTTGAAGTTACATTCCAGCGTTCTTTAAGTTTTTTCATAGTTAAATCCTTGGTACAAAACTTCCAAGTTGTTGGTTATAAGTTAATTGGAAATATACTAAATAGTTGAATATTAAATAATTGACTTCGTATCCATAATTGATGTTGCTTTCATAATCGATTCTCATTTCATACAAATTTTGGTTGTATTGCATTGGGAGCATAAATCTTCTATTCCATTCCATAATCCACATTCTATTACGAGCTTCCATATAGGATTGAGAATAATAGTTTCTTGGTCGCGCGTAACTATTTAACCAAGATGCAAAGCCTGGATCAATTATAACAACTTCGTATTCAATTTCTTCATTAGATATACAAATCGTATCATTTAGTGGTTTTGGATTCTTTTCAAAATTTTTATTGTTCTGTGTAGTTGTACAAGCTATCAGAATAAAAGCTAAAGCAGATAAAAGTAAAAAAATACGTTTCATGGCTACTTAATTTTGAAAGTATAAAGATAAAAAAAAGCACCGACTTACTCGATGCTTTTAACTTTTAAATAATAGCAATTGTTATTTTCCGAATAGTTTTCCTAGAAGTCCTCCTAAGCCACCTTTTTTAGTTACTGCAGTCATGGCATCTTGCATATCAACTTTTCCATCATTGTTTTGATCTAAGCCAAATTGACCTCCGTATTTAGAAACGGCCTCCATTAATCCTCCGCCTTTTCCATCTGAAATAGCACTTACTAAATCGCTCATGTTAAATCCAGGTTGGTTGGGGTCTTTTGCTTTATTAATTAATCCTCCTAAAATTTGAGGAATTAATCCACTTGCAACACTTCCAGCAGCATCAGATGATAAACCAAATTTTTCACCTAAGTTTCCTGTTACTTTTTCAGTCAATTGTTGTACAACAGGGTTGTTTGTATTAATTGATGAATTACCACTTAATATACCTGATAAGTCATTAATATTTCCATTAGCAACCATATCTTTTAAGCCAGAAAGTATAGAACTTCCTGCTTCGCTCATAACGGCATCATTTTGTTCATTTGGAACCGCTGGATTATTAACCACAGCTTCATCTCCAAATTGTTTTACTAATTCTGAAAGTTGATCAAACATAGTTTTTTGTTTTTAGTTGGAACTACTAATATACAAAAATTAATTGTTCTTTAGTAAACTAATGATTTGTTCTGCCAATTCTGTTCCAATTCTATCTTGCGCCTCCAAAGTAGCTGCACCAATATGAGGTGTTAATGAAATTTTTGGATGCATTAAAATTCTGATTTCTGGAGTAGGTTCGTTTTCAAAAACGTCTAAACCAGCAAATAACACTTTGTCCTCGTCTAAAGCTTCCACTAAGGCTACTTCATCAATTACACCCCCACGAGCGCAGTTGATGATACCCACATTTTCTTTCATTAGTTTTAATTCTTCTCTACCAATTACATATCCATCTTGAGCTGGCACGTGTAAAGTAATAAAATCAGAATGTTTGATTACATCTTCAAGAGATTCTGTAACAATCTCCACATTGATGAATTGTCCGTTATAGAAATCAACACGAATTACCGCTTCATTTACATATTTATCAGCAGCAATTACTTTCATGCCTAAACCCAAAGCCATTTTTGCAACTGCTTGACCAATACGTCCAAATCCAATAATTCCAATGGTTTTTCCTCTTAGTTCAATTCCGTTTGCATAAGCTTTTTTCAATCCGTCGAAATTAGTATCGCCTTCTAATGGCATGTTTCTGTTCGAATCATGTAAAAAACGAACTCCAGTGAATAAATGTGCAAAAACTAATTCGGCAACACTTTCAGATGATGAAGCTGGTGTGTTGATTACATGCAATCCTTTTTCACGAGCATAAGCCACATCAATATTGTCCATTCCAACACCACCACGACCAATAATTTTTAATCCTGGACAAGCATCAATTATATCTTTTCTAACTTTTGTGGCACTACGAACTAACAACACTTTTACATCGTGTGTATTGATAAAATTAGCTACTTGTTCTTGCGCTACTTTAGTTGTAATTACTTCAAAACCTCCTTTTTCTAAAGCTTTGATACCACTTTTTGAAATTCCATCGTTTGCTAAAACTTTCATTTTATATTTATGAGTTTATAGTTTAGAAGTTAAGAAAAATCTAAACTGTATTTTTATTAAATATTTTTCTCTAATTCTTGCATTACATCCACTAAAACTTGAACGCTTTCAATTGGTAAAGCATTGTACATTGAAGCACGGTAACCACCAACCGAACGGTGTCCCGCCAAACCAGAAATTCCAGCTGCTTTCCACATAGCATCAAATTTTTCTTGATGTGCTTCATCATTTAATAAGAACGTAACATTCATATTACTTCTATCTTCTTTCGCAGCGGTTCCTTTGAATAAAGGATTTCTGTCGATTTCAGTGTAAAGTAAGTTTGCTTTTGCATCATTGATTTTTTCAATAGCGGCAATTCCACCTAATTTTTTCAACCATTGTAGCGTTAAAAGTGACGCATAAACTGGGAATACTGGTGGCGTATTATACATACTTTCTTTAGAAATATGTTGTTGGTAATCTAACATGCTTGGAATCGTTCTTCCTGTTTTTCCTAAGATTTCAGTTTTTACCACTACTAATGTTGCACCAGCTGGACCCATATTTTTTTGTGCTCCTGCATAGATTAAATCAAATTTTGAAAAATCTAAAACACGCGAAAAAATATCCGAACTCATATCGCATACTAAAGGAACATTCACTTCAGGAAATGATTTCATTTGGGTTCCAAAAATGGTATTGTTACTTGTGCAGTGGAAATAATCTGCATCAGCAGGAATAGTATAACCTTTTGGAATATGATTGTAATTTTCAGATTTTGAAGAAGCGACTACAACAGTTTCTCCAAAAAGTTTTGCTTCTTTAATAGCGCCACTTGCCCAAGTTCCCGTATCTAAATAAGCTGCTTTTCCGTCAACTTTCATTAAGTTGTAAGGCACCATTAAAAATTGCATGCTTGCACCACCGCCTAAAAATAATACTTCGTATCCTTTGCCTTCTAATCCTAAAAGCTCTAAAACTAAAGCTCTAGCTTCGTCCATTACGGCAACGAAATCTTTACTGCGGTGAGAAATTTCTAAAATAGATAATCCTGAGTTGTTGAAATCTAAAATAGCTTGTGCCGATTTTTCGAATACTTCTTGTGGAAGTATGCATGGACCTGCACTGTAGTTGTGTTTTTTCATTGTAGTTGTAGTTATTTATTTATGGGTCAAATTTCGGAATTCTTAAATAAAAAAATGACTTAAATGCTACAATAATTATGAGATGTTATTAACAAAAACGATTTAGTTAAAATTCTTTTATAAAAATTATAATTTAGTAATTATTTGCTGTTTTTTTTATTAAATGAGTAAAGATTGTTTTTGAAAGCAAAAAAATCATCTTTGGTTTTTTCAAGGTGTCGAATTTGAATTTTTTTACCCGAAATTGTAGTTATAATTAAACTTTCACCAAGTTCTCTTCCATATCCAATACTTGTTATTGCGGTTGATTGTATACGATTTATTTCTATCCAATCTAAGTTTACTGTTTCATTATCAGTTATAATATCGGTTTTAATCCATTTCATATTTAAACCGCTTTCAGATATAGTCCATTCCATAATACCTTCGCCTGTTTTTTTATTTAAATAGGAAACTAGTGGCAGAAATAAGATGAGAAATAAAACTAAAAAGATGAATAATCCAAGTTTATCTAGTTTTACAAAGTTATTTAATGTGAATACAGAAATCCCGTAAAGTATAAAGAACACAATAAACCAAAAATTTTCAATTGATCTAGATGCTGTTTTTACAATAAATTTCATTTCAAACTAATTAAAAATGCCAAAGTATCCACATTATCCGCATAATCCCAAAGTTTTGGTTGTTGGGTTTGCCCAAAAGCTACTGAGTTTGGAATCAAATTATTAGAAACAATACATTGAATTTGCTCTGCATCATTTTCTAATCGTTTTTTGACATCTTCCAAATTTTCATAGAATTCATAAAACACCGATGAAATAGGAGAAGAGTAACTCAAATCTTCTTTAATCGTTAAAAACTCATTGTCCAATAATTGAAAATTACTCATCAAAAAAACCGCTTTGTTGTAATCGTAATTATTCGCATATTTTTCGTAGTGAATCACATCGCGATATTCGTACATAGCTTTGAAGAAATTATCAAAATTATAACCTTTTGGAACAAAAAGTTTAGAAACATTACGACAGCCTAATCCAAAATAACTAAAAATGTCTTCGCCTAAGTTGACCAAATCTTCAAAAGTTTCATTTCCATCTAAAACCGCAACCGAATTTCTATTTTTTCGAATGATGCTTGGTTTATCTTTGAAATAATATTCGAAGTAGCGAGCTGTATTGTTACTTCCAGTAGCAATTACGGCATCAAAACCTTCTAATTTGCCTTCTACAAACGTTATTTTCGAGTTAAGTTTTGGTTCGATAGTAATCAAATATTTCGCTAAAAATTTCAATAAATGTTGGTCGTTTGATGAGGTTTTTACCAATACATCATGACCCGAAATCAATACTGAAAGAAAATCATGAAAACCCACTAACGGAATATTTCCTGCCAGAATTAATCCTACTTTCTTCGATTCAATTTTTGAGAAATCGTAGTTGGAAAGCCATTGATTTAGATTGTCTTCTGTTAACGCTTTTGCCCAAGATTGAATGCTATGTAAAACTTGTTCTGGTGTAAACCAACCATTATGCGATTGCGAAAGTTCAATCAAGTCAGCAAAGTTGTCAAAGTACAAATCGTTGTGTAAAACCGATGCCGATTTAATGTTTCCTTCTTTAGAAAATTGACGTAAGAAATTCCCTAATTCAACAAAACTCGATTTTATTTCACTTTGTAACATTTGTAATTTGTTTATGTTTGGTTTACATTGTATTTTTGTAGCGCAAAATTAATCATAATATTAGAATATCACGTTTTTCTGAATTCTAATTTCTAAATACAAAAAGAATCATGGCAATTATAATAACAGATGAATGTATCAATTGTGGGGCTTGTGAGCCAGAATGTCCAAATACAGCAATTTATGAAGGTGCTGATGATTGGAGATGGAAAGATGGTACAAAATTAAGTGGTAAAGTAATTTTACCAGACGGAACAGAAGTTGATGCTGATGCAGTTCAAAGACCAATTTCAGATGATATTTACTACATTGTTCCTGGAAAATGTACTGAATGTAAAGGTTTTCACGAAGAACCACAATGTGCGGCTGTATGTCCGGTAGATTGTTGTGTACCTGATGACAATCACGTGGAAAGTGAAGAAACTTTGTTAAACAGACAATCGTTTTTACATAACGAATAAATACTTTTTTACAATATTAAGAAAGAGAATTTTCATTTAGAAAGTTCTCTTTCTTGTTTTTAAAGGTTCAGAAACTTCTTAAGATAAGTGTTTTGTAATTAAATTTTCGCTATATTTGATTGATAATCGGAAATTTATGATAAAAAAACTTACTTTTTTATTATGGTTTTTTACTACTTTCGTCTTTTCACAGAATCTCGAGTTTACCGTAATTGTGAAAGATTTCGATACCGATTTACCTATTGATGAGGTTACAATTACAGCCCTCAGAACCAGACAAGGTTTTTTAACCAACAAAGAAGGAAAAGCAATAATTAGTCTAACTCGGTCTTCTGATTTAGAATTTATTCACTCCTCTTACAAAACTCTTGTGGTGAAATTTTCAACCTTAGATAAAAAAGAAAATGTTGTATATTTAGTGCCCAACACACAACAACTAGAAGAGTACATCATCACAAAAGATCATCCACAAGAAATTTTAAAACGGATTATTGAAAATTCTAAAGCTAAAATTACCATTCCGATTAGTTTAAAGGTCTATTTGCACGAATTTTATAAACGTGATAATGAAATTATTTTTTTTAACGATGGACTTATTAATTTTCAAATTTTAGGAAATGATAAGAATATAAAAACCGACATTTTAGTCGAACAAAATCGGGCTATTGGTGTTTTAGATGGAGATATTGATCCCAATATATTAGGTTATGATTTGAATAATATCATCGAAAATTATTATCAATTTAAATATCTAGAAGAAGTTCTCGATACAAAAGCTAAAAAGCTCTATGATTTTTCCGTAAAAACCTATCCTTCAAACGAAGATTATTTGGTAATTAAAATTGTTTCATTACCAGAATCTAAAGGAATTTTGTCTGATTTTATGGTGGTTTACGATAGCAATAAAAAGTTGATAATCGAAGTTAGTTCGTATGTTACTCCAGACCGACTTCAAACCTACAAAGAAAGTATGTTTGCTTCGAGAAAAGTTTATAAATTAGAATTTAAAAATACGTTCCGATTAGAAGGAAATTACTATTATTTGGCCAATTCTAAAGAAGTTATTGGATTTGAGAAATACTATAAAAAGAAATCCAGACGTATCGAAGTCAAAAATCACATGGTGATTACCGATTTCAACAAAAAGACTTTTGAATACGGAGAAAAAAATGTTTTTAAAGGAAAATCACTTATCAATAAAAAGACTTCGTTTTTTACGGATTATTGGGATGTAGA
>JAANMV010004750.1_pt1 | contig 10445 bp, 4 predicted proteins | sample 7279661 | NCBI WGS metagenome assembly JAANMV01 (sample SAMN14094540, study PRJNA606508) | bioreactor metagenome | isolation source: A lab-scale SPAN reactor treating ammonium-rich wastewater day 121 | place: Ireland: Galway | collected 2017-05-16 | reverse complement strand
TTTAGCTGTTTATAATACCACGAACGCCTTAACAACTCTTTATCAATTACTATTACATCGTCTCTGAATTTTTCTACGATTTGAAAATAATAAGAAGCTGAAATAAAGTAATCCCACTGATAACTAAAGATAATTGAATTGTTCGGAACACTGTTTAACAAGTTTTTGGTATAATCTTCATAAGTATAGTTATCGCTTTGATCTACTGAATCAAAGTTAGAATATGTTTGAAAGGAAAGAATAAGAACTAATATGATAACTGATATAGGCAGATTGATTTTTTTATCTGCTGCAAATAAAAGAAAATAAGCAGTTCCAAATACAGCAAAAAATGCCAATGAGATATAAGCAAGTAAAAAGTATGAGTCTATATCATTTATATCGTAATTTATAGAAAACAAAACAGTTGTAAGAAAAATTACAATGTTAAATACAAAAAACTTTCTCGCTTTTATAAATGATATAATCAAACCGGAGAGAATAATTAAAAGTGTAATAGAATACTCATTCGTTAGATTATTGATAAAATATTTAAACTGTTTTGATGCGGCTTCAGTTGATGAGAAGAGCCAAACCTGATACTGCCTGCCGGAAATGTGTCTGATTATTCGCTCCCAGTCGATTGGATTACCCCAATTAAGTAAAGGGTCTTGTGAGGCTCTGATCGGTAAATATAAATAAATCAAAATTAGAACAGGGAAAAAAAGCAGCAGCATAAATCCGATTTGTTTTAAACTTCTTGCAGTTAATTTATTCTGTAAAAAGTATAAAAATGCAGCGGCAGGTATTATCCACAATGTTGTCATGTGATTTGTAAAACCAAACGCCAATGCAGCAGCAAAAATCATCCAGAATTTATCAATCACTTTTTCTTGTTTTGTAAACAGGAATGCTTTTAGTAATGTTAAAATTATAATTGACATTAATAGCAGATGCAGACTGTAAACTTCAACCGAAGTACTTTGAAACCAGAATGTTTTACTGAATGCAAGAAATAATGCACCTATGATAGAAGATATAATTTTTACCAGTTCCGAAAACTGAAATACAGATACATTTGGTCGCTCAATTTCCTTTTTACCTTTACTTTTTTTACTTGTTTTTTCTTTCCTTGCTTTAAAAAACTGAAAATGACTGATATTATCTAAAACAAGTTTGGCTGAACAGGTAAAAATAGCTATGCTTATTGAGCAATAAATTGCAGCCAGAAGATTCATTTGAAAAATTTTAGCAAATGGTAATGGCAGTAATGAAAATAAATATCCAAGCAATGTGAATAGAGGATAACCAGTCGGGTGTGCAATTCCAAGTGTTATCTGAACTGCTGCAAGCTCACCGGGATCAATTTCAATTACTGAGGGTGCAATTGTGTTTAAGTAAATTATAAAAGCAATTAAGCCTGTTAATATGCAATAGTATTTTTGAAGATACTTCATAATTTATTTTTTAAGTAATAATTGAAAATAATTTTTATTTGAATGAACTACTTCATTTAACATATCTGTAAAGTTTTCAGTTGTCCTGAATCCCAAAGAATATGACAATTTTTTTAGTTTTACTTTATCAGAAGGAATCCTTGATGATTTGGTATTAAAAATATTCTGATTAAAAATTTCTGTCTGCTTAAGAAAACTAAAATTTCTTTTTAACTTAACTAACATCTCTGTTTTACCAACACTATTATCATAATTATCCGGGAACATCGTTTCAGGGTTGGTTAAATTTAAATAGCCCAAAACAAAATCAACATCATATAATCCGCCTGTGCTTTTTTTGATATCAAATAAATTATCACTTAACGGCAGAAGTTTTTTTCTCATCTCTAATAATTCGGATTTTAGATAATCAGTATCTCTTGTTTTGACTGCCTTAATATAAAATGATAAGAAATTATCGAAAAGTTCTTTACTGCCGTAAAGAAATCTGCATTTAGTAAATGAAAGAAGTTCCCATACTCTTGCACGCGATAAAAAGTATTTGTTGTATTCATTAATATCCCAGACAAGCTGACTGCTTTTTCCTTCAGGTCTTAGTCTGCAATCAATATCAAGTCCCTGAAGATTGTTTCTTATAATCTCAAACAGCTTCTGAAAATCACTTTGAACAGAAGAAAATTTATTAATATCACTTACAATAAATACTAAATCAATATCTGAAGCAAACGACATCTGCTCATTCCCAAAACTTCCCATTGCAAGAACAAAAAAGTTTTCTTTCCAGATTTTATCAGCACAGTTATTGTTTATTATCAATGATATTCTGTTTTTCAGATAATCCGAATAAAGCTTCAGAAATATTTCAGTTCTTAAAAGTGATGCAGTTAACTGAACAGAGCTTCTGAAAAGAAATTGCTTTAGAGTTAATGAAGAAATATCAGTTTGCTGTAATGGAATTAAACTATCACGCGAGAGAAATTCATCTCTTAAAAGCTTATCTTCAGCAAAAAGATCAATAGCTTTTTGAGAACGATCGCAAAGCAGAAGGGTAAGGTTAAAGAATTTGTCATCCTGAAATTCTTCGTACCATATTTGCGGAAATTTGGCTGACTTTATAATTCTTACCAGATTTTCCAGCACAAGATCCGGCTGAATTGAATTAGTAAGATAGCCGGTTAAACCTGGTTCAATCTTTTCAAAAGATAAAATTGTTCTTGAATCAAATAACTTTTTTTCTAACAATCCTTTTCCGGTTCTTAAATATTCAAAATTATTACCAGCACGTTTTTTATCATTAAAATCAATTGCTTCAAAATTATTTTTAATTTCAATCATCTCGCTTTGAGCAAAGATGCTTTGATAAATTGAATTGACTTTTTCTTTGGAATCAGAAATCATTTTTTTGAATTCCCTTAGATTTTTACAACCGATAAAATGTGCAAGTTTCTCCGCCGTATCACCGGAATCAGGAATATCATGTGTTTGCTGATCATTCATTAATTGCATATAATGTTCTACTCTGCGATAAAGAATATATGCATCAGCAAAAACTTTTGATTCGTAATCAGATAAAATATTTTTTTGATTTAAGAGTTTAATTGCATTTAATGTATTACCGGTTTTTAATGAATTATCTTTTCCTCCGTTAAGAAGCTGCAGAGCCTGAACTGAAAATTCAATATCCCGGATTCCCCCCGAAGTAAGTTTTATATTCGCATCTGATTTATTTTTTCTTTCGATACTTAACTTAAGTTTTTTAATCTGCTCAATAGGCGAGAAATTAAAACTGATTGGATATATGAACTTTGAAAGATAATTGAAAAATTTATTATAAAGGATTTTACTGCCGTAAAGATAACTGGCTTTTATCAGCATCTGTCTTTCCCAATCTTCACCGCGCATTTCATAATACTTTAAATATTCAAGATAGCTGCCGCATAATGGAGCATTACGTCCATCAGGTCTTAAGCGAAAATCAACACGATACAGAAATCCTGAACTTGTTTTTGCACCAGCTGTATTTATAAATAAATGTATTGTGTCAGTTAAAAGCTGGCTGAAATATTTCTTTTTGCCGATTAAAGAATTCTTATCATAGAATGCTACAAGATCAATATCTGAGCTGTAGTTTAATTCATTACCTCCAAGCTTACCCAATGAAAAAACAACAAATCTGTTTTTAACATTTGTTAAATTATTTTTTAGTAAGATTTCAGAATAACAAAGTTCGAATAATTTAGAAGAAATAACCTCAGCTAATTCTGAGAGTTGTCTGGTTGTTTCAGAAACATCCTGATTAAAAAAAATATCCCTTAACCCAATCCTTAAAATCTCTTTTCTTTTAAAGTTTCTTAATGTATTTACTTTGGATTCAAATGATTTATATGTTGATAATAATTTATCCAGATTTTCATTAAAAGATTTATTGTCAGATTTTAGCTTTAAGACAGAAGGATTGATAATCCAGTGAAAATATTCAGGATTTCGGACCAGAATATCAGTCAGGTAATTGCTGTTGGTCGAAACTGATACTAATATTTCAAAATGATAAGTGTATTTAAGACACTCATTTATAAAAAAAGCAAAATCAAATTGACTTGAAATAATACGGAGTAAATTAGATTCCGATGACCTTGTGAAATACTGTTTTGCAATTTCATTTTCAATTGCCGATAAAAAATCCTCAAGCGTTTTTTGAGAAACTCTTCCGGCAGTTTTATCAATTATTTTTCTTATAAAATCTTCGGAAAGATTTCTGAGTCTTAACATTGAAATTTTGTTTTTTTACAAATGGAATCTAATATTAAACAGCAAATATTTAAAAGTATTTATCAACATTAAAAGAGTTATAAGAATGAAATCCTTTCTGATATTCATCATCTTAATGCATCTGACCATATTTCCGCAAAAAGCAGCCGAACGTGAGGAATTAAAAAAATTTTTCGATGAATATGGACACGACGGTTGTTTTGTTCTTTATGATTTGAATAAAGATGAGTATATCAAATACAATTCTAAAAGATGTAAAGAACAGTTTACTCCGGCTTCAACATTTAAAATATTCAACTCATTAGTAGGATTAGAAACCGGTGCAGTTAAAGATGAAAATGAAATCATTAAATGGGATAGCGTTAAAAGATCGTATGAAAGCTGGAATCAGGATTTAGATTTGAAAAGAGCATTTAAATATTCTGCGGTTTGGTTTTATCAGGAATTAGCAAGAAGAATTGGATATGATAGAATGAAATATTATGTAACAGAAAATCATTACGGTAACGAAGATATTGATGGAGGAATTGATAAATTCTGGCTTCAAGGTGATATAAAAATTTCACCTGATGAGCAGATAGAGCTCTTAAAAAAGTTATATTTAAATGAGGTCAAATTCTCTCAAAGAACTATTGATATTGTTAAAAGAATTATGATATATGACCAAAATGAAAATTATATTTTAAGAGCCAAGACCGGATGGGCAATAAGAGTAGAAGATCAGGTTGGATGGTTTGTCGGCTATGTTGAAGCTCACAATAACACTTATTTTTTTGCTGCTAACGTAAAATCTGACGAACCTGAAGATGGCTTTATTTCAAGGATAAATATCACCTATAATATTTTAAGATTTTTGAATATTATTAAGTGATAAATATTGCAATACTTATTTGTACGGCGATAGTTAGTCCAATAATTCTTAAATTGCATATCATAATAGCTATTTTTAATTTTTCAATAGTAATTACGAATGGAGAAATTTACGCGCAATGTTAAAGATAATTAAAAAGATTTTTGGCGATAAATACGAAAAAGACTTAAAACAACTTTGGCCGATTGTTACAGAGATTAACGAATACTATGAGAGCTTCAAAAATCTTACTGATGATGAACTAAAAAATAAAACCAAAGAGTTTAAAGAAAAAATTCAGGCTCATACCGAAGTAACAAGAAAACAGATTGAGGAGCTTAGAACCAAGCTTCAAACAGATGAAGATTTTGACCGAAATTCAGTTTACGATGAGCTTGATGATCTGGAAGAAACACTAAATGATCAATATGAAGAAATTCTGGATCAGATTTTACCTGAAGCTTTTGCTGTTGTAAAATCCACTTGTGCCCGATTAGTTGGCAAAAGCTGGACAGCGGCTGGCAACAAAATTACCTGGGAAATGATTCCGTATGATGTTCAGTTAATAGGAGGAATTGTTTTACATCAGGGTAAGATTGCTGAAATGGCTACCGGTGAAGGTAAAACTCTTGTTGCTACTTTACCGCTTTATTTAAACTCACTAACCGGACGAGGTGTGCATCTTGTTACCGTAAACGATTATCTTGCAAAAAGAGATAGTGAATGGATGGGCGAGATTTTCAGATTCCACAACTTAACTGTAGGTGTAATTCTAAATACTATGGATTCATCCCAGCGTCAGCAAATGTATGCCTGCGATATTACTTACGGAACAAACAATGAATTTGGATTTGATTACCTGCGTGATAATATGTCTGTTGACATTTCACAACAGGTTCAGCGAAAACATAATTATGCAATAGTTGATGAAGTCGATTCAGTGTTAATTGATGAGGCAAGAACACCGCTGATAATATCCGGTCCGGTTGATCGAGATGATCATCAGTTTAATGATATGAAGCCAAGAATCGAAAGAATATTCAGGCTTCAGAAAAATCTTGTTGCTACCCTTGTTCAACAGGCAGAGGATATGCTGAATAAAGGAAACGAAAATGATACCGAGGCAGGAGTTTTATTATTCCGCTCTTACCGTGGTTTACCTAAAAATAACAAACTGACAAAAGTTCTTTCAGAACCATCGTATAAAAAATTGATGCAGCAAACTGAGCTTGATTATCTGCGTGAAAAAGGGAAGAATATGCACATCATTGACGATGAATTATATTTTGTTATTGATGAAAAGGGAAATCAGATTGATATTACAGAAAAGGGAAGGGAAGAACTTGCAAAAGGAAGCGGAATGGAAAAAGAGTATTTTGTACTTCCTGATTTGGGTTATGAAATAAGCAAGTTTGAAAATGATGATACACTTACATTAGAAGAAAAACTAAAGAGAAAGGATGCTTTATATAAAAAATATTCAGAAGCAAGCGATAGAATACATACAATCAATCAGCTTCTAAAAGCTTATACTCTTTTTGAAAAAGATGTTGAATATGTTGTTACCGAAGAAGGTAAGATTGCAATTGTTGATGAGTTTACCGGTCGTATTCTCCCCGGAAGAAGATACAGCGATGGATTACATCAGGCTATTGAAGCTAAGGAAAATGTTAAAGTCGAAAAAGACTCACAGACACTTGCAACAATTACATTGCAGAATTATTTCAGGATGTATAATAAGCTTGCAGGGATGACCGGTACAGCAGAAACTGAAGAAGGTGAATTTTATGAAATCTATAAACTGGAGGTTGTAGTAATTCCAACTAACAAACCGATAACCAGGGAAGATCAGGATGATGCTGTTTATAAAACAAAACGAGAAAAGTATAATGCAATTATAGAACAGATTGAAGAGTTGAGAAAAGAAGGCAGACCGGTTCTGGTTGGAACAACATCGGTGGAAGTTTCAGAAACATTGAGCAGAATGCTCAAGAGAAAAGGCGTTCCTCACAATGTTCTTAATGCAAAGCAGCATCAGCGTGAAGCAGAAGTTGTTGCACACGCAGGAGAAATCGGGGCTGTTACTATTGCAACAAATATGGCAGGCAGAGGTACAGATATTAAACTTGGTGCCGGAGTAAAAGACAAAAGCGGATTATATATTCTTGGTACTGAAAGACATGAGTCCAGAAGGATTGACAGACAGCTTAGAGGGCGATCCGGAAGACAGGGCGATCCCGGAACATCAAAATTTTATCTTTCACTTGAAGATGATCTGATGAGATTATTCGGAAGTGACAGAATTTCATCAGTGATGGAAAGAATAGGAATAAAAGAAGGTGAAGTTATTCAACATCCTATGATAAGTAAATCGGTTGGACGGGCACAGAAAAAAGTTGAAGAAAATAATTTTGCTATAAGAAAACGTCTGCTCGAATATGATAATACAATGAACTCACAGCGTGAGGTAATCTACAGCCGAAGACAAAAAGCTCTGCAAGGTGATAGACTAAAAAGCGAAATACTTGGTCAGATGGAGGAATTAGTTGATGAAATTATTGATAAGAATTTTGAAGATGTTAATGTAATCGGAATTAAAGAGCAGTTATTACAATATCTGCTTGTTGATATTAAACTTGAACCTGAAGAATTTGAAACCCTTGGAAAAGATGGTCTTAAAGATAAAATTGTAAAAGCTGCGGTTGATTTCTACAAACGTAAAGAAGAAATGCTTGGCTCTGATCTGATGGCAAGATTAGAAAGATACGCTGTTCTTAGTGTTATTGATCAGAAGTGGAAAGAACATCTGAGAGAAATGGATGACCTTAAAGAAGGCATTGGGTTAAGAGCTTATGGTCAAAAAGACCCGCTTGTTGAATATAAATCCGAGGCGTTTAAATTATTTGTAGATCTTTTAAGCCAGATAAGAAATGAATCTGTTTCATTTTCTTTTAAATTTTTTCCACAGGCATCAGAAGAAGTTCAAAGAAGAAGAACTGCACCTGTTAGAATGATGGAAAGTAAACAAAGTACAGAAAATATCGGTTTTTCAGGAAGACAGCCCCATACAAATCCTGAAGGGAAAGTACAAACCGTAAGAGTTGAACAAAAAGTCGGCAGAAATGATCCTTGCCCTTGCGGCAGCGGTAAAAAATATAAACATTGCCATGGCAAATAAAATCAGGAGTATCTGATGAAAAAAATTGAGGCAATTATTCGTCCCTTTAAGCTTGATGAAGTTAAAGAAGCTCTTGTTGAAGAAGGAATTCGCGGACTCACTATCTCGGAAGTAAGAGGATACGGCAGACAAAAAGGACATACTGAAACTTACAGGGGAAGTGAATATCAGATCGAATTTATACCTAAAATTAAAATTGAAGTAGTGGTTGATGATGCACTTCTTGAAAAAGCTGTGGATGCAATTATCCGCTCAGCTAAAACAGGGCAGGTTGGTGACGGTAAAATCTTTATATCAGATATTAAGGATGTAATAAGGATCAGAACGGAAGAATCGGGACCACAGGCTTTGTAGAAAAAAATACCTTTTTCTTTATTCCAAGGTTAGATAGTTTCAAATATGATTTTAAGAAACAAATCTTTTAAATATTTTCTTGTAATATTTTCGATGCTGGGTTTTAGCGGATGCTCAATCTGGGAAAATTTTACTACCTATTTCAACCTGTATTATAATACTTCAACATTGTTTGAAGAAGCAGAAAAAGAAATATTTGCACAAAAGCGGGATTTATTTTCTACCGAACCTCTTATTGTTCCTGCTACTACAAAAGCATCTCTTATAAAAGTTATTGAAAAGAGCTCTAAGCTGCTTCAATTTTATTCCAACTCTTCTTATGTAAATGAAGCTTTACTGATGCTCGGTAAATCATTCTATTATCAGGGTAATTACTTAAAGTCAAAAAAGAAATTTGAAGAATTTCTCGCCGCTGAAAAGAACGATGAAGAGGAGATAGTTGAAGCAAATCTCTGGCTTGCCAAATGTGCTTTTGAACTAAGAGATTTTAGTAATGCACTAAAACTTTTAGAAGAGGTTAGAAGCAAAGCTGTCGAAGAAGGGTATGAAGACATTATAAAAGAAAGCTATGTTCAGGAAATAAAATATCGCATAAAAGAAAACGATATTACGAATGCTATTAAGCTTGCTAATGAATTTGCAGAAGTTTATGATGATGATGTTGTGCGTGCAAGGATCTATTATGAACTGGGCAATATGTATTCTAAGTTGAATGATGATAAAAATGCATTGATTGCCTATGAAAAGGTTTTTGAAAATGAACCGGATTTTGATCTGGAAATTTCAGCAACGATAAAATATGCAAATTCATTAAGGGACAATAATCAGCTAGATAAAGCGCTGAAAGTTTTTGAGGATATAAGAAGGAAGGATAAATTCCGGGAATCCTACGGCGAGATAGACTTTCAAATCGGCAAAACATTAGTTGAGATTGGTGATTACAACCGTGCTTACGATCAATTTAAAATTGTAGATACAACTTATAGAAATACTGCATTTGCTTCAGCTTCAAATTTTGAGATGGCTGAGTTGTTCCGAACAAGATTTATGAATTATGATAGTGCAGGATATTTCTATGCAAAAGCTTCAACAGCTATTTTGCCCGAAGAATATAGAGAGAAAGCAAAAAGCAACAATCAGCTTTTTATCAAATATGCCAATCTTAGAAAAGATATTAATCGTTTCAGCAGGCAGTTATTCTATTCACAGAATCCGGCTGTGTTCGAAAAAGATTCTTCTGAGTATGCTGCAGATTCACTTAAACTTTTAACTGAATTTCTTGAGCGGAAAGAAATGCAGGAAATATGGAGCGGTGTTGATACTTTGTTAAATCCCAAAAACCCAAAGTTAAAAGATTCAACATTTATTAAGGATTCCATTTTTGTTCGAGATAGTCTGATTAAAATTGACAGCCTGATCCAGATCGGACTATTTAGTCCGCAGGATTCTATCGGTTTAAGACAAAAGCTGATTGATTCGCTTAAAACAAAACGATTGAATGATTTAAAAGATCCTAAAAATCCGCAAAATATTTTTAAAAACAGTAAAGTAAGTCTTGATAGTGTTAAGTTTAAAAGAAATCCTCCGCAAAAACTTAAGATCAGCATCGATTCAGCTAAAACTGTGCTTGCAAAAAACAGTCTGGAACTCGGGAATCTGTTTTTAACAGAATTAAATGTTCAGGATTCTGCACTGGTATTGTATGAAAGTATTTTGGATAAATATCCGTCACCTGTTTATTATCCTAACACACTTTATGCTTTGGGAAGTTATTATCTGACAGTTAATAATAAGAATAAAGCTGATAGTCTGTTTGAAATTATCTATGATAATTATAAGGATAGAACCATTGTTAATG
>JAANMV010004749.1_pt1 | contig 10446 bp, 8 predicted proteins | sample 7279661 | NCBI WGS metagenome assembly JAANMV01 (sample SAMN14094540, study PRJNA606508) | bioreactor metagenome | isolation source: A lab-scale SPAN reactor treating ammonium-rich wastewater day 121 | place: Ireland: Galway | collected 2017-05-16 | reverse complement strand
ATGAATAAATTTGAACAATTAGGATTGAATGAGTCGCTACTGCTGGCGATTAAAGATCTAGGATTTGAGAATCCGTCAGAAGTGCAAGAAAAAGCGATTCCAGTACTATTGGAACAAAACACAGACTTAGTAGCCTTAGCGCAAACAGGAACAGGAAAAACCGCAGCTTTTGGTTTTCCACTAATTCAAAAAATTGATGCTGAAAACAAAAATACTCAAGCATTAATTTTATCGCCAACGCGTGAGTTATGCTTACAAATCACCAACGAAATTAAATTGTACTCTAAGTACATTAAAGGTTTACATACCGTAGCTGTTTATGGTGGTGCAAGCATTACAGAACAAGCTAGAGAAGTGAAACGTGGAGCACAAATTATTGTAGCTACACCAGGTAGAATGCAAGACATGATTAACAGAGGTCTTGTAAACATTAAAAACATCGATTTTTGTATCTTAGATGAGGCAGATGAGATGTTAAACATGGGATTCTACGAAGATATTTGTTCCATTTTATCGGACACACCAGACGAGAAAAACACTTGGTTATTCTCTGCAACAATGCCTGCTGAAGTAGCGCGTATTGCAAAAAAATTCATGTCAAACCCAGAAGAAATTACGGTTGGACATAAAAATTCAGGTTCGGCTACCGTTTCTCACGAATATTATGTAGTAAACGCAAGAGACCGTTACGAAGCTTTAAAACGTTTAGCTGATGCTAATCCAGACATTTTCTCAGTAGTTTTTTGTAGAACAAAACGTGATACGCAAGCAGTTGCTGAAAAATTAATCGAAGATGGCTATAACGCAGCGGCTTTACACGGAGATTTATCGCAAGCACAACGTGATGGCGTAATGAAATCATTCCGTGGTCGTCAAATTCAAATGTTAGTTGCTACTGATGTTGCGGCTCGTGGAATTGACGTGGATAATGTTACACACGTAGTAAATTATCAATTACCAGACGAAATTGAAACCTACAATCACCGTTCGGGAAGAACAGGTAGAGCTGGAAAATTAGGAACTTCAATTGTAATCGTTACGAAAAGTGAATTGAGAAAAATTCATTCTATCGAACGTATTATCCAACAAAAATTCGAAGAAAAAACAATCCCTTCTGGAATTGAAATCTGTGAAATTCAATTATTGCATTTGGCAAACAAAATTCATGACGCTGAAATAGACCACGAAATTGACAACTATTTGCCTGCTATTTATGAAGTTTTCCAAGATTTATCGAAAGAAGAATTGATTAAACGAATGGTATCTGTTGAATTCAATAGATTCTTAAATTACTACAAGAAAAAACGTGATATTTCATCTGAAAGAAGTGAAAGAAGTTCTGAGCCAAGAGAAATTAGAGCAGGTGATCCAGTTCGTTATTTCATCAACATTGGAGCAAGAGATGATTTCGATTGGATGCAATTAAAAGACTTCATCAAAGAAACTTTAGATTTAGGCAGAGATGACGTATTTAAAGTAGACGTGAAAGAAGGTTTCTCTTTCTTTAATACCGATGGTGAGCATACTGACAAAGTAATGTCTATTCTTAACGGATATGACATGAACGGTCGTAGAATCAACGTTGAAATTTCTAAAAACGACGGTGGTGGAAGACGCGATCACAACGGAAGAAATTCTGGTGGCGGAAGACGTGAAGGCGGATTTAGAGGTGAAAGAAGCGGTTCGGCTCCAAGAAGAGAAGGTGGAAGAGACGGAGGTTTCAGAAGCGATAGAGGTTCATCTAGAAAAGAAGGTGGGTTTAGAGGAGAAAGAAGTAGTTCTGCTCCAAGAAGAGAAGGCGGATTTTCTGATAGAGCTCCGAGACGTGCTGAAAGCGCTGGAGATACTTCAAGACCAAGAAGACCAAGAAGAAGCTAACGATTTTCGTTAATTTTCTTATAAATTTATAAAAAACTACAAAATATCATCTTTAGATTCGTATTTTTGAATCAATATTTGAAGGATGAAATATTTTGTAGTTTTTCTTTTTTTACTCATTTCACCAATTTGTTTTTCACAAAACGATACCCTTGTGACTAACATTAAGGGAACTGTTATTCATAACGAAACAAAACTCCCTATGGGTAATGTTCACGTTATCAATGCATCTCGTGTAAAAGGAACTGTTACATCTCCAAGTGGTACTTTCGAAATTGAAGCTAAAGTAAACGATACACTACTATTCACTTATATTGGCTATGAAAATGTCAAAGTAAAAGTAACGAATGACTGGATCAAACAAAATCCAACCAAAATTTATCTAAGCGAAAAAACCTATGTTTTAGATGAAGTAGTAGTGGCCAAATACAATCTTACAGGTTATGTAGATGTTGATACAAAGTTAATTCCTGTTGCTGATGATTCTTATCGATATAGCATTTCCGGATTAAAAGCTGGTTACGAAGCTGGAACTTACCGACCTGGAGCTATTGCTAAAGTATTGGGTTCAATTTCAAATCCAGCCGATTTTTTGTTTAATATCTTTGGAAAACGTCCAAAAGAAATGAAAAAGCTGAAAGAAATGAAAAAAGACGATACCGTTAGAAATCTTTTAGCAACGAAATTTGACAGAGAAACACTAGCTGCGCTTCTAGAAATAAGTAAAGACGACATTCCTTTAATACTTCAAAACTGTAACTACTCTGAATATTTTATTCAAACTGCAAACGATTTGCAGATTATGGATGCAATAAGTGCATGCTATGAGGATTACAAAATTTTAAAGAAGAATAAATAAAATGTAATTGAATTTTATTTTATTGCTTAGATAATATACTTGTCTGATAACTGCATTCAATACAACAAAAATGATCGCAACTAAATTATATAAAGATTTCTTTAAAAGTAAAAAATCAGGTGGATTAGTTTTAATAGCTTTTACCATTGTTTCATTATGTATTACCAATTCAAGTTTCGGGAATACATACATTAATTCTTTGGACACAGTATTGGCTGGATTAACAATTGAACATTGGATTAATGACGGTTTAATGACTATTTTCTTTTTATTAATTGGCTTAGAATTAGAAAGAGAAATTTACAAAGGAGAACTATCAAACATCAAGGATGCATTACCTCCAATTTTTGGAGCACTCGGTGGCATGATTTTTCCTGCTGCTATTTTTTTAATATTTAATTTCAATACAAGCACTCAGTCAGGATCTGGAATTCCTACTGCTACAGATATTGCTTTTGCATTAGGAATATTATCATTACTAGGAAATCGAGTTCCTACCTCACTTAAAATATTCTTAACAGCTCTAGCTGTAATCGATGACCTAGGTGCTATTATAATTATTGCCGTTTTTTACACTAAAACGATATTATGGACTAATCTATTAATCTCTTTAGGTGTTTTTGCGTTGTTATTAGTTTTAAATAGATTAAAAGTAAAGAAACTTCTTCCCTATTTAATTGGTGGAGTTGTTATGTGGTTTTTTATGCTCCACTCAGGTGTACACGCTACTATTACTGGTGTTTTATTAGCTTTTGCAATTCCTTTTGGTAATGGAGGAAAAAAATCTACTTCTTACGTTTTACAGCACTTTTTACACAAACCCGTTTCTTTTATTATCATGCCTATTTTTGCTTTAGCAAATACCGCTATAATCATTGGATCAGATTTTAATTCCATTATTACACAAAACTATAGTATCGGAATTGCTTTAGGTCTTATTATTGGAAAACCTTTAGGCATAATTACCACTTTATTTTTAGCAGTAAAACTTAAAATTTGTCAGCTTCCTCATGAAATTAATTGGAAATCTATTCTTGGTGTTGGTTTCTTAGCCGGAATTGGTTTTACCATGTCCATCTTCATCACACTTTTGGCTTTTGAGGATGAAACCATAATCAACAATTCAAAATTCACAATCTTACTTTCCTCTTTAATTGCTGGAATTATTGGATTTATAACATTAAAAGTATCGCTCAAAAAGGCACAAATCACAGAATAAAAGTAGCCATTGGAATTAACTTCATGAAACTTCTTTTCAATAAACTCAATATCTTTTATTGATTTTCGCGTCCAATCCAAACGCTTTTCCAAAACTTCTTCTTCTGTCAATTGCCAATCAATATTAGACTGTCGTAATCGGGTTGTGATATCTTGAATTATAATAGCAGTAGAAACCGAAATATTTAAACTTTCAGTATAACCTACCATAGGAATTTTGATAAATCCATCCGCTTGTTCAATCACTTCTTCCGAAAGTCCGTTTTTTTCGGTTCCGAAAAATATTGCTGATGGTTTTGAAATATCAAATTCATGTAACATGCAAGAATCTTTATGAGGCGTAGTAGCTATGATTTGATATCCTTGTGCTCTCTTTGCATCAATACAGCTTTGAACAGTATTAAATCGATTCACATCTACCCATTTTTGTGCACCCATAGCAATTTCGGAATCGATTCGCTTTCCAAATTTCTGTTCAATTACATTCAATTCTTGTGCTCCGAAAACTTCACAACTACGCATTACCGCGCTAGTGTTGTGTAATTGATATACATCCTCCATCGCAATGGTAAAATGCTTAGTTCTGTTTTTTAAAACACGTAAAAAACCTTCTTTTCTATTTTCGGTAAGAAAACCTTCTAAATATGTTAACAACTCTTGATTAAATTTCTCCATAAGGCAAAAATAATACTACTTTTTTTATTATTTTAGACAAAAAAAAGAAAACTGCATGACTCAAGAAGAACTTTTACCCCTATTACTCAAAAAAGACGATAGGTCATTTACACTACTTTATGACAATTATGCCAAAAGCTTGTACGGAATTATTTTCAATTTAATCAAAGACAAAGAAGAAGCAGAAGACGTGCTTCAAGAAGTATTTGTGAAGATTTGGAAAAACATTGATTCGTACAATACTTCTAAAGGCCGATTGTACACTTGGATGTTGAATATTGCTCGTAATTCTTCCATTGATAAATTACGTTCTAAAAACTTTAACAATAGCCAGAAAAACTTATCTGCTGATAATTTCGTACATCTGTTAGATGACAATGCGAAGACAATCAATAAAATAGATGCGATAGGAATTAAAGAATTCATCAAAAAATTGAAACCTAAGTGTATCCAATTAATCGATTTATTGTTTTTTAAAGGATATACACAGCAAGAAGCATCGGAAGAGTTAGAAATTCCATTAGGAACTGTAAAAACTCAGAATAGAAATTGTATGAATGAATTAAGACTGATGATCAATGAATAGTAGAGAATATATCGAATCAGGAATTTTAGAATTGTATGTATTTGGAAAACTTTCCGAAGAAGAAATTGCGGAAGTTAACCAAATGGCAGCACAATATCCTGAAGTAAAAGAAGAAATAAAAGCTATTGAAAACGCGGTAATTAACTTATCCTATAGCGTTGCTCCTCACCTTTCAGCTACTAATTTTGAGAAAATCAGAGCCGAATTATTAGGAAGAAACAAAGTAATCGAAATGAAACCGAAAACAAATTGGGCACAATATACGGGTTGGGTTGCTGCTGCTGTGTTAGTGGTTGGTTTCGGACTTCAATTTTATAAATTAAATCAAACGAATGAAACTTTGAATAATGTTTCTACTGAGAAAAACTTATTACAAGAATCGGTTGTGGATTTAGAATTGAAGAAAAAAGAATCTGAAGAAGTCTTGGCTATTTTGAGAGACACGAGCAATGTTGCTATTGCTTTAGCTGGTCAGCAAGTAGCTCCAGAAGCTTTTGCTAAGGCTTATTACAACAAAACTACTAAAACCGTTTACATCGATGCTTCAGGATTGCCTGAACCTCCAAAAGGAATGGTATACCAAGTATGGTCGTTGCAGTTAGAACCTGTTTTAACACCAACAAGTATTGGTTTACTTGATTCTTACGCTACAAGCTCAACTAAAGTCATAAAAGTAGAAAATGCCGAATCACCACAAGCGTTCGGGATTACTTTAGAACCGGCTGGTGGTAGCGCTAGTCCAACATTAGAACAACTTTACACTTTAGGAAAAGTATAATCAAAATGCGTCTGTATGGACGCATTTTACTTTTATAAAAATTGCAAAAGAAAAGAAAATGAAAAAAATAGTAGTACTAACAGGCGCAGGAATTAGTGCTGAAAGTGGCATTAAAACATTCCGAGATGCTGATGGTTTATGGGAAGGCCACGATATCATGGAAGTCGCTTCTCCAATTGGTTGGAAAAAAAATCCAGAATTGGTTTTAGACTTTTATAATAAAAGAAGAGCCCAACTTTTATCGGTTAAACCCAACAAAGCTCACGAAATTTTATCCGAACTAGAAGAACATTTCGATATTCATATTGTAACTCAGAATGTAGATGACTTACACGAAAGAGCTGGAAGCAACAAAGTAATTCATTTACATGGTGAATTATTAAAAGTACGAAGCATTTCAAACGAAAACTTCGTAATCGATTGGAAACACGATTTAAATCTAGGTGATTATGATTTAGAAGGCAACCAATTACGACCTCATATCGTTTGGTTTGGCGAGGATGTTCCGATGATTGAACACGCTATCGACATTGTAGAAACGGCTGATATATTAATCATTATTGGAACTTCATTACAAGTCTATCCTGCTGCTGGATTGATGAATTATGTGAACCAAAACGTTCCTGTTTATTACATCGATCCAAATCCAGCCACGATTTATGATTTACCAAATGAGTTGAAAGTTTTACCTCTAACCGCCGTTGAAGGAATGAAAATTGTAAAAGAGGAATTGGTAAATTCTATCCAAAAAACTTCTGACTTCCAACTTCTAACTTCTAACTTCTTATTATATTTGCACTTCTTTAAACAACACACAACAAAATGCAATTAACAGAATTAAACGCTATTTCGCCAATAGACGGTCGTTATAGAAGCAAAACTATTTCATTATCTCCTTATTTTTCTGAAGAAGCCTTAATTAAATACCGAGTTTTGGTAGAGGTTGAATATTTTATTGCTTTGCGCGAAGCTGATTTACCTCAATTAGCCAAAATTGACAAATCGATTTACGATTCTTTAAGAGCCATTTACAAAAACTTTTCTACCGAAGATGCGCTTTGGATTAAAGAAACTGAAAAAACAACGAATCACGATGTTAAAGCGGTGGAATATTTCATCAAATCGAAATTCGACGGTTTAGGATTACAAGAATTTAAAGAGTTCATCCATTTCGGATTAACTTCTCAAGATATCAACAATACAGCGATTCCACTTTCGACAAAAGAAGCGTTTGAAAATGTATATTTACCAAGTTTAGTAAGCGTAATTGCAAAATTGAAAGAATTAGCAATGGAATGGAAAGACGTTCCAATGTTAGCTAGAACTCACGGTCAACCAGCTTCTCCTACTCGTTTAGGAAAAGAAATTTTAGTATTTGTAGAACGTTTAGAAGAGCAAATGCGTTTGTTATTCAACGTTCCGTTTGCCGCTAAATTTGGTGGTGCAACTGGAAATTACAATGCTCACAAAGTGGCTTATCCAAATACGGATTGGAAAAAATTCGGAACCGATTTCGTAGAAAACAGTTTGGGATTACACCATTCGTTTCCAACCACACAAATTGAACATTACGACCATTTTGCTGCCTTTTTCGATGCTTTAAAACGTATCAATACCATTTTAATTGACTTGGACAGAGATATTTGGACGTATGTTTCAATGGATTATTTCAAGCAAAAAATCAAAGCGGGAGAAATTGGTTCTTCGGCAATGCCACATAAAGTAAATCCAATCGATTTTGAAAATTCGGAAGGAAATTTAGGAATTGCGAATGCTATTTTCGAACATCTTGCAGCAAAATTACCTATTTCAAGATTACAACGCGATTTAACAGATAGTACGGTTTTACGTAATATTGGCGTACCAATGGGACACACTTTAATTGCCTTTGAAGCTACTTTAAAAGGATTAAACAAATTGTTATTAAACGAAGATAAATTCGCAGAAGATTTAGAGAAAAACTGGGCAGTAGTTGCAGAAGCAATTCAAACCATTTTACGTCGCGAAGGCTATCCAAATCCATATGAAGCTTTAAAAGACTTAACTAGAACCAACACTGTAATTAACAAAGAAGCGATTCATAATTTCATCGGAACTTTAAACGTTTCTGAAGAAGTGAGAGCGGAATTAATGCAAATTACACCTAGCAATTATTTAGGGATTTAATGGCCGAAGATGAAAAAATAACGTTAATAATCTTTTCGTCAATTTATTTGCCATTAATTATAATTCAGTTTTTGGTTTATATTGGCAAAATAAAAATTCCAAAATTAAATTTTAAGAAAATCCTATTTACAAATCTTATTATTTTAGTTTTGGGAATCATTGGAATTGGTGTTTTAAGCCACACTAATTATTTAGATTATGAAAAGCCAATTCCTTACAGCGAATATGATAGAATTAATTTTCAAAATTTTCGCGGACTTGAATTGTTTCAAAAAGAATTTCAAGGAAGTAAATACTTTGCTTACGTAGTAACATCAATTGAAGTTAATAATAAAAATAATTCTATTGAAGCATATTTTCATCCTTCTCGATCTTTTGTTTACAATAATAAATCTGCAAGTTCTGATTTACTAACCCATGAATTATATCACTTTAAAATTACAGAAGTCTTTGCAAGAAAAACAAGAAAAGAAATAATTGAAAATAAAATTAGTAGTTTTGACGAAAGAGAAGAAATTTTAAATCAAAATCTGATTGAAGAACAAAAATTTCAAGAATTGTATGATTATGAAACTTATCATAGTTACGTATTTTCTAAACAAAGAGAATTTGAAAAAAGAATAGATAGTTTACTTTTATCTTTAAAAAAATATAAAAATCCAAAATTAAATTATAATGAGAAAAATTAGTTTTATAATCCTTTCATCTTTGTTTTTATTTTCAAGTTGTTCAAACAAGAGCCATGATTTTCCAATTGAAAAGAGATATTGGAGCATTGAAGATTATGAAAACATAGTAAGAAATTTAAAATATAATTCAAACCCAGATGAATCACTTCCTTCATTTAATGATTCTGAAACCAAAGCCGTTATTGAAAAATTGACAGATGAGGAAAATTTCAGAGTAGTATTAAATGATAAAGAACTTGGTATTAGCCATAAAAATGAAACTGCTCAAAAATTCTTTGATATTTGGCAAGATTTAAATGAAATCTATTCACCAATGGACAAAAAAGATATGTTTGTTTATGAAACTGAATATCTTGAGATTTGGAAATTCGGTTTAGAGCTTCAGCAAGAATATTTTAAACTTGGAAATCAAGAAATTGAAGAAAATTCAGATAATTATGAAAGTGTAAAAGATGTTTTGAATTCAAATAGAGAAACTATGATTAATAACTCTATTATCTATTTAGATGTAATCACAAATGAAAAGAAGTTTACTTCTAATGGAAAACAAATCATTTCTGAAACTATAAAATCAGAGTTCTCAAAACTTGTAAAAGAAAACCCAAAAGCTGATTTTTACAACCTTAGAAAAAAAATAGATTTACTAAATAAAAAAATAACTGATCCTTCTATTTTAGAATCCTTAAATGGACTTAGTTCTTTAATTAATGAAGTAAAACCAAAAACTGAATCAACTGAAGAAGTAGTTTCAGAAAACTAATTACACTATACTAAAACCTATCAGTATAAAACTCATTTTATTAGTTTACTGATAGTTTTTTTCTTTTAGATTGAACTGAATTGAATTATTTTGAATTCATTAAAAAATGAATAAAATAGCGCTATTTTTCAAAGAAATTTTGAAAAGAAATCTGTTTTTACTATTTTAGTCAAAATTCAAATATATGCCAATATTTCTATCCTCAACCACCTTGCACATTCCTGATTTAATTAGCGATTTAGGACTAATTCTTGTCACTGCTGCAATCGCAGTATTAATATTTAGACTATTAAAACAACCTCTTGTTTTAGGTTATTTAGTAGCCGGATTTTTAGCGGGAAGTGAATTCGATTTCTTTCCTACGGTAAAAGACATGAATAGTGTTAAAGTTTGGGCAGAAATTGGTGTAATTTTCCTTTTATTCAGCCTTGGACTCGAATTTAGTTTCAAAAAACTAATGAAAGTCGGTGGAACAGCTTCCATAACCGCTTTAACTCAAATCATTTCAATGGTAGCCTTGGGTTATTTCGTAGGTCAACTAATGGATTGGGGCAAAATGAATAGTCTGTTTTTAGGCGTTATTTTATCGATTTCTTCCACAACCATTATCTTAAAAACCTTTGATGAACTAGGTGTTAAAACACAAAAATTCGCCGGAAATGTAATCGGAGCGTTAATCGTACAAGATATTTTAGCCATTTTAATGATGGTTTTATTATCAACCGTTGCTGTAAGTCAGCATCCTCCTGGCCGGCCGCGTCGTCGCACAGCACGGCGATGCGGCCATCGCGGCAGAAGAGCGCGAAGTCTACCGCCACCTCGCCGCCCGGCTGGCTG
>JAANMV010004748.1_pt1 | contig 10450 bp, 7 predicted proteins | sample 7279661 | NCBI WGS metagenome assembly JAANMV01 (sample SAMN14094540, study PRJNA606508) | bioreactor metagenome | isolation source: A lab-scale SPAN reactor treating ammonium-rich wastewater day 121 | place: Ireland: Galway | collected 2017-05-16 | reverse complement strand
CGACAAGGCCGCCGAGGAGGCCATCATCGGCGTGCTGCACGAGGCGTATCCGGACCACGCGATTCTAGCAGAGGAGTCCGGCGCCTCCGGCGACTCCGATTTCGTCTGGATCATCGATCCGCTCGACGGCACCACCAACTTCATCCACGGGCTGCCGCAGTACGGCGTCTCGATCGCGCTGATGCAGCGGGGCGTGGTGACGCAGGCCGTGGTCTACGACCCGAACCGCGACGAACTGTTCACCGCCACCCGGGGCGCCGGGGCGTTCCTGAACGACCGGCGCATCCGCGTGTCGCGGCGCCAGAAGCTCGACGAGGCGCTGATCGGCACCGGTTTTCCGTACCGCAAACTCGACCAGCTCGAGGAATACCTGGCGATCTTCCGCAGCCTGACCGAACGCGCCGGCGGCATTCGCCGTCCGGGCGCCGCCGCGCTCGATCTCGCCTACGTCGCCTGCGGCCGCTTCGACGGCTTCTTCGAGATGGGCCTGTCGCCCTGGGACGTCGCCGCCGGCAGTCTGCTGATCACCGAAGCCGGCGGGCTGATCGGCGATTTCCAGGGCGAACCCGACTACCTGTTCTCCGAGCGCGTGGTGGCCGGTTCGCCGAAGGTGTTCGCCGCGATGATCGCGCTGCTGCGCGGCATGCCGCCGGCGGCAAGAACGCAGGATTGAATCCGCGCGCGGCGCGCGGCGTCCAGGCCGCACGTCGCGCGGCCTCGCTCGTCAGCGCGCGCCCCGGGCGCCCGAGTCCAGCCACGCCGCCAGGCCGTCGGCATTCAGGGCGATGTCGAGCTCGAAGAGCTCGAACAGCGCCGGACCGGTGACCGCCCAGTCGCTGCGGCGCGCCTCCTCGAGCAGCATCGCGCGAATTCCCTCGCGCAGGCACTCGCCGCGCCCGGAGCCGGCATCGCGGCAATCGAGCGCCAGTTGCACGTGCGCGTCGATCAGTCGATGCAGGTCGGCGCCGCGGCGCTGCACGTCGGTCACCTGCCCGAAGTGCGTGACGTAGATTGCCGCGGGAGCGAGCGCGAGCAGCCGTTCGATCGACGCGTGCAGCGCCGGCGGATCGAACTGCACCGGCGTGGTCGACGGGAAGATCGCCTGGCGGCCGTCGCGTTCGAGCTCGCGATACGACAGCCCGAAGGTGTCGCCGGCGAAGATGTGGCCGGTGCGCTCGTCGACGATGCAGGCGTGGTGCCTGGCGTGACCCGGCGTGTCGAGGAACTCGAAGCGGCGGCCGTTCAGCGACAGGCTCGCGCGATCGGGCATCTCGACCACGCGCCCGGCATGCACCGGAACGATGTCGCCGTACATGCGCCGCGCGGTTTCGGCGCCGTAGACCTCGATCGTCGCGGCGGTGAGCCGCGAAGGATCGATCATGTGGCGCGCCCCGCGCGGATGCACCGCGAGCCGCGCGTTCGGAAACCGGGCCATCATCGCCCCGGCGCCACCCGCGTGGTCCAGGTGTACGTGGGTGAGCATCACCCAGTCGACCTGCGCCGGCGAGAGCCCGCGCTCGGCGAGCGCGGCCAGCACGTGCGGCACCGATTCGTTCGAGGCGGTGTCGACGACCGCAGCACGGTCGCCCTCGACCACCAGGTGCACCGCGTCGAGCATCGGGCGCACGAAACCCGAGTCGACCGCGGCGATGCCGTGGCCGTAGTCAATCGAAGAAGCCATCGAATCCTCCAGGTGGCTCGAAGCGGCCGTCGCGAACGATCAGCCTCGTCGGGCCCGGCATCGCGCGCACGCGCACGCTGTGGCGCTCGTCGCCGGGGTAGACCGCGGTGCGCACGCCTTCCGCCTCGAACGATTCGGGTTCGATCACCGGCGGCGGCCGGCGCCGCGCCTCCTCGAGCACCTCGGCCACGCTCGCGCGCCGCCCGACCTGCGCCAGCGTCATGATCTGCGCCGGCGCGAGCACGATCTCGCGGCGCCGGTAGCGCTCGATCGCCTCGCGCGGCGTGAGCCAGATGCTGTCGGTCGCCTCGTGCTCGTCGTGGCGCGCCTGCTGGCCGCCCGGCAGCGCCGCGGCGAAGAAGCGCGCGTCGAAGCGCTTGTTCATCATCGCCGGCACCTTCGGCGTGATCCAGCGCGTGAACGGCACCAGCGCATCGCTGGCGAGCTGCAGCCCGAGCTCGGCGAGCAACGCCGCGAACAGCTGCCCCTCGCGCGCGCGCCGACGGGCACGCTCGGCGAGCAGCGCATCGGCATCGCGCGCCAGCAGCACGCTCGCTTCCTCGAAGGTCTCGCGGCACGCGGCCACGAAGAACGCCGCGGCCAGGCGTGCGTCGAGTCCGGGCTCGCCGAGCCGCTCGCGCAGTGCTTCGGCAGGCGCGCCGGCGCGCGCGACCGACGCGTCGGCGCTGTCCGCGTCGTCGAGCTTGCCGCCCGGAAAGACGTAGACGCCGCCGAGCACGTCCGAGTTGCCGTGCCGGCGCAGCATCAGCACTTCGGGGCCGCGATCGCTGTCGCGCAGCAGCACCACGGTTGCAGCCGGGCGCGGCGCCGTGAAAACGGGTCGATAGAGCGGTTCCATGCCGGAGTGCATTCTGCCTGATGGCGCGCACCGCCACGGTGGGCTATCATCCGCGCAGGGATCCAGCCATGAAAGCGATGCACTCGAGCCGCCAGCGCCGTCGCGCCGCCGCCCAGCCGGGCGCGGGCCGCCGCTCGCGCGCGCGCATCGCGTCCCCGGGACGCAAGCTCGAAGCCGCAGGCCGCAACGGCGCCTCGGCCTTCGATCTCTGAGCCCGGCGATCCCCCCAACGACACTCTCCGCCCCACACTGATCGCCGGGCCCCCGAACAGGGGCTGGGTCGCGTTGCGCCACGCCCGGCGCGTTGACAGGAATTCGCCATGAACCGTACCGCCACCGCCTTGCGCGTGCTCACCGAACTCGACCACGTGCGCATCGATCGCCTTCTGTCGCGCTCGCAGCAAGCTTCGGGCGAAGCGCTGCATTCACTGCTCGACGACGCCGACATCGTGCCGAACCGGGAGGTGCCGGCCGACGTGGTCACCATGTACACGCAGATCCGCGTCGAAGATCCGCGCGACGGCTCGCAGCGCAAGCTCGCGGTCTGCTACCCCGAGGACGCCGATCCCGCCAGCGGCTTCGTCTCGGTGCTCTCGCCGATCGGCACCGCGCTGCTCGGGCGGCGCATCGGCGAGACGGTCGAGTGGAGCGCGCCCGGAGGCGCCATCCAGCGACTGCGCATCGTCGAACTGCTCTTCCAGCCCGAGGCGAGCGGCGATTACACGCTGTAGGCGCGATCGCGGATCGGACGTCGCTCCTCTTCCCGGGGGTTCACCGGCTTCACCCCGGGATCGACCTGCAATTGGGCGGAGTGAAATCGGGCCGGGTATATGATCCAGATCAAGGTCGGGGAGTGACGCTTTCCGGGCGTCGGGCGTGCCCGGATCATACGTAACGGCGCGGACGGCGACGACAGGCGAACCCCGGCCGATCCGCGCGATGCGCTTGCTGCAGCGCAGGATTCGCGTCGCGCACCACCCGAAGTGGGCGGGATGCGATCGCTCCCGGCGACCCGTCCCGATCGGAGGAGCGACGACGATGAAGAAGAGAGACTTCCTTGCGGGAGCCGGTGGATCGCTGGCGGCCGGCGCGCTTGGCGCGATCGCGCCAGGCCTGGCGCGAGCGGCAGTGCCCTGGCAACCGGGCGAATTGCCCGCGGGCACGCTGGCCTCGGCCACCCTCGAGGCGCTGCCGGGCAAAGTGCCACTGATCAAGCGCAGCTACCGGCCGACCAACTACGAGACGCCGATCGAATACCTGCGCACGACGATCACCCCGAACAACGCGTTCTTCGTGCGCTGGCATCTCTCGGGCGTGCCCGTGGTGAAGCTGCGCGAATGGCGCCTGAAGATCGGCGGCGACGCCGCCGGCAAGCCGCTCGAGTTCGACATGGCCCGACTGCGGCGCGAGTTCGAGCAGGTCGAACTGGTGGCGGTGTGCCAGTGCTCGGGAAACCGGCGCGGCATGTTCCAGCCGCACGTGGCCGGGGTCGAGTGGGGTGTGGGCGCGATGGGCAACGCGCGCTGGACCGGCGTGCGACTGCGCGACGTGCTCGACAGGGCCGGCGTGAAAGCCGGCGCGGTCGAGGTGGCCTTCAACGGCGCCGATCAGGGCGTGTATCCGGCCACCCCCGATTTCGTGAAGAGCATCCCGATCGACAAGGCGCGCGACGAGCACACGCTGATCGCCTTCGAGATGAACGGCAAGCCGTTGCCCGCCGGCAACGGATTCCCGGCACGGGTGATCGTGCCCGGATGGACCGGCACCTACTGGATGAAGCAGCTCACCGACATCGACATCCGCACCAGCCCGCAGGGCGGATTCTGGATGACCACGGCGTATCGGCTGCCGGCAGGCCTCTTCCCGAAGGCCGACGCGTATCCGACCCAGGCCACGGCGGCGAACACGCCGATCACCGACATCGTCGTCAATTCGCTGGTCACTTCGATCCACGACGGTGCGCGCGTGCACCGCGGCCAGACGGTCGACGTCGCCGGCATCGGCTGGGACGGTGGCCACGGCATCCGCGACGTGCAGGTGTCGATCGATGCGGGCCAGAGCTGGCAGCCCGCCCGGCTATCACCACAACGTGGTGGAACGGATCCAGATCGAAGTCGTCCGAGGAGGCAGCGAGCCATGATGCGAACCCTGATCGCGGCGGCGCTTGCCGCTTCCTGCGCCACCATCTGGGCTGCCGAGGCCCAATTGAAGCTCGAGGACGCCGCCGGCGTGCAGCAGGTCTACTCGAACTGCATGTCGTGCCACAGCGTCGACTACATCCAGGCCAACTCGCCGTTTCTCGATCAGAAGGGCTGGCAGGCCGAGGTGACGAAGATGATCAACGTCTACGGCGCTCCCGTGAAGGCCGAGGACGTGCCGAAGATCGTCGACTACCTGGTCACGAACTACGGCAAGCCCTAGCAGCGCGCAGCCGGCGACGGTGCCGGACACCCGTAAATCGGCGGCTCACGCCCGCCGAATACGGTGCGTGGTCGGCTGAACCTGCCCGCAGGTCGACGCATCAGTCGCCAGGCAGCGAGCGCACGTTGACCTGGCGCGCGAGCCGCTCGGTGTCTTCCGGGAACGCCAGCCGCGTGCCCGGTGCGAGCAGGGCCGCAGTGCCGCCGGCAACGCCGTGGGCCAGCGCCTGCTCGAGCGAACCACCGGAGTGGAGACGCCACAGCATCGCGGCGACGAAGCTGTCGCCCGCGCCCACCGTGCTGGCGATCTGAACCTGCAGCGCGGACGCGCGCAGGTTCCGGTCGCGCGTGGCGAGCAGCGCGCCGCGATGACCGAGGGTCAGCGCGACGAGCTGCGCCCCGCCGGTGCGCACCAGGGCCTGCGCGGCGCGACCCCAGTCGTCTTCCGACTCCAGCGCCTCGCCGGTGAGTTCGCGCAGCTCGCGCAGGTTGGGTTTGACCAGATAGACCCCCTCGCGGAGCGCCGCCGCGAGCGGTGCGCCGGAGGTGTCGAGCACCATGCGCGCGCCACGCTGGCGTGCCGCGCGGGCCAGGCGCGCGAAGAAGTCCTCGGGAGCCCCCTCGGGCAGGCTTCCGCTGCCGACCACGTAGGCCAGCGGACCGGCGTGCCGGTCGACGAGGTCGATGCAGGCCTGCCACTCGCCGGGTTCGAGTCGCGGCCCGGGGAGCACGAAGCGGTACTCGCGCCCGCTCGCGCGTTCGAGCACGGTGAAGCTCTCGCGCGTCTCTCCGGCGATCTCGAGCGCGATGCTGGGAACCCCTTCCCGTTCGAGCAGATCGCGCAGCAGCCGCCCGAGGATCGGTCCACCGGGATAGACCGCAGTGCAGCGGGCGCCGAAGCGCGTGAGCACGCGCGCCACGTTGATGCCGCCACCTCCGGGGTCGCGCCGCACGTCGGTGCAGCGCAGCTTGTGCTCGAAAGTGACGGTCTGCGTCGTTGCGGAGACGTCGATTGCCGGATTCGGCGTCACGGTCAGGATGGCGGCGCTCATCGCGGCATGGCGGCCGCACCTGCGCGCCGCGCCTCGTCGTTATCGGATCGGATCGGAACCAACTGACCTCCCGGGTCGGCAACAGTTCGCAAGAGATGCATGTACTGAATGCTGCCCGGCCCCGAACGTTCGTGGTCGATCCTGATCAAGGTCGCGGTTCGCCGCGGCTCCGGACGGAGCCGAGCGGGGTTCGGGCTGCGCCCGTTCGTTCGCCCCCTCTCGATCGAGCGCGCAGATGCGAACCGCGGCCGGCAGGCAGCGGGTGTCCGGGTTCCGCATCGAGTGCCTGAGGGATCCGGCGTGACACCGGCGGCCCAGGAATATCAAGTTTTACCTTAAATATCATTATTAATATACTGATATTACAATTATTTTCGCTATGCAACGCATAAGGCGAGCTACCCTGCCGGCGACTCGGTGCCTCCACATCTCGGGCGTTTCCGTCGTCGGCGGCACCGCGCGGGATCGATCGACGGCGCATTGCCGGCTGCGCTGATCGCGGGCGGCCGGCCGACCGGCGGTGTCCTGTCCAGCCATGGTTGGGCCATCAGTTCGCCTATGATCCGCGCGGCGCCGCCCGAACGCTGTTCGTACGGTCATGTTGTCGATCGAGAGGAGCACCGGATGTTTGTTGTTTCGGAGAAGGTCAGGACGGTCACCCGCCGGGTGGCCGCGCTGGCTTTCATTGCCTTGCTGGCCGGCTGCCTGGGCAGCACGGGCGATACCGGGAGCACCGGCGATGCCGGGGGCACTGGCGATACCACGGATCCCACTACGCCGGTTCTCGAGGGAGCGGATGCCGGCGAGGCCCTGTTCCGGCGCACCTGTGCCGGCTGCCACACCTTCGGCTACGGCGACCACCTGGCGCCGGACCTGTCGAAGCGCAACAAGCAGGAGGGCTGGACGCGCCAGTTCCTGCAGGATCCGGCGGCCTTCGTCGGCCAGACGAAACACGGCGAGCAACTGCTGGACGAGTGGGGTTACGTGATGCCCAACTTCCGGCTCTCGACAACCCAGATCGACGACCTGCTCGCTTTCTTCAACCGCCAGGACGAGCTCGGCCCGCTGCCCTTCACACCGCCGCCCGACCTCAGCACGGACGAATTCACGCAGGCGACGCGGCTGTACTTCGACCGCTGTGCCGGCTGTCACGGCCTGTACCGCGGCGGGGCAACCGGACCGAAGATCGTGCAGGATCGCGCGCAGTGGATCGGCACCGACGGGCTGGGCGCGCTGCTGCGCCACGGCACGCCGCGGGGCATGCCCGGCTTCGGTGACGCCGGCGAGCTCGGCGAACCCGAAATCCGGCTGCTCACGGCCTTCCTCCAACTGCCGCCGCCCGAGCCGCCCCAGCTGCCGATGAGCGAGATCGAGGCGAGCTGGCACCTGCTGGTGCCGGTCGACAAGCGGCCCACCGCACCCGAGCACGGCTACGACTGGGAGGATTTCTTCGGGGTGGTCGAACGCGATGCCGGCAAGGTGTCGATCTACGACGGCGCGACGCGCGAGCGCATCGTACGGCTCGACGTGGGTTTCGCGGTGCACATCCTGCGTTCGTCGGCATCGGGGCGTTACTTCTACGCGATCGGTCGCGACGGCCTGGTCAGCCTGATCGACCTGTGGGCAAAGCAGCCCAACATCGTGGCCACCGTCAAGGGCTGCCACGACGCGCGCAGCGTGGAAACCAGTCGCTTTGCCGGGCAGGAGGACAAGTACCTCGTCGAGGGCTGCTACTGGCCGCCGCAATACGTGGTGTTCGACGGCCTGACGCTCGAGCCGCTGGCGCGCAATGACCTGCCGATGGACAGCATCGAAGGCAAGACGCTGGACGAGGTGCGCGTGGCATCGATCGTCGCACCCCACGGCGAACCGGTGTGGGCGCTGGCGCTGAAGGAGAGCGGCTACGTCGCGGTGGTCGACTACAGCCAGCCCGGCTTCCCGCTCACCGAGCGGATCGCCGCCGAGCGCTTCCTGCACGACGGCGGATGGGACAGGACCGGAAGCTATTTCCTCGTCGCGGCCAACGCCAGCAACAAGATGGTCGTCATCGACATTGCCAACCGCAAGAAAGTCGAGAGCATCGACACCGGCGACACGCCGCACCCCGGACGCGGCGCGAACTGGGAGGATCCGGAGTACGGCTGGGTCAACGCCACGCCGCACCTCGGCGAACCCAAGGTGTCGATCTACGGCGCCGACCCGCAGGGGCGCCCCGACGTGGCCTGGAAAGTCGTTCGCGAGGTGACGCTGCCCGCGGCCGGCTCGCTGTTCCTGAAGACCCACCCGAATTCGCCCTGGGTGCTGTTCGACATGACGCTGAGCGCCAGCCACGCCCGTCAGGTCTGCGCGTACTCGAAGGCCAGCGCGAAGATCGAACGCTGCTTCGATGTCGCCCGCAACGGCAAGGCGGTGCACTTCGAGTTCAACCGGGCCGGTACCCAGGTGTGGGTGTCCGACTGGGCGACCGACGGGGCGGTGATCGTGCTCGACGGCAACACGCTGGACGAAGTGGCGCGCATCGGCGACCTGATCTCGCCGACCGGCAAGTTCAACGTCTACAACACCGCGCACGAGGTGTACTGACGGAACACCCGGCGGCGCGGCGCTGCGTGCGCGCCGCCGGGGCCCGGTAAGATGCTCCGCGTCGACGACACTCCGCGAATCGACGCCAGCATCGGACTGCCAGACAAGTGCCTGAACCACAGGGACCGAACGACCCGGACTCCGGAGCGCAGCGCGCCAGCCGCGGCGCCGACCTCGCCTCTCACACGCCGATGATGGCGCAATACCTGCGCCTGAAGGCGGAACACCCCGACCGGCTGATGTTCTACCGGATGGGCGACTTCTACGAACTGTTCTATGGCGACGCCGAGCGCGCTGCGCGCCTGCTCGGGATCACGCTCACGAAACGCGGCGTCTCGGCCGGCGAGCCGATCCCGATGGCGGGCGTGCCGGTGCACTCGGTCGAGCAGTACCTGGCGCGGCTGATCCGGCTCGGCGAGTCGGTCGCCGTGTGCGAGCAGATCGGCGATCCGGCCGCTTCGAAGGGGCCGGTCGAGCGCAAGGTGGTGCGCATCGTCACGCCGGGCACCCTGACCGACTCGCAACTGCTGCCCGATCGCGACGACCGGATCCTGCTGGCAATGCTGCCGCCGACGCGAGGCGCGCCACCGGCAGGCTCGCTCGGCCTGGCCTGGATGGTCGTGGCCAGCGGCGAATGCTGGCTGGCCGAGTTGCCGGCCGAGGCGTTCGTGCGCGAACTCGACCGGCTGCGCCCGGCCGAGATCGTGTTGCCCGAGGGCGCCGCGCTGCCGCCGGCGCTGGGCAGCGCACTGGCCGGCGCCGCGCTGGCGCACGCGCCGGCCTGGCACTTCGATCCGGGCCGCTCGCAGCGGCGCCTCTGCGAACTGCTCGGCACGCGCGACCTCGCCGGTTTCGGCGCGCAGGGCATGCGGACCGCAATTGCGGCCGCGGGCGCGCTGCTCGACTACGTCGAGCGCACACAGGGACAGGTGCCGTCGCATCTGCAGGCGCTGCGCGTCTTCACCGGCGACGAGCTCGTGATTCTCGATGCCGCCGCGCGCCGCAACCTCGAGATCGTCGAGAGCCTGCGCGGCGACGACGGCGCGTCGCTGCTGCGGCTGCTCGACCGCTGCGCGACCAGCGCCGGCGGGCGCCTGATGCGTCGCTGGCTGCTCGAGCCGCTGCGCTCGCAGCAGGCGGCCGCGCGCCGCCACGCCTGCGTGCAGGCGCTGCTCGGCCCGGCCGGCGCGCCCGGTTCGGACGACCGGCCCGCAGTGGCGCTCGCACCCGACGAACCCGCGCGCGGCACGCCGCTTCATGGACCGGTGCTCGCCGACCTGCGCGAGCTGCCCGACTTCGAGCGCATCGCCGCACGCATCGCGCTGCGGTCGGTGCGCCCGCGCGAGCTCGCCGCGTTGCGCGAGGCCGAACCGGCGCTGCGCCGGCTGGCTGCGCGGCTCGGCGCGCTCGACGCGGACCTGTTCGGCGAACTGCGCGACGCGCTGCAGGTACCCGACACTGCGCTCGCGCCGATCGCGGCGGCGCTCGCCGACGCACCGGCCGCGCAGGCGCGCGACGGCGGCGTGATCCGCGACGGCCACGACGCCGCGCTGGACGAATTGCGTCGAATCGACCGCGACTGCGACAGCCTGCTCGCCGCGATGGAGGCGCGCGAGCGCGAGCGCACCGGCATCGCCAACCTGCGCGTCGGCTACACCGGGGTACACGGCTTCTACATCGAGGTCACGCGCGGGCAGGCCGATCGCGTGCCCGACGACTACCGCCGCCGGCAGACGCTGAAGAACGCCGAGCGCTACATCACGCCCGAATTGAAGGCCTTCGAGGACAAGGCGCTGTCGGCGCGCGAGCGCGCGCTGGCGCTCGAGCGCGAGCTCTACGACGCGCTGCTCGAGGC
>JAANMV010004747.1_pt1 | contig 10450 bp, 1 predicted proteins | sample 7279661 | NCBI WGS metagenome assembly JAANMV01 (sample SAMN14094540, study PRJNA606508) | bioreactor metagenome | isolation source: A lab-scale SPAN reactor treating ammonium-rich wastewater day 121 | place: Ireland: Galway | collected 2017-05-16 | reverse complement strand
GGGTAAGTTTGCGTTACGATGGTTTCTTGTGCTTCAAGCGTTTGCGACTCTACCGACTGCACCGTTACCGGCGGTGCGGCGGGTGGCGGCGGCGGCGGCGGTGGCGGCGGCGGCGGTACGGGCACAACAGTATCAAGCGGCGGCGCCGGCTGATGACCGAGCTCGTATCTGATACCTATTCCGGCTTGTATAATTTTCATATTCCATTCGCCCTCGCGCAGTATTGAGCCTAATCCGTGGCGATAAGACACCTCCGGCGAAATAAACCAACGCGGTTGCAATTCCATGTCTGCCCCAATGCCTGCCGATATTCCTATTGATGTGGAGGCATTGCGTAATTCGCCGCTGAACATCAGGCGTTTTCTTGTTCCGTCGGGAAACAGAACGCCTTCAGGCGCGGCCAACAGCTCGTATTGCTTGTAATTATTGCCGAAAACGGGATTTCCGGCATCGAAAGCCGCTCTGAAATACAGCGGCATATCCGACATTGGAAATACTTTCGCACCAATATCGAATACTAAATAATTCAGCGTTGATTGGAATGTAAATTCCTGAACTAACGGCGTATATCGGTTATTAAAGGGGTCGAAAACCTGATACGCAGATGTTTGTGCGGTCAAGTCGGCCGGACGGGCGGCAAAATACAAACGCCCCGATAATTGAAGCAGTTGCGGAAAAATTGCATAATCATACACAATTCCTCCAAGCAGTCCGCCCGATTTGCCGTTTGCAAAAGAGCCGCAATCCTCCGAACCCGGCAGAACTTGCAGTGCGGTCGAGTTCATTACATAGCCGTATCCGGCGAATACGCCCGGATACGAATAGCGCGGTTCTTCTCCAAGCGACTCTTGCGCTTCGGCACTATAGGTTGCCGCAAATAGCAACCCGCAGATATAAACGATAAATCGAAAAGCGTAAAATGATTTCATCGGCGAGAGAAAAAATATAAAAAGCGCGGCCGACAGATTAAAAATCCGTCATTCGGCGATTTAGTTACGCCGAATATAGAGAAAAATCGGGCAAGAGAAAAACAATGCGGTATTTATGCTTGACAATATATGATTTTGCTTATGCGCGAAAGCAGCTTTTTAACTTCGGGAATGGAGCAAAAACCATTTTTTTATCGTCCGCCTGCAATAGAAATGCGAACGTCAACGCCAACTTGAGTAGTATTAAATCCGGGCGAGGCTACGCCTTCGTTTATCGTGGCTTCATAGCTGATAAATGCCCGAACGGTAACGCGATTGCTAATGGCATAACGGGCACTCGGCTCAATCTTGATTTGCGTACTGCCGTCTAACCGTTGCCCGTCGGGGCTTGTCAGGTTCAATATATCGTAAGTGGAACTGCTTGTGCGCTTGAAAGAGCCGAGGAAAGCAAATTCCATGTCGTTTTCAAGGTCTAATCCGAAAATTTTCAAAGGAAATTTCCGCTTGTTGTAGCTTGCGTTCAAAGTTATTTCCTGCGCACTCTCCCGTTTGATTTGCGTGGTTGCGGCCAATAGCGAGTAATTGGTTCGAGAATTATACTTTAGCGTTGCATTAAGTGTTCCGTCAAGTTTTTTCTCGTCAAAATTCATCGTAAGCCCGATTACGGGTTGAAATCCGGTCTGAATTTGTTGCGCCTGTATCAATTTGCCGCGGTCATTGATAAGCGCGGTTTCTGTATAAGTGGAAACGTAAGCGTGTTCCAGCGATATACGCCTCGCAACGCCGTCCAGCATACCCCATTTTTCTATTCCGTCCCAGCGAAAAGTCCAATTTACGCTCGGCATAATTTTCCGTAAATCCTTCGGCAGGAATGTAAAAGATTCAAGCCCGTCGTGAAACGATTCGGACAATGCTTCCAGATAAAGCTGATTGCGCTTAAGCGTATCGGGCTCGTTTATTTGCGCTTTTCGCTCGTTGTACAGCGAGATTACATGCTCTACCGTATTGTTAAGCGGCGCGAAAAACAGGAATTTAGGCAAAGAAAGATAAGACCTGCCGTAAGTTGTAGTAACCACGATATTGCTGTAGTCCGGTATTCCTTCGGAATTTGTTGTTACCGTTTGCAGTTTATTGTATGCAAAATCGGATTTCCAATTCAGGTCTAATGTTGCGCCGGGCCAAAGTTGGCGGTTAGTTCGCATTTCAATGCCCGATTTTTGCGTAAAGCTTTCCTGAAACACTGAATTAGCCGGACGTATCCCGTCATACGCAGTAAATTTAAAAAACGGAAATGAACTGCTTGGAGCAAAGCCTATATCGCCGTGCGGATGCTCTACAAGCCCAAGCTGATAAGCCATTCCCGCGCCTTGCGACGGCGGCTGACCGAGCCCTACGGCACCACGCCAGAAATTCGTTAGACCTGTTCCGCCGAACACGCCCGGATTAAGCGATGAATTATCCTGTCTGAAGTTGAAGCTCAATGTTTCGAAATCAAGAAAAATCGTTTTAAGTACGCGCCCTATTGATTTGAAAATATTGCTCGAAGTGTCGGAAGCGGCTCTCTTGCCCCAAAGTTTATCGGCAAACGGTTTGAGTTTGAAATTTGTGCGAAGATCGAGTTTACTTGCAAAAGATGCCTGCTTCACTACGTCAGCCAGTGCCGGGTCGGGTTGCAGTGCATTTCGCCAAGTAAACACCGAAGAGTACGAGCCGGTATTTTCCAGATAATTCCCAAGTCCTATAAATTCGGGCAGTTGCGGTCGGAAGTTTACCGTAACGGTTTGTGTATGCGCATTATCCTCGCCAAAATTTAATTTGCCGTTTTCGCCTACAATGCGCTTAAAAAGGTCGTTCGCACTTCGTTGCTTGCCGTTTTCGTCCGTTTCCATGGGAACGAGCGTGCTTTGCGTACCGAAATTATAGTCAATAATCGGACTTAGCAAGCCCTTTTCGGAGAATCTCCACGAGAATTGGGCGGTACGGTCGGCCGTAAAATTGCGCGATACCGGGCTTGGAAACGACAAGAAGCGCGATTGTTCTGTGCTTCGCGCGCGGTTCATGGTCAATCCCGTCGAGAAGTTCGACGGTAAGAAGTTGATTTTCCAATCTTTGAAAGAGCTTAGTATCGGTATGTCGTCTGCCCAGCCGAACGGCTTTGCCCATAGCGATTGCGGAATTGTCAGGGCATATTGCATTGTAAGCCGCCATTGCCATTCAAATCTTTCCTGCACCACAGGCGAACGCTCGAACGTTTGCCCGTAGCTATAGCCAATCGTAATTCGATTAAGCGTTTCCTTAATCAGCCAAAAATCAACGGGAATACCGAGTTTTACACCGGTAAGCGCCCAATTATCTTGCACACGAACGGTTTGCGAGCGAGAGACTATGTTGTCTGCCGCTTTTCGGGCTATAGAATCGGGCTGCCCGAGCGCGAGGACACGGCGATATTCCGCGTCGGCCGCAGTATTGAGTTCCACATCACTTTGAGCGGCAAACTGCGGATCAGTCAAATTTTCCGTGTGTGAATAGCTTATGGGCAATTTCATTGAGCTCATAAACTTAGGCAGGAATTTTTCCAAACTTCCCTGCGCCTGAAACGACCAGGCGGTGGACGTTGTGCGGTCGCCGAAACGCTCTTCAAGTTTATGAAAATTCGGAAGTGTAGTAGAAAAATTCGCATTAATAGTTCCCACATCGGCCAATTTCAATTCCGCGCTGCCGATTGCAGCCCAGTCCACATTATTGACCGGTTCGATAAGCCGAAGTTCATCTACCCACATCGTAGTGGTCAGTTCGTTGGGGTATCGGTCTGCCGGATTTGCAATTCCAAAACCTATAAATTGTACTTTTGTCAGAATAGGCGTTCCCTTAATTGCATATCGCGCAAGAGGGTCGCCCGGCACGGTAAATTCCTGGCGAGTAAATTCGCTGCCCGGGGCGCGGCTTTGCTTTACAAGTGCGGCAAGTTCGGTTAATGTTATCCCTACATCCTGCCAGCCGCGCAGAAGCGGACGGCGATATTCGTAGTAGTTTGCGGAATCAATGCCGAACCGAATAAAAGCGTAGGCAGCCGGCGTTGCACCCGGCACTATATTATCGGGCATCGAGCCGTCGCCGTGTATAAAAAACTTCAGCTGTTTATAGTAAAAAATGTCTGTCGGACGTAATATGCGAACAGCCATGCGCTCGTCGTTATAGCGCAAATTGCGAACGCCGAGGGAAAGCGATTGTTCGTTCAAACGAATATCTTGCGTTGGGTCGGGATTCAGTAATTGGCGCGGACGTTGAACGCCCGGAGGCAATGTATAATAATCGGGGGCACCGCTATTTTCCTCTACATTTACGAATGCAACGGAAAGCACGCTGTCATAAGGTGAAACGCCGGGCTGAAAAGCATTGGAACGTTGCCATTGCGCACCGACGAATCGCCAATCGGCAATATCGGCAAGTAATGTGCCGCCCTTTGCCCAAACGCGAATGTATTGTATATTTGAAAATTGCGGATTGCCGGTTTGCTTATATGGACGGCGAATAGGTATGCGCCACAAATACCATCCGGATCCGGGTGTGCCACCGCCTACAATCTGCTGATTCTGCGACGGGTCGTTCGTGTTCAAATTTACTTTGTATGTAAAGTAACTGTTGTCGAGCGATATGGTTTGGCCGTTGTTGTTGTTCAGTATTTCTTTATCGGGGAATTGCCCTGATTCGGAAAGCGAGGCATTGCCCTCGAAATTATTGTATTTCAAGAAATCGGCTTCAGATTGCTCTTGAAGCGGCTTTTGGAAATTAAAAGTGTAATTATCGCGTGCCGGGTCGGCCTCGTCGGACAGCGGCGCGGGATATTCGGCTTTTTCATGCAGGTCGTCCAATCGGTCTATGCCTATGTCTTCGCCCGGGTCGATTATATTGTTGGGTATCGGAAATTCGGGATTTGCTCCGTCTTCCGTATCGAGCGTATTATTAGGAACTATATCTTCGCTTATTTGGCCAATATCAATATACATTTCGGCAGACGGCTCGGCCGCCACGCGCATCATAATCTCGATGTAGTCTATATTATCATTGTCAAAATTCGTATTGAACGTGGAAAGCAAGCGTTGCATACCGCCCCAAGCCCTGTATTTATTGTCGAGTTTATATTGCTCGTATCGAGTACTGTCGGATCTCCATCGAGGATTCAGTGTGTCTACAAAATTCGGATTACGATTGTAAATACCTCGGAAATATGGGTTAAATCGAAATTTAAGGTCATTTAAAGTGGCATATCCTTGTCCGAATTGGCGATTAGGATACACTTCGTTTTGCCGAGTACGCCCTATGAAATAATTAAACCAATATGAATAGCCGCGGAACCATAAGTCGCGGCGCGAGGCTTCGTCAAAATACAGCGTTGAGTCAACTGGCAGCGCCGCATGTGTCCACTGCGTTCCCGATGTGCTGAGAGTAATATAGCGTTGCGCACCTTCAAAATCGTCAAGAAAAGCTACTGATTCGCCGTTATCCGAACCTATGTCGGATCGGCGTTTATTCGGATCGGGCAACATAGCGGCTATTTCACCGCGGAGATTAAGAGTAGACTTTTCTTTAGTATCGAGGAAAGGCAATGCGTCGAGCGCCTTTGTAATTGCAGGAATTTCTGTGCTTAAATTGCCGTCAAAGCCTATCATTGAGTTAGAAACAGGTTCGTCGTTCAGTCGAACGCGGTCTAAAAGCAATGCTTGATTATAGAGCATGAAAGTCATGCCGATATTGCCGAGAGTTGTTCGGGATTTATAGACCTGCATATCGGCACGAACACCTATCATGGTTTTTGTTGACGTAGTAAATTGGTCGGTTTGCTCGAGTTCCACGCTTAAATTAGCCGTTGGGAGCATGGCGCGTGGATTTAATACAGTCAAAATACCCGAATAATATTCAACAATATAGTCGGTATTTTCTTTCAGAGGTGTACCGTCGAGCGTAACGCGCACACTGCCCGGAGCAATACCCCATGCACCGAGAGCTATACGGTTGCTGCCCCCTTGTGATGTTCCCGTAGCCTCGCCGGATATAACAAATCTATCACGCGCAGTTTGCAGGCGTGCTACTTCTACTGTGGTGTCATACACGGCATCGAACACATATTCTTCGGCAAGCTGCGGATTGCCTATTTTGCGGAAATAATCGCGTAACCCTTCGCGGAAAGGTTCTAAACTCGGGAATAGAATTTCGCCGCGCATCGGATTGAAAAATGCCGAGCCTTGTTGCGCTTGTACTGCCGTATTGCTGCCCGGCACCGAAGATTGGAAACTATTGGCTTGGGCGGCGGCCGTAGGAGGTGCGCCAAGGTCAAATTTTCCGTCAGGCGGCGGCGCACCCGTGCCGTTATTTACTTGGTCTACCCGCAATACCGTAACAACTTTGTCGGGCGCACCGTCGAGAACGTCAGACGAATCGTTGTTTTTACGCAAATACCAAACATTGATTTTCGCATCTGAAAGATTAACGTTTGTCTGTCCGGTATTGTAAATGTTGCGCAGTTGCCTTGCCCATAGCGACTTAAAACCGGGTTGCATATTCGGGCGCGTCACCAATTTAAGTATAAGCGTATCTTTTTCGTTGCGTTCGCGCACCATAGTTCCATACGTCAGGTCGTCGTCGGGCAAGGGCGTTAACGCCTCGACGCGATAGCCTACACCGTATGTTCGGTCGGTTCGCATATTTAAAATTGTAAGGCGGCCGAGGTCTGAGTCGTAAAAATATCTGTTGGCTTCAAGTCTGATAAATTTTCCCGCTTCTATTTGTCCGGCAATAGGTGCGGTGCGTTTCATCGAATCCGGGTAGCGCTGTCCGGCAGATGTATTTCTGGGGGCGATTTCGGCGTAAAGCCGTGCTTCTGCGGCAGTTGCCTGCTCGCGCACATCGCCGGTAGATTCCCATACTTCGATTTCCTTAACGCGATATTGCGACGCGCTTGGCGGAATAACCGGCACGGCATTTCGATAATACTCTCGAAACACCGATTTATAAACCGTATCGAGCAAGAAATGATTGCGGGCATAGTCGTATGCTCGCAATTGAAAGTTTTGGCGTACTGTTCCGCCGCGTGCCTGAATAAATTTACGCTCGCCCCTGCGTTGCGAGGCTACCGTTTTCAGGAAAAGCGGGCCGAACTGAAAATCGGCGCGTGCGCCGAACAAAGCCTGACCGCTTCCTATAAGTGCCGATGGTGTCGGGAATTGCACGTTTCCTAATTCAACGCGCTTTATGATGTCGTCGTCATTACCCGTAAAACCGATATTGAAGCGATTATTCAGGTCGAATTGCTGCCTTGTATTCCAATCCACGTTCATACCCAATTTATCGCCTATTTTTCCCTGCACATTCAGGTTTATGTCCTGCGAGAACAAGGGGCCGGACTGCGTTTGCCCGAAGGCGGAGGCCGCACCAAGTTTCTGTGAGTCCCATCGCCAACCTGCGCGAAGGTTTACGTCGCCGCTTACGTTAATACTTATGGAAGGCTTGCCGAAAATGCTGAAAATCGGATTTTGCGGAACGGGTATATTTAATCCTGTGGCTTGGCTGATAATACTTGCCAAATCGCGCCCCGACATAGAGCGGCGAATATCGTATTGCGCCACCAGCGAATCCCATAATTGCCGCTGCTGTTGCTCGCGCCGCAGAGCGAGATACTCGTCCAATGGCAAATTTTTATAGGGCGACATCTCTACACCCTGCAAATCCTCCGAAGCGCGCACGGTTGTAACGGTAGAATCGAACGTAACGGAAACGCCATAACCGGGCGGTAAAGACGGACGCTTGGCATAGTCGGTCGCACCGAACGGATTGCGCATAGAGGGCGGCACCGAAAAGAAAACGGGGCGTTCTTGGCGGACCGGGTCCGATTGCGGCGAGTACGTAAAAAATGGAACAAATAAACGATTTAGCCGGAGCAGTGCGATTGCCGCCTTTCCGCTAACGACTATATGCGGCGAACGCGCATAAAAATGGGAAAAATCACCGGTGAAATCGGCCGCCTCGGCTATATTGCAAAATAGTAAAGCAATAGACCCGAACGCCGCCGGAATCAAAAAACGTATTATCGGTAAGAATGAAATGGACGTCATCAGCCCTTCTTGCTAAACTTATCGCACTCAAATAACCGACAGCAACGTCAAGCCTCGAGTGCTTGGCACATAAAACAAAAGAATTTGTCGGCGTAACATATAAAGTATCGAAGGACGATAACACTCCGGAAAGAATCTGTTTTCGGCAAAAGCGTGCTACGCTATAACGAGCATAGTCAAAAAAAATTTTATGCAAAATACGGCTTTCCGTCTACTTCTTTGACTGCGGCCGCTAAACTTTGTTTGTGAATAGAGAGCATAACCTATAATTTTGTTTGATATTCTTTGATTTTTCTGTAAAATTTATGACAATAAACTCTACACCCGCTTCTTTTTTCCGGACAATGCTTCGGAGTTTTCTTCCGCTTTCGGCATTTTTTGCCTTGATGGCCGTATCTTCTGTTTGTGCGCAGACCGCACAATCGTCCTACAAGCCTTTGACAAAAGAGCAGATGCGTATCATAACGTATTCATCAACGCGATTTGTCAGTTCGCTCGGCGGAAAATGGGAACGCAGCTACGACGGTATGGCTTGGGACGTGGCAACTTTGCCGTATTCGGACGTGGCCGGAAGAAAAATTCGCTTTCGACGCAATATTCGAATTGATGACGATATGTTGCAACGATACGGCTGGAATCTCTATTTTCTCGGTGTCAGCGACGAAACCGAAATTTATATCAATGCTCAATATGTCGGGCGATTTTTTGGCGGCATGACACCGTTCTACGTGCATATTCCGGAGCGTATTATCAAAAGCGGCGTTAATCTCGTAGAGCTTGTGGTAACGCCGCCGGCGGTAATAAATCAGCGTCACCTCTTTGCGGAAAAATTATATTCGGGTATAGCGCGCGATATTCTGCTTGTGGGAACGCCGCATGTATGGACAAACGACGTTCGCCTGCGATATAATTTTTCGGGACAATACAGTTCCTGCGATGCAACTATTTCCGCAAGTATAATTTCGGGAGCAATAGAGAGGCTTTCGGCGGCCGGATCCGACAGTATTTCTACCGCTATACTCAAAAAAATTCCTATAACGGTAACAGCAGAGATTCGCCGCCCTGGCAGTTCGGCTGCGGCTTCCGTATCGGAACAGCAGATATTGGTAGAGCGCGACAGAACAGCACCGATAAAACTGGCAATGAAGATAGCCTCGCCCGAACTTTGGTCGCCCGAGAGTCCGTCGCTTTACGATTTAAAGATAAGGCTATCCTCCGGCTCGCAAATAATAGACGAGTTCGAGTCTAAAATCGGCTTGCGGGAAGTAAGCATAGCGCAGTCGGGCGACAGCTCGCATTTTATTATTAACGGTTCGCCGCACTCGTTGAAAGGCGTGGAGTATTCGGAACATTTGGGCGACGAGGGCATTACGCTTTCGGCCGACGACATAGATCGCGACGTACAACTTTTCAAGACGCTCGGCATTAACCTTGTCAGGGTAAGATATACCCAGGTTCATCCGTATTTTATGGAATTATGCAATCGCTACGGTATATTCGTTTTTTTGGATTTGCCCGCATACGATTTGCCGCGCCAATTTATAGCATCTGATGAAACAATAGTACGAATGACCAATACGGCGCAAAGATTGGTAGGAGCTTTCGATAAAGATCCTGCCTTTTTAGCCATTGGTATTTCCGACGGTATTCAGGAGAAAACCGATGAGTTTGAAAATTATCAGCGAAGGATTATTTCTTCAATACGCTCAATTTCCGATAAATTATTATTCAAAACTATTAGATTCGGCGCAAAATCAATTTCTGCCGGCGGGCTCGACTTCCTTTGTTTTCGCTCCGACGGCCGGTGGCAGCCAGGGCTGTCGTTTCGCCCCGAAATAGAGCGCATGCTTTCTTTGACAGGTAAACAACCCGTTATGGTTACATTCGGAAAAATGGCGCAACCCAATAATCAGCAACACGGTTACACCGACCCGCTGTCGCTCGAATCGCAAGCGCAATACATTCGCGATTGCTATCGCGAATGTGAAACAATAAATATTGCAGGTGAGATAATTTGGGCTTTTAACGATTATCGCGCCGCAAGGCAGGTTCTTTCCACAAACTCCGACGACCCTTTTGTATGCACTGCGGGAATAGTTGATATGCAACGCCGCCCCCGCGTGGCATATTTGATGCTGAAAGCACTTCTGAACGACGAAAAAGAGCCGTTGCTGAAAGCCGGTAATCACAGCGAAGATGCTCCGTTTCTATTTATAGCCGTCGGGCTGATGCTGGGAATAATCTTTCTGCTTCTTATGAGCCGCTTCAGGCGTTTTCGCGAATACATATTCCGTGCATTATTGCGGCCGTTTAATTTTTATGCGGATATTCGCGACCAACGGCTTCTGAGCACATTGCATACTATTGCTCTCGGCTCTATTATAGCAGCATCGATAGGGCTGACATGCGCCG
>JAANMV010004746.1_pt1 | contig 10451 bp, 8 predicted proteins | sample 7279661 | NCBI WGS metagenome assembly JAANMV01 (sample SAMN14094540, study PRJNA606508) | bioreactor metagenome | isolation source: A lab-scale SPAN reactor treating ammonium-rich wastewater day 121 | place: Ireland: Galway | collected 2017-05-16 | reverse complement strand
AAAATCAATATGACTTCTATTATTTCTCATTTTGAATTTTATATTTTTCCCTTGAAATCAGTAGAAAAAATATTAGAATTACATTAAGCAGCTAACTATTACTTATACCGAATTGGTGGTCCTCAATCCGGTTGTTATTTAAGAATTATTTTCTAATCTACCGACCACATTATTTATTATTTTTTTCTTCTAACTTATTTTAATGCTTATACTTAAAAATGCAATTACCGGGTTCTTTCAGGAATATATTCCCGAAAGTTTTTCTCATCTATCAACTTTTAATCCAATGGGCTTCTAACTCCAATGCCTCTATTCAACACGTGAGTATATATCATCGTTGTCTTCACTGAATTATGCCCCAGCAATTCCTGTACAGTTCTGATATCATAACCGTTTTGCAGAAGATGTGTAGCAAAGCTGTGTCTTAAAGTATGTGGTGAAGCTTGCTTTGCAACTCCTGATTTCCGAACGGCTGCTTTAAAATCTTTTTGAAATGTACTTGGATGCAAATGTACTCTGAAATATTTTCTTAACTCCGAATTATAAACAGGACTTTTTGCCGGGAATATATATTGCCAGGCAAGCTCTTTACCAGCATTCGGATATTTTTTTGCAAGTGCATACGGTAATGGAGCTTCTATTTTTTGCCCAGCCAAATCTTTCTTGAATAGATTTTTGACTTTGTTTAAATGAGTTCTAAAGTCGGTAACAAGCTTGTCTGGCAGTACAGTAATTCTGTCTTTCTCACCTTTGCCATCCCTAACAGAAATTGTCATCAAATCAAGATCGACGTCTTTTACTCTTAAACTTAAACATTCACCTAATCTTAAACCTGCACCATAGAGCAGTTTGGAAATCATCAGTGCGATACCTTCCAAATTTTCGAATATTTTTTTAACCTCCTCTTTTGAAAGCACAACAGGTAAGTGTTTCTTTCGGTGTGTAAACTTAATTTCTTCAATCCAGCCTACATTTTTATTTAAAATATTTTTATAAAGAAAAAGTATTCCCTGCAGGGCTTGGTTCTGAGTCGCACTCGAGACGTGATGATCTGTGGCCAGGTTATTAATAAACGATTTTATCTCCTCAGCACCCATTTCATTTGGATGACGTTTATTATGGAAAAACACAAACCGCTTGATCCAGTTTGTATAAGCTTTTTCCGTTTTTATGCTGTAATGCTTTGAACGAAGTTCAGTTCTAACTTTATCCAGAAGTTTTAGCGCAGGCATTTAATCCCCGAATAAGTAATTACTTGATTCAAACTTAATATTTACAGTTTGAAAAATCAATCGGTTTAATTGCTCTATACTGGTTATTTTAAGTCCATTCTTTCAATATGGACTTGATAAAGGCACTGCTTAAATTATTTGGAACTCAACCCAACCCTTCTCTTGCCAAGAGAAGGGCTTGCTAATTGTGATGACTTATCATCAACTTTCTGACAGAATTCTGTAATTAAACGATTTATTGGCATTAAGTCTCTGTCTTTTTAAGAAAGATTAGAGAGTTTTTTTTAAGTGGACAGATACACAAATATCAGTTCAGACTATTCCATCTATACACCCTTTATGGACTTGATAAAGGCACTGCTTAAATTATTTGGAACTCAACCCAACCTTTCTCTTACCAAGAGAAGGGCTTGCTAATTGTGATGACTTATCATCAACTTTCTGACAGAATTCTGTAATTAAACGATTTATTGGCATTAAGTCACTGTCTTTTTAAGAAAGATTAGAGAGTTTTTTTTAAGTGGACAGATACACAAATATCAGTTCAGACTATTCCATCCATACACCCTTTATGGACTTGATAAAGGCACTGCTTAAATTTACATTTCAAAAACAAAATCCTTGTTTCGTTATTGAAATTAAGCATTCTTCACATCGTAATATTATTTCTTTTAATTCCTTCTTTAGCTGAAGTATTAGCTCAGAATCAGTATGCTACTCATACGGTTACTGATACAATTCCGATTAATTTTGATAACCTTTATAATATTTCAAGCGTTTCGATTATTCCATTCTCTGAAATGATAGAATTACGCAATCACATTCTTGAAAGATTCACCGATTATAATTTTTCATATTCAACGGCTACGTTTACTTTATCCGACACACTGCCATATTCTATTTTCGATACTTTGATAGTTACTTACGAAACAATAAGAATCGGTTTGAAAAAAGAATACAAGAAAAGATCGTTAGTACTCAAGTATGACGAAAAACGCGGCGATACTTTACAGGTTGTTCAGACTGAAACCGGAGGATTTACTCCTGAAGATATTTTTGGTCCGGGCTTACAAAAAAGCGGAACGTTGATAAGAGGTTTTACTGTCGGAACAACAAAAGATTTTTCTCTCAACAGCGGATTAAGATTACAACTTTCAGGAAATATTACTGAAGATATTGAAATAGTTGCTGCATTAACTGACCAGAACACTCCGATTCAACCGGAAGGGAATACCGAGCGACTTGAAGAAGTTGATAATGTTTTCATCCAGATAAAACATAAAAATGCGACAGGAACTTTTGGTGATTATAATTTGACAAACAGGAATGGTGAGTTCGGTGTTATAAACCGCAAGCTTCAGGGATTGATGGGAACGGTGAACTTCAATCCTCATCAGGGTTATGTTGCAGTTGCAGGACAGCGGGGAAAATTTAATTCAATTAATTTCAACGGAACAGATGAAGTTCAGGGTCCATATAATTTAACTGGTTTAAACGGAGAGAAGGATATCGTTATACTTGCAGGAACTGAAAAAGTTTTTCTTGATGGAATTGAAATGATCCGCGGTGAAAATAATGATTACATAATTGAATACTCAAACGCTACAATAACTTTCACTCCGAAAAGATTAATTACAAACGCAAGCAGGATTGCAGTTGATTTTGAATATACTGATCGGAAATATTCCAGAAATTTTTTCGGTACCGGCGGACAATCATTATTTATTAATGACAAAATGAAAGTTGCATTCCAATATTTGCAGGAAGGTGATGATCAGGATGCACCGATTGATTTTGCCCTGTCAGAAGATGATAGACGAATACTAACAGAAGCTGGTGATGATCCACTGAAAGCAATTAAATCAGGAGTAATACTTGCGCCGCTTGACTCTCTCGGTAATAGAAAAGGTATTTACCAGGCAATTGATACTTTAATTAATAATGAAACTTTTGTTTATTACCTCTATAATCCGGGCGATTCACTTTCATTATTTATAGTTTCATTCAGTTATGTTGGCGAAGGAAACGGTGATTACGTTCGTGAAGCTCTTGGTAAGTTTCGTTTTGTTGGAATTAAGCAGGGAGGTTACTTACCTGTAATTTTTCTTCCTCTTCCGCAGATTAAGCAATTAGGAAATTTGACTACTACAATAAATCCTTTTGAAAATGTTCAGCTTGATTTGGAATATGCAGGAAGTCTATGGGATAAAAACAGATTTTCAACTCTTGATGATGGAGATAATTATGGTTACGCCGCAAATGTTTCACTCAAAGTTATTCCGTCGAACATAAGTCTCGGTTCATTAAATCTTGGCAAAGCTGGTTTTTCATATAGAGAAAGATTCATCAATAAAAAATTTACTTCGACTGACAGATTCAATGAAGTTGAATTTGACAGAACCTATAACACCTCAGGTTCATCAACACAGGAAGATGAACAATTCAGAGAAGCCCGGTTAAATCTTATTCCAATTGAACAGTTAAGTATTTCTTCATTAGCAGGATTTCTTAAAAGAGGAGACTTATTTCAATCCAATAGATACAACAATGCAATAAGGTTTTCTGACCAGACTAATTATAATATTTTTTATAATCTGGATTTTGTTGATACAAAAAATCAAAATAACACCACCGATTGGTGGCGGCACTCCGGTGATGCTCATTATGTTTTCTGGAATCTTATCAAACCGGGTTTCAATTATCTTGCTGAGAATAAAAAGGGATATGGTGCAAATAAAGATTCACTCATTTCAGGGAGTCTTGAGTATTATGAACTTAATCCATATCTCCAGCTGCTTGAGATTGAAGGACTCAGCTTCACGGCAAAATATTCACGCCGCGATGATTATCTGCCGATGGGTGGAAATATGACAAAGGAATCAATTGCAAGAGCGCAGATTTATGATCTTACTTACAGAGGAATTGAAGAAGTATCGACTACATTAAATCTTACTATCAGAAATAAAAATTATTCTGAAACTTATAAGCAATCAGGTTTTTTGGACAGTGAACAATTGCTGATCAGGTCTCAATCAAAATTTACTTTCTGGGAAAAGATACTTAACGGAGATTTGTATTATGAAGTATCAACTGAAAAACAGGCAAGACTTGAAAAAATATTTGTTCGTGTTGAGCAGGGAACAGGCAATTACAAATATCTCGGTGATCTGAATAACAATGGAATTGCTGATGATAATGAATTTGAACCAACTCTTTTTGATGGTGATTATGTTCTTGTAACTTTTCCGACAGACGAACTTTTTCCGGTTATCAATTTAAAGACAAATACCAGATGGAAAATTCAATATGCAGATATTTTTGATAAAAGTACTTTCATTGGAACCGTTCTCGAACCATTATCCACAGAAACTTCCTGGAGGATTGAGGAGATTACCCGTGAAAGTGATCTTTCAAAAATTTATTTACTTCAGCTTAATTTCTATCAGCAGGAAGGTGTAACAATCCGCGGAGCAAACTTTTTCCAGCAGGATATTTTTATAAATGAAAACAGACAGGACCTTTCTTTCAGGTTCAGATATTCGCAAAGGTTGGCAATGAGCGAATTTAATACAGGTGTGGAAAACGGTTATAACAGAGAAAGAAGTTTGAGGATAAGATTCAGAATGATTAAAGAAGTTAGCAATCAAACTGATTTTATAAATCTTACTGATAATGTTTCTGCTCCTATGCCTTCAACCAGAAACAGACAGATTTCTGATAATAGTATAACAACAGATTTTTCATACAGACCAATTGGAACTGTGGAAGTCGGGTTGAAGATTAAAGTCGGAAAAAGTGAAGATAATTTTCCTGAATTACCAACAGTAATTGATTTGAATTCACAATCAGGCAGATTTAACCTTTCAATTGCACAAACAGGAAGATTGCGAATTGAAATTGAACGAACTGAGTTGATAGTAAATACAATGGAAAATATTATCCCGTTTGAAATGTTGAATGGCAATCAAATTGGAAAAAATTATTACTGGCGATTAAATTTTGATTATCGAATCGCATCATTCTTACAAACTACTATTGGATATGATGGTCGCTTACAAGGTGAAAGCAGAACTGTTCACACAGCGAGAGCTGAAGCGAGAGCGTATTTTTAATTTATAATTTTTAATTTATAATTTATAATGAACAATGGATGTAAAGTGATTTTTAAAAGTTGTTAAGCAGGGAAAAAGAATATGAAACTAATTTCAAATCTGATTGAAGCACATATTTTTCGTGAATCAAAAAACGGAATAGAGTTTTTATTATTGAAAAGATCTGAAGGACAGCCATACCCCGGTTTGTGGCAGATGGTAACAGGCAAAATAAAATCCAATGAAAAAGCATATCAGACTGCTTTGAGAGAAATAAAAGAAGAAACGGGTTTAACTCCTGTTCAGTTTTGGGTTGCACCAACAGTTAATTCTTTCTACGAACCCATAGGTGAAAATATTTGTCTGATTCCTGTGTTTGCAGCAAGAGTTGAATCAGACAAAATAAAATTAAGTTCTGAACACACAGAATATCAGTGGGTTGATAAATCAACAGCGCAAAAGCTGCTTGCGTGGGAAGGACAGCGTAAAGCAGTACAGATTATTGAAGATTATTTTCTGAGTGAAAAGAGTTTCCTTCATTTTGTTGAAATAAAAATTTAAGAAATAGCTAATTTCAAGCATCAGATTTCAAATAATATTCAAGTGTCAATATTTAAATAACAATTTAAGTAGAGATTGAATATTGATGATTGGAAATTTAAATTTATTTGAGATTCGAATTTTGTTATTTAGTAATTCAAATAATTGTGCACTCAGGCTACTTTTAATTATTTTTGAATAAATTTTTTAATTGTTTTCAAGGAAATTGATTTGAGTTTACTCGTTGTTGGTTCTGTTGCATTGGACTCCGTTGAAACTCCGTTTGACAAAATAGATGACGCTCTTGGAGGTTCAGCTACATACATTTCACTTGCTGCAAGTTATTTTTCCGCTCCGGTCGAGTTAATCGGTGTTGTGGGGAATGATTTTCCCAAAAAATATATTGAGATGCTTGAGCAGCACAATATTGGGCTTGAAGGATTACAGATAATCGAGGGAGAAAAAACTTTCCGCTGGGGAGGAAAGTATCATTACGATCTGAATTTTCGCGATACATTATTTACTGAGCTAAATGCATTTCAAAATTTCAATCCAATAATCCCTGAAAAATTCAGAAAAGCAAAATACATCTGTCTTGGAAATATTGACCCAATTTTACAGATGAAAGTTCTTGACCAGGTTTCAGATCCGCAGTTTGTGGTTTGTGATACTATGAACCTTTGGATAAATACAATGAAGAACGACCTGTTAAAATTATTAAAACGGGTTACAGTTTTTATTCTGAATGATTCAGAAGCCAGAATGCTGACCGAAGAACCAAACCTGATAAAAGCCGCCAAACAAATTCGTCAAATGGGTCCCGAAATTTTAATTATTAAAAAAGGTGAACACGGTGCAATGCTGTTCACTGAAGATACTATTTTTTCTGCACCGGCATATCCAATGGAAATGATTTTAGATCCCACAGGCGCAGGTGATACATTCGCCGGTGGGTTCATCGGGTATTTACATCATAAACGTGAACTTAATTCTGAAAATATTAAAAGAGCAATAATATACGGCAGCACAATGGCTTCCTTTTGTGTTGAACAGTTTAGCACAAATGGATTGGAAAATTTATCATACCTAAAAATTCAGGATCGGTTCAGAGAATTCAAGAAAATATCCAACTTTAATGAAACCAACTGAATACTTTTCTATCAAGCTTGTCCAGAAGGACTCCTATGGAGAAAATGATAAACTGATTTTTCTCGATCAGACAAAACTTCCACTCGAAGAAAATTATATTGAAACTGATGATTACAATCGAATTGCAAAAGCGATTGAGAAGCTGGAAGTTCGAGGTGCACCATTAATCGGAATTTCTGCTGCTTATGCACTGGCACTTTCGATAAAGAATGTCAAATCTGAAATTGAAAGTAAATTCAACTCTGCTTATAAACGTTTGGCTGAGACACGCCCAACAGCAGTTAATTTATTTCAGGCATTGGATGAGATGAAGGAAACATTCGAAAGCATTACCGATAAAACTTCAGCGTATGAAATTTTAAAATCAAAAGCAATTGAAATTCACAAAAGAGACGAAGAATATTGTTTACGTATTGGTAGAAATGGTTTGAGTCTGTTCAAACGCAAATCTAATGTGCTTACTCATTGCAACACTGGTAAGCTTGCTACAGGTGGAATTGGTACAGCTTTCGGAATTATAAAAACTGCTTTTGAAAATGGATTGGTAAATCATGTTTTTGCAGATGAAACACGTCCACTTCTGCAAGGTTTACGGCTCACAAGCTTTGAACTGAGAAGAAGTGGAATTCCATTTACAATGCAGACTGATTCATCTGCTGCAGAACTTATGAAGCAGGGAAAAGTTGATCTTGTAATCACAGGCGCTGACAGGATTGCACTCAACGGTGATTCAGCAAATAAAATTGGAACTTATAATCTGGCAATCCTGGCAAATTATCATAATATTCCTTTTTATATAGCTGCTCCTTCTACAACGATTGATAAAAAAATTTCTTCCGGACAAGAAATTGTGATTGAGTACAGAAATAAAAAGGAACTCCTTTATTTTGGCGATACATTAATTACTTCTGAACAATTTGAAGCGTTCACACCTGCGTTTGATGTAACTCAGGCTCATCTTATTTCAGGAATTATAACTGAAGAAGGATTATTTACTTTTCCTTATAACTTCATGCAATGAGCGAAATCCTTAAAACTGAAGCTGTAGTTTTAAGTAAGATGAACTATGGCGACTCAAGCAGTATTGTTTCAATGTTTACTGAAGATTACGGTAAAATAAGTTTGATAGTTAAAGGAGCGAGATCTCCAAAATCAAAGTACGGGAAAATTGTTGACCCGTTAAACTACATCTCGATTGTTTTCTACAAAAAAGAATCAAGAGAAATTCAATTATTATCACAGGCAGATTTGATTGAATATTATCATAAAATCAAAAGTGATATTGAAAAAATCAAATATGCGCTCGCAGTAATCGAACTTGTAAAATATATGCTTGCTGATTCTGAGATAAACAAGAAAATTTTCAGAGGTACAGTCAGAATTCTCTCCCGAATGGACGCAGGCGAAGAAAATCCTGAAATCAGTTTTGGTAGATTCTTTTATTTTATGCTTAAAGAAGCAGGCTACGAAATCCAGTTAAATTCCTGTGCTATCTGTGGTAAAACTGAGTTTAAGGGAAATTTGTATTACAATTTTGATAAAGGATTGATATGCGGTGAATGCAAAAGAACAGTGGTTGAAATTTATGATATAAATTCGGAACTTTTGACATATCTGAAATGTCTAAAGTACAATGAATCTGTAGATAGTTTCAGTAATTCAGTCAGACATAAAGCTATAACTTTTATGGAAAGACATCTGAAATATCATTTATCGGATTTCAAAGGATTAAGTTCAATAAATTTGTTTAACGAGAGGTAGTATCGCCATAATTTTACTATCCTGAAATAATCAGGACAATTTAACTAAGGAAAATACATTGGGAGATAAAATGAAAACAAAAGGAATTGTAGGTGCACTTACGCTATTATTCATAGGAATATTATTCGGTGCAATACTTGTTTCTGGATTCGGATTAGTCAGACCCGGACTCGCAGATATAAATCTTGGTGCAAATGAACCACCTGTAAAATTGGATGCTGATGCTTCCTCTTTTAGTCAGGCTTTTATTGAAGTAGCTGCAAAAGTTACTCCAGCAATCGTTCAAATCACCGTCGTTTCTGAAAGAGAAAACCCACACAGCGATTGGTTTTTCTTTCCATTTAAAGATATGCCAAAAGAACAACGAGGTTCTGGCAGCGGAATAATCATTTCTCAGGATGGTTACATCGTCACAAATAATCACGTAGTTGAAAATGCAAGTAAAGTAACTGTCGGTCTTTCTGATAAAAGACAGTTTGATGCAACTATTGTAGGAACTGATCCGCTAACCGACCTTGCGGTAGTTAAAATTGATGCAAGCAATTTACCAGTTGCATTTTTGGGAAATTCAGAAAACTTGAAAGTTGGTCAATGGGTGATGGCAATTGGAAATCCATTATCATTGAGCTCAACTGTCACGGCTGGAATTGTTAGTGCAATAGGTCGCGGGCAGCTTGGATTGATCCGTGATAGTTATGGAGTTGAAAATTTTATTCAAACAGATGCAGCAATCAATCCGGGAAATAGTGGTGGAGCGCTTGTTGACCTGTCAGGCGCTGTGATCGGAATTAATTCTGCAATTGCTTCCGGCGGTGGTGGAACGTACATCGGTTATGGGTTTGCTATTCCTATTAACCTTGCAAAAGCAGTATCACAGGATTTAATTGCTCACGGAAAAGTCAGCAGAGGTTATATAGGTATTAACATTGGTGAAGTTGATGATGCACTCGCAAAATCATTGGGGATGGATAAACCTAAAGGAATTATTATTCAGGGAATTGTTGAAGATGGTGCAGCTTCAAAATCTGATCTCAGAGCTGGAGATATTATTCTTGATATAGATGGTCGTGAAGTAAACAAACCTAATGAACTGCAAAGTTATGTTGCAGCTCTTACAGCAGGTACCACTGTAAAACTTAAAATTTATAGAAATGGTGAAACTCTTGAGAGGAAGGTAACACTTAAAGCCCGTGATGAGGATTCGAAAACCGAACCTATATCCAACAAAGATGATTCTATGGAAAAAGATAATTCCGGCTCAGGCACTGCAACATTTGATAACATTGGTTTGACGGTTAAGAATTTAACTAATAATGACAAGACCGAGTTTAAACTTGATAACGGTATTTTGATTACCAATGTTAAACCATTCAGTAAAGCCGAAGATCAGCGTTTGTTTGCAGGATTGATTATTACTGAAGCTAACAAAGAGAAAGTAAATAATGTAAATGATTTCAGAAGAATAGTTGATGAAAAAAAAGGAAGTGCACTATTGATTAAAGTAGTAGATAAGGATGGAAATAACAGATTTGTTGGTATCGAAATTCCAGAATAATATTTGAATCGAATGAATCTACGCAAAACGTCCCAATTTTTATCGGGACGTTTTTTTTTATATTTGTTTATAAACTAAAATTAATAATTTAATGATAAGATTTCTTACTGCTGGTGAATCACA
>JAANMV010004743.1_pt1 | contig 10461 bp, 2 predicted proteins | sample 7279661 | NCBI WGS metagenome assembly JAANMV01 (sample SAMN14094540, study PRJNA606508) | bioreactor metagenome | isolation source: A lab-scale SPAN reactor treating ammonium-rich wastewater day 121 | place: Ireland: Galway | collected 2017-05-16 | reverse complement strand
CGGATCTGCGGGCTCGGACGGCGGGACCTGGCGGGCCGCCTGAGAGCCTGGGCTACTTTCGCCCTATCGACTCAACATTCGTGTCTGACACCGTTTCTGCCCACTCCGGCGCTGGGCCGTGACGACGTGTCGCGAACCCTAGCGCAGATCGGTCACGCCGTCCAGCAGGTAATCGATCTGTAGCTGGCAGAAGCGCCGGGCGGTGCGATTGATGGTGGTGGCGTGCAACAACAGCCCGTCGAAGAAGGCGGCGCCGCCCGCCGGCAAGGCGATGGCGTGTCCGATGTGGCCGGGGGTCAGGCTGGGCCGACTGGCGTCGGCGCACCACTCACCTTCCACCTGAGCGTGGAAAAACATCCCGTCGCGGTGGCTGCGGGGCAGCACCAACATGCAGCCCGTCTCCTCGATCGCATCTTCGAGTGCCAGGGCCACGCACAGCAGATGGCGCGGAGTCGGCCGGTAGAGCGCGCACTCCTGTCGCCACCGGGCGGCCACGCGCGGCGGACGGACCAGCGCCCGGCAGGCCACCGCGCGGACCGGACCGCCGAGCAGCCCGGCCGCCGGCTCGGTCAGCCGGGGATCGCCGGGCAAGGCGGCCAGCCGGTCGCTGAGATCGGCCGGAGGACCCGCCGCCGGGTGCCACTCCAGTCCGGCGCCGTTGACCCCGTGGCGGGCCTCGACCCAGGTGTCCAACTCTGCGGCCAGTTCCTCGGCTTCCAGGATGTCGAGCAGACCGGGCTCGATCAGATATCCTTGGCGCGCGAACGTGCCGCGCTCCACCTCGTGCGTCGCCAGTTCCGAGATCATGATGGCAAGAGTCCCGAACCGGCGGCCGGTTCCGCGCCCGTAACCGGCCACCTCTTCCAGATGATAGATCGGTCAGGGAAATGTTTCCAGTGGATTGACACACGAATCAGAAAACAACTTGAGAAGGTGCTCGCAGCGAAACTGAACCGTCCGAGGTTTCGTCTCGCTGGATAGGGCTCGGGTAAGCCGACCCCAACGCGAGTCCTGGACGCGGAAGGTCGGGCTGAGGTAAACCAACGGCGCGCGAACCGGGTTACCGCGTACCAAGGATACGCCGGATCGCGGGCGACGAGGAGCTATGGCGGAGGAGGCGGGCGGACGGACGGTGGGCTGGTCCGGGGCGTGGTCGGTGCTGCTGCCCGGACTGGTCATGGTCCTCGGGCTGCAAGCCTGGCGCGCGGGTTTGGTGCTGCTTCGCGACGGCGGCCCGGTGGCCGTGGTGGCGGCCGGGCTGCCCTTCCTGCTGGTTCCCTGGGCGCGGGCCCGGGCGACCGGCCGGGGCGCGCGGCGGACGGCCGCCGAACTGGCCTTGGGACTCGCCGCGCTGCGACTCGCTGTCCAGCTCGGCGGACCGCTTACCGCCGGCTGGTACGCCTTGGTCGGCGTGGCGCTGTTCGCGGGCTACCTGGACGCCTGGTCGGCCGCGCCGGGCACGCCCCGGCAGGCGGTGCAGGCGTTGTTGCTGGGCTTCAACCTGTCGCTGCTGGACCGCGTCTTCACCGACACCCACGACCTCTGCTGGCGCACCGGCGGCGGCGCCTTGGGGGCGGTGGTGGTGGCGGCCTTGCCGGTGATCGTGCTCGCCGGTCACGCCCTGTTCACGGACGCCGACGACCGGCCCGAGGCCGGGCCGTTGGCGGTGGCCCTGCCGATGGTCGTGGTCCTGGTGCAGCTCGGCCTGGGACACCTCTCCCGCGTGGCCGCCCTGACCGGCTGGTCGGTGCCGGTGGCCGGCCTGTACCTGGTCGCCGGCAACGTCTTGGCGGCGGTGCTTGGCACGCTCTACGACTGGCTCCACCTGGCGCTCCTCCGCCGCCGGTCGCGAGCCAGGACGGTCCGGGCCGTGTACTGGAGCGTGGGCGGCGGGATCGCCGCGCTGGTCGCCGGCGGTCTGGTCTGGCCGCCGTTGCTGGCGACCGCCCTGCTCGCCGGCCCGTCGCTGATTGCCGTGGCGCTGGTCCCGCTGCTGCGGGCCAGGCCGGTGGGCCGGCGCCGGCAGCTCGGACAGTGGAGCGTGGTCTGGGCCTGGTGGCTGGCCGCCGCGGCCGCCGCCGCGGCGATGACCGCGGCCTGGCCCGTGGCGGTCACGGCGCTGCTGCTGTTCGCCTTGGCCGCGCCGGCCGTCATCCACCAACGGCGGCCCGAGCCGGAGCCGGCTCGCGAGGCGCGCTGGCCGCTGCTCGCGCATCTGGTGATCGCCGTCACCGCCGGCCTGGCCCTGGTCCGCGTGCCCGGCGCCGGGACCGACCTGTACTTCGAGCTCCGCGACGGCGCGGCGCGGGTGGTCAGTCTGGACCTCAGCCGCTGGGAGACCACCCGCCGGCCCGGCCTGGAGGGCAGCCTGGCGGCGCTCCGCCGGGTCAGAGGTCAGGTGGTCGTCCTCCGCGGGCTGGCCGGAGCCTACGGCGGCTCGTTCCACGACAGCGCCTTCTGGCTCGGCCGCAGGCTCGGCCTGAACGCGGCCACCGCGCCGGGGGTTGCCGGTCGCCTGGCGGTGCTGGCCCCGGTCTCGCCGTTGGTGGTCGCCGGGCCTCGCCCGGACCTGCTGGTGGTCGCCTGGCGGCTGGCCGACAGCGCGCTGGGGCTGGCCGGCTGCGCCTCGCCCGCGGCCCTGCCCGCGGCCGACCAGGCGCTCGGAGACTACCCGCGGCGGCTCATCTGCGGCCCGCTCGGCCCCGCGGCGAGCCGGCCCGGCTACATCCGGGCGCGCTCGACCGGCGCGCCGGACATCCTCCTGGTCGGCCCCGGCATCGCTCCCGTCCCGGTCCGCGACACCGCGCGGCTGACCGAGCCCGGCGGCACCGCGCTGCTCGAAATCAGACCGTAGGAGGCGCCGGCCCCCCTGGCCCTGCTCACGAGGGGAGCAGGCAGTCACGCGCTATCGTTCTCCCCTCTCCCCGCGTCAGCGTGGGAGAGGGGCCGGGGGTGAGGGGCGGGACCGAGGGACCCCGCCGGTCTGTTCATCCGCCGTTCAACCTGCCGTTGCCGGGTGCTCACCACCAATCGGGTAAGCCCTTCAGAGCGTCCCGGAACCGGATCGGGCGTCGTTGACGGGTGGCCTCGAGGCGCCCCACAATGACCGCCAGACGAACTCGGTTCGAGGCTTGAGGGACGCGGGGAACGCTCATGGCACGACGCACCTCACCGTGCGCCGCCGTTTGGCTCGTGGCTTTGCCTACCATCTTCGCCTGCGCCTGCCCGGCGACGGCGGCGACCTACACGGTGACCAACACCGATGACAGCGGCAGCGGATCGCTGCGCCAGGCGATCGCGGACGCCAACGGCAACAGCGGCACCGACACCATCGCCTTCAACCTCAGCGGCACCGGGCCGTTCACCATCACCGTGCACTCAGAGATGGTCGTCAACGAGTCGGTGCTGATCGACGGACTGACGCAGTCCGGGTCGCGCGCGAACACCTTGTCGGTGGGCAGCAACGCCTCGCTGCTGATCGTCCTGGACGGGGCCAACGAGGACACCGGCGACGACGGATATTGCCTCTACCTGACGGCCGGCGGCTGCACTATCCGCGGCCTGGTCTTCCAGCGGTTCCGGACCGGCGGGGTGTTCCTCGACCAGGGCACCAGCGGCAGCCAGGTCTACGGCTGTTTCTTCGGTACCGACGCCAGCGGCGCGACGCTCCAGGCCAGCGGACAGGTCGGCATCGCCCTGTACAACTCATCGGCCAACACCATCGGCGGCGACACGGTGGCCGAGCGCAACGTGATCTGCGGCGGCGCTGGTCAAGGCGGGGTGAGCGTCTCCGGCGCCAGCTCCAGCGGCAACCTGATCACCGGCAACTACATCGGCACCGACGCCGACGGCACCGCCGCGCTCGGCAACTACGAGGGCGTCTACATCTACGGCTCGCCCGACAACACCGTCGGCGGGACCACCGCGGCGGAGCGCAACGTCATCGCGGGCAACAACGACAACGGAGTGTACCTTGCCGGCAGCGGCGCCACCGGCAACCTGGTGCAGGGCAACTACGTCGGCGTGGGCTCCGACGGCACGACCGAGGTCGCCAACGGCAGCAACGGGGTCTACCTGGCCGACGGGTCGGGCAACACCATCGGCGGCAGTACCGCCGGCAAGCGGAACGTGATCGGGGGCAACGACGGCGACGGTGTCCGCGTCAACAACTCGGGCGCCTCGAACACCGTCATTCAGGGCAACTACATCGGCACCAACGCCGCCGGCACGTCCGCTCTGCAGAACTATCACGGCGTGTCCGTCTACCACGGCGCCGACACCACCATCGGCGGCGCCACCGCGGGTCAGGGCAACCTGATCTCCGGCAACAACCAGCAGGGCATCCGGATCGAGGGCACGGATGCCACGGGCACGCTGATCAAGGGCAACCTGATCGGCACCGACGTCAACGGCACCTCGGACCTGGGCAACCTGCAGTTCGGGGTCTACCTCTACGGGTCGCCGAGCACCACCGTGGGCGGAACCACGGCGCCCGAGCGGAACGTGATTTCGGGCAACGACCGCTCGGGAGTGTACTTCAACGGCTCGGCTTCCAGCGGCAACCTGGTTGAGGGCAACTACATCGGCACCGACATCAACGGCACGTCCGCCATTGGCAACACGCAGTACGGGGTACAGGCCGGCGGCGCGCCATCCAACACCATCGGCGGCAGCACGGCCGCTGCGCGGAACGTGATCTCGGGCAACACGCTGGCCGGCGTGTCCCTCAGCGGCACCGGCGCCACCGGCAACCAGGTCAAAGGCAACTACATCGGCACCGATGCCACCGGCACGGCGGACCTCGGCAACACCGGTCAGGGCGTGTGGATCGACGGCGCCGCGAGCAACACCGTCGGCGGCGTGTCCACCGGCGACGGCAACGTGATCTCGGGCAACAACCAGCACGGCGTCTATGTGTACGGCTCGGGCGCCACGGGCAACCTCGTGGCGGGCAACTACATCGGCACCAACGCGGCCGGTGCCGGCGACCTGGGCAACACCTACTACGGCGTCTACCTCAACGCCGCGCCGTCCAACACCATCGGGGGGACCACTTCCTACCAGCGCAACGTCATCTCGGGGAACGACCTGCATGGCGTCTACCTGTACGGGGCGGGGGCCACCGGCAACGTCATCTCGGGAAACTACATCGGCCTCGACGCGAACGGCACCGCGGATCTGGGTAACGCCCAACAGGGCATCTATCTCTACCACGCGCCCGCCAACACCATCGGCGGCACGACCGCGGCCGACCGTAACATCATCTCCGGCAACGATCAGTCGGCGGTCTACCTGACCGGCGCCGGGTCCACCGGCAACGTGGTCAGCGGCAACTACCTGGGCACCAATGCGGCCGGCAGCGGCGCCGTCCCCAATCTGGGGTCCGGGGTCTACCTGCAGGACGCGCCGAGCAACACCATCGGCGGCACCACGGCCGGCGAGCGGAACGTCCTCTCGGGGAACAACTCATCCGGGGTGATCCTCTACGGCTCGGGCACCACCGGCAATGTGGTCGAAGGCAACTACATCGGCACCAACGCCGCCGGGACCGCCGACCTGGGCAATGCTCGGTACGGACTCGACATCAACACGGCGCAGAACAACACCGTCGGCGGGGACACCGCCGCCGAGCGCAACATCATCTCGGGCAACGACCTGTCCGGGATCCTCGTCTTCGGCTCCAGCACCACCGGCAATGTGGTCGCGGGCAACTACATCGGCACGGATGTCAACGGCACGACCGACCTGGGCAACACCCAGCAAGGCGTGCTGATCGACCGCGCGCCCGGTAACACCGTCGGCGGCCGCGCCACCGGCGAGGGCAACGTCATCTCGGGCAACGACCAGAACGGCGTGTACCTGGCCAACAGCACCGCCACGGGCAACCTGGTCGCGGGCAACACCATCGGGCTTACTGTCGGCGGTACAGCCGCGCTCGGCAATTACCTTGGCGTCCACCTCAACGGCGCGCCCAACAACACCGTCGGTGGGACTACGGCGGCGGAGCGCAACGTCGTCTCGGGCAACGACACCCACGGCGTGTACATCAGCGGCAGCGGCGCCACCGGCAATGTGGTCCGGGGCAACCACATCGGCACCGACGCCAACGGCACGGCGGACCTCGGCAACGCCAGCCGGGGAGTCCTCGTCGAGGCCGCCACGAGCAACACCATCGGCGGCACCACCGCCGCCGACCGGAACCTCATCTCCGGCAACGGCTTGTACGGAGTCAACCTCTACGGTCCGAGCACCTCCGGCAACCTGGTCGCGGGCAACTACATCGGCACCGATGTCAACGGCACGGCTGCGGTGGGGAACAGCGCCTCCGGCGTCGAGCTCACCGACGCGCCGTCGAACACCATCGGTGGCGACACCGCCGGCGAGCGGAACGTGATCGCGGGCAATGACGGGTCCGGGGTCGTGATCAGCGGCTCGACCGCGAGCGGCAACAGCGTCTCGGGCAACTACATCGGGACCAACGCCGCTGGTACGGGAGCGCTCGGCAACACCGACAGTGGGGTCTTGATCGACGGCTCGTCGCTCAACACCGTCGGCGGCTCCAGCGCTGCGGCGCGGAACGTGATCAGTGGCAACACCACGAGCGGCGTCCGCATCTATGGCGCCGCGGCCAGCGAGAACACCATCTCCGCCAACTACATCGGCACGGACGCCACCGGCGCCGCCGATCTGGGCAACGGCGGACACGGCGTCTACATCGACGTGGCGCCGTCGAACACGATCGGCGGGACTACGGCCGGCGAGCGGAACGTGATCTCGGGCAACGACCTGTCGGGTTCCCAGGTCTACGGCTCGACGGCCACCAACAACGTCGTCCTCGGCAATCACATTGGCACCAATGCCGCCGGGACCGCCGGCCTGGCCAACTCGGGCTACGGCCTGTTCATCTACGACGCACCGAACAACACCGTCGGCGGCCCCAGCGCAGCGGCGCGCAACGTCATCTCGGGCAACGGCCAGGCCGGCGTCTATCTGTTCGGTTCGGGCACCGCCGGCAGCATGGTCTCCGGCAACTACATCGGCACCAACGCGGCCGGCACCGCCAGCGTCCCCAACACCTCTTACGGCGTGTCGTTCGACTCCAGCGTGACCAATGTCACCCTGGGCGGCACCACCGCCGGCGCGGGCAACGTCATCTCCGGCAACGGTTCGGACGGCGTGCTGCTGAACGCCACCGCCAGCGGGATCACCATCGCCGGCAACTACATCGGCACCACCGCCGCCGGGACTGGCGCGCTGGGCAACACCGGAGACGGGATCCGAGCCGACGGCGGCAGTTCCGACCACACCATCACCGACAACGTCATCTCGGCCAACAACAACGGCATCGGCCTGCAGGGCGGCGGCGACCACCTGATCACCGGCAACCTGATCGGGACCAACGCCGCCGGCACCGGCGACCTGGGCAACACCGGCCTGGGCGTCTACCTGGATCCGGGCGTCAGCAGCACCACCATCGGCGGCACCACCACGGCGGCGCGCAACGTGGTTTCCGGCAACGGCCTGGACGGCATCGCCATCCGGGCGAACAGCAACACCGTGCTGATCCAGGGCAACTACATCGGCACCGACCTCAATGGCACCGGCGCGCTGGGGAACGACGCCGGCGGCATCACCTTCGCGGACACGGCGTCCAACAACACGGTGGGCGGCACGGCGACCGGTGAAGCCAACCTGATCGCCCACAACGGCACGGTCGGCATCGGCCTGGCCTCGTCGATGACTGGTACGGGCAACCGCCTTCGCGGCAACTCGATCCACGACAACGGCAGTCTGGGCATCGACATCGGCCTGGACGGCGTGACCGCCAACGACCCGACCGACGGCGACACCGGCCCGAACCTGACCCAGAACTACCCCGATCTGGACAGTGCCACCCAGGAGTCCGGGCAGGTCACCATCGCCGGCAGCTTCCAGGCCTCCCAAGACGTGGTCTTCCCGGCCGACATCGACTTCTACGTCAATGCCGGCGGCGGGGACGAGGGCCAGACCTACCTGGGCTCGTTCCAGGCCACCAGCACCGACTTCCCGTCGCCCGGCACCTTCTCGGCGTCGTTCGCCGCCCGTCTGAGCGCCGGCGACAGCGTCACCGCCACGGCCACCGACGCCAACGGCAACACCTCCGAGTTCAGCGGCGCGGTCACGGTCACCGCCCCGGTGGCGTCCAAGCTGGGCTTTGTCACCCAGCCCGCCGATCGGGCCGGCAATGCCGATCAGCCGGACATCCAGGTCCAGGTCCTCACTCCCGGCGGCAACCGGGTCACCAGCTCGACCGCCACCATCTCCCTGGCCCTGGGCACCAACGGTTCCGGCGCGGCGCTGAGCGGGACGTTGACGGCCGCGGCGGTCAACGGCGTGGCCACCTTCACCGGCCTGCGAGTCGACAAGGTCGGCGCCGATCTGACGATCGTCGCCTCGTCGACCGGCCTGACCGATGGCACCAGCGACCCGTTCGACATCACCGCGCCAGTGGTCACCACCACCAACGACACCGGCTCGGGCAGCCTCCGCGACGCCATCACTTTCGCCAATGCCAACCCCGGGCAGACCATCGGCTTCGCCATCCCGGGTACCGGGCCGCACACCATCCAGCCGGCCAGGGACCTGCCGGCCGTCACCGCGCAGACGACCATCGACGGCTATACCCAGACCGGCTCGAGCGTGAACACCGCGAGCACCGGCAGCAACGCCGTTCCGGCCATCGTGCTCGACGGCACGAGCGCGGGCAGCCTGGCCGGACTGCGTGTCACCGGCGGTACCGGGAGCGTGATCCGCGGGCTGGTGATCAACCACTTCAGCGGCGGCGGGATCACTCTGTCGACGGGCGGCAACCGGGTCGAGGGCTCGTTCCTTGGCACCGACGCCGCGGGGACCTCGGCCGCGCCGAACGGCGGGCCCGCCATCATCATCGACAGCTTCCCCAACAACACCGTCGGCGGTGCGCTCGACGACCGCAATCTGATCAGCGGCAACGGCGGGAACGGCCTCACCATCGACGGCAGCGGGGCCACCGGAACGCTGGTGGTCGGCAATCTGATCGGGACCGCCAAGGACGGCACCAGCGACCTCGGCAACTCGGGCGCGGGCGTGTCGCTGGCCAACGGCGCCCAGTCGGTGGTGATCGGCGGGACCGCCGCCGACGCGGGCAACACCATCGCCTACAACGGCCGTCACGGCATTGAGATTTCGGGCTCGGCCTCGGCGGCCAACACGATCCGCGGCAACGCCGTCCACGACAACGTCCGGCGCGGGATCGACCTGGTCGGCACGGGAGACGGCGCCACCAGCGTCACGCTCAACGACCCCGACGACTCCGACAGCGGGCCCAACACGCTGCTCAACTTCCCGGTGATCGAGAGCGCGGAGATCGACGGCTCGTTCCTGACCATTCGCGGTTGGGCGCGGCCCGGGGTGGTGCTCGATCTCTACGAAGCCGACGGCGACGCCATCGGCTTCGGCGAGGGGATGCGCCATCTGACCACCCTGACCGAAGGCGGCGCCGGCGACGACGACGGCGCGACCAGCGTCTACAGCGGACTGATCAACGGACTCGACCAGGGCGCCGACACCACCAACCGGTTCCAGTTCGCCGTCACCTTGCCGTCGGGGATCGTGGCCGGCAGCAAGCTGACCGCCACCGCCACCGACGGCGCCAACAACACCTCGGAGTTCAGCGGCCAGGTGACGGTTGCCGGTCCGGCTTCGCAACTGGTCGTCACCGGCGAGCCCACTGCCGGGGTGTCCGGCGAGGAACTCGCTCCGTCGCCCACGGTCGAGATCCGCGACGCCGGCGGTCGGCTGCGGAAGAGCGACACCACGGCGGTCGCGGCGGCGCTCTCGGGCGGGACGGCCGGCGCGACGCTGTCCGGCACCACCTCGGTCAACGCCGTCGGCGGCGTGGCGACCTTCGACGACCTGAGCATCGACAAGGCCGGCTCCAGCTACCAGCTCGACTTCTCCGCCGACGGCCTGACCGACGCGTCGACGTCGCCGTTCGACATCAGCTACGGCACCGCCAGCACCTCGACCACGGAGGCCGACGTGCCGAACGGCACCGCGGGGCAGACCACCACCGTCAAGGTGACCGTGCGGGACGCCAACGACAACATCCGGACGGCGGGCGGGGACGCGGTCGGGGTGAGCGTCAACGGGAACGCCCTGACGGTTACGGACAGCGCGGACGGAACGTACTCCGCCAGTTACACGCCCACCGCGTCGGGGACCGATAGCGTCGCCGTGACGGTGGGCGGGAACGCGATCACCGGGAGTCCGTTCAGCAGCCAGGTTGCGCCGGGCGGCGCCGACCCCACCAAGTCCACCGCCGTCGTGCCGAAGGGCACCTCTGGGCAGACCACCACCATCAAGGTGACCGTGCGGGACGCCAACAACAACGTCCGGACGGCGGGTGGGGACGCGGTCGGCGTGAGCGTCAACGGGAACGCC
>JAANMV010004740.1_pt1 | contig 10465 bp, 10 predicted proteins | sample 7279661 | NCBI WGS metagenome assembly JAANMV01 (sample SAMN14094540, study PRJNA606508) | bioreactor metagenome | isolation source: A lab-scale SPAN reactor treating ammonium-rich wastewater day 121 | place: Ireland: Galway | collected 2017-05-16 | reverse complement strand
CCCTTGGCACGATAGTCCTCAACGGCAACATCGCCTTGCCGCTTGCTGAGTTTGGACTTGTCGGGATTGAGGAGCAAGGGAAGATGTGCAAACTGCGGCAATTCCCAACCAAAATATTGATAGAGAAGAACATGTTTCGGTGTGCTTGAAAGCCATTCCTCACCGCGAATAACATGAGACACTTCCATCAAATGATCATCAACGACGTTTGCGAGATGATACGTGGGAAAGCCGTCCGATTTCAGCAACACCTGATCGTCGATTTGTTCGCTCGCAAACTCCACCTTGCCCCTCACGATATCATCAAATGTAACCGTTGTCAAGTCCGGCACTTTCATTCGGATGACGTGAGGAACGCCGGCAGCGAGCTTCGCATCTACTTCTGCAGCACTCAGCTTCAGCGCCCGCCTGTCGTACTTCACGGGAAGGCGCATCTGCTCCTGCTCTTTGCGCATTTCCTCAAGCTCATCTGCCGTGTCGAATGCATAGTAGGCATTCCCTTGATCCACAAGTTTCAGCGCATGCTCACGATACAGCGCGAGGCGTTCCGATTGACGGTACGGAGCTTTGGGCCCGCCACAATCCGGCCCTTCATCCCACACAAGTCCCGCCCACTTCAACGCCTCAATCAGATTCTCCTCGGCATGTTCAACGTAGCGTGACCGGTCGGTATCTTCAATGCGCAGAATAAATGTGCCGTTTTGTTTCCTCGCAAAAAGATAGTTGTAGAGGGCGGTACGTAAGCCGCCGACGTGCAGGTACCCTGTTGGACTTGGAGCGAAACGAACCCGAATGCGTGACAAAGTTGAAGTGATTGGACTGTAATTGAATTCTTGACGTGCTTCAGAATAAGAAAAAATGTGACGAGATTCCATTGAAGAGCAACCCCGACTCCCTCGTCCCACATCATCATGTAGCCGGTCCGTAGCAACTCCCCGCTTCCCCTCACGTAGAACACCGCAAATCAGCAAACTCAATCTCACAACAATCAGGAGTACTTCAATGAAACACACCATGCTGTTGGTTCTGTTCGGCGTTGCGCTTACGCTCGCCGGATGCAGCAAGAAGAATTCGGGCAACCCGATTACAACAAATCCCGGAAACGAAACCCCCGCCAATGTAACGTTTGCGATGGGACTTCACTCGGGCTCGCAAGGAATGATCGTTGTCGCAACACCGAGCGAAGACGTGTTGCTGACGAAAATAGATCTGAGCTTCCCGGCTCAGAACTTCACGGATACCGTCACCAATCCGAATCCGACGAGGGTGTTTCCTAAAGACACGACGTTTGAAATCAACGAGTATGTTGGTATCGAGGGCGGTCAGCAGTGGATTATCGTGTTCCACGGAACGGTGAAAGCTACAGGAAAGCCGTTTACCGTGACTGTAACCTGGACTGTTGTGTAGAATTCTGTAACACGGTGTTTTAGGCAGGTGGAAACCCGACGCCGGCTACTTCGACCCGACTGCTGAGAGGCAGTCGGGTTATTCGATTTTCCTTCTACTCTGTTACCTCGGCACTGATCGTCCGGTCAACAGCAGCAGCAACCATGCGGGCACGTTCCATCAACTCCCTGAAGCGTTCCGGTTTCAATGCTTGAGCGCCATCCGAAAGCGCTGATTCAGGGTTTGGATGTACTTCAATCAGAAGTCCGTCGGCACCGGCTGCAACCCCGGCAAGCGCCATCGCAGAAACGCCGTCCCACATGCCTATACCGTGACTGGGATCGACGATAATAGGGAGATGCGAGATCTTCTTGATAACAGGAATGGCATTAAGGTCGAGCGTGTTGCGAGTGTACGGCTCGAACGTCCTGATGCCGCGTTCGCACAGCATCACGTTCAGGTTTCCGCGGGCAAGGATGTACTCGGCTGACATGAGAAGTTCTTCGATTGTCGCGGAAACTCCCCGCTTCAGCATCACCGGTTTGCGCAAGTCACCTGCGGCTTCAAGCAATGAGTAGTTCTGCATATTGCGGGCGCCGATCTGAATCACGTCCGCGACGTCCGCCACCGCCGGAAGGGTTGCAACATCTTTTGCCTCGGTAACGATTTTCAGTCCGGTTCGATCCTTTACCTCGCGAAGCAGAGCAAGTCCTTCTTCTTTCATCCCCTGAAAAGCATACGGCGATGTTCGAGGCTTGAATGCTCCGCCACGCAGAAACCTCACGCCTGCATCGCGAACAATCTCGGCTGCTGCAAACAGTTGTTCCCGGCTTTCCACCGCACACGGGCCTGCGATAACCGCCAGTTCTCTTCCTCCAATCACATCACCGCTCACATCAATCTCGGTGTTGTCGGGCTTCGTATCGCGTCCTGCGAGTTTATACGGCTTCGAAACGGGGATTGCATCCTCAACCCCGGACATGACCGTGAACAATTCGGGATTGATTCTGCCTCTATTGCCCGTAATGGCAATCGCCGTTCGCTGCACACCTGCTACCTCGTGAGGTATGAAGCCAAGGGAGACGATCTTTTCTTTTACATGCTGAATATCATCGCGTGTTGCATCACGCTTCATAACAACAAACATGCACTCTCCTGCCTGGTGCTTGGAGTCATCTTTTCATTGTCATAATATACAGCTTTCCCGACTTAATTCACTTCCAGCCAATTGCGTAACAACCGTTCACCCTCTTCTGTCAAAATCGATTCGGGATGGAACTGAACGCCGGCTATAGGGTATGTTTTGTGCTGAATAGCCATAATCACGCCCTCATCCGTTGTAGCTGTAACTTCAAGTGCATCCGGCAAACTTTCAGGCGCAATTGCAAGGGAGTGATAGCGTGTGGCAACAAACGGATTCTTGATATTCCGGAATATGGAGGTGTTTGAATGGGAGATATATGACGTTCTTCCATGCATCAGTGTTGGTGCTTGAACAATCCTTCCGCCAAATGCTGAACCGATCGCCTGGTGGCCGAGACACACGCCGAGGATGGGAATCCGTGAACCGAACTGCTTCACAACATCAACCGAAATGCCCGCCTTCTCCGGCCTTCCGGGACCGGGAGATAGAAGGATTCCTTCCGGACTGAGAGTTTCGATTTCACCCAAGGTTGTTTCATCATTTCTCTTCACAACCAGTTGCCCGGAGCTATCCTGAAGAATTGCAGCCAGAAGTTGTACAAGATTGAACGTGAATGAATCGTAGTTGTCGATTACAAGGATCATGGATTCGGAAAGAGGCAGGTCATTTGCGATGAGTGTAAGAACAACAATTCTTTCGAGAACACAGTGAGTAGCTACTTTTCACAGGCGGTGTTCAGGCTACCAGCGTCGTGGTTACACTCTTGAATATATGAATTGATGGAATCTGATGTCAACCGTCGACTTTCATTCTTTTCGGTAATTCCGTTGCATAAACCAAAACTCCTTGCATTTCTCAGGGAAAGACATTTTCGTGTATGTAGAATGAAAACGATGGGCAACATAGTGTACGGGTTTCTGGCGTTTCTCTATTTGCAGGTCTCTTACGTTGCTGCGTGTGATCTCATCGTGCCGACATACTCGGCCCCCGGCCCCGCAACATTTACTGTACGAGCCGACAGCCCTCGTGAAATTCCGGGTACATCGCCCAGTACCTCCCTCGTTCAGCGACGCCACGTTCCGCTGATAAAGCAGTTGTCGTTCTCGCTGGATTGTATTTCCGAAGAATTCCACACAGGACATATCCGGCATCTTGTTACATCGCGCACGCCGGAGAGTCCCGCTCCGTTTCGCATATTGTTTTTTTCCTCCCCGAGTGATCGAGCCCCTCCTTTGCATCAGGGTTCTTGAAAGGCGGTAGCCGTTTCGCAAGCCGCCATTGCCGGTCACAGTTCTTTCACAGTCAAAACAGGCATTCATCCGCACGTGTTGCGGCCTATCTGCATACCGGAGCGGATGATACTTCTTGTATTTGTACTTTTTGAACAGGAGGATTTCACATGGCACACATCAAAACAAAAGCAGAATCGCCGCAAATGCATGACACCGCACAGTTCCGACTTGCGGAAACTGCAAAGAATGAATCGAAACACAAACGAGAGAATGAAAAGAATGCCGCAGGCTCACACACCCAGACAAGACCGCAGGAACAGGAAGGAACATCCTGGCAATTCTATCTTGTTATCGGCCTGATTACGGCTGGAGTATTCGGCATCATACTCAAGGTGTTGGGAATCATCTGACATCAACAACATAATCGACACAATTCATCAGACCAATAGAAAGGGGTTCTCATGTCGGCTACGAATGAACTCTTCCGTTACCTGCAAAAGAATGGAATTGAATTCCGCGTTCACAGTCATTTGCCGGCATTCTCGGCACACGATGTTGCGTTGGCAACGCATGTTCCCGACAACGTAACTGCGAAGACGCTTGTCGTGAAGGCGGGTATGCAAAACTGGCTGGTTGTTCTTCGCGCTGATTATCGCATTGACCAGCGTAAGCTGCGGGATGCGCTGGAAACACACAACATCCACCTCGTACCTGAAGAAGAACTCGACCACCTGTTTCCGAATTGCGAGTTAGGGGCAATGCCGCCCTTCGGCAACCTCTACGGAATGCCTGTCATTGTTGACAACGCTCTGGCAAACCAGAAGGAGATTGTGTTCAATGCGTGCACGCACACGGAATCAATAAGAATGCGATTTGAGGATTACGAGCGGCTCGCCAATCCGATGATAGTCGAATTTGCGGTTCACCAAAATCATATTGAGGAACACGTCGGATAGCGTAAATTGATTTCAGACTGTGTGTTTCATATATTGGGCGTGCATCGAACTGCCACATGACCATATGCAAGGCCGGAGAGGTGGCCGAGTGGTTGAAGGCGCTAGTCTCGAAAACTAGTATAGTCGTAAGGCTATCGAGGGTTCGAATCCCTCCCTCTCCGCAAACAGACTATTGAGGGTTCTGCGCCATAGGCGCATCCGCCTCCGGCGGAGAATCCCTCCCTCTCCGCAAACAGAGTCCCGCGAAATGTTGCGGGACTTCTTTTTGTGAGCCATCCAACAGTCTCGCCGCCAATCTGCAGTTGTGAAACCTCCGGCGCAGAGTGCTTGCGAAGGTATTCCGCCGCAACTCTCTCCTCAAAAATGATTGTAAAATGTACAAGCAACGTGTAGGATGAACAAGGGTGAGCGCTCCGCCGGCCGGCGCGTCATACTTTGTCTGACTCGCCGGCGATACTTTTTCCGATTTCGTATCTGTTTTCCTCCCTTTTGCATCATATTGCATCCTTCAGACTCACAACCTAAACATTGGCATATCGCGTGAGATAGTCTCAGGTGTGAGGCAAGAAGTAAGGCTATTGTGTGCGGCGTTTTGGATCTCCCCCCCAAATTCCTACCCCCCCTGCCTGAGGCCTCAACAACGAAGGATGTGTAGTGCATCCAAAACTCAACATCAACAACATAGGTGGGGTCTATGACAAAAGACAACAGCGAACGTGCTCCGCATGGAACCGAGCAGAGTTCATCGTTACATCCGCGGCTTGCGTGGATGATTTGCTACGATGAAACGGGCAGCGCGCAGGAAGTGTGCAAGCGGTTCGGGATCAGTCGCAAAACGTTCTATAAGTGGTTGAAGCGATACCGTCAGTCGGGAAGCGATACCAAGAGTCTGGTTGACCAATCGCGCAGGCCGCATCATTTTCCGAGTGCAACTCCCGAATCAAGCGTGCAGTTGCTCAAACGCCTGAAGGAACAGACCGGATTTGGTCAGCGCCGGCTCAAAGCAATACTGCAGGAAAAACACAACATCAAAATCTCCGAACGCACAATCTGGAAAATCCTGAAGCGCCTTGAAGATTCAGAGACAGCTCCCCACGGTGTACTGGGGAACGATCTTCACACGCTGAATCAGCAGTCCGCGTTTCGTCACTAACATACCGGCACCACAGTGGATCCGTTTCCCCTACGGCTCCACTGTGACCTGATCTTCATGCCGTCACTTCTCTTGGCATCTGTTTGACGTAATTCGAAACATTCACACAAAGTGCGGAGTGTTTGCGCGCCGCTACATTCCTACGTCGAAGGACGTAGTATATTGTGCGCACGAATGACGCCTGCGTATCGTGCAGGCAGATGTCCCCCATGATCTTTCCTCGTGTTCCGTCCCCGGACCGTACATCTAACACAATATCTTTCAATCAGAGGAGTTGGTAATGGGAGACTACTTCCGCAACCTCAATAATCTTGACCCTCACCTTAACGCCCTTGTGGTGAACAAGCTGAAGGAAATTCAGCGACGCGACGGGCGTGCGCACGTTTCGATTGATGATTTATCGGAACATGACGAATTGGAACTTCTCCGTTCATATACGTTGAACCTGTATCGCGAGTACAGAACACTACGCAGCATGTTTCTCGAGAATATGCAAGAAGGTTCCGCTCGTGAGTCGCTGAACGACAGGAGAAACTAACACCGCCACCCGATGATACCGGTGTGACCTCAACAACATCCCATGAAGGCATATTTGTTGTAGTTACAGTAGTGCAACAAGATTGCCGGGGGTATCATCACAACCATATTTGACTATTTCTTCACACGCCTCACGAGCCGGCATGTAGCCGCCCGTACAAGGTTCCTTTTCCTCGGACTCGTTTTCCTTGGCGGTGTCACCTCCCATGCCCAGCAGTATGATACACTTCGCATCGCCAGCTACAACCTGCTGAACTACCCCGGGTCGACTTCGGCAACACGCAATCCGGAATTCCGCAAAATCATGCACGGGCTTTCTCCTGATATTCTTGTGGTGCAGGAGATGACAAGCGCGGCGGGAATGGCAGAATTTCAAACCGCTGTGCTAGATCTTGTTGTACCGGGAACATTCACGCACGTTCCGTTCAACGACGGTCCCGATACAGATAACGGTTTGTATTACAGAACAGAAAAATGGGAATTCATACGGGCTTCATATATCCCTACTGCGCTGCGTGATATTGCTGAATATGTCGTCAGGCCGAAAAACTCTGCCGAGGAGTTGTATATCTATTCCCTCCATCTCAAAGCAAGCAGCGGCTCCGCCAACGAACAGTTACGACTTGCCGAGGCGACAATACTGCGGGATCATCTCAATTCACTACCGGCCGGAGTACAATTCGTTATCGTCGGTGACTACAATATCTACAGAAGTTCCGAGCCTGCATGGCAAAAGTTGATTGGCAGTGAAACAATCAACATCGGGAGGGCTTTTGATCCGCTAAACCTGACGGGAACGTGGAACAGTATGACGTTCGCCCAACACCATACACAATCGCCTCGTGTGCGTTCTTTTGGCGGAGGAGCAACAGGCGGAATGGATGATCGATTCGATATCATCCTGACCTCAAGCACAATGGCAGACCGGATCATTACTTCCAGTTATGCAGCATACGGCAACGACGGCAATCATTACAACGATTCTATTAACCGTCTCCCTAATGCCGCCGTTCCAGATAGCATCGCAAACGCGTTGCATAACGCATCCGACCATCTGCCGGTCACAGCATTGTTTGCATTTCCTCGCATAGTTGTTCCTGTACAACTCGCGTCGTTTACAGGCAGCGTTAACGCAACCGGTGACAGCGTCGTGTTGGAATGGCGAACAGTGTCAGAAACAAACAACTACGGTTTTGAAGTTCAGCGGCGGATTCTTCCCGACTCAGGTTTCATGACTGTTCCGGATGGTTTTATTCCGGGGCGAGGAACAACACTGCAGCCCCAGTACTACCGGTTTGCAGATGCATTACCTATACTGCAGGGGTCTCTCTCGTACCGATTGAAGCAGATTGATTTGGACGGAACGGTACACTTCTTCGAACCGATCCAGCTGAACATCATACTGCATGTCCCCGCCTTGACTCCGATATCTTACACGCTGTCGCAGAACTATCCGAATCCGTTCAATCCGATTACTCGCATCGAGTTTTCTGCCGCCAACACAACATACGCTGCAATTGCTGTGTTTGATGTTCTGGGACGTGAGGTTTCTTCGTTGTTCAATGAGATTGCAGAAGCAGGGGTAGTTTATACAGTTGATTTCAACCCGGTTTCACGAAGTGGTATCCCCCTTCCCAGTGGCACATACTTTTATCGGTTGGTGTTGAAAAATTCAACCGGCGCATTATCCCCTTGGAAAACAAAACGCATGGTGCTGATACGGTAACATTACGTGTACAAAGCCCCCCTCTCAATAATTTCTTCAAAGTTGCTGCTTTCCTGTTGACAATTGAGCTTTCTTTGAGCTATATTCACATGTGTTGCTGAAATTGGCTGACTCACAGAGCCAATTGTAGTAGGGGCAATCGGGCACCGTTTTCACTTCAGAATAATCTTATCCGAAACCGGATAGTATAGTTGATCAGACCAGAGGCACGCGCAAGGGCTCACAATCCTCCGCCTTGTCGTCGTACCATTTGCTTGCATATTGAGACAACTGTTCCTTTTTGATCAATAGAAAGTAGCTCCACAATTCAGTTCGCAGCATTACCTCATCAGAGAGGGGGGCCCAGAACCTTTCGAACAATTGCTTCACGTAAGTCGAGATGCGATGTAGCGACACGCTCATGAGTGTTGCGAACATGCGCTGCCGGCCTTAAGTAATATGCGCCGGACTAAATCTGATAAAAACATTTCGAATACAGCTAACGAACTAATCTCAACAACCATCTTAACTTTGGAGGGCACTATGAACCATGCATACCAAGAAAAAGGAGGAGGTCTCAGGCTCGTTACTTCGATACTGAGTTTGCTCCTGCTGACTGTATTTCTTTCTTCGGCAACAATAGCCGGGGTGGGGGGATACACATTTGGGGAATCGGCAGGAACGTATGTTCCGATCACCGGCTCGACACAATTGGTAGGACCTTCGAGTGACGACGGTGCTGCGAACGCCGCCATAGGTTTCAACTTTGTGTACGACGGAATAACGTACACAGAGTTTCGGGGCTCGGCCAATGGGTTCCTCACTTTCAACACTGCTGCAACAGGGCTTTTGTTTTCCAACTCCATACATTCAAATGGGATCATGGTATGCGGTCTGTGGGACGATCTTGCAACGGGACCTTCAGGACAAGTGCATTATGTAGTAACAGGCTCGGCCCCCAACCGGATTCTCACAGTGGAATTTCAAGGGATGGCTTTCTCTGGAAACACCACGCCGGATGTGAATTTTCAGATCAAGCTGTATGAAACCACAAATGTCATCGAATTTGTGTACGGTGCAATGTCGCTCGGTACAGCAACCTACACGGCCAGCATCGGCCTTGCAGACATGCTTGCCAACAGCACGACGGCTGATCTCAACCAGAACCATTTCATCAGCATAACACCCGCCGCGCCGGCTACTGCATCGCGGTTGGTCGCAAACAACTCTGTGAACAATGCTGCGATTTCCGGCTTCCTGCCAAGCGGAACGACATATACCTTCACACCGCCCGTACCCATCTCAACGAACAAGACAGTTGGCGGGGCTGGCGATTACACAACGCTACAAGCCGCTTTTGCAGATCTTCGGGATAAGGGTGTGTCATCTCCGATTACGGTAAGCATTCTCAGCGGGTTCACGCTCGCGGCGACTGATACCGCCCGCATTGATCATATACCGGGCACGAGCTCAACCAATACGGTAACACTCAGACCTGCCGCTTCTGCAGCCATTACCTTGACGCGTGCAGGAGTTACGAACAACAATTTCGTGTTCCGTGTACGGGGAGCCCGCTACGTAACGATTGACGGTATCGGAAGTGGTCAGAGCTTGACGCTCGAGTATACCGGGACCATTGCCGGCGGCGGTATTATTGCCCAAGACGGTACACAAAACTCCACGTTCAAGAGGATGACGATCAAGGCATCAGGATCAACGGGAACCACAACAAACGGCGCCGTCCTCTTTGGTGCCCCCAACACTATCAACACGATCAACATTGCCAACAACAACAACACCGTCGAAAGCTGCACTCTGGAAGCAAACGATCCGGCCACGGCCGCGTCGCGTCCGATGGGGGGCGTTACATTCAACGGCTCCACTACCATACTCTCCGACGGTTGCAGGGTTATCAATAATGTTATACGTGACTGGCAGCAGAACACCAGCACAAATGGTGCGGCTATCAACGGTCAGGCCGGATATTCCAACCTGGAGATTTCCGGAAACGAAATGTATTTTACTATTCCCTTTCCGGGAACAACCGCGACCGCGCTCAACGGGATATACACAAACGGCACAAGTATGAGTATTCGTGCATTCAACAACAAGATACATAGTATCTCGCCGAGCGCAACAGCAACAAGCCCGAATACGAAGGCAATCCGGTTGCTGTCCTTTTCTTCCGCTATACCTTCACGGATTTACAACAATTTCATCTATCTTGACACCGCCGGCGTGACATCGCATACGGGTACCGCCGGAAGTTTACGCGGCATTTCTGTCGAAGGGTCGGGAGTTGTCGGGGTTTTCTACAACTCCGTTCGCATTGGCGGTGAGCCGGGGACCGGC
>JAANMV010004734.1_pt1 | contig 10469 bp, 10 predicted proteins | sample 7279661 | NCBI WGS metagenome assembly JAANMV01 (sample SAMN14094540, study PRJNA606508) | bioreactor metagenome | isolation source: A lab-scale SPAN reactor treating ammonium-rich wastewater day 121 | place: Ireland: Galway | collected 2017-05-16 | reverse complement strand
TCAACCGTTTGAGCAGGCTGGGAGAGAAAGGGCCATAGGTGACTGGGAGACGGTTGTTGTCGGCCTGATAGGAATCCAGGGCGGTAGCCAGGGCTTTGAGGCCGCCATGGGCCTGAACCAGGCGGGCCTTGTTCTGAGCTTCAAGAAAGTTCGGAAGCGCAATCCCGATCAGGATCAGAATGATCGATATGACAATCAGCAGCTCGATCAGGGTGAAGCCACGGGCATCGAAACGCTGATTTAATAAAAATTCCATTTTTCAACCGAGGATCCCTGCTCACCCAACTCGATGGCCATCCTGGGGGCTTCGGAACCGGGGTGGCTGCCAACTCCCTCTTTCATGATGATCACCGGACTGGAGGAGGGCGATCCCCCCATGACTGGCGCATCGATCGGAGTGGCGACAATCCAGTACAGGCGCCCCAGTGAGAGGGACTGCTGGATGTAGGCACGAATGGATGGCTGGCTTGTATCGAGCGTAAACACAATCGGGAATGGGGCAGTCTGGTTGGGTGGGTTGTAGCCGATCAGGGTTCCCAAGGCCCAGGGCAGGGCGTTGAGCGAGTCTTCCGCATGACCCTGAGTGGCCAGATCAAGGGGGTAGGGATCCCGCTGAGCGGCGGGAACCGGTCCGCCCACATTTCCACCCACATAAGCGGTTGACTCCACCCAGGTCTCGGGATTGATATCTGTAAATCCGACTCCAAACATCTCGAGGCGTTTCTGAACTCCATCGCTGTTCAAACCATCCAGGGTCCAGGTGGCGGAGGCAACATTGAACACAGTCACTGTGCACCCTTCGACAAGATAGGACTCGGGGGCATTGCCGGAGGGGATCAGACTCGAGGTATTCCATCTGAGGATCACATAACCGTCGCGTTTATTGAAAATCGGAAAATCACGCCCATTGTTCCAGAAGATCGAAGCGGTCGGGCGGGTTCCCGGGGAGAAATTGAATGGGTAATGCCAACGGTCTCCGACCGGGGGTTGAAATACATGAACCGCCGGGTCACACCAGCCACACTGATTTTCAGAAAATAATACTGCGGTAAACAGGGCGACTCCAAACAGAGCCAGCCAACTGGATTTGCTGCAAAACATGAGTATCGGATTCCCTTTCATCTATAATCAGTCACGGCGTTCATTATACCCGGAAATGCCCTTTTGGGCAGAGGCGGAAGGGGCATTCCCGCTGTGCGGGGATTGTCAGAATGGAGCCTTGTCCCTTATGCTTCATGAGAGAACACTTTCAGGAAATGAATCCATGTATGAACAATATGCCCATGTCCTGATCTTCGGGATGATCGCGACTGTCATCGTTGTCGCACCGATTGTCCTGTTCGCGCTGATTCGGCCGGTTCGACCCAGCTCCGAGAAGCTGTCTCCTTATGAATGCGGCGAAAGGCCGGTCGGGGAACCCTGGGTTCAATTCAATATCCGTTATTATGTGGTCTGCATTATCTTCATTGTGTTTGAAGTGGAAGTCCTGTTCATGCTTCCCTGGGCAGTGGTATTCAATGCTTTCAGGGATGGAGGTCAAAATTTGCAGGCGGCAGCCGGAGAACTCAAAAATCTTCAGGGAGCGACCGGTTTGATCGTATTTCTGGAAATGTTAATCTTTTTAGTGGTTCTTGCTGTCGGGCTGGCCTATGTCTGGGCCAAAGGGCATCTCGAATGGATTCGGGAAACCACAAAAGGCCCCGAGCTACTGGATTGAGGCATCGGCAGGCGGCACGGTGAAAGAGAAAACAATCGGAGAACAGGCTGATGGGAATTCTGGAAAACCAGTTTGAGGACAGCGTGATCTTTGCCAGGGCCGATGAGGTGATTGGCTGGGTGCGCGAGAATTCCCTCTGGCCGATGACTTTCGGCCTGGCCTGCTGCGCCATCGAAATGATGTCGACAGCTGCCTGCAAATATGACCTGGACCGGTTCGGAGCCGGAGTATTCCGTGCCTCGCCGCGCCAGTCCGATGTCATGATTGTTTCGGGGACAGTCACCAAGAAGATGGCCCCGAGGATCCGCCTGCTTTATGACCAGATGCCGGAACCGAAGTGGGTGATCGCCATGGGAAGCTGTGCAATCGGCGGCGGACCCTATTACATTCATGGCTACCATGTGGTCAAAGGAGTCGATCTGATTGTTCCGGTGGATGTGTATGTGCCGGGTTGCCCGCCACGCCCGGAAACATTGATCGCCGGTTTTCTTGAATTGCAGAAAAAGATCGAAGAGACACCGACTTTACGGCGTCCGAGTGCGGCCTGAATCCCAGGCCGGATGATTTGGTGCAAGGGGTAAGTTTTTTGGCGACCGGTTCTCTCAAAAGCGAACGGATGCTGATCTCGATGGGGCCGCAGCATCCATCGACTCATGGTGTTCTCCGCCTGCTGCTGCAGACTGATGGGGAGGTTGTCGAGAAAGCTCAGCCGCATCTCGGTTATCTGCATCGCTGCGCGGAAAAGATCAGTGAGCACCTTTCCTACACCCAATTCACGCCTTATACCGACCGGATGGATTACCTCGCTTCCCTGAACGAGAACTGGGCCTGGTGCCGTGCAGTCGAAAAATTGTGTGACCTCGAAGTTCCGCCGCGCGCCGAATACATCCGGGTGATTGTCGGGGAACTCAACCGTATCGCCAGCCACCTGATCGCCCTGGGGACACATGGCCTCGATACCGGAGCATTCACCCCCTTTCTGCTGGCTTTTCGTGAACGTGAAGAGATCATGACCATCTTCGAGGCGGTGTGCGGCGCACGCCTGACCTACAATTATATTCGTGTCGGCGGGGCTTTATGGGATCTGCTGCCCGGGCATATCGATCTGATTCTCCGGTTTGTGGATCAGTTCGATGCGAAACTGGATGCGCTCAATGACCTGCTGACCAACAATCACATCTTTGTGCGGCGGACAGCCAATGTGGGGGTCATCACACGGGAGCAGGCGATCGAATATGGCTTCACCGGCCCGAACCTGCGAGCTTCCGGAGTCGACTGGGACCTGCGGCGGGACCAGCCTTATTCGGTCTACCCCGAGCTGGAGTTTTCGATCCCGGTTGGAAAAGGGGAAAAGGGGACAGTCGGCGACTCCTGGGACCGCTACTGGATTCGTGTGGAGGAGATGCGCCAGTCCAACCGAATGGTCCGCCAGGCGATCGAGCAGCTCCCCCCTGGACCCCATTGTGGCGCAGTGCCAAGGGTGCTCAAAGCTCCGAAAGGGCGTGAAGTTTATGTCAGCACAGAAAATCCACGGGGTGAACTGGCTTTTTACATCGTGAGCGAGGGAAAGACAATTCCTTACCGGGTCAAGACACGCGCCCCGGCCTTTGTCAGCCTGTGTGTCATCGAAGATTTATGGACCAATATTTTTGTGGCCGACCTGGTTGCCGCGATGGGCAGCCTGGATATCGTCATGGGACAGGTGGACCGTTGAGCCATGTACTCCGCGCTTTACCAGCTGCTCTATTCAACCCTCGAGACCCTCCTCAACATCCCCTTCTGGCTGTTTGGGTCTCATGTCCCCCACTGGCTGGTGTTCATCCATGTCAGCCTGATTCTGGGCGGGGTGTGCATGATGGGCTTCATCACAGTCCTGGCTCTGTTTTCGGTCTGGGCCGAACGCAAAGTATCCGCTTACATGCAGGCGCGCCTCGGTCCGATGGAAGTCGGCAAGTATCATGGCTGGCTGCAGACTGCGGCGGATGCCATCAAGCTGCTGCTCAAAGAGGATATCGTTCCCGCAGGCTCGGATAAGTTCCTCTTTCTGGCAGCCCCGGTGCTGGTCTTTTCCGGCTCGATGATATCTTATGTGGTCATTCCTTTCGGGCCGCATCTGAAGATCGCCGACCTGGATCTCGGTGTGTTCTATATCCTGGCCACATCGGCCCTGGTGGTGGTCGGGGTCATCGCCGCCGGCTGGTCTTCCTACAACAAGTGGTCGATCTATGGGGGAATGCGCGCCGCTTCGCAGTACATCAGTTATGAAATCCCGACCGCGCTGCATCTGCTCCCAGCGGTGCTGATGGCGGGGTCCCTGAACATGTCGCAGATTGCCGACAGCCAGGCCTACTACCTGGGCGATCCATCCCAGCCATTCTACAAAGACTTCAGCATCCTCAACTGGGCGGTGTGGCCCTGGATCAATCCATTCGCCACAGTCTCTTTCATTCTCTATTTCATCGCCTCTCTGGCGGAAACCCAGCGAACCCCATTTGACCTGGCCGAATCGGAATCGGAGCTGGTGGCGGGTTCCCATACCGAATACAGCGGCATCCGCTGGTCGTTTTTCTTCCTGGCGGAATATGCGGACATGTTTGTGGTCTCGGCTCTCGGGACAGTTCTGTTTCTGGGCGGCTGGCATGGCCTTCCCCTGATCCCGCCGGTCCTGGAGTTCCTTCTGAAAGCCCTGTTTCTGATGTTTGTCATGATGTGGCTGCGCTGGACACTGCCGCGTTTGCGTGTCGATCAGCTGACCTATGTGTGCTGGAAGGTTCTGCTGCCATTCGGGTTTGTGACAATCCTCGGATCGGGCCTCTGGCAGCTGTATCTGGTGCGGACTCCGGCAGGCTGGGTGGCGGGAACTGTCCTGATGGCGGTGCTCCTGCTGGCCATGTCCCGCATCTGGAAGAGCGAGCCGGTCCCGAGAGATGGAGAGATGACTGCCGCTGCAGCCTCAGCCTGATGGCGGCAGATAAGGAAGCGAGCGAATGAAAGCAGTTCAGCGTTATTTCAAAGAAGTGGTCGATGCCTTTGTCACAGTCCTGATCGGCATGTATGTGACCGGCAGGGAATTTGTGGACCATAAGAACCGTGTGGTGACCCAGGAGTACCCCAAGGAGCCTTCGCCGCTTCCTCCCCGTTTCCGCGGGATGCTGTTTAATGATGTGAACAAGTGCATCGCCTGTTTCCTGTGCGCCAAAGAGTGCCCGGTGGATTGCATCGAACTGACTGGTGTGGGCAAGGGAAAAGCGCGCCGCCCCGATACCTTTACAATTGATTTCAACAAGTGCATGTGGTGCAACCTGTGCGTGGAGGTGTGCCCGGTGGAGAGCCTCTATATGACCCATGAATTTGAGGTAATCTTCCGCAATCGCAGGGATCTGTTCGTGGATTTCATGAAATACCAGCAGGCTCCACCAAGGCCGATCGCGGAAGAGATTGTTCCCGAAAAGCAGTGGGTTGGGCCGCAAGCCCGGGTGGAAACTCCACCTCCGGATTCGGAGGAGGCCTGAGGGTCGAATAAAATGGGAGTGGTTTACGCATAAAGTCGAATGTTTGATTTCCTTTTTTATCTGTTTGCGGTGATTGGAGTCGGGGCAGCCCTGTTTGTGGCCTTCACCCCGAATGTGGTTCATGCAGCGCTGGCGCTGGTTCCGACTTTCGGGAGCCTGGCGGGCCTGTACCTTCTGCTTGGGGCTGATTTCATCGCTGTGACCCAGGTGGCGATTTACATCGGCGCGATCCTGGTTCTGATGCTGTTCGGTATCATGTATACCCACAATATCGCACGCCTTTCCGGCGAGCAGGTCACCATGCAGGTGGGGGCCGGGCTGGTTGTGGCTCTGATAACATTGTTCTCTCTGGTGGCGGCGGTGATTTCGACCGACTGGCCGGTCAGGGAGTTGAGCGAGCCGCAACCGACTGTCCGTCGCCTCGGAGTGCTGTTTCTGACCGATTATCTGCTTCCCTTTGAAATCGCTTCGGTGCTGCTGCTGATAGCGCTGGTCGGTGCTGTGGTGATTTCTCACAGTGTGCAGGCAGGAAAGTCGAAGGACCCCTCATGATCGGGTTGAATCATTTCCTCGTACTCAGTGCGATTCTGTTTACCATCGGAATGTTCATTGTCATGACACGCCGGCATGGCATCATGATGCTGATGGGGCTGGAACTGATCCTGAATGCAGCCAACCTCAATCTGGTCGCCTTCAGCCGGTTTGTCGAAGGCTCGATCCGCGGGCAGGCGTTTGCGATATTCGTCATCATCCTGGCGGTGGCGGAAGCCGCGATCGCTCTGGCGATCATCCTGTCAATATATTCCAACCAGGCCAGGATCAACCTGGATGAGTTGCAGGCGTTGAAGGAGTAGAGCCGGATGACCCTGCGAGCGTTTCTTATTGTTGTTATCCCTCTGCTTTCCTTTGCCACGATCATCCTCTTTGGCAGGCTCAGCCGTCTGCGCGGGATCTGTGACAGGATCGCGATTGCGGCCATTGCCATATCCTTCATTCTATCTTATGGAATTTACCGGCAGGCGATGTCGGCCTATGACATGGGGGAGCCTTTCCTCCATCTCACTGCGGCCCCATTCGAGTGGCTGACCTTCGATCACCCGGAGGCGGCGGACCAGCAGGTTTCGTGGAAAATCGGATTCTGGGTGGACAGCATGACCGCCATGATGCTGATGGTGGTGACCATTGTCAGCCTCCTGGTCCACATATTTTCTCTGGGATATATGAAGGGAGAAGAGAACTACAACCGTTTCTTCGCTTACCTGAGCCTGTTCTCTTTCTCGATGCTGCTGCTGGTCCTCACTGACAATCTGATCATTCTATACTGCTGCTGGGAGCTGGTGGGGATTTCCTCCTTTCTGCTGATAGGCTTTTATGTCAACCGTGAATCCGCGGCGGCTGCTGCCAAGAAGGCTTTTGTGACCAACCGTGTGGGTGACCTTGGCTTTGCGATCGGTCTTTTTCTGATCTACTCCCACTTTCATACATTTTCATTCCGGGAAGTATTCGAACGCGTTCAGGCGGGAGAGATGAGCAGCCTGAAACTCACGATCACCAGCCTGTTCCTGTTTTGCGGGGCTGTCGGAAAATCAGCCCAGTTTCCACTGCACATCTGGCTGCCGGATGCGATGGAAGGCCCGACACCGGTCAGCGCTCTGATCCATGCAGCGACCATGGTGGCCGCGGGTGTGTATATGGTGGCGCGCCTCTACCCGGTTTTCACTCCCGACTCATTGCTGGTGGTGGCCTACCTCGGGACTTTCACCGCACTCATGGCTGCGACCATTGCGGTGACACAGTTTGACATCAAACGTGTGCTGGCTTATTCGACTCTCAGCCAGCTGGGGTATATGATGGCCGGGCTGGGGGCGGGGGCATTTACCGCCTCGATGTTTCATCTGACAACACATGCCTTTTTCAAGGCGCTCCTGTTCTTGTGCTCCGGCTCCGTGATCCTCGCACTTCATCATGAGCAGGACATGCGCCGCATGGGGGGATTGTGGAAGAAGACACCCATTACCTTCCTGGCCATGCTGACCGGCTGCCTGGCCATTTCAGGCATTCCTTTTTTCTCTGGTTTTTACAGCAAGGATATGATTCTGGCGGGCGCCCTCGAATTTGGCATGAGGCATCCCCAGCACATGCTGCTGTTCCTGGCGCTGCTTGTCACTGCCGGTTTGACAGCTTTCTATATGTTCCGGCTGCTGTTCATGACCTTCACCGGAACCCCGCGGGATCCCCATGCCTATGCCCATGCCCATGAGAGTCCCAGGAATGTGACCATCCCGCTGCTGCTGCTGGCTTTTCTGTCGATCAGCGCCGGCTGGGAGCACCTCGGGCTGGGTGGTTTCTTCAAAGAGAGAGTGATCCCCTGGGGGAAACCGCCGGTGTCGGCGCATCATGCGGGAACACCGAATCCATTGTTCGATGCCGCTTATGCCCAGGAACCTCCAGCGACAGAGGGATCCGGTGCTTCTGCCACCCTCTCGGAAGGGAACACCTCCCCCACACGCCATGGAGAGGAGCATGATGACCTGGCCCATACTGCCCATGTCCTGGCGACAACACTCAGTGTGATCGGATCGATCATCGCGATCTGCCTGTCCGCGCTGTTCTACTGGGAGAGATTCCGGGTCGTGGATCCGGCACGCGCCGCGGCGATGTTCGGGCGTTTCTATGACCTGTCCTACAACAAGTATTATGTCGATGAATTTTATGACCGAACCCTGTTTCGAGGGCTGGAGGTTGTCCGGAATTTTCTCGCACGCTTCGATCTGCGGATTATCGATGGAATCGTCAATGGCACTGCCTCCGGGACAGTGAAAACATCCCGGGGGTCCGGGCGCTTCGATCTTTCCGTGGTGGACCGCCTGGTCAACTGGCTGGCTGAGGTCATACAGGGCTACGGCCAGCGAATCCGTCGCATCGAAAGTGGAGTGATTCAGAATTATGTCCTCAAGGCCGGTGGGGCCTTCGGGGTGATGGTGGTGCTCTGGTTTGTGATGAAGAGCCTGTGGGGCGGAGCCTGATTCCGCTGCAAACCCAAAAACCAGAAGATTTTAAAGTGCTTTCCAGGAGGAAAGAATACACATGTTCAGCCTGACTTTCCTGACCTTCGGTCCGATTATCGGGGCGGCTCTGGTCTGTCTGCTCAAGGACGATGAAACAATTCGGCGCGCTGCGCTGATTATCAGCCTGGTGGTCCTCTTCCCCGGCATCGCGATGGTCCTCGACTACAATGATTCCTTCGCACGGGCACAGGCATCCCTGACAGCTGAACAGGCGGCTTCCGGGGTCTTTGTGTATGAGGAAAAAATCCCCTGGATCGAGGCCTTCAACATCAACTACCACATGGGGGTGGATGGGCTTTCGATGCCCTTTATATTCCTGGCCGTGTTTCTCTGCCCCTTGTGTGTGCTGGCATCCTGGGGAATCCGTGAAAAGGTAAAAGGGTACATGGCGCTGTTCCTCCTGCTGGAGGGGGCCATGATCGGGGTCTTTGCGGCGCTCGATCTGTTCCTGTTTTTCGTTTTCTGGGAGCTGATGCTCCTTCCGATGTATTTTCTGATCGGAATCTGGGGCGGCCCACGCCGTGTTTATGCGGCCATCAAGTTCGTCCTGTATACCCTGTTCGGATCGATCTTCCTGTTTATTGCCATGCTGGTGCTGTATGCCAAGACAGGATCCTTCAGCCTGCTGGAGCTGCCACAGCTGATGGGAGGGATTCAAATGACATGGGCAGTGAAGCTGGCACTGTTCATCGGCCTGTATGTCGCCTTTGCGATCAAAATACCGGCCTTTCCATTCCACACCTGGCTGCCGGATGCCCATGTGGAAGCGCCTACTGCCATCAGTGTGATTCTGGCGGGAATTCTCCTCAAAATGGGGGCCTATGGCCTTTTCCGGATCAGCTACCCGATCTTTCCGGATGCCGCCGCCTGGTTCTGCACTCCCATGGCGGTCATCGGCCTGATCAACATTGTCTATGGAGCCTTGTGCGCCATGGCTCAGAGTGATCTCAAGAAGCTGGTGGCCTATTCAAGCATCAGCCACATGGGCTATGTCATGCTGGGTATGGCAGTTTACCGTGAGGAGTCGCTTCAGGGCGCGGTGTTCCAGATGTTCAATCATGGCACCATCACTGCGATGCTCTTCCTTCTGGTGGGAGTGATCTATGACCGTGCCCACCACAGGGAAATCGATGGATTCGGCGGCCTGGTCAAGCCAATGCCGGTCTATGGCGGGATTACCGCCCTGGCCTTTTTCGCTGCGCTTGGATTGCCGGGCCTGAGCGGCTTTATTTCGGAGACTCTGGTATTTCTCGGCGCCTTTCAGGAGCAGCGGCTGATCACCTGCCTGTCGACTTCCGGGATTCTGCTGGGGGCGGCCTACATGCTGTGGACCTACCAGAGGGTTTTCATGGGGCCGGTGAATGAAAAATATGCGGCTCTTCCCGAGATTTCCTTGCGTGAAATCTGCACTCTCGCGCCTCTGGCGGTGTTTGTGATTGTCCTGGGAATTTTTCCCTCGCTGTTCCTGAATGCGATCGATCCCACCATGGAGCATGTGCTGGCATCTCTGCAGAAAGGCCGTGAAGCCTACCAGGCGACACTCCAGGTGGCGGGAGCGCTGGTCCCATAGTAATCGGGCATTCCGATGCGTTCCTTTGAACATGAATATTGGTTGGAACAACCGATCTCTCACAGAATGCTGGATTCGATTCACCTGATCGGTGAATTCAAGGGGAGGCAGAACCTTTATCAGGCCCAATCCCCTCATATCCTGGAGAGGCTGGTTCAGTCCGCTCGTGTCGAAAGTGTCGAATCCTCGAACAGAATCGAGGGAATCACCATCCCTGGAGATCGGCTATCCGCTATTGTCAACCAGAAATCGGTCCCACAAGGACGATCTGAGGAAGAAGTGGCTGGATACCGGGATGCTCTTGCTGAGATTCACATAAACAGCCGGTCAATAGAGGTGAAACCCGCAGCCATTCGCTGGCTGCACAAGATTTTGCTTGGACACACTCCAGAGAAGGGTGGGGAGTGGAAATCCACTGATAATGCAATCCTGGAAACACGCCCAGATGGAAGACAGGTGGTCAGGTTTCAAACTGTGTCCGCGGTCGCAACCGGCCAGTTTATGGAAGACCTTTGCCAGCACTATCAATCCTGCCTTCAAGAGCGGAAAGGGATGCCCCTGATGGCATCTGCCACCATAGTTTTTGATTTTCTTTGTGTTCA
>JAANMV010004733.1_pt1 | contig 10469 bp, 6 predicted proteins | sample 7279661 | NCBI WGS metagenome assembly JAANMV01 (sample SAMN14094540, study PRJNA606508) | bioreactor metagenome | isolation source: A lab-scale SPAN reactor treating ammonium-rich wastewater day 121 | place: Ireland: Galway | collected 2017-05-16 | reverse complement strand
GACGTTTATCTGCCTTCCCACCGAAAAGCTCCTCCAGCTCCTTGGCATAAGTCGCCAGGGGCCGCAGTCCAACTTTTGCACGACGCTGGTCCACGTGGGCCTCATCGTCGATGGGGCGGGGCTGAACTTTAGGCTTGTTGGTTCTCTGCTGTATCAGGCATCGATACGGTTGAGCCATCGTAGGCAAGCCCCGCTGGGGGCGGCGTCATTTTCTGGTTGTTCTCTCTCAGGAGCTTTACGAGATGACGCAGAACGAATTGAACCGTGCCGTATCCCGGGCGACCGGCGAAACCGTGGCGGAGATCGTCCACCGCGGCCTCCAGCCGCTGGAACTGGAACCGAGCGACCCTGCTCGTCAAACAGCGGCATCCGCTGCTTGGTCCCCGGCAGCGTGTAATACCAGCAGTCGGTCTGCTTCCAGTGCCAGGCCGATCCGTGCGGCTGACGCCGTTCCTTCCGCTTGCGTCCCATGCATAAGCCCTCCCTTTTCAAACTCGCTGGCTCGAAGAAATCGTTGACCCGGTACAGCGCTGGATCGATACTGTGGACCAACCAACGTCAACGCCTCACCAGCGGGCGTTTGCACCATCTTTCCGGAAAGCCGACCCCAATGCCTTCGTTTTCCGCCCCAGTCCGGACGAAACCGTTTCGGCGGCAGTTACTACACAGAATTGCTACACTCATCGTTGCCTCGTTTCTGTCCCATTTGTCAACACGCAACGCAAAATGCGAAGAAAAGCACGAAGATAGCCGTGTACCAAATATAGTAATAATCCTCGCCGATGATTTGGGGTACGGCGACTTGGGCTGTTACGGGCAGAAGCTGATTCGCACGCCCCGGCTCGACCGATTGGCGGCCGATGGCATGCGGTTCACCCAGCACTACGCCGGGGCGCCTTCGTGCGCTCCCTCGCGCTGCGCCCTCATGACCGGCTTGCACGTCGGCCACGCGCGGATTCGCGCCAATTCCAAGCTGCCCATCCTGCCCGAGGATCTCACCGTGGCCCAAGTGCTCCGCCAGCAGGGCTACGCGACGTGCGCGGTGGGCAAGTGGGGACTGGGCGACCAAAAAACCACCGGCGCCCCCTGGAAGCACGGCTTCGATCGGTTCTTTGGCTACCTCGATCAAACCCACGCCCACACCTACTACCCCGACCATTTGTGGCGCAACGATCAACGGGTGGAAATTCCCGAAAACAAGCAGGGCCAGCGGCAGGTTTACTCGCACGACTTGCTCGTGGAAGAGGCCCTGGAGTTCATCCGCCAAAACAAAGATCGCCCCTTCTACCTCCACGCCGCATTCACCATCCCCCACGCCGAGGTCGCCGTGCCCGAGGATTCGCTGGCCGAATACCAGGGCAAATGGCCCGAACCGAAAAAATTCGCCGGCAGCAGAACCTATTGCCCGCAAGACCAGCCTCGCGCGGTGCGCGCGGCCATGATCACCCGGCTCGATCGCGACACCGGGCGGTTGCTCGATCTGCTCGACGAACTCCAACTTGCCGACAACACGCTCGTGATCTTCACCAGCGACAACGGTCCGATCACCGCCGGAGGGCAAGACCCGGCGTTCTTCAACAGCGCCGGTCCCTTGCGGGGGCTCAAATTTTCGCTGTACGAAGGGGGCATTCGCGTGCCGTTCATCGCCCGCTGGCCCGGCAAAATTCAAGCAGGCGGCACGTCGGACTTCCCCTCGGCCTTTTGGGACATGATGCCCACCTTCGCCGAGTTGGCGGGCGCCGCGGCGCCCCAGGGAGATGGCATTTCGATCCTCCCCGCGCTCCTGGGTCAATCCGACCGGCAGGCCCCGCGAAACGTGCTCTACTGGGAAGCCGCGCCGCAGCAAGCCGTGCGGTGGGGCGACTGGAAGGGCTATCGCCGCTCGCCTTCGCAACCAATCGAGGTGTACAACCTGGCAAAAGACATTGGCGAAACCCAAAACCTGGCGGCCGCGCGGCCCGACATCGCGGCCAAGCTCGAGCAACTCATCCGCGAAGCGCACGTGGAATCGGCAACTTTTCCGCTCGTCCCCGGCGACAAACCGTAACGAGCGATCGCGTTTCCACCCCTCGCAAAACTAAGAGCTGACCGCGGCGCCCGTGTTCTTGTTGGGCCCCCGCCGCCGCGAGCGATCGTTGCCCGCCGCCGCCGCTTCCGGCGGGGTTTCGCGCCGCAGGCTGCGGCGATCGATCACCGCCCGCACAATCCACGGCGATACAAACGCCAGGTTGCCAAACAGCATCACCGTGCCAAACGTGATCATGCCCAGGAAAAAGGCAATGCCCAGGTGCAGCGGCACGGCCAGGGCAATCACAATCGGCCGAGTGAGCCGAGGCCAAACCAGGGCCGGATAGCTGACCTCCCACCACACGGTGACGTGGGTCAGCACGTTGATCAACAGCGGATGGGCCCACAGCCAGGTCATGTCGATCGACTGGTACTCCAGATTGGCAACCGATCCCCAAATCGCGGTGCCGTCCCACCAACTGGTGCCCGCCAGCTTGCCCAACCCGGCAAACAGGTAAATCACGCACATGTGCAGTTGAATGAATCGAATGCCCACGTTCGCCCCGATGCTGGGCGCGATCGGCGGCAATGCCGCGGCTGCCTGCGGCGATTCGCCATGCGCCTTTTGCCAACGCCGCTTCTGCAGCCAGCGATCGAGCGAATAGCACGCGCCGCTGGGCCCCAACATCAAATACATGGCCAACAGGCAGTTGATCTGATCGAGCCCAAACAGCGAGACAGGGCTGCGGTTGGCATACGAGGCGGCAATGATAAACGCCAACACCGAAACCACGCGGCTGTGCCAGCCCAGCGCCAGCATGGCGAACACCGCCAGGGCCGCCAGGTGGGCGATCCACAGCAGCGTGGGGGATTCGCCCAACCACCACAAATAGCTGAAGCTGTACAGCCAGGCGCTGCTTTCGGCCGCCGAGATGGCCAGCGCTTCGGCATTGAGCCAGGGATGGGGACCAAAGAAGTCCAGCAATCCCTTGGTCCACACCAGGTGCGTGTAGAACAACATGCTGCCCGCCAACAGCCGAATCAGGCAGTACGTGGCCGGATCGGTGGGCGCAAACCAGAACCGGTTCCAGCCGGCAACCGCTGCCTGCCGCAATTCCCGAAAATATGCCGAGATCATGTTCATGGGGCCACCTTCTCTACCGGTGCCAGCAGCTCCGCGCCGCGTTGCCGTTCGTCAACGTTGGCGGGTTCGTCTTCCCCGGCGTATTCCACCAGCGGCCAACGCAAATACAAACTCTCGTCGCGCAGCGTCATGCCGTTTTGCACCCACTGGGGTTGAGGTATCAAGTGCCGGATCAGCGTGAGCCGCACCCGGCGCGCCCCGTGCGTGTGATACAGGTGCTTGGCGTACGACAACGCGAGCATGTCCAGCACCGGATTGCCCGGCACGTCGGCCAGCACCGATTCCGAACTCAATCCGCCCACGGCGCCGGCCACAAACATCGTGTCGGGCGAACGCCGGGCTTCGGGAAACGCCTGCAACCGTTCGGTCAGCATGAAATGCCGGTGGTACAACAGCCGCGGCCAGTGTTCATCGAGCTTGGGAAACACGCCTGACAGGCGTTTGCCGTCGGGCAACTCCACCTCGTATTCCACCAGGTGGCTGGGGCCCGGATCGGGTCCAAAAAATCGATAGCCGTGATTCAGGAACATCGGCTCGACGTACCACTGCAGCGCGCCCAGCAGCGAGCCAAACGTGCCGCTGGTGGGCGGAGTGGCCAACGGCGCGGCGATGATCGCCAGCAAATGAAACACAATCAGCGCGCTGAAAATCTGAACTTGCCGCCGCGTAAGCTGCGGCGGCGCGGGCGCGCCCGGTCCCGTTGCGGCAGAACGCGAGACGGCAGGTTGTTTGGCGGTTGTTTTCATGACACCATAAGGCGTGGATGTGCCCGGAAGGGGCAGTGGGTTCCAACGCGGTCGACGCACGAACCGCCCTCGGGCCCTTCCGCCCAACAAACGAATCGCACGCAATACTCCATTAACTTCGGCAGACTTTACCCCAAGGTTAAAGTTTAACAGCCGCCGGGTTGCAACCGGCATAACCGGCGCCATGCATCCGCCGCGCAAAGCAAGCCACGAACCATCCACCCCTACAACCGGCATCGCCCATGAACGTTTATCTGCACTCCCCGACCGGCCGCGTGTTGGCTTTCCCCAAAGCACAGGGCCGGCCCCTCCGCCGCTGCGCGATCGCCGGGCTGATGCTGGCCGTGAGCCTGCAGCTAGCGCCTGCGGAAGCACAATCCCCTCCCAGCGCGCCGCCGCAATCCCAGGTCGCCCGCAACGCGCCGCTGGCGTGCCGTTTGGCCGCCGACGGCCAGGTGCTCCAAAAAGTGATCGTGGGCGCCCAGGCCGCCGAGCGAACCCGCGCCGCCGCGGCCACGTTGGCCGATTACCTGGGCCGCATCAGCGATGCCCCGTTCACGGTGGAAACCGGCAACGGCGAGCAAGGCATCGCCGTGGGCACGCCTGCCGACTTCGCCCACCTGGAACTGCTTTCGCCCGATCACGCCAGCAATCCCCGGCGGCGCGAAGATTACGTGCTCCGCAGCCATGCCAACGGCCTGTTCCTCGTCGGCGCCACCGAGCAGGCGGTGGAACACGCCGTGTGGGACCTGCTCTACCGGCTGGGACATCGGCAGTTCTTTCCCGGCGACCATTGGGAGATCATTCCGCGGCGGGCCGAGCTTTCCCTCGCGGTCGATCGCCTGGAACAGCCCGACTACCACGTCCGCCGCATCTGGTACGGCTACGGACCCTGGGATTACGCGGCCGAGCCGTACCGGCAATGGTGCGTCAAGAATCGCGCGGTCAGCGGCATCGCGCTCAGCACGGGGCACGCCTACGACGGCATCATTTCCCGCAATAAAGACGAACTGGCCAATCATCCCGAATACCTCGGCCTGGTCGCCGGCCAGCGCAAAAGCAGCAAGCTCTGCATCGGCAACCCCGGCTTGCGGCAAATGGTCATCGACGACGCCCTGCGCCAACTGGAAGCAGACCCCGCGCGCGATTCCCTTTCGCTCGACCCCAGCGACGGACTCGGCTGGTGCGAATGCGAGCGATGCCAGGCCCTGGGCAGCGTGACCGATCGCGCCCTCACGCTGGCCAACGAAGTGGCCCAGGCCGTCAACGCCAAACACCCCGGCAAGCTGATCGGCATGTACGCCTACAGCGCGCACTCGCCGCCGCCGTCGATTCGCGTGCATCCGCAGGTGGTGATCAGCGTCGCCACGGCCTTCATCTACGGAGGCTACACCGCCGAAGAACTGCTCGCCGGCTGGCAGCGCCAAGGCGCCACCCTCGGCATCCGCGAATACTACAGCGTACACACCTGGGACCGCGATCTGCCCGGCAAGGCCCGCGGAGGCAATCTGAAGTACATCGCCTCCACCATTCCCCGCTTTCACGAGTTGGGCGCCCGCTACTTCTCCTCCGAATCGAGCGACAACTGGGCGCCCAACGGCCTGGGCTACTACGTGGCCAGCCGTCTGCTGTGGAACACCGGCGAAGCCCAACATGTCGACGCCCTGGTCGACGATTTCTTCGCCAAGGCATTCGGCGACGCCCGCCAACCCATGCAAAAGTTCTACCAGTTGCTCGATTCGTCGCAGCGGCCGCTGCTGAGCGACGACCTGGTCGGCCGCATGTATCGCCTGCTCGGCGAAGCCCGCCAAAGCACGACCGACCCCGCTGTGCAGCGCCGGCTGAACGATCTGCTGCTGTACGCGCGGTACGTGGAACTGTGGCTCGACTACAGCGTGGCCAGCGGCGAACCCCGGCAGCAAGCCTTCGAGGCCCTCATCCGCCACACCTATCGCATGCGGCAAACCATGATGGTGCATGCCAAGGCCGTGTACCGCGACGTGAACGCCCGCGACAAGAGCGTGACCATTCCGCCAGAAGCCCTGTGGAGTGTGCCGGAAGCCAACAATCCCTGGAAGAGCAGCGAGCCGTTTTCCGCCAGCGAACTGGCCGCGATTGAAGCCCAAGGCATCGAGCGCCGCCAGGTGCGCGGCTTCGAGGCCGTGTCGTTCAGCCGCAACCTGGCGCCGGCCGCCCAGGCTCTGAATTTGCCCGACGCACCCACCGGTTCCGCCGGCATTTACCTCCGCGGCAAACGCAGCTACTACACCTACCTGCCAGCGGGACAAACCGAGCTGGCGCTCACCGCCAAGGCAGGCATCATCTACACCAACCGCGGCCCCGCGCAGATTGCCCTCACGCCTTTCGACGGCGAACGCTTCCCCGAGGACAGCACCGAGGAAAACCCGATCGAAGCGCTTTCGACGGCCAGCGTCGAGCCCGACAAGGCCGACCATCGCGTGGTGCTGAAAGCCCGCCCCGGCCTGCACCTGCTCGAAGCGACCGACCGCTCCGCCGGCACGCAACTCGCCTGGGAAGAAGGCCTGCCCATGACCGTGGAATCGAGCATGGAACGTCCCGCCGCGCTCTATGGCCGCTGGAACATGGTCTTTTACGTCCCCCGCGGCACCCGGTTCATTGGCGGATACTCCTCCGGCGAGGGCCGCTTGCTCAACCCGCAAGGCAACCTGGCGCACACCTTCACCCGTGAGCCCGGCTACTTTCAAATTCCGGTGCCCGCCGGCCAGGACGGCAAACTCTGGAGATTCGCCAACTCGGCGGGCCAGCGGCTGCTGATGACGGTGCCGCCGTACCTTGCCCGCAGCCCACAGGAACTGCTGCTGCCCGTCGAGGTGATCGATCGCGACCGGCAGTAGGCCTGCACCCCCGCTCGGCGCGGCGGGCCAACCTTACTTGCCAGGCACCAGCGGCAAGACAATCCGCGAGGGATGCTCCGCGCTGTGGTGGATCGTGTTCACCGCGGGAATCGTGCGGCGATGGTTGTTGAGCGGCTCGCCCGAGTTGGGGTTCACGTCGAACCGGGGGAAATTGCTGCTCGAAACGTCCACCCGAATGCGGTGCCCTTTCTTGAACACGTTGCTGGTGGGGTACAGCTTGACGGTCACCTTGCAGATCTCGCCAGGGGTCAGCGGTTCTTCCTTGACCAGCGAGTTGCGGTATCGGGCTCGGCGGATGCCGTCGCCAATGTTCAGGTCGAAGCCGCCCGGATAATCCTCGCTGGCAGGGTACACGTCGATCAGCTTGGCCGTGAAGTCGGTATCGACGGCCGACGACGACACCCACAACTCCACTTCAATTTCGCCCGTCACTTCCACGTCTGCCGGCAGCGGTTCGGTCTGGAACACCACCACGTCGTTGCGGGCCGACAGCGGCAGCGGAGCTTGAAAGTTCCACACGTGCGGACCGCCCCGCTGATCCCACGCCCCCTGCAGCATGATGTCGTTGCCCGAGGAAATATTGCCGCCGATGGTGGGCACGGGGTTGCGGGGATCGAACTGGTAGCTGGTGGAGGAGCTGTTGCCCTGCGGCGGCTGCGTGGCCAGCCCGCCCTGCGGTTGCAGGTAAAAGCTGGTGGCGACCGCCCGTTTCAGCGGCCATTCGTGTTCGTCGCGCCAGTAGCCGCCATGGTTGAGCAGGCCGTCGGCCGTTTTGCGGCCGTCGCCGGTTCCCATCACAAAAATGCGCACCGGCGTGGCGAACGGGGCCGACTTGCCGACCGAGTTGTCCAGGCCTTTCAGCCAGTGGTCGTACCACTCCAGCCGCCACTGCAGGGGATCGGCAATCGCGGCTTCTTCCCCAAAGCTCACCTGGCCGTGCTTGCTCGACCCTTGCTGGCCGTGAATCCACGGCCCCATGATCAGATAGACCGGACCGCGAATCTTGGGCGAGAGCGACATGTAATTGGCCGTGGTGTTGCTCGCCCACGAGTCGTACCAGCCGCCGACCAGGTACACCGGCATGTCCTTGTACTTGTGGCCGTAGTCGATGATGTTGTTCTGGGCCCAGTATTCATCGTTGGCCCCGTGCGACATCGCCTCGATCAGCCACGATTCGTACTCCGGCGCGTGCTTGAGTGGCGTGGTGCCGGGCCGTAGCGGCAAATGTTCCAGGTATTGATGGCGGTTGTCGGCCATTTCCTTGAACATGGCGGCCGTGCCCGCGTCGCGAACCTGGCGGCTGCCGCGGCCGGCATTCAGAAAGATCCAGTTCCAAAACCGCATTTCAAACGCCCCGCCGTTGCGCATGCTGGCGTAGCCCTGGTTGGAAACGGCATCGACCGGAATCACCGTCTTCAACTCGGGCGATTTTTCCATCGCCAGCGCATGCTGCGTGCCGCCCACGTACGAAGTGCCGATCATGCCGATCTGCCCGTCGGACCACGGTTGCTTGCCAATCCAGGCGGCGCAGTCCACGCCGTCGGGACCGTCGTCGTTCATCCAGTGCCACACGCCTTCCGACCCGTACCGGCCGCGGGTGTCTTGGGCCACGAAGGCGTACCCTCGCGCGGCATAGTACTCGCCCAGGCTGCGCGCGCCGTCCTTGTTGTACGGCGTGCGCGTGAGAATGGTGGGATACTTGCCCTCGATCGCCTTGCCCCCCTTGGCGGGCAAATAAACATCGGTCGCCAGCTTCACGCCGTCCGACAACGGCACCATCACGTTCCGCTGAGCGGCCACTTCGTATTGGGCTTCGCGAGCAATCGCCGGCGACGCTCCCCAAGCGGCAACCAGTGCCAACGACAACAAACCCAGCGAACGGACGATTCGCTTCGCCCTGGTAACAGCAAAATTCATCAGCAAATTCCTCCAGGGCTACCGATAGAGACAGGCGACGCAGCACAATCACAAGGCAGCCGGCCCTCAGGCCGGCGTGGTTGGGTCGAAGCAATGCAAAGGGGGGTGACCGGCAATCCGCACGATTTGCCGGGCGATAACGGCCAGACGGTCGCAGCCGCGCCTGCCGGAGGGCCTATTTCTTGTCCACCGCGGCTTGCTGCACGCCCGATTTCGATTTCTTTCCGCCGAGTTCGTCGGCCACGTATTCCAGCGCTTTTTGCAACTGGCGATCAACGAACACCGGCTTGGCGTCGCTGGCCGGATCGGGGGCGTCAACCGGCATGGCTTCCTCGGCCGCTGTCAGGTGCGGCTGCACCACGTCGCGCTCGCGCCGCCAGTCGATCAGCGCGGCCGTTTCCTGGTCGGTCAATTGAACCCGGAAACCCTCGTTGGGCGATACGCCCCACTCGTCGGTCTGCTTCAATTTTTCGGAGCGGTGAATGTTGCGGCCGCTGGGGCGAAAATACGCGGCCGTCGTCAGCTTCAGGGCCCCGCCCCCTTCCAGGTTGATCACGTTTTGCACGCTCCCCTTCCCCCAGGTCCGCTCGCCAATCACCACAGCCCGCTTGTGGTCTTGCAAGCAGGCAGACACGATTTCGCTGGCGCTGGCGCTGTACCGGTTCACCAAAATGGCCATGGGAAATTCGCTCAGCGTGCCCGCCGGCTTGGCGTCCCAGGTGCGCGTCTTGCCGCCGCGATCTTGCGTGCTGACGATCCGCCCGCCCGAAATGAACAAATCGCTGATTTCCACCGCGGCGTCGAGCAAACCGCCCGGGTTGAACCGCAGATCGAGCACCAGCCCTTGCATCCCCTGCTGCTGCGCCCGTTCGATGGCTTCGCGCAGTTCGCGGGCAGTGTCGCGGCTAAAGGCGGTCAGGCGAATGTAAGCGATCTTGCGGCCGTTCTCGTAAATGAAGTTCCAATCGTCGTTGGACAGCCGGCGGTCGCCCAGCACCGTTTCCACGTGGACGATTTCACGCTTCACGGTCATCGTTTCTTGCTGGCCGTTGCTGTGCATCACGGTGAAGGTCACGGCCGTGCCGGGCTTGCCCTTCATGCGATTGATGCACTCATCGAGCGTCAGGCCCTTGGTCGATTCGCCTTCGATCTCGATGATCCGGTCGCCCGCCAGCACGCCTGCCTTGTAGGCCGGGGTGCCCACGATCGGGCTGAGCACGGTGAGCACGCCATCGCGCATGCCCACCTGAATGCCAATCCCGCCAAACTCGCTCTCGATGCTGCGGCGAAACTTCTCCACGTCGGTCGGGGCAATGTAGTTCGAGTAGGGATCGAGCTTGCCCAACACCCCTTGAATGGCCGCCTTCAGCAATTCCTGCCGATCCACGTTCTCCACGTAGTTTTGTTCCACCTGGTCCATCACGTCGACCAGGGTCTTGAACAGCTCGTACTCCTCGCGCTCGCGCTGCCGCTGGGCTTCGCTGGCAACCGGCGGAAGCGGACTCGATGGCGCCGGCGCCTCTTCAGCCCTGGCCGAAACGCCGAACACGCCCGAAATGCATCCCAATACCAGCAGCCATCCGAGCCACGCGCGCCGCATGCCAGAGCCTCCGTTAATAATGCCGTTCTTCGCCGATCCCGGCGGTTGCCCATCCTTCCACGGCAGATTAGTCGCAAACATTGCGGTTTGGGCAACTTGGATCGTTTATCATTGCAGTATAGTTGTCGCCGCGGACACAGACAAGAAAACGTAAAAAA
>JAANMV010004732.1_pt1 | contig 10471 bp, 5 predicted proteins | sample 7279661 | NCBI WGS metagenome assembly JAANMV01 (sample SAMN14094540, study PRJNA606508) | bioreactor metagenome | isolation source: A lab-scale SPAN reactor treating ammonium-rich wastewater day 121 | place: Ireland: Galway | collected 2017-05-16 | reverse complement strand
GGAGGTTCTGCACGCCCGCGACTTTTTTGTCGCTGCAGCAGGTCGGTTGCCTCGGTATTACCGGGGGTTCTGGATCAAAAATGCCACCTATAGGTTGAGGTTCCTCGCCAGACTTGCAACAGGTTACAAGTCTGAGCTCGAAAGGTCGGTAGCTACCGTCGATTGCGGCACAGAACCATCGCGGAAGACGTCCTACCATCCGGTTAATGGCCCGGTGGTGGAATCACTGGGGGACCGACCAAGCCCGAAGGAAAGACACCGAGATGACCGATCGCCCGACCTGGTGGCCAAACCTGAGCATTCTGGGGTAACACGACAATGACGTTCTCTGGTTGCCCGGAACCCGGCGCACCAGAGCGGTTATGCCTCGGGGGGTTTAGCATACCCGCCACGGACAGGTCCTCATCGAGTTCTTCCCAATGAATACCCAGACCGTTACCTATGAGACGAAGGTTAGTACGTTGCTCGGGGCTGGCGTTGCGCAATGTCGGGTACCACTCGAGCGGAACCGACAGAGTACGACCGTCGGTCAGCTCGACCACGATACTGTCATCTGTCACGGTAACAGCTTGGGCTCTGGTAGGCTCATGTGCCGAAGTACTCGTTCCAGGCATTAAGGAATATTTCGACGTTAGCCCGCACGATCTCCCCTATGTGGCGTAGTTCTCCGGAGTTGAACCCCATCGAACTCTCCAGTAATACCGGCTCGAGCCAATATTTCGCAACCGCACCGCCCTTTTCAACGTGGATATGGGGAGGTTCCGAACCTTCGTTGCTATAGAAGAAGAACCGGTAACCGTCCTCGCGATGGATGGTAGGCATGGCCAGGTTATCCTACTTTGAGCATCTGTGACTGCCGCATAGGGCGATACTTCGCCAGGCCCTTGATGAAGTAGAAGTTGGGTCCTGGAATGTCGTCGCCCAAGTTCTCTTGCTGGACCATGCCCGCGTTACCAAGCACGGTGAGAGCTGGGCGAATACCCCGACGGCTAACACCGGTCAACTCGACCATGCGATCATACGAGACCTTAGCGCGGTTGATCGTATTATCGCGCAAAGCCAGGAACAACGTGTAGAGTTTTACGGCATCCAGAAGCACCAGTCGACGGGAGTGAACTGGTGTTGCCGAGTACTTCAAGCTGAGATCCCGGAACTTCTTCTCGTCGATAACCATCATCGGGACCTTTGCCCAGCCGGCCTTGTCAGACTTCGCCAGAAGTTGGTAGACATTGGGGGTTCCACGCCCGCGATTAAACTTTAGGAGCCCGTTTGCCTCGAGCAACTCTAAGCTGGGAAGAATTTCAGAGCGGTCAACGCCAGCCATCCTCTGGATATCCTGGTACTTCAGGGAGAAAGTCGTGAAGATGTTAGGCACTTCATCGAGTTCCAGTTTGTGAGTCCAGCAAGCCAAAGCTAGATAGATCTTTAGCGCGGGCAAACTAGGCGAGATTTTCTCTCGGCCAAAGTTTACGAGTCCGCCTTCCATCACCCACCTCGAAGGAAAGCGTGCCCAGAAATGCTGTTGTTCCATAGTTTTTTTTGCCGTCCAGTCTTGTCGGTTCAGTTCCCCAGCACTAACTATAAAAAATCTCTTGATCGAACTCTAGATATAGTAACATGCCGGATCCCGATCAAACACTGATTAAATAAGGCCCGAAAGCAGTTTTTTTTTAGTCTCTTCACAGACTGCTTTCGGTGTGGAAGGCGCATCGATAGGTTGAAGTGTGCGTGGACGTCTTGGCCAGCTTCTGCCCACCGTCAGGCGGCTCAGCTGTCTCGGGAGCGATCCGCGATCAGGAACTCCATCAGTAGATGCGGAACACCTTCATCACCTCGTCACCCAGATGGTTGATCACCTTGACGGCCACGCGGTTGTTCACAGGTTTCTCGAACGGGCGGGATGTGTCGCTGTGTAGGCTGGACCAGACCTCCGGGTCGACCTCCGCCTTCAAGGTCGTGCGCAGGGCGCTGTATGGATCGTTGGCCCCGAGGAAGTAGGCGTGGCGGACGAAGAAGCTCTCTCCGTTGTAGTCGGTGTCGAGGAACCAGCAGGCGATCCCGTCCGCATTGTCGCTGATAACCTCGCCCGTCTGGGGCTTAAAGACGTCGACGCCGTGGACCCTGACCCGGTAGCGTCCGTCGTGCTCGGTCAGCAACTCGATGTCGGGCTCGCCGAAGACGACGAACAGGTTGCCCTTGCCCGTGTTCTTGAGGTTGTCGGCCATGTGGAGGTCGGCGTTCATACGGGCCTTGAGGATGGGGAGCTTTCCCAGCTTGCTGAACTCGGTGGTGTGCGCCTCATAGTTGAACGCGCAGGCGATCAATACGTCGAACCCGGCGTCGGCCGCCTCGCGGGCCGCCTCCACCAGGTCGACGCGCTGCACCGTCCCGAACTCCGGCCCGATGAAAATGGCCGCGCGCTTCTCCACGTCGCCCTCAAGGTAGCGCCCCTCGCCGCACACCCCCCTCTCCCCGGGCCAGGCCCGCACGCTAGTGAAAGCGATCCGGTCCTCCTTGTGCGCCTGCTGAACTCCCGCGCTGCGGAGGTTCTCCAGAATCATCTGGGGGAACGTCTGGCGCGCAATGTAATCGGCGTCGGGCTCGGCGACCTGCTCGATTAACTCGTCGTTCTCATCGACCCCGAGCATGCGGTGCGGGCTGAGGCTCTCCACCGTGAACGGGCCAGCCACCCGGACGGTCTTCCTGTCCTGGTATGGCTTGTCGTAGAGATATTCGAACTCGGCCTTGGCAGCGATGGAGGCGTCAATCTCATTCTGGCGCTCTATGCGCGCCTTCCACCAGTCGGCGTGGAGCTTTTTTGCGTTGGCGCTCCAGCTCGTCTCCGCCTCGCGGGGGATCTCCCAGTCCTCCCAGCTCTCCTTCAGGGCGGTGTTGAGCTGCTGGCGTAGGGACTCGAGGGTCTCTTGCCACTTCTCCCAGATCACGTCGATCTCGGCGTTGTTGGCGATGGACTTCAGCGTGATATGGGGCACCCGCTCGTAGACGAAACCGTGGCGGATGTTATTGCGCGTGGGCTTGGTGCTGGGAGCGGCGCGCGTGATCTCAGCTTCCTTGACCTGGCCCGCTGACGAGTCGGCCAGGAGGTAGTAGGGGTAGCGCGCCCCCATGATGCGCGCCCGCGCCAGCGCCAGGGCGACCCGGGACGTATCGATGGTGATCCACCGCCGGCCCCACTGCTCGGCCACGTAGGCGGAGGTGCCGGAGCCACAGGTGGGATCGAGCACGAGGTCGCCCGGGTCGGTGGCCATAAGGAGGCAGCGTTGAATCAACATGGCAGGAGATTGGACTACGTAAATTTTAGGGTCCGAACGGCTCTGGATGCCACCTATGTCTGTCCATATGTTTGTGTACTCAAAGGCGCCAAAATCGTCTAGAAAGCGGACATAGGCCAGGCCCGTTCCCTCCGGCTCAATTCTGCTCGCACGATCCAGCCGAATCATTCCTTCGAGATGAGTCTTCCAGTAGTTGCTTCTGGGACGCGTTTCTTTGCCTCGAAAGGGCACCGGGAAGTCGCCCGGCGGACGTTGACTGGTCAGCGTATCTTTTCGGTATACTCTGTAGCCGGGAGATGTTGGGTCAAAATCTGGAAACGACGAAATCGGCAATCGAACCCCGTTCTCATCCTGTGCCAGCCGATACTTGTCTGCGCCCTCACCCCCAAACTTCTTTACCTGAAGGAGTCTTCTGAATTTTGCGGAGTCCTTTTGTTTTGAGTACCACAAAATGAAGTCAGCGACCCCCGCCAACATTTGTGCAGTCTGGCCACCTGTTTTGCTCGAAGCAATGACGGAGACAAAATTCTCGTCCCCAAACACCTCGTCCATTAAAGCCCGGACCCGGTGAACGTTCTCGTCCCCAATCTGCACGAAGATCGACCCCGAGTCCGCCAAGAGGTCCCGTGCTACGGTCAGCCGATCCCGCAGGTATGTGAGATAGCTGTGGATCCCGTCCCGCCACGTGTCGCGGAACGCCTTCACCTGCTCGGGCTCACGGGTGATGTGGGCCGCGTTGCCATCTTTGACGTCGCGGCTGGTGGTGCTCCACTGGAAATTCGAGTTGAACTTGATCCCGTAAGGCGGGTCAAAGTAAATGCACTGCACCTTACCCCGCAGCCCCTCACGCTCCGCCAGGCTGGCCATCACCTGCAGGGAGTCCCCTAGAATCATCCGGTTAGACCAGTTCTGATCGTGGCGATAGAACTCGGTCTTGTCAGCGTCCCGGGCCACTAGGTCGAAGTCCGCGAACAGGTCGACCTGCCCGAAGTCGGAACGTGGCGCGGTGCTCTGGCGGAGCAGATTGTCAATCAGGTGCTTTGGGTGCACTTTTTCCTGGATGTAGAGCGGGGGCGCGGGGACCACCAGGTCGCTCCAGTCCTGCTCGTCCTTGCCGCGCCACATGAGCTGGGGATCGAGGTCCCGGTTGCGCTGGTAGCGCACTTGGCAGGGCTTCTGGTCCTCCTCGCCCATTACCGACTGCAGCTCGGCGGTGGGAATGTTCTTGCGGGTGTCATCGTGCTTCAGCGCCTCGACGGACAGGGTTGGGGACTGCTTCTTCGCCATGGGCTTACACCTTCATCGGCTCGGAGCCGGCTTTCTGGAGCATCTTGTCGAGCTCGCTCTGGATTTTGGCGCTGAAGTCCGACTCCAGCTGGTAGACGTCCCTAAGCTCGGCGAACGCCCACCGCCCGTAGGTCCCCAGATGGTTCACCCCGGGAACCCAGTAGGTATCCATGGTTTCCTTCTTCTGCTTGGCGTCCTCGCGCCGATAACCCTTAATCTCGACCACCACGTTCAGAGGATCCTCGGGCCCGCGGCCGTCGTCCACCACGACCACGAAGTCCGGACGATAATTCCGCACCTCGCCCAGGAAGTGGTAGGGCACCTCCAGGCCCAGGTTGTGGTTCTTGACGTAGCGCAGCACCTTCGGATGCGACTCCACCACGCGGCAGAACTCGCCCTCCCAATCACTATCGAGGATGACCCAGTTGACGTGGCACTTCTCCGCGCTGGTCTCCCAGCGTTCTGGGCGCGAAGTGTTGAAGCGGACGTAGCTCGTCGAGCCCGTCGGGTTGTACGGGTCGAGCAGCGCCTTGATCGGCCGCTCGCCGTGAAAGCGCCGGGTAATCGCCGCGGTCATCTTCTCGCAGGCGAGATGGGCCAAGGAGCGGTAGAGAAGCTGGCCCGGCTTTGTCTCGCCCTTGCATACTAGATGGCGGTCGAGCCACTCGCGCACGATGCGCTTCAGCTGGCCGAAGAGCGCCAGGTTAGCCTCCCCATTTGGATCGCGCCAGTAGTCCACGAGCAGACACTGCGTCAAGTGGTAGATCACCGTGGAGGGGCGCATTGTCCCCAGGTGCTCCAGGCTCATGTCCACCCCCTCGCCGACGATGCCCTCGTTGCGAGTGATGGATGGCCCCACGAGGTCGGGAGTCAGCTCGAGCGTGGAGTCGTCGGTGAAGCTGGCCTCCAAGCGCTCCTCCGGCAACTCCACCCGGTAGCCCTCGACGCGAGGGAAGCGGATCTCCAGCGTGTCCCGCTCAGGCCGCACAGCCCGCACCACGATGGTCTCGCGCGGCTTCTGCGGCGGCGCCACCACCGGCTTGGCCGTGAAGTCGAAGGGTATGCCGAACACGTCGGCATACTCCACGTTGAACAGGCCTTCCTCGTTCAGGTCGTACGACTGTCGTCGCAGAGCGCGTCCGATGACCTGCTCGCACAAGAGCTGCGTGCCGAAGGCGCGCACCCCCAGCACGTGAGTCACGGTGTTCGCGTCCCAACCCTCGGTCAGCATGGACACGGAGACTACGCAACGGATGCCGCCCCCCAACTGCCCGTGCTTGCCGACGGTGTTCATGACCTCGCGCAAAATCTCGGCCTCGGTAAGGTTCTCGCCAGCCCTGACGTCGCCGGACCTTTCCACCATCTCGCGACGGAAACGCTCGATCTCGTCGGCAGCCATGGCCCGGAAGCCTTCGTCGAGCGCCTCCCCAGACTCAAGCTGCTCGCTGTCGATCAGAAGGGTGTTCAGGTGAGGTAACCGGTTCCCGTGCTCATCAAAGTTACGAAAGAGCTCGAAGCGGCTCCCCTTCGTCACATTGGTGCCGTCCGGGCTCCGCCGCACGTAGCCAGCCACAAAATCGTGGATGAGCTTCGAGATGGCGGTGTTCTGGCACACGATGATGAAGCAGGGCGGCACCCGAATGCCCTGCTGCTTCCAGAGGTGGTAAGTCTTGTCGTAGTGTCCGTAGAGCGCGTCCAGTGCCGTTTGCAGGCGAGCGGGAAGACGCTCGGGGTCGAGCTCTCCAGCCTGACCGCGCCCCTTCTTGGGCATGTCCGCACGGATGTTCTCCCAGAGGTTGCGGAACATGGGCATTTCTTGCCCGGGGATGTTCTCCGCGACCGGCACGCGCGGAAGCTTTACGATGCCGCACTCGATCGCGTCCATCAGGGAGAAGTCGCTCATCGTCCACGGGAAGAGCGTTCCCTCGGCGTAGCCCGAGCCGCGTAGGAAGAAGGGGGTCGCCGACAGGTCGACAACCCGTCGGATCCCCATTTTATCCTGGATGGCCTCGAGCCCGGTGATCCAGAGCCGAGCGGCCTCGTTGTTCTTGTCGGCTTCCTTCTTCTCGTCGCCCTTGAGGTCGTCTTCCTCGACCCTCTTTTGCTTCTCGCGGTAACAGTGGTGGGCTTCGTCGTTCAAGACCATGACGCCCTTCAGTCCCATCAGGTCGGGCATCACGCGCTGGATCATCTGGCCGGGGGTTTCCAGGGTCTCGAGCTTCTCCCCGACCCGGCCCTGGAGCAGGGAGCGGCCGCCGGCCGAGAGATCGAGCCGCTCGCGTCGCTTGAAGGCGTGGTAGTTGGTGATGACGATCTTGGCACGCTGCACATCCTCGAGCATGTCGCCCGGAACCAACTCGCGCGTGGTGTAGTAGTTGTCAGGGTCATTCGGCTGCAGCACTCGCAGCCGGTCTTTGATCGTCAGGCCGGGCGCGCAGATCAAGAAGCCACGCGTGAAGTGCTTGCTGGACGGGCGGCGCACCGCGTTGATGGTCTGCCAGGCGATCAACATCGCCATCACCATGGTCTTCCCGGCTCCGGTTGCGAGCTTCAGCGCTAGCCGTGAAAGCTTAGGATTGGCCTGCTGGCTGGCGGCCTCGATATGCTCGAGGATTCGCTTGCCGCTCACCGAGTGCTGGGCTACCTCGGTGAGCCAGATGACGGTTTCAACCGCCTCGATCTGGCAGAAGAATGGCCTGACTCCGCTGAACGCGTGGTGCCGCCAGTGCTGCAAGAGACGTGCGGTCTCAGAGGTGACCATCCAAAAGTTGGGATTGGTCTGCGCCCGCCACTGCTCCACATGGCTCCGCACCTCGTTGATGCGTGATGTGAGTTCGTACTGCTGCTCCTGGGTCGTCAGGCCCAGTCCTTCATCGAAGACAAACTCGTCTTGTTGAATGCCGCGCTTCCGCTTCTTAGCTGGCGGAATGGGTGTGACGAACTCAGCCTTTCGCCGTTGCTCGACAATTTGTTGTGTGGGCTGCCCTTGGTCAAGCTCCCAATGTCGGGTGGGCGCGGTGTAAGGCGAATTGAGAATAGGGTGTTCGAAAAAGTGGTTGGACTCTTGAGACAATGCTACCCCTCCCCGAGGATTCTGACCGTTCCGAAGCTATGGCCGACCCTTCTCACAACAGAAGGCGTGACCCTGGTTCGGAGTGGGGAGAAGGCCCCTTTGCAAAGCATTCGCTTCTCGAGTCTTGCCCCCCCGCTCTGTTACGTCTGACGATCATTGGAACACCCCGATCTCGCTCTTGGCCAGACTGCGCGCCGTCGCCTAGCAGCTTGACATCTAACTGTCATTTGCTATCATTAGAGAACAAATGATAGAACAGACTAAAGCCTCTAACTCATGGCTGTCCCTTGAAGAGACCGCCACCTACCTTGGAATGGGCAAAACCATTCTCTACTCTATGGCCCGAGAGGGCCGCATTCCTTGCCAACGGATTGGCAAGAAGTGGACGTTCGAGAAGTCGAGCATCGATGCGTGGGTGCGCGCGAATCGACCGGTTGAGGCCTTTTTTCAAACGCTCGACTTTAAAATCGAAGGAAACGACTCGTTAAGAGAGCCTCAGATTGATGGCTATCAGCGTACTTACGAGTTCTTCCTGGCAGGAAAGAATAAAGCTATCCTCCAGATTCCAGTGGGTTGCGGCAAGACGGGCTTGGCTTCTCTACTTCCTCTGGGTATCGCAGAGGGCCGCGTCCTCGTGATCTCCCCTAATCTCACGATCAAAGCCGGCTTGTACGAGGCGATGGATATTTCCAACCGTCAGAAGTGCTTCTGGCGTAAGACCGGCGTCCTGGCGTCTGACCAAATGCTTTCTGGACCTCTTACATGCACACTCGACAGTGGAAACATCTCGGTGGCTACAAAGTCGCACATCGTCATTACGAACATTCATCAGCTAGCCACCAACGTGGACAAGTGGCTCACTCAGTTCACGGACAACTTCTTCGACATGATCATCATTGACGAGGCCCACCACAGCGCAGCTACTAGCTGGCAGAAGGTTATCGAGCGCTTTCCTGCTGCGAAGGTCATTCATCTTACGGCGACACCCTTCCGCAGCGACCAGCAAACGATCGACGGCGAGCTGGTCTACCGTTACCCCTTCCGAAGCGCCACATTGAAGGGATACATCAAACGACTGAAGGCAAGCTACGTCGCCCCGGCTGAAATTGAGCTTCACTTTAAAGACGCACGCGGTCGTACCTACACCCTGGATGAGGTATTACAGCTCAAGGAAGAGACCTGGTTTAGTCGTGGTGTTGCGCTCGCGAAGATTTGCAATGAGCACATCGTCGATAGCAGTCTCGAAAAACTAGAGGAGCTTCGGCAGAGTGGCACGCGTCATCAAATCATCGCCGTAGCTTGCTCCATCAACCATGCCCGCGACATCCGGTCGCTGTTTAAGGAACGCGGTTATGAAGCCGACTTTATCCACAGTCATCAAACACCTGAAGAGCAAGCCGATGTTCTGCTCAAGTTGCGCAACGGAACCCTGGACTGCATCATCCAGGTCCAGATGCTCGGGGAAGGCTTCGACCACCAGAAACTAAGTGTAGCCGCCATTTTTCGTCCATTTCGTAGTTTAGCCCCTTACATCCAGTTTGTCGGACGTATTATGCGGGTGGTAGTTCAAAACGACCCAACCCATCCGGACAATATGGGCCACATCGTGACCCATCTGGGGATGAACCTGGATGAACGGCTGAAGGAATTCAAGCAGTTCGAGAATGACGACCAGGCCTTCTGGAGCAAGGTGATCAGCGGCGCCGAGCCTGAGATCCCGGCGGCGGTCCGGGATGGGACGAGTCGGTTAACTGCTGAAGAACGAGTGGTTGTCCGTGGCGAGGTTGTCGAAGCCTTATGGGAGGAGGATTTTACGAGCCTGGAAGACCAACACGTCATCGAAGACCTCAGGGAACGCCTGAAGTTGCTCGGACTCGACCCCAGCCAAGCCGAGAACCTTGTCCTCGACAGAGCTCCCTCTATGCGAAAGCTCTCGCCCACCGAGCCTTTCCAGGTCCAGCCTCAGCGGGAATGGGAGGAGTGCAAGAAGCGGCTTCACGAGCAGGCAAAGCGTATAGCGAAGCTCCTGCTTAACCACGTGGAACTAGAGATGACGGGGACTGAGTTACCCTACAGGTATAAGGCGTTGAATATTGCCGGGAAGAATAACTACGTCTGCGCCCTGATGATGGTCAACAAAGAGATCCAAAAGCGCTTGGGAAAGGACAGAGCCCAGGCCAGCACCGAGGAGTTCAAGATGGTACTGGAGGACCTCGATGACCTACTCCAAACCCTCGCCCGCCGAGTCCGAAAAGCCAAATCCGACTACGAAAAAAGCAAAGCCTAAAGGACCTACTCCGTCGCTAATTGGCAGTTGTAACGGAAGGCCTAAGCGGACGCCGGTCGGTGCAAAGTCACAGTGCCATCGATGCCACGCCGCCTTCGTTAAAGGTCAAACGTGTCTTGCCATCCCGAAGATCGGCGGGCCTCATTCTTCTATGCGACGAGTGTGCCAGGAGTGCTATGAGCTCATCCTGGATAAGACATTCGAGGACCTTGAAGAGTTGAGGAAGCTTTGAGTCTGCGCTGTCCAAGCGGCCTCGTAGGCAAAGGGGAGGCCAGCTTAACCCGGTTTTCTGTTCCGATGATAGTCAGACCCACCCCCGCCAAATCCGCCTTTGGCGATCATGGGCCCGGCCGGGTCCGAGCGGGCGCCGGCGGCGTGGTTGCGCCGCGCTGACACCCTCCCAAATCGATCCGGGGTCGGCCTGGTCGGCCGGATTCTCAACAAGCCTCTCAATAAGGGCCAGTTTTCGCACTCTCAGTAGAGATCTGGGCGGCTCGAGCTGGGCCTCGAGCACCAGGTCGACCTGGTCGA
>JAANMV010004731.1_pt1 | contig 10473 bp, 11 predicted proteins | sample 7279661 | NCBI WGS metagenome assembly JAANMV01 (sample SAMN14094540, study PRJNA606508) | bioreactor metagenome | isolation source: A lab-scale SPAN reactor treating ammonium-rich wastewater day 121 | place: Ireland: Galway | collected 2017-05-16 | reverse complement strand
ACGCCCTTGGAGCGGATCAGCCGCACCACCTGTTCGATGCGCTGCTGCAGCGCCGGCGGGGCGTCGTCGAACAGCAGGTGCGCTTCGTCGAACACGAAGACGAGCTTCGGCTTGTCCAGGTCGCCCACTTCCGGCAGGTTCTCGAACAGCTCGGAGAGCAGCCACAGCAGGAAGCTGGAATACAGCCGCGGCTTCAGGATCAGCTGGTCGGCGGCCAGGATGTTGACCACGCCGCGGCCGTCGGGGGTGGTGCGCATCAGGTCGGCCAGCTCCAGCGCCGGCTCGCCGAAGAACAGCTCCGCGCCTTCCTGTTCCAGCCGCAGCAGCGCGCGCTGGATGGCGCCGATCGACGGCGCGCTGACCAGCCCGTAGGAGGTGCTGATGTCCTTGCGCTCCTCGGCGATCAGGCCCAGCAGCGCGCGCAGGTCTTCCAGGTCGAGCAGCAGCAGGCCGCGGTCGTCGGCCAGCTTGAACACGATGTCCAGCACGCCGGCCTGCGTGTCGTTCAGTTCCAGGATGCGCGCCAGCAGGGTGGGGCCCATCTCGCTGACGGTGGTGCGCACCGGATGCCCGGCCTTGCCCCACAGGTCCCAGAACACCACCGGCGCCGCTTCGTTGCGGTAGTCGGTGATGCCCATCTGGTCGATGCGCGCCTGCAGTTTCTCGCTGGTGGTGCCCGGCACCGCCAGCCCGGCCACGTCGCCCTTCACGTCGGCCAGGAACACCGGCACGCCGATCCGGCTGAAGCCTTCGGCCAGCGTCATCAGCGTCACCGTCTTGCCGGTGCCGGTGGCGCCGGCCACCAGCCCGTGGCGGTTGCCGTACTTCGGCAGCAGCACCACGTTGCCGCTGGTCTCGGTGGTGGTGGCCTTGCCGACGAAAATGGGATCCATGGCGCTCTTCATCCTGGAGGGTCGCCGGATTCTATGCGAACGCGTGCGCATTCATGGATGGCGCGGGTTGCCGCCGCGCAGCCGGCGCGGCTACCCTGCCAGCCCCCTTCGCAAGTCCACGCCTGATGTCCCTTCGTCCGTTGCCTGTGATCGCCACGCTTTCCCTCACGCTGCTGGCAGGCCTGTGCGCGCCCGCCGCGCAGGCGGAGTCCAAACGCGACCAGGCCGCAGTGGCGGTGCTGCAGCAGCGCATGGACGCCGCCGAGAAGCGCTACCGCGACGCCATGCTGGCGGTGGACGAGGAAGCGGCGGCCAACGCCACCAAGGCCGCGCTGGCGGAAATGAAGGGCGTGGTGGATGCCTGCGCGAAGCAGCGCGGCTGCTCGGTGGAAACCATGCTGGCCACCTACGAGCGGCTGCTGCTGGCCACCCCGCAGTTCGACGATCTCGTCGTCGAGGACGGCAATGCCGACCCCATCGACGAGTCCGACCTGGACGACGTGGACGTGCCCGATTCCGCCAACGCCGCCTCGCTGCTCAGCGAGGAAGGCCAGCGCTTCGTGAAGATGGTGCAGTTCAACCCGGCGGTGCAGGCCGGCATCCGCCGCTGGCTCACCGACATGCGGCCGTCGCTGATGGACAGCTACGAGAACTATCGCTACATGCAGCACCTGATGTCGCCGGCGTTCAAGCAGCACGGCCTGCCGGAAGCGCTGCTGTTCGGGATCATGGCGAAGGAATCCAACGGCAAGGTGCACGCCGGCTCGCGCGCAGGCGCGGTGGGGCCGCTGCAGTTCATGCCGGCCACCGGCCGCCGCTTCGGCCTGGGCAACGACGGCAGCGGCTTCGATACCCGCTACGACCCGCGCGCCTCCGCCGATGCCGCCGCGCAGTACCTGACCGAACGCATGGCCCAGCTCAACAACAGCATCGAGCTGTCGCTGGCCGGCTACAACGGCGGCGAGGGCCGCGCCCTGCGCGTGTTCCGCGAGACCGGCGGGCGCAGCTTCTGGGACGTGGACGTGTACAACCAGTTCCCGGCCGAAACCAAGGACTACGTGCCGATGGTGATTGCCGCGGCGTGGCTGTTCCTGCACCCGAAGGACTACGGCATCCGCTGGCCGCGGGTCAGCGCCCGCCCGGCCACCGTCACCCTGTCGCAGCCGGCCTCGCTGTACCAGCTCACCATCTGCCTGGGCAACTGGGGCTCGCGCGACGGCTACCTGCGCGCGCTGCGCAACCTCAACCCGCGCTGGCAGCCCGGCGAAATCCTGCCGGCCGGCACCGTGCTGAACGCCACCACCCGCATCTCTTGGCTGTACCGCTTCAATTGCACCCGCGGCAAGCGCCTGGAACTGGCCCAGCAGCTGATGGCCAGCGACGTGCGCTCCGCGCTGGTGCGGGTGGGCGACCCCATGCCCGCCGGCGTGGCCGCCGCCGTGCAGCCGGCCGCGCCGGTCGCCCCGGTGCGCGCCCCGGCCAAGCCGAAGACCTACAAGGTGCAGCGCGGCGACACCCTCGGCGGCATCGCCCGCAAGCTGCGCTGCGATATCGGCGACCTGGCCAAGGCCAATCGCCTGAAGAAACCCAAGTACGCCATCAAGCCCGGCCAGGCCCTGAAACTGGACGGCTGCGGCTGATCCCGCCGCGCGCAACCCGGACGGCGCCCGCCGTCCGGCGCTATCGTGGGGCCCCGCCGGCCAGCCCGGCCGCACGCCCCGCGCCATGGCCACCGACATCGATTTCATCGCCTATCTCGAAGAACAGGCCGGCCTCGGCGCCCGCCTGACCCACCGCCGCATGTTCGGGGAATACGCCCTGTACGTGGACGAAAAGGTGGTGGCCTTCGCCTGCGACAACAGCCTGTTCGTCAAACCCTCCGCCGCCGCCGCCCGGCTGGCCCCAGGCCTGCCGCAGCGCCCGCCGTACCCCGGCGCCAAGGACTACCCGGTGGCCGACGAGCTGCTGGACGACGGCGAGGGCCTGCGGGAATTGCTGCTGGAGACGGCGGTGTTGATGCCGGCGCCGCAGGTGAAGAAGGCAAGGGCGGCGGGGAAGACGAAGAAGAAGTAGGCGGGAATTTGCAGGGAACTGGTTGGGGCGATATGTTTCGCAAATGGGGTGTTGTGCTGCCGAGGTTTTGGGCGCGTGTGCGTTTGAGGGGGCCGCGGCGCTTCATTTGGAGCGATCTGGCGGCTGGGTGTCTGCTTCGCGTTGGCGGGGTGGGTGGGGAGTTCATCATTTGGATTAATCTTCGCTTTTGCGGACTAATCAAGCGTTAGGCGGGCCTATACAGAAATGCAACTTCCGACAGCAAATAAAGAAATAATTGATTCATTGATTCAACGCGCTAAAGACAAGCTCTCTTCGTTTGAAGAAAAAATTGAACTAATTGACCGTCATATCAATACTCTTCGCCAAGAGAAGCATGCAGCAGACACTACAATTGAGTACTTTTCTCTAGGTAAGAAGCGAAAAGAATTGCTGCTTGACTTGTTTGTATACCCAGATGAGTACGGTCAAACAGCACAACTACCTGAGTGGCACATTGATCAACTACAACGCCACTCTCAGAGCATGTCCTCTAGCATTGTCCACTACGAGCGATGCAAACAGCGCCGGATCGAAGGGGTTGAGTTCATCAAGGCCGATATCAAACGTCTAGAAGTCATTGGAAATGCCACTTATCAACACCCATACTTCTTCCTAATGTTGAGAAATTTCTAATCGTGCCCCGCCTAACAATTCGTATATGGACTCCTCCGTCAACCAGTAATTGCGCGATGGATCCTGCGGTCGGGAAGCGGTGCGGTTGCATTCGTATATTCGGCCTTGCGGTGGGCGCAAGCGCCCGGGCCATCATGGAAGTCGCGAAGCGGGTGCCTATCGTTCAAGCGGCCTCGTGGGCCGGCATTGTTATCGGCGTGTTCCGCTTCGGGACCGAACCCTTCGCCATGAGCAAGATGTTTCCGGCAATGCCTGATCGGGTGGAACGGTGAAGTGGCGGGTCAGGCGGCGAGCGGTTGCCGGCTGACGTGGTGTGCATCGAAGGGCTTGCCGTGGTGCTCCATTGCCCACAGCCGCCGCGCCAGCTTGTTGGCCAGCGCGCAGGCCGCCTTGTTGTGGCCGCGCTTGTCCTGCACGCCCAGCGCCCAGGCCTGCAGCGGATCCAGCGGCTGGCCGCGTTTGTGCTTGAGCCGCGCGCCTTGCAACACCGCGCGGGCGCCGTGAATGAACAAGGTGCGCAGGTAGGCATCGCCTCGCTTGGTCATCCGCCCCAGCCGTCGCTGCTGGCCCGAGGAATGCTCGCGCGGGGTCAGGCCCAGCCACGCCGACAACTGGCGACCGCTCTTGAATCGCGACAGATCGCCGGCTCCCGCACGCAGCGCGGTCGAGGTCAACAATCCCACCCCCGGCACGCGCTGGTAGCGCTGCACGGCGACATCGCGCTGCGCGTACTCGTCGAGCCGTTGTTCGATGGCCCGCATGTCTGCCTGGATGTGCAGCAGCCGCTGCAGCTGCTCGCCCAGGCTGTGCCGCAACGGCATCGGCAGATCGTTGTCGCCGTCCTCCAGCGCGTCGCGCACCTGCGCCGACACCCTGGCCGCGCCCTGTGCGATGACGATGCCGAACTCGCGCAGCACGCCGCGCAGCAGATTGATCGTCGCCGTGCGCTCGCGCTTGAGATGCTCACGCAACCGGTGCTGCGCCTGGATGGCCTGCTGCTCCGGCGTCTTCACCGGCACGCTGGCGATGCCGCCGCAGCGGTCGGCCTCGAGGATGCCGGATGCATCGTTGCGATCGGTCTTGTTGCCGCGCACGTAAGGGCGCACGTCGCTGGCCGGCAGCAGCCGCACCGCGTGCCCCTGCCGCACGAAGCGCCGCGCCCAGTGGTGCGCGCTGCCGCAGGCTTCCATCACGATCCGCAGCGGCGGCCGCTGCTCGAACGCGCGGGCAAACGCCCGCCGCGTCAGCCGTTTCCGTTCGATCACCCGACCCTGGCCATCGGCAAATGCCAGCTCGAATACGTCTTTTGCAAGATCAACCGCAACGGTCGTAGCATGCATGGCGGACTCCTCTCGTGATCCCGTGTCCTGATGGAAATATCAGTCTGGCTCCCGAAGCCGTGTGGGTGATGCGGGAGGAGTCCATCCCATCATTCAAGCCGACGCCGCTTCGCGGCATCGTGATAAGTTCTTGCGACTTGCCGTTCCCCGCTTCGGTGCCTCGTTGCGGCGCGGCTTAACTCAGGTGTTAGACGTCACAGGAAAGGTCATGGCTTGGACAGTCCCAGAGCACAGCAAGAGCGAAGTTGATAGGGCAGGAAAGGTCCTCGTCAGTGAATACACAACTGACAAGCCCTGCAGACTGCTTTGACAGTTATCAACAATTGGCGGGCTTCTCATAGCTTTCCTCTCAATACCTTCCAAGTGGGCCTGAGATCCAAAGCCAGGCGTATTGATGATCAGGCTCTGGTGGCTCAGCGAATCAAGCGTCTGAGTTCTATCGAACTAAAGCTGTCCCGCTTCCCGACCATGAAAGTCTCGCAAATGCAGGACATTGGAGGCTGTCGGGCCGTTCTGAGGAATATTGCTCAGGTCAGAGAGCTAGAGCAGTCATATCGAGAATCTTCTATTAAGCACAAGCCCCTTAGAACTGATGACTACATCTCCAGTCCGAAAGTATCGGGGTACAGAGGTATCCACCTAATCTATAGATACTTTAGCGATCGCAGCGACAGCTATAACGGGCTATTGATCGAGATACAGATGCGCTCAATGCTGCAGCATGCCTGGGCCACAGCGGTGGAGACGGTTGGAACTTTCCTCAAGCAGTCTCTCAAGTCGAGTCAAGGCCATGATGAGTGGCTTCGATTCTTCATTGTCATGAGCTCCGCTATAGCTCTCAGAGAGAAGTCAACTACCGTCCCAGGCACTTCGACTAATCGAAGTGAGGTTAAGGCAGAGCTTCGCAAGCTCGCAAAATCACTTGATGTCAGAAGGCGGCTGCAAGCTTACGGGGACACGCTAAAAGCTCTGGATGAAACGACAGCGGGGGATGGGCAGTACTTCTTGATGGCGCTAGACCCCAAAGCAGACACCATCACAATCCGCAGCTACCGACGCGCTGACCTAGAAAGAGCAGCGAGCGACTACCTTGCTATTGAAAAATCTCTGGACGAAAGTACTGGTGCAGAAGCAGTGCTTGTGTCGGTTGACTCAATCGCAGCCCTAAAGAAGGCGTACCCTAATTACTTCCTAGACACGCGCGCGTTCCTTCTCGCTTTAGAGCAAGCCATGAAGTGACGACCGGGATACAGAATAACGGGGTCCGAATAACGGCGAATAACGGGGTCAGGAAACCGGAGTCGGAGTGGGCTTTCCCCATGCCTGATGAAATAATTGGGGATCTGATTATTATCGCCGCTAGAATTTGGAGGGTTATGCACTACGTTGATTTGGTCGCGGTGCTTGCAGTGGCGCAGTTCGTGTTCTTTGGCGTGCTTGTTGGTCAGGCCCGGGGGAGGTATGGCGTCAAGGCCCCCGCCGTTACCGGCCATGAGCTGTTTGAACGTACCTATCGCGTCCAAATGAACACGCTGGAGCTGCTGGTGGCGTTCCTGCCGCTCCTGTTCATCGCCGGCAAGTACTGGCCGCAGGCTTGGGTTGCGGCCGTCGGCGCCGTTTTCCTGGTGGGTCGGTTCATCTACTGGCGCAGCTACCTCTCCGCACCCGCCAGCCGTGGCTTGGGCTTCGCGCTTTCCCTGCTGCCGGTGATGGCGCTGCTGTTTGCATCGCTGGTGGCCATCATCTGGAACCCTGCGGCCGTCGTGTGACCAGGGCGCCAGCCGGTTGCTGGCCGTGGCCCGCGGAGGAAGCGTTGGCCAAGGTCGTGGCAGGTGCTGGCGGCGTTGGGGAGCGCGCGGGGGAGTAGGGTAAATACGCAAGGGGGAGCCACGGATGGACGGAACGGTATCGAGCTATCTGGCAAGCAAGGGCTACGGATTCATCAGGGGGGACGACGGGCGCGACTACTTCCTGCATGCGGCGGATTTCGCGGGGGACTGCGCACCCATCGAGGGGCAGCGACTGGCGTTCGAGGAAACGGCGACGCCGAGGGGTTACCGTGCCCGCAAGGCCAGGGCATTGGGGCAGGCCGGCCCCGTGCGCTATCTGGTGCCGGAATCGATCATGCATTCGCGGGGTTCGGATATCCCGGGCTGGGAGACGCTTCAAGCCAGCCAGTGGACGGTGCATGGCAGCTCGCGGGAGTCGCCCGGCGACGCGCAAGACGAGCTGCTGGGGCGCGCGTCTTCATTGGGTGCGAACGGCGTGGTGCTGCTGGCGTACTACAAGACGACGGGTTCAGAGGCGGGAACGGGTCGTGGCGTCCACCGCTTCACGATTCATAACTTCAAGGCGCACCCGGTGATGATCGGCCGCGCAAGTACGCAGGGCAGTGTTTCGAAGGCAAGCCTGTCCACATTGGACATTCTTGCGCGCGAGCTCAAGACGAGGCTGGAGGCCCGGACGCGGCAGTCGACGATGATTGGCTTGGCGGTGGCCGCCGCGATCTTCCTATCCTGCGTGGTGGCGGACATCGCATTGCTAGGCGGTGGCTTGATTGGCTTGGGCGCTGGGGCGCTGCTGGGATGGATGGCGTTTGATGCGATACGGCGCGACCACGATAGTTGGTTGCAGGCGCCCTTCAGTTGATCCAATCGGCGTTAATCGCGATGTTGGCATCAGGGGGCGTTGCGCCGCTTATCGCAGGTGTTCGCTGAAGAAACCGAGCGTCCGCTCCCACGCCAGCGCGGCTGCTTGCGGGTGGTAGGGCGGATCCGGGTCGCGGTTGAAGGCGTGGTCGGCACCTGCGTAGACGAAGACTTGCGACTGCGGCTGCTTCTGCCGATGCAGTTCGATGGTGTCCGGCGGGATGGGTGCATCCAGCGCGCCGAAGTGGAACATCAGCGGCGCCTGCGCGGGTTCATCCAGATAGGGCGGGTTGCGGGTGGCGTAATAGCTGACCGCCGGCAGGCCCAGCCGGGTATTGGCCAGCAGCGCCACCGTGCCGCCCCAGGAAAACCCCAGCACGCCCACCTTGTGGCCCTCCGCCTGCAGTAGCTGCGCGGCGGTTTCGGTGGCATCCGCGCCGCAGTCCAGGCCCAGCCGGTTCACAACGCCACGGCCGCGGTCGGCGCCGGCCGCGTCGGTGGGCAGCACGAGTCCCGGCTCGATCAGGTCGAAATATGCCGGCGCCAGCGCGATGAAGCCCGCATGGGCCAGCCGTTCGCACAGGCGCTGGTAGTGCGGCAGCAGGCCGAAGATTTCATGCGCCACCACCACCGCACCGCGCGGCGTGCCGTCGGGATCCGCGCGCCAGGCCTGCACCGCGCCGCAGGGGGTGTAGAGGGTGTGCCAATTGCCCATCGTGACTCCCGCGTGCTGCTTGCGATGGCGGACCACCGGTGACGGCGTTGCCCGATAGTAGCGGGCCAGGTTCCTTTCCAGTGGCGTCCGGTCCGTGTCTGCTTCTGTCACGACGGCGGATGCGGGAGACTGGCGGCGGTTTCACCGTCGAAGCGTGCCGCCATGTCCCCTGCGTCCCTTGCGTCCATCGCCACCGAGTTCCTGTGCCTGTGTGCTTCCGGGCAAGTGCGGGAGGCTTACGACCGCCATGTGGCGGAGGATTTCCGCCATCACAACGCCTGGTTCCCGGGCGACCGCGAATCGCTGCTGCGGGGGATGGAGGAGAGTGCGCGCAGCGAGCCGAACAAGTCATTCGAGGTCAAGCAGGCGATCGAGGGCGGCGACCGGGTGGCGGTGCTGTCGCATCTGCGGCGGGAGCAGGCCGACATCGACATCGCGGTGGTGCATATCCTGCGGTTCTCCGGCGGCAGGATCGTGGAGATGTGGGACGTGGGGCAGGTGGTTCCGAAGGATTCGCCGAACGCGCTGGGGATGTTCTAGTCGCCGCTGTCCCGGTTCCGTCCCGGATTCCGGCAGGTTCGTCGCGCGGCGGTTGCCGGTGCCTGCTGCCGACAGCAACGTAGGCGCTCCAATCAGGCCCTTGGGAGCCCGACATGAAAGCGCTGCTGGCACTGCTGGTCTGGTGCGTGCTCTTCGTTGTGTGCTGGCCGCTGGCGTTGCTGGCGCTGGTGCTATGGCCGCTGGCCTGGCTCATCGCCCTGCCATTCCGGCTGGTGGGCATCACGTTCACCGCGCTGTTCGCCTTCCTGCAGGCGCTGCTCTTCCTGCCGGCGCGCCTGCTGGGCTGGCGCCCGGGGCCACGCCCCGCAGCGACCTGAGGACGACGCACGGGACCTGCAGCGATGCGGGATATGAAGAAGGCGAGCACGCCTTCGAGTTCCCGTTCGCGTCGATGGCCGGCTGGACGCCGCTGCAGGGCGGCGACTTCCCGACCGGCCTGCTGGGCGACGTGGGCGTGCTGCGCACCGCTCAGTCCCGCAGCGCCAGCCGCTGCCCCAGCCGCACCGGGCTTTCCGCCTGCAGTGCCGGGTCCAGCGTGGCCACGCCCTTGGGCAGCAGCACGATCACGGTGCTGCCGTAGTTGAAGCGCGCCATCTCGGCGAAGCGTTCCAGGGTGATGCCCTTTCCGCGGTAGTCCTTGCGGGTGATGGCATCGCCGTAGGCGGGGATCTCCACGCCGCTCCACACGGTTTCCACGCCGGACACCAGCAGCGCACCCACCATCACCTGCACCATCGGGCCGAAGTCGGTATCGAAATGGCAGACCAGCCGCTCGTTGCGGGCGAACAGGCCGGGCACGCTGGCCACCGCGTCGGTGCCCACCGAGAACAGGCGGCCGGGCACGTGCACGGTTTCGCGCAGGGTGCCGGTCCACGGCATGTGCACGCGGTGGTAGTCGCGCGGCGACAGGTACACGGTGGCGAAGCTGCCGTCGCGGAACGGCGCGGCATCGGCCTCGCTGCCCAGCAGCTCGGCGGCGGTGAAGCCCTGGCCCTTGGCCTGGAAGATGCGGCCCTCGACGATCGGCCCGCACTGGCTGATGTGACCGTCGGCCGGCATCAGCAGGGCGCGCGGGTCGGCGTCGGGCGTGCGCGCGCCGGGCTTCAGCGCGCGGGTGAAGAAGGCGTTGAAGCTGGGATAGGCCGTGGGATCAGGCTCCGCCGCTTCCGACAGGTCCACGCCGAACCGGCGGGTGACGGTGTCGATCAGCCACTGCTTGAGCCCGCGGTTCGTGGAATAGGCCAGCCGCCGCGCCAGCGATGACAGCAGGCGGTGCGGCAGGACGTAGGTGAGGGCGGTGATCGGGCTCATCGGGCGGCCTTGGTCAGCATTTCAAGGTCGGCGGCAATGCCTTTCACGTCGAACGGCGGCTGGGTCACGCCGGCCATGCGCGCCTGCGGGTCCAGCAGCACCAGCGCGGCGCTGTGGTCGATGCTGTAGTCGGTCGGGTCGCCGCTGGCGCCGGGCACCTTCATGAACACCAGCGACAGCGAGCGCGCGAACGCCTCCAGCTGCGGCAGCGGCGCGGTGGCGGCCAGCGAGTCGGGGTGGAAGGCGCGGGCGTACTGGGCCACCAGCTGCGGGGTGTC
>JAANMV010004730.1_pt1 | contig 10475 bp, 7 predicted proteins | sample 7279661 | NCBI WGS metagenome assembly JAANMV01 (sample SAMN14094540, study PRJNA606508) | bioreactor metagenome | isolation source: A lab-scale SPAN reactor treating ammonium-rich wastewater day 121 | place: Ireland: Galway | collected 2017-05-16 | reverse complement strand
GAAAGTGCTGCTTGTTTACCCTGAAACTCCTTCAACATTCTGGAGCTTTAAGGAAGCATTAAAGTTTGTATCAAAAAAATCTGCTGAACCACCGCTTGGCTTAATTACTATTGCATCAATACTTCCGGAAGAATGGGAGAAAAAATTGATTGATCTTAATGTTTCAAAACTTACAGATAAAAATATCCTCTGGGCAGATTATGTTTTTATCAGCGCAATGAATGTCCATTTGAAATCATTCAGAGATATTGTTAGGAGATGTAATAAGTCGGGAGTAAAAGTTGTTGCCGGTGGTCCGCTCTGTACAACCCAGTATAATGAGCTTCTTGGTGTTGATCATTTTATTCTTAACGAAGCTGAAATTACTCTGCCGCAATTTTTAAGTGATTTGGAAAACGGATGTCCTAAGCACATTTATCAAACAGATGGGTTCCCGGATATCTCGTTAGCACCGGTTCCAATGTGGGAATTACTTGACATGAAAAAATATGCATCAATGAGTGTGCAGTATTCACGCGGCTGTCCGTATGATTGTGAATTCTGCAGTATCACAATGTTAAATGGAAGAAAACCCCGTGCAAAATGTACAGAGCAGTTTATTGCTGAGCTTGATAGATTGTACGAACTCGGCTGGCGGGGCGGTATTTCGGTCGTTGATGATAATTTTATCGGCAATAAAAGAAAGCTTAAAGAAGATACTCTGCCTGCTCTAATCAAATGGTCCAAAGAGAAAAAATATCCTTTCTTTTTTATAACTGAAGTATCAATAAATCTTGCCGATGACGAGGAGTTAATGAAGTTAATGGTGGAGGCTGGATTTAACAGCATTTTCGTTGGAATCGAAACACCAAATAGCGAAAGCCTGAATGAGTGCGGTAAAAAACAAAACTTAAAGCGCGATCTGATTCAATCAGTTAATCGTTTACAAAAAAGCGGAATGCTGGTTTCCGGTGGGTTTATTGTAGGGTTTGATAACGACACAGAAAATATTTTTGATGATCAGATTGATTTTATCCAAAGAAGCGGAATACCAAATGCTATGGTCGGATTGCTGAATGCCCCAACCGGTACAAAGCTTTACAACAGAATGAAGGAAGAGGGAAGATTGCTCGATATGTTCAGCGGCAATAATATGGATGCAAGTATTAATTTTGTTCCTAAAATGAACTACAAAAATCTTATTAGAGGTTACAGCAGGTTGTTGAATACAATTTATTCTCAAGAAGAATATTACAAACGATTAAAAGTATTTTTGCGTGAGTATAATGTTCCGGATTGGACGCCAAAAACAATTGACCTGCAACAGCTTAAAGCATTCTTAAGATTACTTTGGCTGCTTGGAGTAATTGAAAAGGGGAAAAAATATTTTTGGAAGCTTTTCTTTGTCAGTTTATGGAAGTACCCGCGTAAATTTCCTACAGCGATGACACTTGCGGTTTATGGCTTCCATTTTAGAAGAGTGATCAGAACTGTTTAATGCAATAGAACACGGATCGAACAGATCAAACGGATTAGCACTGATTTAATCCGTTTTTATCTGTTCTATCTGTTAAATCCGTGTGCCATTGTTTTTACTCATTAACAAAATCTTTTCCAAGAAAATTCTTAAACCAGAACCTCACATACTCGGTTTGTGCATGAGCCCATTTCGGAAATCTTACTCCGTGTCTCTCATTTGGATAAAGCATTAGCTCAAAATGTTTATTCATATTAGTAAGCTTATCAATAAGCTGAATAGTATTCTGCATATGAACATTATCATCAAGCGTACCGTGACTTATTCTTAACAAGCCCTTATATTTATTTGCATGAGTTAATGCTGAACCATCTTTATATCCCTCGGGGTTTTCTTCTGGGGTATCCATATATCTTTCTGTATAAACATTATCATAAAGGCGCCAATCGGTAACCGAGTATTCGGCGAGTCCGTGAGTAAAATAATCGGCACCTGCTGTTAATGCCATACAAGTAACATAGCCTCCGTAGCTTCCACCGGTAATACCAATCTTTGTTGAATCAACAAACGGTTTTGATCTTAACCATTTAACAGCTTCTGAGTAATCGTTAATTTCCCATTTACCAAGATTACGATGAGCGAAATCCTTTCCCTTGCCGGCAAAATATCCAGAGCCTCGATGATCAAATGCAAAATAAATGATATTGTTCTGTGAAAGGAAATATCTGTCAAGAAAACCGGAAAAAGAATTTCTGACACCCACAAAACCGGGTGCACCATAAACCGCAAACAATACCGGATATTTTTTGTTAGGATCAAAATCTGGAGGAAGCACCCACATTGCGGGTAAATTCATTCCGTCTTCAGTTATGATGTTAAACAGTTCAGCTTTCCCAAGCTTATACTCATCAAATTCTTTTGCTTTGCTATCTCCAAGATTTCTGATAAGCTTTCCGCTTCCATCATAAATATCAATTTTGCCGGGAGTGTTTATATCAGAATAAGAATCATAAAAATATTTTCCATTCGGCGATACTGAGGTTCTGTGTGTGCCCGAAATCTTAGTGAGTGCAGTAATATTTCCACCATCAAATCCAACAACATAAAGCTGATTATCAATCATATTATCTTTGTTACCATCAAAATAAACCTTGGAGTTTTCTTCATCGGTTAAAACAATATTTCCAACATTCCATTCACCCTTAGTCAATTGCTTTTTCAACTTACCATTCATATCAAAAAGATAAAGATGATCGTTTCCGTCAGCTTGAGAACGTAAGATAAAGCCGGTATTGTTTTTTAAAATATGTATGTCTTCAAAAAAGTCAACCCAGGTTTTAGATTTTTCTTCATAAACAAGTCTGTTTTTTCCGGTTGAAGGATTTGCAGATAAAATCTGCAGATTATCCTGTCCGCGGCTTAATACTTGATAAAATAATTCTTTGCTGTCGGGAGTCCAGAAAGGCCAGGCTGTGTATTGATCGGCAGCTTCATCTTCTTCTACCCAAACAACTTTATTTGTGTTGATGTGTGCTATTCCCATTTTAACAAGCGGATTCGGATCTCCCGGTTTTGGATAATGTGCCCATTCAAGCTCACCATGAACACCATCAGCTTTGTAAAGAGGAAATTTAGGAACGGGTGAATCATCAAATCTTAAAAAAGCAATCATCTCACTGTTTGGCGACCACCAATACGCACGATAGTTTAACGAACGCCCGATTATTTCTTCCATATAAACCCACGAGGCATATCCATTATAAACAACATCGCTGGCATCGTTTGTTAAGCGTGTTTCTACACCTGTTTCCACATTAACAACATAAAGATCTTTATTTTTTGTATAAGCAACTTTTTTTCCATCAGGAGAAAACATCGGATTAACTTCTTCATCGTTATCGTTTGTTAATTGTGTTAATTTATTTTGTGGAACAAAATAGTAAAACAAATCATTGTTGCTGTACAAAAGTAAACCATCATAATCTTTTGTTATATCTATATTTTCGTCAGCAGATAGTTCTATTTCATCAAGATTGGGATTGATAGTATTAAAATCCAATAAAATGGTTTCTTTGCCGGTTGCCGCGTTAACTTTTATAATGGCGTTTGTTGCTGCATCGCGCTTTTGGAGAAGATAATGCTCACCATCTAACCAGCCTTGTAAACGGGGAAGCTGCTTTAATATACGCGGTTCACCAAACATATAAACCTGGTTAAAAGAGAGTTGTTTATCTTGTGCATTTGTAATTTGTTGAATTGGTATTAATAAAACACCAAACAGTAGAATCAAAAAGAAATATTTAAATGTCAAATACATTATTACTCCTGACACTATTAAATAAAAAAAATGGAAATCTCTGTAATAAATTTATCTGAAGCATAGGATAATACAAACAATAATTATCATTAAGCTTAATTAAACTGAGATTCAATGATTTATTATGACATCACGAATCGCTTCCCTTTTGATTTCCAAACAGATTGATTCCAAGAAATTTAAACGGTGGAGCCTGATACTCTTTTGATAGATATTCTTGCGGAATTGTAGTTTGATTTCCGTCCCTGACAGCATTATAGTTGGGCGACATAATTTCTACACCAGCCTCGTTAAATTTATCTTGTATTTTAGAATGAAGCTCTGAATAAATTCCACCCATTGAACCAGAAGCATGTGTGTAAGCATTAATCTCGTAAGCAACAGAAAAATCATCAAGCCTGGTTTGTTCAACAAAAGGTTTGGGGTCATTTAAAATTAACTTAGTTTCAGCAGCAGCGGCAATTAGCAACTCATGCACTTTTCTCCATGGAACATCATATCCAATTGTTACAGTAGTATGCAGTATCAGTCCTCTTTCTTCAGCCGATGAACTAAAATTAACAATATGACTGCTAAGCACCATCGCATTTGGAATTGTAATATCAACATTTTTATTTGTTCTTATTCTTGTTACCAAAAGTGTTTTATCAACAATCTCACCCATTGCGTCAGATATCTTAACCTTTTCTCCCAGCTTGAAGGGCCTCATATAAGTTAGTAATACTCCAGCAACAACATTGGAAACTGCAGATGTTGAACCTAAAGAAAACAATATTCCAACGAAGATAGAAATACCCTGAAAGAATGGTGAATCTGAACCGGGGAGATATGGAAATATTACTATTACGGCAAGAATTATAATTAAAAACCGTACTATCTTAAATGTTGGTATTGCCCATTCACGGGGGAAGGAGGGGAATTCTATTTTTCCACTATGAATTTCTGTAAATATAAATTTTATAAACTTTATTATGTACCTGAATACAAAGATGAGTACTATTATAAAAAACAGATTCGGTAAAAATTTTACAAATGAATTTAGTACAGAGATTAATGGAGTTAAGATATATCCGAAAAGTTTATCAGCCCACGTTGCGGTAAACTTAAACAGACTAAAAATAATTGTTATATACAGGTATAGAAGAATAATCTGAATTGTAAACCTGAGCACTTTATTAATTAAAATTAAAAACTCAACTGTTCTGTCAGCAGACAATAATTCAACCGATTTGATTTTTACAGATTGTATTTTTGTTCCCTTCCAGCTTTCATATTTATCATTTAGCAAACTGAGAAGAGAGTTGACACTCCTAAATAATGTAAAGAAAAGTGCGGAGTAAAAAATCAGTAATGCCAAACTTTTAATAATCGGCTGAAGATCCCATTGACGGGTATAAGGCCATAGTAGTAGTGTTTGTGTTATGAATAAATAAATGGCAAATAATATTAAGACAAATCTTAGTCCCCGTAAAAGTAAGATAATGATTGTAACAATAGTTGATGACTGAATAATTGCCTTATCTTTAAGAGTTACTGTTTTGATTTTTGATTCATCAAGCTGTTCAATTTTCTTGTATAATCGGGGAAATACTTTAGTTGTCAGCCAGAAGAAAACAATTAATAAAATTAAATAAACAAGAGTATATACTCCGTTTTTAATCATACTGTTCTGACTGTAAATCAACCTTCTTTCATTTAACTTTTTTACAAGAGTGCTTCTGTAGCTTTCAGCAAGTGATATTTCAGTAGTATCAGCAACGGCAGCATCATCTTTGGTCACTACAAATAAAACCTCATCAAAAAGCTGAAGCAGAACAAAATCTGTTTGCTGCACAATTTTTATTGAATCGTAATCAATTGTGTCATTTGATGCAATGGTTTTGATCTTCGAATTAATTTCATCTGCCCGCTTTTCAGGACTAAAAACACCAAGACTTGCCTGAACATAAAAAAGAGTGTCAGTATCCAATACGATAGCGAATTTATTAAGACTATTATTTAATGATTGAGAAAATGCTGATCCCAAAAAAGTAAGGGAGATCAGAATTATCTTAAAAACTGATAAATATTTTTTTACTATGTTCATATTTCCTCCGAACAATATCATTATTTCTGATTTAATAGTTCACTGCGTTATTTTATTGTATAAAATGCAATTGTTATTGAAATATTTTCTTTTTATTTAATTAAAACTTTGGCGGGTAAAATCAACTGCATAAAGCTAAACAAATTTTTAATATTAAACAGGTAAAATTATCACTGCAAAAAATTCATTTCGGGCAGAACTACAATAATAAAGCCCCCAAAACATAGTCATAGACGAACAAAAAGAATTTTGATAGAAATAATGAAATAAGTAAAACAGTAAATCCACAAAGCTAAAAAGTTATTACGAAGCAAAAATTTTTTTATCTTAGCTAATTCAATTTAAAATTTAACCGGAAATAATTTTATGTCAGATTCATCAGCAAATATAGAACAACTTACAATCAACACTATCCGCACACTTTCAATTGATGCAATACAAAAAGCAAACTCAGGACATCCGGGAATGCCAATGGGAATGGCACCAATTGCCTACGCACTATATTATAAAGCAATGAAACATAATCCTTTAAATCCTAAATGGATTAATAGAGACAGATTTGTTCTATCTGCCGGACACGGAAGTATGCTTTTATATTCTGTTCTGCATTTAGCCGGTTACGATATATCAATAGATGATATTAAAAACTTTAGACAATGGGAAAGCAAAACTCCGGGACACCCTGAAATTGATCGTTCTCTGGGAATTGAAACTACAACAGGTCCATTGGGTCAGGGGTTTGCAACTGCAATTGGAATGGCAATAGCGCGAGATTATCTTGCTGCTCTTTTTAATAAAGATGATATTAAGCTAATTGATCATGGTATCTGGGGAATTTGCAGCGATGGAGATCTGATGGAGGGAATTTCACACGAAGCTGCTTCACTTGCCGGGCACTTGAAATTAAGAAAACTTGTTTTCTTTTATGATGATAATAAAATAACTATAGACGGCAAAACAGATATTTGTTATTCAGATGATGTTGCAAAAAGATTTGAATCTTACGGCTGGCAGGTGCTTTCTATTAATGATGTTAATGATATAGCCCTGGTTGAACGAATTATTAAAATGGTCCGTTCAAGTTACGATAAACCAACTTTGATAATCACAAAAACACACATCGGATATGGAAGTCCGAACAAGCAGGATAAATCATCATCACACGGCGCACCTCTAGGCGAAGAAGAAGTAAAGTTGACCAAACGCAATCTCGGAATGCCTGAAGATAAGACATTTTATGTCCCCGATAAAGTTTACGAACATTTTAGAGAAATTATTGTGTGTGGAAAAGAAGCAGAGGATATGTGGAATGAGAAAATTAATGAATACAAAACAAAATATCCCAGAGATTTTACTCTGTTTGAATCAGTGATGAATTCTAATTTCAATTCTGAATGGCTTAATCATCTTCCCAGGTATGATAACTTTGATGAAAAAATTGCAACAAGAGTAGCATCAGGCAAAATTCTTAATGCAGCAGCTGTTGATATTCCAACTCTTATCGGCGGATCAGCAGATCTGAATGAATCAAATATGACAGAGATAAAATCTTCTAAATCATTTTCTGCAGAAAACAGAATTGGAAGAAATATTCATTTTGGAATTCGTGAACACACAATGGGAGCTATAATAAACGGTATGGCGATTTATGGCGGATTAATTCCATTTGGTGCTACATTTTTAATTTTTTCAGATTATATGCGTCCCGCCATTCGGCTTGCTGCACTGATGAAACAAAAAGTAATTTATATCTTTACTCACGATAGTATTGGTCTTGGCGAAGACGGACCAACACATCAGCCAATTGAACAACTGGCATCTTTGCGTGCAATGCCCAACTTAGTTGTGCTACGCCCTGCAGATGCAAATGAAACAATTGAAGTCTGGAAGTACGCATTGAATCACACTGGCGGACCTGTAGCATTGATCCTAACCAGACAAAAGTTACCAGTAATAAACAGGAAAAAATATGCTCTTTGTGAAGGAGTAAAAAACGGTGCATATATAATTAAAGATTCCAATGGTAAACCTGATTTGATTTTGTTGGCTTCAGGTTCCGAAGTTTCGCTATGTATTGAGGCTGCAGAAGCGCTTCAGACAGAGGGAATAAAAACGAGGGTTGTGAACTTTGTAAGCTGGGAAGTTTTTGAAAATCAAGCTGAGGAGTATAAAAATTCAGTTCTACCAAAAGATGTTAAAGCAAGGCTTTCAGTTGAAATGGGAGTATCACAGGGATGGGAAAAATATGTTGGAGATTATGGGGATAGTTTAAGTATTGAGAAATTTGGGGCTTCTGCACCCGATAGTGTTTTATTTAAGCAATATGGATTTACAAAAGAAAATATTATTTTTTTAGCAAGAAAGATTCTGAATAGTTAAAGTTTTATTAATGTCCGGGCTTAGGAAAGATTTTACTGAAAAAGAATGGAAAAAATGCTGTGGAAATTTTTGTAAGGATTGTAATATTGCCGATGCTTATCGAAAAAAATTTGGCAAGAAAAAGGGTGAAAAAAAATTTCTTAGGGATCATAAAAAATATTAATATCAAAATAGTGGAAGATCGAATATGAAAAAACTCATAGCATTTCTGATTGTAGTATTAGTCGGTATTCAGTTTATCTCGGTTGAACAAACAAATCCCCCTGTTCAATCTGAGATTTATGCTCCTACTGAAGTTAAAACCATTTTTAAAAAAGCTTGTTATGATTGTCATTCAAATGAAACAAACTGGGTTTGGTACACTAAAGTTGCACCGGTATCTTTTCTTTTAGCTAAACATGTAAAAGATGGAAGAAAGCATCTTAATTTTTCTGAGTGGGGTTTATATGATTCTAAAAAAGCTCAGAAAAAAATGGAAGAAATCTGGGAAGAGATTAAAGACGAAGAAATGCCGCCATGGTTATATCGAGTTGGTCATAGCGAAGCAAAGCTGACACCGGAAGAAAAAAATACTATTCGTAATTGGGCAACGAATAAATAAACTAAATGAACAGAAAAAAATCTGGTTTAGGATTTTCTCAGTTTTGGTCGCAGGTTGATTTTAAAAAGACTTCCACTTTAACATTAATTTTTTCTAACATCCTTGTAATTTTCTTCGCTATTGTTGATGAAATCTCAGCAATTGAAGTGTTGTGGATTTACTGGTTTCAGAGTGTTATCATCGGAGTATTTACATTTACAAAAATGATAACCCTTAAAGATTTTTCTACTGAGGGATTTAAAATTGGGAATAAACAGCCTGTTCCAATAAGAGCTGCTGCTATATCAAGTGCAATTTTTTTCTTTTTCCATTATGGACTCTTTCATTTTGTATATGCAGTTTTTCTTGCCAGTTTTTCTGCCTTAAGTGTTTTTTCTGTAAGCAGTAACAGTTACATATTTATATTAATTTCTGCCGGAATATTTTTTATAAACTATTTAATTGAGTTCATTAAATCCAGAAAAGAAGAACCGGATGAGAAACCTAATCTCGGAAAACTAATGTCTGCTCCTTATGCAAGGATAATCCCGATGCACTTAACTATAATTTTCGGGGGCTTTATCGGATCAATTGGTCAGGCATTTTCAGCCAATACAAACATTGTAATTGTTGTTTTATTTACAACAATAAAAACAGTTGTGGATTTGATAACTCACTCGATAGATTTTTCAAGGCGTAATCCAGTCGGGGCAGCTGCAGAGTAATGATTTGACAACGCATTTACCTTTTATTATTTTTATTTCGTGAAAGCGATATTTCAAATATTGATCTTCTTTTTTTCCTTTAGTTTAGTCTTACTTTCCCAAACAATCAAAGAGCATTCAATCAATTCTGAAAATGATTCTTCCAAAATAAAATCAAGTGTAAAAAATATAGAGCAGATACTTGTTAACTTTGATGAGTTTGAGCTTTATCATAAATTCTACGATTATAAAAATCAGATATCATTGGATAATGATCCAAACACAGTCTGGTTGAAAACCTCAGTGCTTGTTTCAAAATATGAAAATTTTTCTCAGGATTTCTCACCATATTTTTTGGGACCCTTAGAACAAAAATATCAAAGGGATTCAAAGTTTAATCTGTTCAGATATGCTTTAGGAATGATCCAAACCGGTGCTGCCGGTTATCTTGCTTATAAACATATTAAGAAATATGGACTACGGAAGTAATTCGCTCAAAGTAAATATAGTCCACAAATCAGATAATTTTTCCACTCCTGAATTATTCCAGCAATAAGGAAACTTTTATAAAGCCTCCTCTGTCTTAATCAATAGTTAAAATTAAAAGTGAGGTTAGTATGAAAAGGTTAGTTAGGATTTCTTTTTCGGGAGAGGGTTATCTAAGACAAATTAATGTCTTAACTTCTCTACTACTAGCAGCTACATTATTTGCGTGCAGTTCAGTATATCCGCAGGATGAACAAGCCAATTCAGATAATTTAATACCAGATAAATCTTTTTCCTTTAAAGAAAACGGAGCACACTGGAGAGTAGATTTTAATGATGATGAAATATCTGCTTTATTTAAAGATGGAGTTAAAATTCCAGTCGGTGGCCGACTTGACCTCGTAGACGGCGATCTTGGGGTCGGCGCAGTCGCCGTTGGGGTCGCAGGTGATGTTGCCGGTCAGACC
>JAANMV010004727.1_pt1 | contig 10477 bp, 3 predicted proteins | sample 7279661 | NCBI WGS metagenome assembly JAANMV01 (sample SAMN14094540, study PRJNA606508) | bioreactor metagenome | isolation source: A lab-scale SPAN reactor treating ammonium-rich wastewater day 121 | place: Ireland: Galway | collected 2017-05-16 | reverse complement strand
TTTATATAATGGAATATAATAATCTACTTTTTTCATCTCGTTTAACTTAAAGATGACATCTTTCGGAAAAGATGTCATCTTTTGTAATTATTCAAACTACTGAACCTTCACTTTCACACCTTCCGAATGACTTGAAAACTCAGGTGCATACATACACTGGATTGTTGTAATACCGTTTGAGAAATCTCCTTTGTGAGTAACTCGCAATGGATACTCAAATACATAAGTTCCTTTCGGCAGCCAATCCATAAAGAAATTTGTTGCAACGTCACGAGTGTTTTCGTAATAATATAAACCATCCTGATATTTGTGTTGAGAGAGAACATTTATCGGTTCAAATCCAGCAGCTCTCATATCTTTCAGATGAACAAATTCCATATCACGGTCAACACGGATCTCAATTCTAACTTTTACCAGATCTCCCGGCTTCAACTTTGTGTTTTCATCAACCGGAGTGATTTTCTTTCCTGTTGGAGAATCCAGTTCCAAAAATAATTTCTTATTTATCTTCAGTGGAGTTTCAGCAAAAGTAATTTTATCAAGCTGTTCATAATACTGCCAGTACAAAGAACCCCACGCAACAACATTATTATTATTTGTTACAGTCACTTCTCCCATTTCAGGTTTTATCTCTTCACCCTTCCAGGAGGTTTTGAAATATCCCGTTCCAGCTTCAATATGAATTTCAGGATTGTTGAGAAGATCAAGCTTCTGTCCGCCGATTTTTATGTCAGGCATTTTTGTATCAGACAACCAATCACTTCCTCTTAACAAAAGTGCATAGCAAGCTTCTGCAGTTGCTTTGGTTGTTTTCCAATCCTGAACCTGTTTTTGTTTAAGCAGCCAGACTTTCATATCATCAACTGACTTCTGATCTTTTGTAATCTCATCAACTGCTTCAATTAACAACGACTGAGTTTCAATCGGTGCCTGATACCAGTACCATCCCCATTCTTCTTTAAAATACATTCCCATTTCATCATTGAATACAGCATTCTCAATAATCGATTTGATAATTGCTTTTGCAGTCTTTGCATCATACATTCTGTAAAGAGCGAGTGCAATCATTCCCTGCATATATTTATTATTAGTCAGCCAATATTTTTGTGCCTGACCTTTCCAGTAATCAAATGCTTCTTTGTATTTATCATCGACAGGAATATCAAGATAGTAACTTCGTCCATAAAGATAATGTGCCTGGATGTAACTGATATTTTTATGCTCAAGAATTCCGTGCTTCTTTATCCATTCATAATCTTCATACATTCTTGCATCTGTGTAAACAACTGCTTTACGAAGCATTTCCCACGTTGTAGGATTTTCACGAATATCTTTTATTCCAAGTCTTTCCAGATGACCCATTCCAACAACAATATATTGAGTGATGAAACGGTTTTCAGGAAGTCCCGGGAACCAAGGCCAGCCGCCGTTTGAATATTGCATCTCCTGAATTTTCTTTTCAGCACGAGCCATTTCATCAGCCATCTTTACAAGATCAAACAGAAGTCCAACTCTTCTTTTTCTTTCACTTTCATCCTGAGCATCGAGCACCCACGGAGTTTCTTCAAGCAATGCAGATTTTAATTCCTGATTCTTTTCAAGATTTGAAAGAAGAGCTTCTTTATCAACTTCTTTCCAGCTATCAAAAACTTTTTTGATTTTCGGACTTGAGTTTGCAATATGAGTTGCAATACTGTTTGCATAAAATCTGTTAAACACCTGCTCAATACATTCGAACGGATATTCCATCATATACGGCAATGCCTGGATTGCATACCACGCTGGATTTGCAGTGAACTCAAGGGTAAGATTATAATTCTGCAAAGTTGTTGAATTATTTTCCATTAATTTTTTCAGAATGAAAGTTTTTGTTTGATTTCCTCTGACAGGAAGAGGAAGTGTCTCTGTTACAAGCATTCTGTTTAAAAGAATTGGAAGAGCATTTTCTTCACCATCGGAATGTTTGTCTGACTTTGCAATTACTCTGTAAACAATCGCTTCAACTTTTCCGAGAGGAACTTTTAATCTCCAGTTTAATCCTTCGCTCATTCCTTTTTCTGCCGAGAATAATTTTACATTATCAGAATTTTCAAAAAGTGCATCAACTGGTTTCATTGTAAATGCATCAAACAACTGCAATGTTGCTGAACCTGAAATTGAACTGTCGGAAAGATTGCTGACTTTTGCTGTGAAATAAATTTCATCTCCTTCTCTTAAAAATCTCGGAGGATTCGGCATTATCATCAAGTCTTTCAGAGTTACAGCTTCATTGTAAACAATCGCACTCTTCAAATCTTTTGTGAGAGCGAAGCCCATAAATTTCCAGCGAGTCAATGCTTCAGGGACTGTGAATGAAATTATTATTTCGCCTTTTTCATTTGTTCTTAATTCAGGATAGAAGAAAGCTGTTTCATTCAGATTTTTTCTGATAGAAACTCCCTCCATTTGCTTTTCACCTGATTCGGACGGCGGTACTCCGGGCAGTTTTTCTCCATTCATTTTTTCTTTTCCAGCTGAATCCTTTTCTTCAACGATACCACTTTGACTTTCACTGTATAAAGAAAGTTCATCACTTATCGCAGATTTGTTGGTAACCATATCCATTCTTCCTTCACGGTAACCATATCCATATCCAAATCCATAAAAATAAAATCCGAAGTTGTTGATGTATGGATAATAGATGGAATGTCTGTAATAGTAATCGTTCCAACCTTCATTATAAAAAGATGAACTTACACTTTGAAAATTATTATCTGCTGTCCAGTTATATCTTGAATAGTAATAAGGATAAACATTAAAGCCCCAATAATTTGCTGCAAACACATCGAGAGAAGCATCATACATTGAAGCAAGAAGTTCAGCTGCAACTGCATCACCATTTGGTCCGGAGATTTTCAGTTTCCATTCTTCACTTGAACCTGGAAGAAGTTTGCTTCTGAAAGTTTCGAAATAAATTTTTAATTGCTTATTTGTCCATGGGACCGAAATTATTTTTGTAATAATATATGGTTCATTATTAATAATGGCTGAAATATGAGCCACAATATTTCCGCGATACTCTTCTTTAATCGGTATTTCTATTTTCTTCTGCTCATTATCAAGCTCAATCCATTCTTTCCTGATTATCTTTCCATCGTACTCTAATTCGAAAAGTGCTTTCACATCTTTTTCAATTGAACCGAGATAAAGAGTTACAGTTTCACCGGGCTCATAACTATTGGCCCCCTCTAAATCTCCCCCAAAGGGGGAGACTTTAGTTAAATGAACCCATATACTTTCATTTAATGGAGTTTTGTCGGATTCAGGATCAAACAGAGTAAAATATTTTTCGAGTTCAACCGGAGTTCCGTTTTTGTCTTTTGTTTTCAGAAACAGGACATACTTGCCCGGCTGCCATTCAGTTTGGTTTTTGAAAGAAATAAATGAACTGTCAACAGTTGTGAAACTTGTTGTAAATTCTTTTCTTTCCTTTTCCCAGTTGAAGTATTCATTCTCTTCATTATAAATATCGTGTGAGAAAGTTTTATAAAATTCTTCTTTCGTCATTAAGAATTTATCCGGTTTTGCCCAAAGTCTGTTTCTGAAAATTCTGTCAGGATTTTTCAAACGATAAACTTCAATCGATATTTGTGCAGGCTCAAACAAGCCGTTTAGATTTGTAGTTGAAACCTGATATTTATCAATATTATATGAGTTGATTATTTCAGGAATATCAACGTTTGCAACTAATGCTACATAACCTGCACTCACATAAGTCTGAGCAGAATGAGTTTCTCCTGTTACGTCAATTACATCAGCATAAACAGTGTAGCTGAAAACCGGTTTTGTTTCTTTCGGTATTGAAAGATCAGGAACCAGATCAAACTCAACTTTGAATTTTCCTTCCTTATCTGTTGTTGTAACTCCATTTGTAATTTCCATTTCACTGTATCTTCCCCAGAACCAGTTGTAATACCATCGCCATCTGAAATCGTAATATGGAAAATAAACTGTACGAACAACTCTGAATTTCACATCAACATCATTCAGGTTTGCACCGGAATATGTTTTCGCAAATCCGTCAACTGTAACTTTATCATTTAAAGAATAGCTTCCCTTTATTGGATCAAACTTTACTTCAAACTTTGGTCGTTTGTATTCTTCAACTCTGAACGATTGTGAACCATTTTCATTTGAGATCATATACTGTCCGCCGATTTTTCCAACAGGAATCGTAAACTTTCCATTAAAAGTTCCATATTCGTTTGTTGTGAAAGTTGCTTCAGTGATTTTCTGATAATTCGCATCGAAAAAAGTAACAGTTGTGGTTTGGTTTGTAACAACCTTGTGATCTTTTTTGTCATCGGTATTTATCATCAAACCTTTGAAATAAACAATTTGTCCGGGACGGTAAATCGCTCTGTCGAGATAAAAGAAAGTTGTGTTTCGTTTTTCGGTTCTTTCCTGGTAAGAATAGGAATAGAAATTCTGCGATTCGAATTTATCCTTTCCATTTATGAATACAACTTTGTAAGTGTTGTACTGATTATCATCTTTTTTGAATTCGAATCCACCATCTCCATCAGTCTTTCCCGTTTTCAGTTTGAAAAACTGATACTCTCTTGCATCCTGCACATATTTTTGTCCATAGACTTCAACTTTAATATTTGAAAACGGATTGCCGGATTTTCTATCAAGTGCATAAAACACAACTTTGTTTTCGTCTGTATCTTTCCTGATGTAACTGATATTTGTAATCCAGATTTTGCTGTAACCAACTGCATTTTTTATATAAGAAAATTCAGGATCGGTTCCGACGAGAATAAGATATTGTCCGACCGATAAAGCAGGCATTTTTATTTCAACACTGTGTGACTGAAAATCTTTATCATCCGGCAGATTGACGTACCAATCCTGAATAGATTTCTGAGATGCATATCGTTGATAAAGTTTTTGCGCGTCAAGTTTATTTTTTGTTGGATCTAATGATTCATTCCACGGAATTATGCGAATAAATATTTTGTTTACATTTTTATAAGTCACCAAACCAAGAAATGTCTGATCAGGAAGATTTCCGTTTTCAGTTTGAACACTCAAACTTTTTTGCAATATCGTATTCTGAAGCCATCTGCATTCCTCTGCACCAAAAGTATCAGGAAATTTTTCAATCGTAGAATTACAAATTTCAAGAGCTTTCTTTATTTCCCATTTGTAATTATCTGAACCATTCGGATCATACTTCATTCCTTCGCTGTAATGATATTGTGCAATGTTAAATGAAATGAGAGATGAATACGGCACTTGCTGATTTCGTTTCTCCATTTTTAGCAAAGCATTCAGATACAAGCTGTCTTTCTGAGCATTTACACTTTCACTTCTCACAAAATTCAATCTTGCAAGATCAACATCTATCAAAGCATCTTTTTCTTTATCATCAAGATGAAGGGCAATTAATTTTTGGTAAAGCTGAATAGCATAAAATTTTAGTGAGAGAGAATCTTTTGTGGAATATTTTATTTCGACAAAATTATCTGCGGGAGAAAAATCATCTTCACTCTTCAATTCAAATTTGTAAACTGGCTGCGTAACTGATGCTTCATCATTCACAAAAAATGCAAGTGCCTGATGAGCAAGAAGATCATACAAAGTCGGACGGAGATAGGAATGTTCCGTTGTTCCGTAAACGAGAATATCTTCAAACTCCTTTATTGGGATTTTCTTAAGCTTGTCGCTTTCTTCAAGTGAAGCGTGAAAATATTTTGTGATTTCTCTGATAAGTCTCGAAAGATCCCAGGTTTGAAAGCCTGCATCGCCGTCAGGCAGGTCTTCATTATCAAAATTTACTGTTTCAGTTCTTTGCTGAAATCTCCAACGGTTATTCTGATAATACTGCCAGTAAATATTTGCAAGAATTGATTCGAGAATTGCATTTGCAGGAAACGAAGCAGAATCAATTTCAGCTTTTACATCGTTAACAATTTTAACGTGACTATCTTCTTCAATGTAGTTGCCGTATTTCAGCTTATAAAAAATTGATTTGATAAATTGCGGCTGGTTGTTGTCTTTTTTTGCTGCTTCATAGATTTCTTCAACAACTACAAGCGCTGAGCGAGTTAAACCCTGCTGTTCAAGTGAATCAACAGTTTTCCACGCAGATTTGTAATCATCTTTGAATTGGTAAACGAATTCATTCTCGTCGGAAGTATCTAAAAAATTCATTTCAGGGATTAAATTTGAAAATGACAAGAAAAGAAATGCTATTGGAAGAACAAGCAGGAGTTTGTAAATCCGGCTTTTGACTGAAATAGATCTGTTTTTCATTGCAGCTACCTTTAATTTTTTCATTTATCTAAACTCTCATTTTAATTACTAATAATACACGAATTGTCATTCTGGCGATCCCGACGAAGTCGGGAGAGTCCAGAATCTGAATATTATTTAGTTATGTCAGATTCCAGACAACCTGCCTACCGGACAGGCAGGGCCGGAATGACAACAACAAACATTAATTTCACCAGAGTTTTACTTTCAGGAAGAAAATACGTTCCCGTCCAAGGCACTCCTTCCGAGAAATTATTTTTTTACTTGTAGAAATTTAATGATAAGAGAAGTGAAATGAGACAGAATTGGCGGGATATTTAATTATTGATTGGGAGCTATAAGCTTTTCAAACATCTCAATCTCAGTTGCAGTAGTAACTTTAAAATTCAGCATTGAGCCTTCAACAATATTAATATCTATTCCAAGCTCTTTAATTAACATCGATTCATCGGTACCGATAAAATTCTTTTCATACGCTTTCTTCATAGCTTTCATAAGATCACCGTATTTAAAAATTTGCGGTGTCTGCACGTAATACATTTCTGATCTGTCAATATACTCACTGACAAGCTGATCGCCTTTCAGCAAAGTATCTCTTGCTTTCAGGCAGACTAGAGCATTACCTTTTTCTTTTGCAGTGTTTATTGCTTTTGTAAGAATTGAATCGGGAAGTAAAGGTCGGGCTGCATCATGAACTAAAATCAAATCATCATTTAGGCGGGCGTAGTCGTCAGACGAAGCCCCCTCAGTTTTGATTGCTTTGAGAGCATTGTAAACCGAATCCTGTCTTTCTTCTCCGCCCTCAACAACCTTTGAGATTTTGGTGAGATTAAATTTCCTTTTTATCTCATTCAGCAAAGGAAAGTATTCTTTTTCGGCCGAGATAATAATTTCGTCAACAAGATTATTCATTTGAAAAACTTCAAGAGTGTAAACAATCAACTCTTTGCCATGAAACTTCAAATACTGTTTCGGAGTTTCGGTTCCGCTTCTCTTTCCTTTCCCGCCAGCAGGAATTACAACAAATACATTCACTCAAGCTCCATAGTTGCATGAATGCATGGCTGCATGTTTTTAAAAGTATTTGTTTTGATTGTAGAATTCATAAAATATTATTTAACCATACAATCATGCATTCATACATACATGCATATACGTATTCAGAGAATTAACATTGCATCGCCATAACTAAGGAAGCGATATTTTTCTTTAAGAGCTTTTTTATACGCTTTCATTATTAAATCGGTGCCAGCAAGAGCACAAACAAGCATTAACAATGTTGATTCAGGAACGTGAAAATTTGTAATAAGTTTTTTTGTGATCTTAAAATCATAAGGTGGGAAAATAAACTTATCTGTCCATCCGCGATTTTGTTTTAAAAATCCATCCGCAGTTGTGCTTGTTTCAAGTGCACGACAGGTACTTGTCCCTACAACAAAAATATTGTGCTTCTGGTGCATTGCGTGGTTTATTATTTCAGCAGTCTTTGCAGGAATTTCGAAGAACTCAGAATCCATTTTATGTTTGGTTAAATCCTCAACTTCAACTGGTCGAAAAGTTCCTAAACCAATATGAAGAACAACAGGAGCAATAATCACGCCTTTCTTATGTGCTTTTTGCAAAAGTTGTTTTGTAAAATGAAGCCCTGCAGTTGGAGCTGCAACCGCACCATCAACTCGTGCAAATACTGTCTGATAATCTTCTTTATCAGATGGTTCAGCTTCTCTTTTGATATAAGGAGGAAGCGGAGTCAATCCGATTTTTTCAACGGCTTTAAAAATATTTCCCGGTTGATTAAACCTGATTGTTCTTCCGCGGGAAGTTGTGTTATCGATTACTTCACACCAGAGTTTGTCATTAAAGTAAATTTTGTTGCCGATTCTTACTTTTCTGGCAGGGTCAACAATTACATCCCAGATGGCTTCTTCAGTATTAAGCTCTCTTAAAAGAAACACCTCAATCTTCGCATTAGTCTTTTCTTTCTTTCCATATAATCTTGCCTGGAACACTCTGGTTTCATTCACTACCAGCACATCGCCTTTAGACATATAATCAACTACATTTGAAAATCTTTCTGAGTTAAGTTCACCGGTTTCTCTGTTTACAACCAAAAGTTTTGATTTGTCTCTCGGTGAAACCGGATATTTTGCAATTTGTGTTTTTGGCAGATTATAACTGAAATCTGATAACTTCATCATTTTTCGTCCTTCGAATTGTTTTTATAATATGCTGTCTTAAACTACTGTCAGTCTGAGCAGTTCATCAAGTTCACTATAAACTTTGTCGAAGACTGACATTTAATAATTTAACTTTTATAAAGTCACACTCTAACTTCGCACAGTGTAACTATAAAATAATATATAAGACACAATCTGATTCGTATTTTACTTCTTCTTCTTTAAAGTCGATTTTTTAAACTTTTGCTCGTTAACAACTGCACGAGCTGCAGCAAGTCTTGCAATCGGAACTCTGAACGGAGAACAACTTACGTAATCAAGTCCGGTTCTGTGACAAAATTCTACTGACGATGGTTCACCGCCGTGTTCACCACAAATTCCAACTTTCAGATCTTTACGTACTGATCTTCCCTTCTTCGTTCCCAATTCAACAAGCAAACCTACACCGGTTTGATCAATTGCTTCAAATGGATCTGTTGGTAAGATATCTTTCTCGACATATAGAGGAAGGAATCTGCCAGCATCATCTCTTGACAATCCAAATGTTGTTTGAGTAAGATCGTTTGTTCCATAGCTGAAGAACTCTGCTCTGCTTGCAATTTCATCTGCGGTTAAAGCAGCTCTTGGAAGTTCAATCATCGTTCCAACCATATAATTTATCTTTTTTCCTTTTTCCTCCATCACTTCTTTTGCAGCTTTTCTCACTATTTCTTCCTGCAAAATAAATTCTTTGATGTGACCAACGAGCGGAATCATAATTTCTGGTTTAACAGGAATTCCTTTCATTGAAACATTGACTGCGGCTTCTATGATTGCTCTTGCCTGCATTTCGGTAATTTCAGGATAAACTACTCCGAGTCTGCATCCTCTGAAACCAAGCATCGGATTAAATTCATGAAGACTCTCGATCTTTTGTTTCAATTTATTTGCATCGATTCCAAGTTCCGAAGCAAGTTCTGCAATTTCTTTTTCGGTGTGAGGAAGAAACTCATGTAATGGCGGATCGAGAGTTCTGATTGTAACCGGTTTGCCTTTCATTACTTCAAATATTCCTTCAAAGTCACTTCGCTGCAACGGAAGAAGTTCAGCAAGCGCAGCTTTTCTTTCTTCAAGAGTATCAGATACAATCATCTTTCTGACTGAAGTAATTCTATCACCGCCAAAAAACATATGTTCAGTTCTGCAAAGACCAATTCCTTCTGCACCAAATGCAATTGCATTTTGTGATTGATCCGGCTGATCTGCATTAGTTCTGACTCTCATTCTTCTTATTTCGTCAGCCCATTTCATCAGGCTTGAGTAAGTCTGGTAAACAGAAGATTCTTTTGGCTGCATTGTTTGAGAGATAAGCACCTGAATTACTTCAGATGGTTTAGTTTCCAGTTTACCTTTAATCACTTCGCCAGTTGAACCATCAATTGAGATAAAATCTCCCTCACGTATTACATCATTCTTTCCTTCAACCCCGATTGTTCTTTCCTTGTAATTTATTTTCAAAGAGCCGCATCCGGCAACACAAACTTTTCCCATTTGTCTTGCAACAAGTGCTGCATGAGAAGTCATTCCACCGCGAGCAGTCAAAATTCCTTCGGAAGCATTCATACCTTTAATATCTTCAGGAGAAGTTTCTATTCTCACGAGAATAACTTTATCACCTTTTGATGCCATTTGCTCTGCGTCCTCAGCACTGAGCGCAACTTTTCCAGAAGCAGCGCCAGGACCAGCATTCAAACCTTTTGCAAGTAATCTTCCACCGGAAATAGCCTTGTTCTTTTCAGTCTGATCAAAAATCGGTCTTAATAATTGATTCAACTGGTTAGGTTCGATTCTGCCGATTGCATCTTCCCTGGAAATTAATTTTTCCTTCACCATATCAACAGCCATTTTAATAGCTGCAAATCCTGTTCTCTTTCCAACACGACATTGAAGCATCCAAAGTTTTCCCTGTTGAATCGTGAACTCAATATCCATCATATCTTTATAATGTTTCTCAAGTATTT
>JAANMV010004724.1_pt1 | contig 10481 bp, 8 predicted proteins | sample 7279661 | NCBI WGS metagenome assembly JAANMV01 (sample SAMN14094540, study PRJNA606508) | bioreactor metagenome | isolation source: A lab-scale SPAN reactor treating ammonium-rich wastewater day 121 | place: Ireland: Galway | collected 2017-05-16 | reverse complement strand
GCTCAGGTTCACGAGCGGGGAGCCGGGGGGAGACCCGCGGGCGATCGGCGCGGATGCTGGATTCTCATTTTTTCGGGCGCGGCAGCTTGTGCTAGCAATGGCCGGGTCCGTACACTCTGCGCGAGCCGAGCGATACGCGACATTCACTGTCGCGTTACCGCTGCAGGCGAATGGGGGCGGTTCGCGTGGTTGAACCGATGAAGATTCTGCTTGCGGAAGACGAACGGACCATCTCGCGCCTCATCAAGCAGGTGCTGGCGAACGCCGGGCACGATGTGGTGGGGGTCCAGAGTGCGGCCGAGGCCATGGAACAGCTCGCGGCCGGCACGTTCGACCTGGTGCTCCTGGACCTGAATTTGGCCGATGGCGATGGGATGCGGGTCGTGAGCTCGCTCGAACAGTCCGGCGGGCCGGTACCGCCGGTGGTGCTCATGACCGGTGAGGGCACGCTGGAGCAGGATGACCCACGGACACGGCGGGTGGCCCGCGTGCTGCCGAAGCCGTTCGACCTCGACGAACTCGAACAGACGGTCAACTTCTTCGTCGCGTAGACGCCATGGGCGCGGGCATCCCCGGATGCGCCTCCCAAAGACAGCACCGGCCCCCCCATGACCGCCCGCGCCGGTAGACTGGCAGCATGACACCGACCAGAACTCGCATCCGCGCCCGCGGCGCGAACTGACTGTATGGCGAACGCGGACGAGATCGCGCTCGAACCACCACTCTCCCGGAATGCCGGCGTGACCCCGGCAGTGGAGGACCGCTCCTACCTGGGGTTTATCGCGGCGGCGCTTGCGGCGGCACTTGGCGGCGGATTCCTCATGGCGGTCTGGATGCCGCTGGCGGCAACGGGAGCGGTGGGCGGGCAGGACCGGGTCCCGTGGCTGATCCAGGCGCACGGGTGGGTGCAGGTGCAGGGCTGGGCGGGGTTGTTCGTCGCGGGCATGGCGGTGCGGCTGATGCCGCGGTTCGCGGGGCGGCCGCCGGTGGTGCGGAACGTCACCCTGCCGCTACTGGCTGCTCTGGGTCTGCCGGTGGCACTCAGGATGACGCTGCAACCGTGGGCAACGGGGACCCTGGCGGAAGCTACGGCCGCGGCGATCGGCGTGCTTTCGGCGGTTGGGGCGGCCGGGGTCGCAGCGATCCTGGCGTGGACGCTGGGGAAGGGGCGCAAGGCGCGCGACCCGTGGCGGTACTTCGCGTGGGCGGGGACGGCGTGGTGGGCAGTGCTGGCAGCGATGCTGCTGACTTGGGGGGTGCGGGCGGCGAGGAACGAAGGGCTCGCGCCGGTGGCGTGGGACGACGTGATGACCTGGGTGGTGTTGCTCGGGCCGATCGGGAACTTCATCTGGAGCGTGCAGAGCCGGAGTGTGCCGATCTTCTTCGGCCGGAAGACGCCAACGTGGCGGCAGGCGGTGGTGCCCGGTGTGGCGTACAACGCGGGGGCCGCGCTGGTGGCGCTCTCGCTGCTCTTCGAAGGTGAGACGGCAGCCCGGTTGAGCGGCTCAGGGATGGCGCTTGCCGGGGCGGGGATGGTCTGGCTGCCGGTGATCGCGGGGTCGGTGTGGGGGCAGGCGAAGCGGCTGCGGCCACGCGCGAAGCCGGCGGCGCGGTTCGTGCTGGGGGCGAACATCGCGGCGGTGGTTGCCGGGGTTTTGCTGGTGTGGGCCGGCGCACAGACGGCGCTGGATGCCGAGTACGCCGAGTTTGCGGCGCGCGACGCGGCGCGGCACGTGGTGGGTATCGGGCTCGTGACGATGCTGATCCTGGGGATGGCCCGGCTGGTGGCGCCGGTATTCGCGCTCGAACGGACCGAGTCCGGGGTGCCGAAGCTCTACGAGCGGGCGCCGTTCTGGCTCTTGCTGGGGGCGCTGGTGTTGCGGGGGGGCTCGGCGCTGCTGGCGGAGCAGATCAGCTATGACGCGCGCATGCACTCGGCGGCGACGGCGGGAGCGCTCGCGTGGCTGGCGATCGCGATCTTTGCCGTGAGCGTGCTGCGGGCGGTGCGGGCCGAGCCGGCCACGAGGCGAGCGCTGGAGACGTTGGCCAGGAAGTGAAGCGCCCCCTTTCGTCCCGGGTGATCAGTAGGGGAGGCCTTTGAGGCCGAAGAGGGTGCGAGCGTAGCTGGCACGGCCGAGGTGGCCGTTCCCATGGCCGATGAGGCCGTGAAGGATCGCCTCCACGCGGGGGATGGGGCCCCACGGGCGGATGGCCTGGACCTCGGCGAGGTACGCATCGCTCATGGTGGCGATCCGCGGGACGATCGCTTCGAGCACCGCCAGGGTGTAGGTGTTGAACTCCTCCGGCGGTGGGAATCTCATGCTGTAGGCGTCGTCCGGGTCCTGGCCGGTGCCCTGGTCGACCCGGGGCAGGCTCCAGCGCTCGTGAAAGCTGTGCTTGAGCCAGACCGGCTGCTCGCGATCGAAAACGAAGTGAATGATGTTGTCGATCGTGCGGACGACGTGCCAGACGTCCCAGCCGATGCTATTGGTGACGCCGCCGCGGGTGTCGCAGAGCTGCTCCACGGTGAGGCCCTCCACGGCCCGGTCGCAGTAGAGCAGGACCCGGCCGGTGACGGTGGAAAGCTGCGCCTGGAGGGTGGGCGGGTTGCCCATGCCGGGGAGGTTGGGAGGCTGAGTCATGCGTGAGATTGTGGCAGATCCGGGGCAACAGGGTGCCGGCACGGCGGGGGCCGCGCTGACCAACCGCAACGTGAGCAGCCACGTATACTTCGCCTTCCATGAACGACTCCCGCTACGCCAACTGGCCCGAAGACTACGCATCGAAGCTGGTGGAGCCCGCCGAGGCGGCCGCGCTTGTGCGCCCGGGCGACACCATCGTCATCCCCATCGGTTCGATTACGCCAAACCTGTGCCACGCGATCTGGGACCGACGGGACGAACTGAGCGACATCGACATCCTCTCATGCGCGCCGTTCGTCGACCCGGGCTGGTACGAGCCGGGACACCCGGCGTTCGGGACACACGTGGAGCTGTTCAACACGGCGATCGCGCGCCAGTCGATGCTGCGGGGCGCGACGGACTTTGTGTCGGTGCCGTTCAGCCGGCGGTTCAAACCGGAGGACGAGCGGGGCGGCGGCGTGTTCGGCTGCGATGTCACGCTGATCGGCGTTTCCCCGCCGGACCGGTTCGGGTTCTGCAGTTTCGGGACGAGCCTCTGGAACAAGCTGTCGTACGCGCAGCGGGCGCGGACGGTGCTGGCGGAGGTGTTCCCGGGGTATCCGCAGACGGGCGGCACGAACCGGATCCACGTCTCGGAGATCGACGCGTTCGTGGATGGCGGCGAGACGGCTCCGGCACGGCTGGCGCGGGATGCAACGCCATTTCCGAAGGCGATCGCGGGCTACATCAACGAGATCGTGAAGCACGGCGACACCATCCAGATCGGGACCGGGATGATGACGCTGCAACTGGCGAAAAACGGGGCGTTCGACGGGCTGGTGGACCTGGGCGTGCACAGCGAGGTTTCGACGCCGGGGCTCAACGACCTGGTCTATAAGGGAGTGATCACGGGGTCGCGGAAGAGCCGTCACCCGGGGAAGTTCGTTGCCACGGCGCTTTCGGCGACGACTCCGGAGGAGATCGACTTCATCCACGAAAACCCGGTGTACGAGGTGCATGAGGTGCACTACACCAACGACATCCAGCTCATCGCGGCGCACGACAACATGGTGGCGATCAACAACGCGATGACGGTGGACCTGACCGGGCAGATTGCGGCCGAGTCGATCGGGGCGGACATGTGGAGCGGGCCGGGCGGGCAGCTGGAGTTCGTGATCGGCGCGACCCTGGCGAAGAACGGCCGGAGCGTGACGATCCTGCCCGCGGCGGCGAAAGAGGAATCGGTCAGCCGGATTGTCGCGCAGCATCCGCCGGGGACGGTGGTGACGGTGCCGCGGCAGTTCGCGGACTACGTGGTGACGGAGTTCGGGGTGGCGAGCCTGTTCGGGAAAAGCGACCGCCAGCGTGCCCGGGAGCTCATCCACATCGCCCACCCGGACCACCGGGCGGACCTGGAGCGGGCGTTCGCCAGGAGCGAGTAGGCGGGGGTTACGCAGACCTCCCGGCGAGCGGCCTGGCCGGGTTTCCGGCCACCGTGGCGCCCGCGGGGACCGGGCGGATGACGACGGAGCCCGCGCCGACAACCGCGTTCTCACCGATGGTGACGCCGGGCATGATGGTGGCGCCGGCACCGATGAAGGCGCTATCGCCGACGGTGACGACCCCGGCGAGCGTGACTCCCGGGCCGAAGGTAACGCCCGAGCCGAGGACACAGTCGTGGTCGACCGCGCAGTTGGCGTTGAGGAGCGCGTAGTCGCCGATGGTGGCATCGGGGCCGACGACGGAGCCGGCGAGGATGATGACCCCGCGCCCGAGGCTCGCATGGCGCGAGACGGTTGCCGACGGGTGGACGACCCGGGCGAGCAGGCCCCCGGCGGCCAGGATGTCCTCCGCGAGGTCGCGGCGGAGTGCCGGGTTGCCCGTGACGACGACGAACTCATAACCAGCGTCGAGCCGGAGCTTCCATGAAGCCACGCGTCCGAGTACATCGGCGCCGAGGACGGTCGCGCCGGGTTGCAGGATGTCGTCGAGCACGCCGGTGACGTGGCGGCCGGAGGCCTGGAGCGCATCGAGGACCACTCTGCCCTGGCCACCGGGACCGTTGACGAGGATGACGCTATTCACAGGGGATGAAGTGTAGCGGGCGGCCCGCTCAAGCGGTGTCCGGCGGCAGAAGGGCGGCCAGGTTCGAGGCGACGGTGTGGAGGGGCTGCATGCCGCGGGCGCTCTGGGCGAGAAGGAGGCCGCCTTCGAGGGAAGCGATGACAAAGGTGGCGAGCTCTTCCGCGCGATCGGGCGAATGGCCATCGGCCACCAGGCGGCGCGCGATAGGCTCCTGCCAGGCGGCGAAGGCCTCGGCGCAGGCGGCTTCAACCTCGGTGGCGCCGAGGCCGGAGGCCTCGAGAGCGGTTGCGGCGACCGGGCAACCGTCCCGGAAACCGGACGTTGAGAGCGAATTCTCGTAGAAGGCGGCGAAAGCGCGGATTGCCTCCGGGAGCGGCCGCGGGCTGGCCATTGCGGCCTCGATGGCGCGGGTGATGCGGGCGCTGGAGAAGCGGACGGCTTCGGCCACGAGCTGGTTCTTGCCGCGGGGGAAGTGGTGGTAGAGGGAGCCCCGGGGGGCTCCCGCCGCATCGAGCACCTCGGCGAGGCCCGTGGCAGCCATACCCTGCCGCTGAAGCAGGCGGGCCGTGGCGGCCACCATCCGGTCGCGTGTCGAGGACTTTCCCGGCATGTGACCGAGGTTACACAGGCTGAACCGGCCGGTCTACTACTATGATGACTGGTCTAGAGACAGGCTGGCCCGGTGACTTCCGCCCGTTGTGCTGGGAAGATGCGCCGAAAGCGCTGCTCGAACGGCCAGTGTGACTGGCGGCCCCGCGCCAGGAAGGAGGAAGACAGACTATGACAGTGCTCTACGAGACACGCGGGCCGGTGGCCGTGGTGACCATCGACCGGCCGGAGGTGCGGAACGCCATCGATCGCCGGGCAGCAAAAGCGCTGCGCGAGGCGTTCGAGTGGTTCGACGGAGACGACAGCCTCGCGGTGGCGGTGCTGACGGGCGCCGGTGGGACGTTCTGCGCGGGCGCGGACCTGAAGGCGGTGGCGGAAGGCCGGGGCACCCGGGTGGCCGCGGATGGCGACGGGCCGCTGGGGCCTACACGGATGCTGCTTTCGAAACCGGTGATTGCCGCGGTCGAGGGGTTCGCCGTGGCCGGTGGGATCGAACTGGCGGCGTGGTGCGACCTTCGGGTGGCGGCCAGCGACGCGGTGTTCGGCTGTTTCGAGCGGCGGTGGGGTGTGCCGCTGGTGGATGGGGGGACGATCCGGCTGCCGCGGCTCATCGGGCACAGCAACGCGCTGGACCTGATGCTGACGGGGCGGCCAGTCTCGGGAGAAGAAGCCCAGCGGATGGGCCTGGCGAACCGGCTGGTTCCACCCGGGACTGCCCTGGAAGCGGCCATCAAACTGGCCGAACAGCTCGCGGCGTTCCCGCAGACGTGTCTGCGGCAGGACCGGCTTTCGAGCTACGAGCAGTGGGGCATGGCGATCGGCGACGCGCTCAAGAACGAGTACCGCCGGGGACTGACCGTGCTGGAGAGCAACGAGGCACGCGAAGGGGCGGCGAGATTCGCCTCGGGCGAGGGGCGGCACGGGAAGTTCTAAAACCTGATGGAGCGGCAGCGTCCCGCCCCGGCCGGGTTGGTTGTCCGCGATTTCGGGGACGGACTGCGCGACGCGCTGGAGCCCCCGACACAGCGGTCAGGCCGGGACCGTCAGGGTGACGGTGGTGCCTTCGCCGGGGGAGCTTTCGATTTCGAAGGCGCCGCGGATACCCTGGGCGCGTTCGCGCATGGAGCGGAGACCGAGGTGGCCGGGGAAGTCGCCCGAGGGATCGAAACCCTGGCCATTGTCGACGATACGGAGCCGGAGGATCGCATCGCCGCAGGTTAGGGATAGCTGGACGCGGGTTGCGCGGGCGTGCTTCACGGTGTTGTGGAGCGACTCCTGGGCGATGCGGTAGACGGCCTCCTTCGCCTCGATGGCGATGTCGGGCTCTTCACAGAGTTCGGCCTCGACGGTGATGCCGTAGCGCGCCTGGGTGGCGGCGACCTGGCGGCCAATGGCGGCAACGAGACCCTCGGTGGCGATGGACTCGGGGCGGAGTTCGAAGATCAGGGCACGCATCTCGGTTAGCCCGGCTTCGGCGAGGGAAAGGACATAGTCGAGCGGCTCAACGATGTTCGGAGGGCCGTCGTCGCCGAGGCGGCGGCGGGCGGTGCGGGCGCCGAGAGCGATGCCGTAAAGGGCCTGGGAGACGGAGTCATGGAGTTCGCGGGCGAGGCGCTGGCGCTCTTCCAGGGCTGCCGCTGCCGAGGCGCGCTGGTAGAGGCGGGCGTTTTCGATGGCAAGGGCGGTCTGGTCGGCGATGGCTTCGATGAAGCCGGTTTCTTCCGGGCCTGGAGGGTCGATGCCCGCGTAGGCAACGGTGAGGACGCCGAGCGGCCGTTCCCCGTAGATGATCGGGACGACGAGGACGGAATCCCACCCGGCGTCTTCGAAGAAGGTGCGCGCGGGAGCATATCGAGGGTCATCCAACCGTTCGGCGCGCATGTTGGGGAGGAAGACGGGATGGCGTTCGCGGATGGCGACTTCCGCGGAGGAGGCTGCGCCGGCGGCGTAGGCATCCTGCATGGCGTCCACGAACTCCTGGGACTGGCCGGCGACGCCGACGATGCGGAGGGGGCGGATGCCGTGTTCCCCGGTGACGGTGATCGTCGCCGAGACGGCGCCGGTGGCGCTGAGGACCTCGCCGGCGATGTCGTTCATGAGCTGCTCGACGGAGCTTTCGAGGGTGAAGCTGGCGGCGATGCGGGTGAGGGCTTCGAGCTGGCGGACGCGCTTCTCCGTCTGGGCGAACAGGAGGGCGTTCTCGATGGCGGTCCCTGCCTGGGCTGCCATGGCGGAAATGAGGCCGATTTCGCGATCGTCCGGTTCGGCGCCCGGGAGATAGTAGTTCTCAATGGTGCCAAGGTCGCGCTCCCCGAAGCGCATGGGCACGATGACGAGGGTGTCCCAGGGCGCCTCGCGAACGATGTCATGCAGCTCGGTGTAGAGGGGTTCGGCGAGGGTGCGGGCGCGGAGGTGGCGGAGGACGTAGGGGCCCGCGCTCTGGAGGGCGGCCTGGTTCGGGCGGGGCGCGCCCCGGCGGTGGCCGGCGGCAACCGCATCGAGGAAGCCCTGGGGCAGGCCATAGGTGCCGCCGAGCAAGAGCATCCCATCTTCGGTGATGGTGCTGACGGAGCAACCGGCGGCGCTCGTGGATTCGACCATCCGCTGGGCAAGAGTGTCGAGCGTGCTCTTGACGGAGCGCTCGAGGTCGAGAGAGGTGGCGACGCGGGAAAGGGCGGTCATCTCGCTCGCCCGGCGCCCGGCCTCGGCGAAGAGGCTGGCGTTTTCGATGGCGACGGCGGCCTGGTTGGCGATGGCCATGCCGAGGTCGGCCTCGCGGCGGGTGAAGGCGGCGGGACGGTCGGACGAGAGGGCGATCATGCCGACGAAGTGCCCCTTCTGCACCATGGGGAGGGCGAGCCAGGAGACGATGCGCGAAAACGACGAATTGAGGGCGTCTCCGACAGCGCCGCGGAAGTGGTGGGCATAGTAGTCATCCCCGCGGACGTCATCGACGATGATCGGTTCGCGGTCGAGGAGCGCGCGCCAGAAGGTGTTGAGGCCCTCGACGGAGAACTTCTGGAGGGCGGGGCCGCCCGTGCCCGGGGTGGATTCGGACTCCGAACCGCGCGCTTCTCGCACGACAAGCTGGTCGCCTTCGACGACGAGCATGGACGCGCCGTTGTAGGGGATGACATCGCGGACCTGGTCGAGCACGAGTCCGAGGAGCTCGCCGAGGTCAAGCGTCGAGGAGACGTTGCTCGAGACGTGGAGGAGGGCACGGAGTTCGCGCGTTCGCTCTTCGACACGCTGTTCGAGGAGCCGTTGATGTTCGGCTTCTTCGCTGACATCGCGGACAACGGCGAGGATGTGGGGCCGGGACTGGAAGGTAATGGTGGTGCCGAGGACTTCGCCGATGAAGCTGGAGCCGTCCTTCCGCAATTCGAGAGCACGGCTGCGGTAGGTCGTGCCCGCGGCGATGGCCTCGAGGTATTCGCCGATGTAGGCGCGGGAACGAGGGTGGACCAGGGCGAACGGCTCGAGGGCACGGAGCTCTTCGAGCGAGTATCCGTACATGTCGATGGCAGCGGGGTTGGCATCGACGATGCGGTGATCGTCCATATCGGTGATGAAGAGCGCGTCGTTGGTGGAATCGAAGATGTTGCGGAAGCCCGCTTCGCGTTCAGCGAGGGCGACGGTGGTGCGTTCGCGTTCGGCGATTTCGCGCTCGAGGGCTTCGTTGCGGGCCCGGATCTCGTCGATCATCCGGTTGAACGATGCCGCAAGGTCGCCGAGTTCATCGTTGGAGCGGACGGGGATGGCGGCGTTGAAGTTGCCGGCGGCGACGGCCCGGGTGCCGCTGACCAGCGCATCGATGGGCTGAAGGAAGACGCGGCGGTTGAACCATGCGGTACCACCGAGGGCAACGACGAAGAGGAGGAGCATGGTGAGGAGGATGACGCCGACGGTGCGATTGGCTTCATCGTTGATGGAGGCGGCGACGCTGGCGGCCTCGCGGGTGATTTCGTCGACGGGCGCGGCCATGGCGAAGCTCCCGCCGACATCGCCAAGGGGGGCGTAGGCCACAAACATCTCGCGGCTACCGAGGCGGACCCGGGCGACATCGGACTGGCCAGCCAGCATCTCCTCGATGACCTGGTGGAAGGCTGTGTTGTTCGGGTCCGCCCGGGCCATGGTGACGAGGTCATAGGCCAGGGTCTCGAGGACCTGGCCACCGTCATCGACGTAAAACGCAAAGCCGGTGGGTGTGGGGCGAACCATGTTGGTCTGGTCGATGAGGCGCTCGATGGATAGGTCGACGCCGATGGCGCCGCGGTATTCGTTGGCGACATAGACCGGGGTGTAGGCGGTCACCACGAGGCCCTTGCGTGTCTCGTCGCGGTAGGGGGTCGTCCAGATGGTGGCGCGTTCGGAGTTCCCTCCAGGTCCGACAACCTCCGAGAGATCACCGGAGATGGCTGAGGAGAGGCCGATGGCGGTGCGCTGCATTTCGCCGGTTGCGGGGTAGTAGCGGAGGGCGCCGCTTGGGCCGATGTAGTAGAGGGCAATAGGCCGGAAGTTGTCTTCGGTGAGGCGGCCCGGGAAGTCGGCCATCAGGCTCGGGAAGAGCGTATCAAGGGGGGCGGACTCCTGGAGGTCGCGCGTGGCCTGATCGCTGTTTGCGCCAGCCGGGACGAAGAGGTCGGTAGTCCGGACAGCGCGGACATCGTGGCGGTTGCCGGCGTCATCGAGAGCGAGCGCTGGAACCTCGGCCACGGCGAATGTGGATTCGTAGGGGGCGACGGCCATGTAGCGGGCAGCCTGGTGACCCCATTCGATTGCGGGGAAGAACTGGAGCTGGGCGACGTATGCCTGGGTCTCGGCGTTGGCGAGCAGCGTCCGCACTCCCTCGCGTTCCAGGCCCTCGCGGCTGGTCTGGGCGGCGTTGTCCTGGGTGCGGTGGAAACCGAAGAAGACGAGGGCGGCGGTGGCGGCGCCGAGCACGACGATGAAGAGGAGCAGCGAGAGATTGAGTTTTGGGCCGAGCCGGAGGGGGATGCTGCGCACGCCGATACTCGTCCTGGTCTCAGTCGATTGGGCCGAGCCCGATTTGGCGAGCGTAGAGCGCAGCCTGGGTGCGGCTCTGGACGCCCAGTTTCAAGAGGATGCTGGAGACGTGGGTTTTGACCGTGTTTTCGCCGATGATGAGGGCCTGGGCGATCTCCT
>JAANMV010004720.1_pt1 | contig 10489 bp, 12 predicted proteins | sample 7279661 | NCBI WGS metagenome assembly JAANMV01 (sample SAMN14094540, study PRJNA606508) | bioreactor metagenome | isolation source: A lab-scale SPAN reactor treating ammonium-rich wastewater day 121 | place: Ireland: Galway | collected 2017-05-16 | reverse complement strand
AGGTCTTGCAATCGCACATCTGTGCGATTGCAAGACCTGACCCCGTAGATGTTACGTTGTCGGTAGTCGTTGTGCGTTGTGTTCAGGCGTACTCCAGCGCCGAGAGGTCCGGGACCGTGGGCAGGTCTTGGACCTCGAACAGGGCGTCGACGATGGTCAGGTCGTCGTAGGCCTCGCGCCGTTGGAGCTCCTTGAGGAGGCAGTCACCGGTGAACACTGCCGTCCCGGCGCTGTCGGCGATGGACAGGGCGGCGTAGGTGCCGAGCAGAGCCATGGTGGTCTCGTCGGTGATCAGGTAGCTGGCCTGGACCTCGCCGCTGTCCAGGCCGATTTCCTTGGTCACCGGTCCGGCGTCGCCGCTGGCCCGGGCGTCGGCGGTGCGGATGGTCAGCCGCAGCCGGGTCTGCCGCGCCGTGCCCAGCGGCGTGGCGCCGAAGGTGACCGAGTGGTTCTCACCCGATTTGCGCGTCGTCTTGGTGGCCATGATGTTCCTTTCGTCAGCTCACGCCTCGCCCGTTTGGTAGAGCCAGTCGAAGGCGAAGCGGACCGGATACAGCCGGACCGGCGGCCCGGCCTCGCGCCACGGCTCGCCTTCGACCCGCGCCCCGGCGAAGACCAGCCGGTGGAGCTGCCCGGCCAGCTCGCTCTCGACTGTTTGCCGGATGAGGTCCAGGTAGGTCTCGGCGCGCTCGGCCAGCCGGGTGTCCTGACTATCGCCGAGGGTCAGCCAGTAGGTCGCCTGCCCGCCGATCCGCCGCAGCCCGCCGGCGCCGGCCGAGTCCACCTGCACCTCGCCCAGCTCCAGCGCCAGGGCGGGGCAGCGGGCGGCATGGTGGAGCAGCCGGCGGTGCGGCCGGATGGGCGCGCTCCCGAACGTCGGCAGCCCGGCCGCCTGCACCGCCGCGTTGAGCGCGTCGCGCAGGTCGTCGCCGGTGAAGACCGCCTTGAGGTCGGCCAGCACGCCGGGCATGTCAGCCTCCCAACCGGCGGTACGGCGCCAGCAGACCGCGCACCTCGGCCGGCCAGCCGGTCGAGTCGTAGCTCTCGCCGCGGCCCTCGATAGTCACCGTCAACCGCGCCGCGGCAGGCTTTTCGAACCAGAACGCGGCCAGCATCAGGCAGGCCTGCTCGAGATCGTCCAGGGCGCGCCGGTGGCGGCGGTCGGTGGCGGCGGTGGCCGCGTCGTAGCCCAGCCGGGCCACCGCCACCACGTTGCCCAGGCCGCGGGTGAAGGTGTACCCGTCGAGCAGCAGGCAGGCCTCCTCGGCTCGGGCCAGCCAGCCCGGCCCACCCGCTTCGCGCTCGGGGATGGCCTGGTCGTCGATAGTCAGGCTGGTCAGCGACAGCAGCGGCCACTCGGGCAGCAGCAGTCGGGTCAGCCCGTTGCCGTCGAGACGGTAGGTCCGGGCCTCGGCCGGCGCCACCAGAGTCCGGTCGCACCAGCTTTCGACGGCCCCGCTGGCGCGCCCGATCAGCGCCGTCAGGGCCTCGTCGTCGAGCCGGCCGTCGGTCTCCTCGGTGGCGCCCTGGGCCAGCCAGGCCCGCAGCGCGGCGACGGTGGTCAGGGCGTTGGCTTGGAGCGGCATGGTCTGCTCCTCAGACCTCGGCCTGCGAGACGTCCAGCCAGACCACCACCAGGGTGTCGTTGCTGGTGTCGGTGGTCGCGGTCTGGATGGTGCCGTCGCCCGAGATGCCGGTCTCGGCGGTCAGGTCCGCCAGCAGCAGCCCTTCGGCGTCCTGGTGGAGGACCATCAGGAGAATGTCGTCGGGCGTGATGCCGTCGACCTCAAGGTCGGTCTCGGCCGCGCCGCCGGCGATCACCTCGGCGCGGAACATGTCGGTGTTGAACCCGGTGAAGGTGGGCATGGGGAACTCCCGAGGGGGCGGCGGAGCCGCCCCCTCGCCGGACGCGGGCGGTCAGCTCACGTCGATGTTGTAGCCGACCGAGACGGCCGGCTGAGTGGCCGCGGCGAACCACGGCTGGAAGTCGACCCGCTGGTAGCCGATGACCTTGTACTGCAGGCTCTCGGGGTCCCAGACGGTCTCGATGGTCGCGCCGACCTGGGTCGCCAGGCCGTAGGCGCGGCGGTTGGCGATGACCATCACGGCATTGGTCCCGGTGCCGTCGCAGGTCGGGTCGTCGTCGGCGCAGGTCTCCGGGGCGTAGGCGCTGACCACCACCGGCACGCCGTACAGCGCGCCGACTTCGCCGGTCATGGCGATGGCCTGCGGGCCGACCTTGTCCAGGGTCTGGAAGTCGCCCCAGTTGGTCGCGTCGCCGATGATCTGGTAGTAGGTGTTGACCCCGACCACGCAGACCAGCTCGGCGGGAGCGATCCCGTAGGCGCCCATCTTGCGCCGGACCGTGACCCAGCCGGCCTGATCGAAGGTGGCCAGGTCGGTCTCGGTGTTGGTGGCCGGATCGCGCGCCAGGCGGCGCAGCCCCTTGAAGATCCGCCGCACGTCGTTGTCGGCGGTGACCTGACCGTCCAGGTGCGGGCTGTCGGCATCGCCGTTGAGGATGGCCGTCTCCAGCCCGTCGGTCAGCGCCTTGGCGATCTGCTGGCGGACGTAGTCCTCGGCGGCGACGATGGAGTCCTCGTCGAACTCGTGACTGAACGGGACCCGGACGCCGATGGTCTTGGCGGCGAAGGTCACGTCGTTGGTGCCGGGCGAGCGGGTGGGCACCTTCTCGCCGGTGTCGCCGGTGTTCTCGGCGATCAGGTAGGGCAGCCCGATCCCGCCGTCGACCGGCCACTTGAGCGGCGAGCGGGGGATGGTCACGTTGGCGAACAGGCTGGGCAGCCGGCGCTGGAGGCGGACCTCCTCGATCAGTTGCAGGCTGAAGCTGTCCGGCACGAACTCGTCGTTGTCGGTGGTGTTGAGCGCCTTGCGGAGCTCGCCGCCGAGGCGGTCCAACTCGCCGTAGCTCTTCATCCGGCGGGGGTCGCGGCGGAGCAGCGTGCTGCACAAGTAGACGCGGTCGTTGAGGCGCTGCCACTCGCGCTCGCGCTCGTCGCGCGCCGGGCGCGCCACCAGCGACTTGAGCGAGTAGTCGGGTCCGTCGCCGCCGGCGGCCGCGGCCAGCCGGCCGGCCGAGCCGCTCGGCGTCCCGCCGACGACCTCCCGGATGGCGGCCTTGAGCCGGTCCGGGTCGTGGTCGCGACGGAGCTGCTCGGTGATCTCGCGCAGCTCGCGAATCAGGTTGTCCATGTCAGGCTCCTTGGGCTCGGGATGGTTGGGAGAGGGCCCCGCCGATCGCCCCTCGCCGGAGGTCGTCCAGCGAGGAGGCGAGGGCGAGGCGGCGCCGGTCGCGCAGATTCGCGAGCTCCTCGCGCAGCTCGGCCAGCGCCTCATGCGCGCCCACGGCGGATGGGTCTCCGCCGGGCGACAGCACCTCGGCCAGATTGGCCGCGGCCTCGCGCACCGGATCGAGCTCCGGCAGCGGCTCGGCCAGGCGCCGTCGCTTGCGGGCGATGTTGCGGAGCGCCTCCGACCGGCCGCGCAGCAGCGCCGCCAGTTCGGCCATCTCGCGCTCCTCGAAAAGCAGGGGCTCGTCGTGGTGGTAGACCGTCTCTCGGGCGGTCGCGCCAGCGGTCGGGAAGGCCAGCCCGCGCCGCTCGTAGAGCGCGCGCAGCCCGGCGGTCAGCCGGTCGCGCTCGGCGCTGCCGAGACTCACCTGACCCCGCCGGCCGAACAGCCGGCAGACGCCGGCGGCCAGCTCGGGCCAGCTCGGCTCCGGCGAGTCGATCCCCACCTCGCGCAGCAGCGCGGCCTCGTCGGCCGGGCGGTAGTAGGTCTTGAGCAGCCAGTCGGCGGCGCGGTTGCCGCCGTCGGCGGCGGCCACCAGGGCTTGCGGATTGGCCGGCACGGCCACCGCGCTCTGCTCGATCAGTTCCCAGCGCAGGACGGTCGGCCCGCGCTGGCCGGCGGTCACCGGCCGGCGGTCGATCTCCAGCGGCCGGAAGCCGACGCTGAAGGCGTTGAGGAACCCGCCGCGGTACAGCTCGCAGACCTCTTGCGCGAACGGCGTCGGGGCGAACTCGTTGACCGCCCAGAGGCCCACCCCGGGCTCGGGCGCGACCTCGAGCGCCCGGCCGATGGGCGGCAGCGAGGCATCGTGGTGCCACAGGACCACCGGGTTGCGGCGGTAGTTGTCGAGCTGGGCGCCGGCGGCCAGGAGCACCTCGCTGCTGCGGTCCAGCGTCTCGGCCGAGATCAGCGCGCGCACGCGCCGGCCGTCGAAGTCTTCTTGCCGCACCGCGCCGGTGGTCACGCAGGTTCTCATTGCCCGTCTCCCCGCCCGGCCGCCGCCGGGCTCCACTCCGCGCCGAACACCCGCCGGCCGGCCCAGTCCGCGTCCAGCCCGGCGGCCAGCATCGCCCGGTAGGTCTCGACCCGATCACGATCCCCGGCGCGCAGGGCGTCGATCCCGCTGACGTCGGCCTGGACCACCACCTGCGGCCCGTACTGCGGCGCCAGGTGTTCGGTCAGGGCCGCCGCCACCTGGCGCACCCGGGGCAGAATGGCCAGTTCCCACAGAGCCCGGTAGGCGGTCTCGAAGTTGCGCAGCGTGGCGTGCTCCAGTTGCGCCAGGAACATCGGCGGGACCCGGAACGCCTTGGCCACGTCGCGGGTGGTCAGCTTGTCCAGCTCGAGGAACTCGGCGTCGCGCGGGGTGAGCGAGAGCGGCTCGATCCTGGTGTTGTTCTCCAGCACCAGAAACCCGTGCCGCCGGCCGGGGGCCAGGTTGGCCTGGGCCAGCGCCTCGCGGGTGCGCCGGCGCTGCTCGTCGGTGACGAACTCGAAGCTCAGCGCCACGTCGGTCATCAGCCCGTTGGCGAAGATGTCGTGGTTGGCGCGCTTGGCGTGCAGCTCGGCGCTCAGCCCGAGACGCAGCGCGCTGAGCGGCGACAGGCCGCGCAGCGGGCGCAGCGGATGGAACAGGAGCAGCGGCACCACGTCGGGCCGCTCGAGCGCGCAGCTCGACCCGGCGCCGGGCGGGCGGAAGCGGTACTCGGTCAGGTAGGCGCCGGGTCCGGTGACCGGCTCGATCACCCGCCCGCTGAAGGCCCACAGCTCGTTGGGCAGGCGCGCGTCGAGCGGGTTGTTGCGCTCGACCACCAGGTAGCACTCGCCGGTCAGCCAGAGGTGCGAGTAGACCCGGGTCCAGAACTCGACCGCGCCCTGGTAGGGATTGATCCGCTCCAGCAGCAGGCGCAGCTCGTGGTCCGGCGCGGGCCGGCCGTCGACGGTGACCTGGAACGGGACCAGGGCGGCGTTGTCGGCCAGCAGCGAGACCGCCGCGTAGACGTCGTCGCAGCGGGCGTAGCAGGTCTCGTAGTCGAGCAGGCTGGGGTCGGGCGCGGCCTGGCCCGGGCCGGCGGCCCGGGCGACCAGCTCGGCCGCGGTCCGCCCGCCCGCGGGCTCCGGCGCGGGGGACTTGGTCCAGGGCAGCCAGCGCCGCCAGCCCGGATGCGTGTCGCTTGCCATCGTGCTAGTGCTCCCGTGCGCTCATCGGCTCGGCCAGACCCAGCCGGCCAGCTCGGCCACCGGGGACTTGTCCCGGGCGCTCCAGGCCAGGGCCAGGGCCATCACGCAGTCGTCGTGGAGGCCGGGCGGGGCGTGGTAGCGGTAGTGCCCGGCGCGGCTCGGCTCCAGGGTGTAGGCTTCCAGCTCGGCCACCAGCGTGTCGTCGTCGGGGATGGTCAGCCGGCCCTGCTCGAAGGCCAACTGGAGCTGCTCGATCACGGTCACCTTGCTGGCCAGCGTGGTCTTGAACCCCACCGCCGGCAGACCGTCGCGGACGAGCTGCTCCAGCAGCGGCTCGCCCATGCTGTTCTGCTCGACCTGCACGACCACCGGCCGCCAGCGCTCGCAGAGCGCCTTGAGGCGGTTGGTCTGAACCGCGTAGTCGACCTGGTTGAAGCGCTCCAGGGCGACCACCGCGCAGCGGTCGGCGTCGAGCACCACGAACACCGTGAAGTCGTCGCGCTTGGCCCAGTCGACGCCGATCACGAACCGGCCCGGGTAGGGCTCGGCCAGCCCGCCCACCGCCGCGTCGGCGATGCGCCGGAAGACGCTCCCGCCATCGTCGCAGAACAGCGCCTCGTACTCCTGACGGTAGATCCGCTCGGGCAGCTCGCGCCGCGCGGCGTCGATCTCCGCGCCGGGAATGCGCGGGTTGGTGGCGGTGGGGAAGCGGAACGCGGCGTAGTCCGCCTCGTGCGGGTCATGGCCGCGCTGCCACACGCGCCAGAACCAGTTCCGCCCGCGCGGGGTGCTGATGATCAGCGCCCGGCCGCCGCGGTCGGAGAGGGTCGGGCGCAAGGCCTCGGCCCAGGTTTGCTGGCCCGAAGGCAGGAACGCCGCCTCGTCGACCACCAGGAAATCGAGCCCCACGCCACGCAGGTGGTCGGGGTTGTCGGCCGAGCGGAAGGCGATCTCACCGCCGCCGTCGGCCACCGCCCGGCGCTCGGACTGCCGGAAGGTGCCGGGAAAGACGTCGCGGAAGTGCCGCTTGAGCGTCCGCCAGTGCAGGTCGGCCATGCGGAACGTGGGGGCCACGTACCAGACCGTCTCGGCGCCGCGGGCCAGGGCGTCCAGGCAGGCCATCACCGCCAACATGCTCTTCCCCCACCGCCGGCCGCAGCACAGGACCCGGAACCGCGCCTCACAGCGAATCACCGCCAACTGCCCCGGGTGCGGGTGCGGCAGGTCGGGCCGGCGCGTCCGGCTCGGAGGACCATCCGTCCAGGTCAAGTCCCAGGTCTTGGTGCCCATCGGCGGCGACGTCCTTGTCGAGCCTCAGCGCAGCGGCGTAGAAGTGCTCGGCGACCAGTACCAGCTCGCGCAGCGACAAGCCGGAACCGGCGACGGAGCCGGTGTCGGCGTCAGTGGTCTCGCCGCCGGAGGCGCCGCCGCGCAGGCGGGCGGTGACCTGGGCCAGGGCCTCGGTCGCCACCGCGAACAACTGCGCGGCGGCCTCGCGGCGGCGCGCCGTCCAGGTCGGACGGGGCAGTCCGGCGGCCAGCCGGCGGGCGTCAGCCAGGTCCACCCCCGCCAGCTCGGCCGCCGGCGCCAGGTAGCCCACCGCGCCCAGCGCGAGGAAGAAGCGCGCCGCATCGGCATCGAGACGTTCCGTCCCAGGTTCGGCGGCCTGACGCGCCATGGCGTTCGCGAGCTCCTCCTACAGATGGGCCATTTGCGACCCCATCGGCGTGAGTTTCTTCGCAACCTCCGCGCAACAAATCTCCGCAATCAGGCTCCAGGAGCGGATCTACTGAATCAAACAAATGTTTGCTACACGGGGCGGTGTGCCGGGCGCATCCCCCGACGGCGAAGGAGACTCGTGACCAGGGTCCAACCGCACCGGCCGGAGTGGTCCGGTGAAGATTGGGTACGGCACCTACGGGATGCCGAAGCTGGCGGTGACTGAGGCGCTCGAGGCGTCGGCGGCGATCGGCTACGACGGGGTCGAGCTGTGTTGTCTGCCCAACGCCCCGGCGCACCCGTCGCGGCTGGACGCGGCGGCGCGGCGGGACATCCGTGACCGGCTCGCTTCCCTCGGGCTGGAGCTGCCGGCGCTGATGCTGGGCCTCAATGCCCTGGCCGCGGACCCGGCCGAGCCGCTGGCCGCGCTGCGGGAGGCCGGGCAACTGGCCCTGGACCTGGCGACGGACCGGCCGCCGGTGCTGGTGACCACCACCGGTGGCTCGCCGCCCCGCTGGGACGAGTGCCGGGAACAGCTCGTCGAGGTCCTCGGCGAGTGGGCCGAGGTGGCCGGCGACCTGGGCCTCGTCTTGGCCGTCGAGCCGCACGTCGGCGGGGTGATCTGCCGGCCGGAGCAGGCCGAGTGGGTCCGCGCGCGGGTCGGGCTGGACTCGCTCAAGTTCAACTACGACGAGAGCCACTTCCAGCTCCGCGGCCTGGACGCCGCGGAGTCGGCGAAGATCATGATCCCGCACGCGGTCGCGACCCATCAGAAGGACGCCCGCGGCGACGCGGAGCGGGTCGAATTCCTGCTGCCGGGCGAAGGCGACTTCGACTACTCCGCCTTCGTCCGGCTGCTGGCCGGCCTGGGCTACGACGGATACCTGACGGTGGAGGTCAGCGGCATGGTCTGGGGCCGCGCGGACTATGATCCGTTGGCCGCGGCGCGGTTCTCGTACGCCACGCTGAGCGACGCGGTGCAGGCCGCCGGCGTGGCGCGCGGATAGGACGGAGAAGGCAACTGTTCAGGCATCGCAAGAACCGTCGAGGAGCGGCTTTCCCATGCGCCAGCTTCGCTGGCGCAGCCCTGCAAGGAGGGGACTAAGGGGTGGTTCGCCATCGACCACGCCACGCGGAGCGAACCACCCCTTGATCCCCTCCTTGCAAGGAGGGGAAAGCCTGGTAACCGGCGGCAACTCGTGGCTGAGTAGTTATCGGAGAAGAGGCATGGCGAAGGTGCTGCTGGCGATCGGCGACGCCACCGAGCAGATGGATACGCTGTACCCGTACTTCCGGCTGAAGGAAGAGGGTTACGACTTGCTGGTCGGGGCGCCGGAAGCGCGCTGGATCCACATGGTCGCGCACCAGGTGCCCGACGGCTGGGACGTCACCCGGGAGTTCGAGGGGTACCAGCTCAAGGCCGACGTGGCCTACCGCGAAGTGGACCCGGACCAGTACCTGGGGCTGATCATCAGCGGCGGCCGGGCGCCCGAGTTCCTGCGCTACGACCAGGACCTGATCCGCATCACCCGCCACTTCTTCGCCGCCGACAAGCCGGTGGCGTCGGTCTGCCACGGGATCGAGATCATCGCCACCGCCGACGTGATCCGTGGTCGGCAAGTAACCACCGTGCCGAAGTGCCGGTTCGACGCCGAGGTCCGCGGCGCGACCTTCGTCGACGCGCCGGTGGTGGTCGACCGCAACTTGGTCTGCGCGCGGACCTGGTGGGACAGTGCGGAGTGGATGCGCGAGTACCTCAAGCTGCTCAACACCGCCCGCGACGCCAGGAAGGCGGATTGACATGGACCGGCTGCCGCTGGCGCTGATCGGCTGCGGGATGATGGGCGCGCGCCACCTGCGCGGGTACGGCGAGCTGGAACGGACGGCGCCGGGGCAGCTCGAATTGGTGGCGGTGTGCGACGGGGACCGGGCCCGGGCGGAGTCCGTGGCCAACGAGGCCGAGCAGCTTCTCGGCCGCCGGCCGCGGGTGCTGGCCACCGTCGACGAGGTGCTCCGGCTGCCCGGCCTGGCGGCGGTCGACGTGGTCACGCCGAACCGCACCCACGACGCGGTGGCGGTGCCGCTGCTCGAAGCCGGGCTGGACCTGCTGCTGGAGAAGCCGTTCGCGGTGACCATCGCCCGCGGGCGGCGGATCCTGGCGGCGGCCGGCGACCGGGTGCTGGCGGTGGCCGAGAACAACCGCCGCGACCCCATGCAGCGGCTGCTTCGCCACGCGGTGCGGGCCGGGCTGCTGGGCGACATCACCTTCGTCCAACAGGTCGGGGTCAGCCGCGGCGGACAGGTCACCGCCACGCCCTGGCGGCACCATCTGGCCGAGGGTGGGCTGCCGCTGGACGTCTGGATTCACCTCGCCTACTCGCTGGAGAACCTGGCCGGCCCGTGGCTGAGCGTGGCGGCCACGGGGACGCTGGTCCAGGCCGAGCGGAGCTGGACGCCGGCCGGCGGCGAGCAGCAGACCGTGGCCTGCGAGGGGATCGATGCCCTGACCGCCACCCTCGAGTTGGAGGCGGGTGGGCTGGGCAGTTGGGCGACCCATTTCGCCAGCCCGGGCTGGTCGCGGCACGAGCGGGTGCTGGTGGGGACCGAGGCCACGGCGGTGGCCTCGCCCGATCGCAGCGGCCGGCCGGTGACCGTCGAGCGCGGCGGCGAGACGCTCAGCGGCGACGACCTGGTGGCCGCCCTGCCCGACTTCGCCCTGCCCGAGATCGAGGCCAGACTGTTCGGCGAGCGGCCCGGCAGCTACTCGTTGGAGAGCGCGGAAACCGACCGCAAGCTGATCGCCGCGGAGGTGGCGGACTTCCTGGCCGCGGTCCGCCTCCGGCGCCGACCGGAGGTGCCCGGCGAGCTGGGTCTGCGCTCGGTGGCGCTGGTTCACGCGCTGCTGGAATCGGCTCACGCCGGCCGGCCGGTGACGGTCGCCGAGGTCCTCGACGGCGACCTGGCCGACTATCAGGCGACGATCGAGCAGGCCGGCGTCTGAGCGGCCCGGAGCACCCGCGACGCAATACGGGGACAGTATACCTATTTCCGGAGAAATCAGGGGACAGTATACCTATTTCCGCCGCACTGCGGGCGCAGTTAGGACTAGTTGGGCGGCGATAGCACGTGTACTGCGCCCGCAGTGCGGCGGAAATAGGTATACTGTCCCCTGATTTCTCCGGAAATAGGTATACTGTCCCGAATGCTGGTTCCTTAAGCCCGACCACCCGCGACCTGCGCCCGCAGCAGCGCCCGCGGCTTGGTCATCAGCCGGTAG
>JAANMV010004716.1_pt1 | contig 10493 bp, 8 predicted proteins | sample 7279661 | NCBI WGS metagenome assembly JAANMV01 (sample SAMN14094540, study PRJNA606508) | bioreactor metagenome | isolation source: A lab-scale SPAN reactor treating ammonium-rich wastewater day 121 | place: Ireland: Galway | collected 2017-05-16 | reverse complement strand
CCTTGCCGGCGCGGCGGGCGGGGGCGTAAGCGGCGCCGGCATCAACGCGCCCTCCCTTGCCTGCGGCTTGCTGCCGCCCTTGCGGTGCTGCGGACGGCGACGCCGGCCTCGGCAGGTCTGGTGGTGAAGAATGGCCGCATCTGTTCCCCGTGCTGCTGTGGGCGGGGCAGGCCAGGACGCATGGAGCCCTGCGGCGACAAGGCCGCATTGCCAGGCGCACCGCCGGGACACCCCGCCCGTGGTTCATCGTCATCGTCACGGCAGGTCTCCTGGCTCGCAGGTCGCGGCCCTTGCCGGCCTTCCCAATGCCGTGCGGCACCAGTGGCGTGATCCGGCGCAGGCTCGCTGCTTACAGTTGCGGGGGCAGCGCCGGCCTTGCTCCGAAAGGCGCACCGGCTTCCCTCTTCGCTTTCGGGCCGGATCGACCCGAAAGAACCGTGATGCCTACATATAGGGATTAAGGCGCCGTATCCGTCAAGATGTTGTATTGACCTGCGACACTTTGTCCAAGAGAGGAAGTCAGACCGCTCACAACAACGGGTGCAGCGGACCTGAAGCAGGCCGATACGGTTTTGTACATGCAAATTTTCTGCTTGTGGTAGAGCGTCGTACAATTCGGAACCGGCCAGTCCAGGCCCGATGGATCAGCAGGCTCTTAGAGAAGATGAATGCCCCGATCCTTGTCGGGGCATTCGTTCGCATCAGAAGGTCATCTTCAGGCCGATACCCAGCTCGCGTGGCTCGACCACGGTGGCCTCGAAGCCGCCGATCGAGCGGCTGGCCCGCAGATAGGTCACCGAGCGGTCGTCGAACAGGTTGTTGACATAGGCGAAGGCCTGCAGGTTCTCGCGCGGTTGCCAAGTCAGCCGGGCATTGGCCACGGTATAGGAATCGACCCAGGTGTCGCGGTCCTCGTTGTCGTCGGAATAATAGCCGTCGGTATGGCGCAGCTGGCCGCTGAGCCGCCATTCCGGGGTGATGTCCCAATCGGCCGCCAGCGAAAGCGTATAGTCCGGGGACCGGCCGAAGCGATGGCCCTGGTAATCCGCCGCCGCGCTGGTGAAGCGGCTGATCTCGGTATGCAACAGGCCCAGCCCCGCCTTGACCCGCAGATTGTCGCGCAGCAGATAGTCCATCCCCAGTTCCAGGCCATAGGACTTGGCGCGCTCGGCATTGACGGTGATCGAACTGCCGATGTTCTCGGGCAGGCTGGTCACGACATAGCGCTGCGCATCATGGAGCTGGGTGTAGAACAGGTTGCCGGTCAGTTCCAGCCGGTCGTCGAGCAACCGGGTGCGGCCGAAGATCTCGTAGTTCCACGAGGTCTCGGCGTCGAAGGGCACGTATTCCCCGCTGGTCAGGTTCAGCGTCACCCCGCCTGGGTTGTAACCCTTGCTGATCATGGCGCCGATGCGGGTCGATGCGTCCAGGTCATAGGCCAGCGCGATCCTGGGCAGCCAGGCGTCGAAGCTTTCGTCGTAATCCAGCACGTTCGGGGTAAAGCTCGACACGCCGCGCCGCGTGATGTCGTCGCGCTGATAGCGCAGCCCGCCGGTCAGGCTCCAGCGGTCGGCAAGGCGCCAGGTGGTTTCGGCGAATATCCCCAGGCTGTCCTTGCGGTCGTCATAGGTGGTGGTGCCGCGGTAATCCAGAAGCTCGTCCGAATCGGTGCGCGAGACGAACAGTCCCGCTACGCCGCTGAACTGGTCTTCGGGCGTCCCGAAGGTTACGCGCGTCTCGTTCGAGGTCACGTCCTGATCCAGGATCGCTGTGCCCGCGCTGACCGGCTCGGTCGAGCGTTTGACCCAGATGTCGGAATATTGCAGCTGGTTGAACAACGTCCAGCCATTGCCGAATTCATAGCTGACATCAAGGATGGTGGTGTTCGTGCGCAGCCGCCAGCTGGGATTCGAGGCGGTGGCGCTTTCCAGATCCTCATAGGGCTCGGTCGCGGCTTCCCAGTTCGGCCGGTTGGTCAGGCTGTGCGAGAAGGTCAGCTTGCCCTCGAGCCCCGGGATCTCCTGCGGCTGCCACAGCAGCTTGGCGCGGATGGTGCGGGATTCATGATTCTGGTCGGTCGAGCCCACCGCGAAGGCGGGGTTGGTATAGTCGATGTAATTGTCGCGCGCCCAGTAGTCGACGGCGATGCGCCCGGCCAGATCCTCGGACAAGGGCCCCGAGGCCATCAGGCTGGCGCGGCGGCGGCTGTGGCTGCCATATTCCAGCTGCGCGGCGCCCTCGGGCTGGAAAGTCGGATCCTTGGTCTTGACGATGATCGCCCCGGCGATCGAGTTTGCGCCCTGGGTCGCGGTCTGCGGGCCGCGAAAGACCTCGATCGACTCGACGTCCCAAAGCGCCTGGCTGCCCCAGACGATCTCGTTATAGCCCAGATAATGCCCGTCCAGATTGAAGGCCAGCCGCGGGGCCGTGCCGCCGAAGAAGGCCACCGCGCCGGAATTCGGACCCTCGCTGTCCTGCCCGCGGATGATGGGGGCGCCGCCTTGGCCGCCCGAGGCGACATAGGTCACGTTGGCGATGCCCGTCGCCGCATCGGCGATGCTGTCCTGCCCGCCGCTCTCCTCAAGGTCGCGCGTGGTCAGGACCGCCACCGAAGAGGCGGTATCCTTGATGCTGCGCGCCTGCTTTTCGCCGGTCAGGACGATTTCGTCCAGCCGCAGCGTCTCGGCCATGCCCTGATTGTCCTGAGCCAGCGCGGGGGCCGTGGCCAATGCCAGCATGGCGACCGTGCCAAGCAGCACCGGGATTTTACGTCCATTCATCTCCAAACCCTATCCAGATCTACTGCGGGCTGGCGAATGCTGGCTGCCATTTGCGATTCCGTTCCGCCGGCGGGAAACCGCCGAGCGACGGCGCCGGGTTAACCGGTTGACAAGGCTTGGGGCAAGGGGCACCGCCGCCTGGGAATCCAGGGCGTGACCCCTGCGCCACAACCTGCGCCGCGGGGTCACTTTACACCCAACTGTGGTTGTGCAACAGTAATCCGATAAAAAAAGTAAGATACCGTGCGTTCAGCCCTCCGCCAGTCGTCACGGTCGGGATTTCGGCGGAGCGGACATGGTCCTCCCTATCAAGGAAGATTTGCCCACCCTTCGTCAGTGGATTGCGAAAGGAGATTGCTGTGGCAGATCACGCTCTGGACTGGCAGGCCCGCTGCCCGTTCTGGCCCCGGGACGTTGCTGACCGTTACCGCGAGGCCGGGATCTGGCGATACGAGACATTCTTCGACCTTCTGGCGCGGCAAGCCGGGCGGCTGGGTCGGCGGATCGCCCTGATCGACGGTGCGCGGCAGATCGGTTACGACCGGTTGCACCGCGATGCGCTGGCATTGGCGGGCGGGCTTTCGGCGCTGGGGCTGGTCCGCGGCGACCGGGTGGTGGTGCAATTCCCCAATTGCGGGGAATTCGTCACGCTGTTCTTCGCGCTCTGCCGGCTGGGCGTCGTGCCGGTGCTGGCCTTGCCCGGGCATCGCGACCTTGAGCTTGGCCAGTTTGCCGATTTCACCGGCGCCCGCGCGATCCTGACGGCGCAGGAGCCCGGGGGGTATGACATGGTGGCGCTGGCCCGGCGGGTGCAGGCCAAGGTTCCCTCGGTCCGGCATGTGGTGGTGCTGGGCGACAGCCGGGACGCGACGCCCTTCGACAGCCTGTTCCGTCCCGATCTCCCGTTGCCGGCCGGTCCCAATGCCGAGGACGTGGCCTGCTTCCAGATCTCGGGCGGGACGACCGGCGTGCCCAAGCTGATCCCGCGCCGGCACATGGAATATCTTTACAACATCCGCATGGCGGTGGCGGCCAGCGGGCTGGACGGCGATACGCGCTATCTGTGCGTGCTGCCGATGATGCACAACTTCCCGATGGCCTGCCCGGGTTTCCTGGGCACGCTGCAGGCCGGGGGCACGGTGGTCGTCGCACCCGAACCCGAGGCCGGGATCTGCTTCGACCTGATCGCCCGCCATCGCGTCACGATGACCGCGCTGGTGCCGCCGCTGGCGCTGCTGTGGCTGGATGCGCAGGCCGGGCTGGGGGCGGACCTGTCGTCGCTGCAACTGCTGCAGGTCGGCGGCGCCAAGCTGAACCCGTCCAGCGCCCGGCGCATCCGGCCGGAGCTGGGCTGCCAGCTGCAGCAGGTCTTCGGCATGGCCGAGGGGCTGGTCTGCTTCACCGCGCTGACCGACAGCGAGGAGCGTATCGTGAACACCCAGGGCCGGCCCATGTCACCCTGGGACGAGCTGCGCATCATCCGCCCGGATGGGCGCGAGGCCGCCATCGGCGAGCCGGGCGAGCTGCAGGTCCGCGGCCCCTACACGATCCGCGGCTATTACGACATGGCCGGGCACAATGCCCAGGCCTTCACCGCCGACGGGTTCTATCGCTCGGGCGACATCGCGCGGCGCGATGCCGACGGCGCGATCACCGTCGAGGGGCGGGCCAAGGACCAGGTGAACCGGGGCGGCGAAAAGATCGGCGTGGACGAGGTCGAGGATCTGCTGGTCGCCCATGCCTCGGTGCTGGATGCGGCGGTGGTGGGGCGGCCCGATGCGCTGATGGGCGAAAGGCTTTGCGCCTTCGTGCTGGCCGCGCCGGGCACCACGCCCCGGCCGGGGGCGTTGCGCCGCCATCTGGCCGAGGCCGGGCTTGCCGCCTTCAAGATCCCCGACGAGGTGATCGTGCTGGATCGCTTTCCGCAAACCGGCGTCGGCAAGGTCAACAAGCGCCAGCTGCGCGAGCAACTGCGCGAGGCGCATTTCCCCGATCCCGTCGCCGCCCGGCAGGAGGAGCGTGCATGAGCCCGGCCGTCGTGGCGCCCGAGGATCTGGCGCCGGACCTGGTCCCGCCGGAAGCGGTGGCGGGGCTGGGCGACGTCCGGCGCGGCATCGACCTGATCGACGCCCGCATCGTCGGGCTGCTGGGGCTGCGGCTGCGCTATGTGCTGGCCGCGGCGGACTTCAAGCCCGACATCGCCTCGATCCCCGCGCCGGAGCGGGTGCGGCAGATGCTGGACGAACGCGCGGCCTGGGCCGCCGAGGCGGGCCTCGCCCCCGATTTCATCGGCCCCCTGTTCGGGCAGGTGGCGGAATGGTTCATCCGCCAGCAGGTGGCGCATTGGCGGGCCTGCCGCGCAGAGCGGCCGGCCGCAGACCGCCGGTCGTCGGCCCCGGCGCCGTCGCCGTCAGCGCGGCCCCCCGGCCAGCCAGCCCTCGACCGCGTCGAGCGTGTGCATGGCGCTGGCGACTGAAGGGCTGGTGACCCTGGCGGAATCCAGGAACACCACCCGCCCCTCGCGCGCCGGGGCCATGAAACGGTCCCAGCCGGGCGAAAGGCGGTCCAGCGCCGCGCGCGCGGCCGCCTCGTCCCGCGCCGGGGCGGCGAAGCTGGTCATCACCAGCAGCAGGTCGGGGTTCAGGCCGGCCAGGCTTTCGGCCCCGATGGGCAGGATCAGCATGGAGCGCGACTGCCGGGTCGAGCCCTCGCCGGCGATCTCGGCCCGGCGATAGCCCAGGTCCTCCAGGGCCTGCACCGCGCCGGACATGCCGGCCACGACATTGGCCTGGTCGGTCAGCATGACGATGAGATAGGTCCTTTCCCCCGGCGCCTTGGGCAGGCGGTCGGGAAACCGGCCGCGCAATTCGTCAAGCCGGGCCTGATAGGCGGTCCTGAGTTCGCGAAAGCGGTCCTCGCGATGCAGGACGCGCGCCAGCTCCTCCTGCACGCTGAAGCCGTGGGCGGTCGCGGCGCTGCTGTTCTGCAGATAGACCGGCGCCGCCTGAGACAGGGCCTTGGCCTTGCCGGCATCGTAATCGGTGCCGATGATCAGGTCGGGCCGCAGCGCGCGCAGCTTTTCCAGGTTGATGCTGCCCACCGGGCCGATCCCGGGGATCGGGTCGGCATCCTTGGAACGTCCCAGCATCTCGTGCAGGAAATCCACCGCGGTCAGGCTGGAGCCGTCGTCGCCCCGGCCGTAGATTCCGACGATCGGCACGCCCAGCTCGATCAGCGGCACCGCCAGCACCGGCTCGTGCAGCGCCACGACGCGCTGCGGGTCGTCGGGGATCCGCACCTGCCGCCCCGTGTCGTCGGTCACTTCGGCGGCCTGTCCCGTCCCGATGGCGGCCAGCGCCACAAGGGCGGTCATCAGCAATCGGCGCATCTCGTCCTCCTTTTCAGCTTGAACTCATCCGCAGGAACAGCCGCATCCGCATCGCCAGCACGAAAAGCGGCGCGCCCAGCGTCACCAGGACCAGCCCGACCGGCAGGCCGATATCGGTGCCGGCGTTGCGCGCCAGCATGTCGGCCGCCGTGACCAGCAGCCCGCCGGTCAGCGCCGCCAGCACCAGACGCGCCCGGCCCGAGGCGGGCGACAGCGCCGCCGCCAGCTGCGGTGCCATGACCCCGAGGAACATCAGCGGCCCCACCGCCGTCAAGGCGGCCGAGCTCAGCAGCACCGCGACGATCAGGACCGCCACCCGCGCCAGTGCCGCATCCAGCCCCAGCGCCATCGCCATGGGCGTGCCGAGGTCGATCAGCCGCAGCGCCCGGCCAAGCAGCAGGATGGCGATCGGGCTGGCGGCGAACCATGGCGCCAGCATCGTCACCCGCGGCCAGTCGGCCAGCGCCAGCGACCCGGCCATCCAGCCGGCCAGCGCATGCGAGGTCTCGGGCGGGGTATAGAGGACCAGCACCGCCGTCACCGCCGAAAGCGTCGATTCCAGCGCAATGCCCATCAGCAGCACGGCCAGCCCGCCGGCATGGCCGCGGACCAGCGCCAGCAGCAGCGCCGCGACCGCAAGGCCGCCCAGCAGCGCCGCGCCCGGCAGCCATGCCGGCGGCAGGCCGGGGGCCAGCACGGTCAGGACCATGATCGCCACCATCGCGCCCTGCGACAGGCCCAGCAGGCCCGGATCGGCCAGCGGATTGCGGGCCAGCGATTGCAGCATGGCGCCGGCCAGCGCCACCGACCAGCCCGCCATGAAGCCCAGAAGCAGGCGCGGCAGCCGCACCTGGTAAAGCGCGAAGGCCTGATCCGCATCCAGCGGCGCCAGCAGGTCCAGCCGCGTCTCGCCCCAGGACAGCGAAACCGCCCCCAGCCCCAGGCTCGCCAGCGTCAGGGCCAGCGCGGCGGCCAGATTCGCCAGTCCGATCTGCATCCCGCCCGGCAGGCGCAGCACGCGGCGGCCGTCCAGGGCGCGGCTGCTCATGCCTCGGCTCCGCGCAGGTAGAAGCGGCGCACCATCAGCATGAAGGCGATGCCACCCAGAAGCTCTAGCACGACGCCGGTATGCAGCGCCAAGGGGGCAAGCGCCATGCGCGCGATCAGGTCGGCCAGCAGGCACAGGCAGGCCCCGGCCAAGGCACAGCCCGGCAGCAGCGCCCCGAAGCGCGCGCCGGTCAGCGGCCGCACCAGATGCGGCACCACCAGTCCCAGAAACCCCAGCGGTCCGCAGATCGCCACCGCCGAGGCCGAGGCCAGCACCGCCGCCCCCAGCGCCAGAAGTTGCGTGCGCGCCACGTCGATGCCCAGCGAGGCGGCCTTCTCGGCCCCCAGCGCCAGCAGCGACAGCCGGCGGGCCAGCAGCAGCATCGCCGCCATGCCAAGCGCCGCCAGCCCCCAGAAATCCGCCAGCCTTTCGGCATGGACATGGCTGACATTGCCGCCCAGCCAGCCCAGGTAATCCTGCCGCAGCGCCGGATCGGACAGCAGCAGCGCCTGCGTCAGCCCGCCCAGGAACATCGAGACGATCGCGCCGGACAGGATCAGCGCCAGCCCGCGCGGATCATGCGCATGGCCGGCCAGCCGCGCGACGCCGAGGCTGGCCAGAAAGCCCAGGCCACCGCCCGCCAGCGCGGCCGATCCCTGCGCCCGCGGCTCCAGCCCCAGCAGGAAGGCGCCGGCCACCACCGCCAGCGCCGCCCCGGCATTGATCCCGACCAGCGAGGGCGAGGCCAGGGGATTGCGCAGCACGCCCTGCAGGACCGCCCCCGACATGGACAGCGCCGCCCCGGCCAGCATGGCGATCAGCGCGCGCGGCAGGCGCTGGTAGATCACGATGACATCCGCCTGCCGCGTCTCGTCAAAGCGGGCCAGTGCGGCCCATATCCCCGAGGGCGGGATCCAGCTTTCGCCCGCCGACAGCGCCAGCAGCAGGCAAAGCGCCAGCGCCAGCGCCGCAAGGACCGGAAAGCCGCGCCTCATGCGCTGGGCTCCGGCAGGGCGGGCAGGCAGATCCGCCGCCCCTCGTGGCGGATGACCTGCGCGTCGAGGTCGAAGACCTCGCGCAGGTTCGCGGCGTTCAGGACCTCGGCCACCGGCCCCGAGGCGCGGGCCTCTCCCCCCGACATCATCACCACCTCGTCGGCGAAGCTCAGCGCCAGGTTCAGGTCGTGCAGGACCGAGACCACCGTGCGGCCATGGCGCCGCGTCAGGTCGCGCACCAGCCCCAGCAGGGCATATTGATAGGTGACGTCCAGGTGGTTCACCGGCTCGTCCATCAGCACGACGGGCGTGTCCTGCGCCAGCACCATGGCGATGAAGGCGCGCTGCCGCTGGCCGCCGGACAGGGCGTTGACCGGCAGATGCGCCTGATCCTGCAGCCCGACAGTGCGCAGCGCCTCGCGAAACAGCAGCCGGTCGCGGTCGTCCGGCCCGGCGAAAAGCCCCTGCCGGGCATGGCCGCCCATCTCGACCAACTCGCCCAGGGTCAGGTAGTCGGGGCAATGGTTCTCTTGCGGCAGCCAGGCGATGCGCCGTGCCAGCGCCCGGCGCGGGATGCGCGCCATGGGCACGCCGTCCAGCGTGACGCGGCCGGCCTGGGGACGCAGAAAGCCCATCACCGCCTTCAGCAGCGTCGATTTGCCGCAGCCGTTCGGCCCGACCAGCGCGGTGAAGCGCCCCGGCGCGAAGCTGGCGTCCAGCCCGCGAATGACCGGCTTTCGGCCATAGCCGACCGTCAGGCCCTGGATGCGGATCACGTTTTCACTCCGGCTGGCAATCGCGTCCTCCGGTTCGTAAAGTAAAACACTCGGAATTATCCAGACGCAATTTCACGAGGAGCATGCGATGGCGCGGATGCTGCATATCGGTCTGGCCCTTGCCCGGACCTGGGGGCCGCCGCCGGCCCCGGACCAGGCGCTGGCGCTGGATTGCGCGCTGGCGGTCCGGGCCGAGGCCGCGCATCTGGATTTCGTCTTCAAGCCAGACAGCCTTTACATCGACCCGAAGGGGGCGGGGCCGCGCATCGCGCGGGCGATGCTGGACCCGACGCTGGTGCTGACCGCCGTGGCTGGGGCGACGCGGCGGATCGGGCTGGTCACGACGGTCTCGACCAGTTTCAACCCGCCCTATGTCGCCGCGCGGCAATTGCAGACGCTGAACTGGCTCAGCAACGGCCGGGCGGGCTGGAACATCGTCATCGCGCTGGATGGAGAGCGGAATTTCGGCCTTGCCGCCATGCCCTCGGCGGCCGAGCGTTACGCCCGCGCGGCCGAGTTCACCGATGTCGTGCGCCGCCTTTGGGACAGCCACGGTGCCGAAGGGCTGGCGGCCATCGACCATTGCGGCGCCTTCTATCAGGTCGAGGGGCCGCTGAACGTGCCGCGCCATCCCGCGCGCGTCGCGCTGTTCCAGGCCGGCGCCTCGGCCGAGGGCCGCGGCTTCGCCGCCTCGGTCGCCGATGCGATCTTCGCCTCGGTCCCCGACCCTGCCGCGGGGCAAGAGCTGCGGTCGGACCTGCAGCGCCGGGCCCGCGCCGCCGGCCGCGACGACGCGCCGCGGCTGCTGCCGGGCTTTCACGCCTATCTGGCGCCCAGCCGGAGCGAGGCGCAGGAGATGTTCCGCGAGGCGCAGGCCCGCCGCGATCCTGCCGCGCTGCGGGCCAAGCTGGGGGCGCTGGTCGGCCGCGACCTGGGCGACTGGCCCGAGGACCGCCCCCTGACCCACGCGGACCTGCCGGCCGGGGACGCGGCGCTGCGCAGCCGCACCCATTCGGGGCTGCTGCAGCGGCTGATCCGGCAGGAAAGTCCGCCCCTGCGCGACCTGCTGCTGCGCCCCGAGGTGGCCAATTCCGGGCACTGGACCTTCGTCGGCACCCCGGCCGAGGCCCTGGCCGAGATCGCCGCCTGGTCGGATGCCGGGGCCATGGACGGCTTCATCGCCCTGCCGGGCGGCAGCGGGGAATCGCTGGACCTGCTGCTGTCCGAACTGGTCCCGGCGCTGGCCGAGGCGCGGCGCTTTCGCCACGCCTATGCCGGAGAGACGCTGGCCGCGCATCTGGGGCTTGCTTCGCCGGCGTCCAGCGGCTGATCGTCCTGCGGCTGTGCAAAGCGGGCCAGCATCGCCTCGACCGCTTGGGTGATCCGGCGGATTTCGGCGGGGCCGTAGCGGTCGGCGCGATGGCTCAGCATGATGCGCAGGCCGGCGGTCTCGTCCGCCACGTCCTCGACGATCTCGAATTGCAGGCCCAGCAGCGATTCCGCCTT
>JAANMV010004712.1_pt1 | contig 10499 bp, 10 predicted proteins | sample 7279661 | NCBI WGS metagenome assembly JAANMV01 (sample SAMN14094540, study PRJNA606508) | bioreactor metagenome | isolation source: A lab-scale SPAN reactor treating ammonium-rich wastewater day 121 | place: Ireland: Galway | collected 2017-05-16 | reverse complement strand
ACTCGCCTGGCCCGGGCGACGGTCGAAGACAATCCGCCGGCAAAGCCTATGAGTTCCGACGTCTTGGGCAACGACCGTAATTGAGTGACGTCCACGACCTGGTCAAGCCGGTGCGCGGCGAACGCCTGGCCGCGGCGCTGGACAAGGTGCGCACCTTCCTGGCCGGGCGCGCGCGCCAGCAGGACGGCGCACCGCCGGGGCCGCCGCGCAGCCACCTGTGCGCGCGCCTGCGCGGCAGCCTGCGGCTGATCGCGGTCGAGGACATCCGTTACCTGCAGGCCGACGAGAAGTACGTGGTGGTGCACCACGCCCGCGGCGAGGACCTGATCGAGGAATCGCTGAAGTCGCTGGAGGCGGAGTTCCCCACCCGCTTCATCCGCATCCACCGCAACTGCCTGGTGGCCCGCGACGAGATCGTCGAGTTGCAGCGCGCGCCGGACGGCCAGGTGCATGCGGTGCTGCGCCACGTGGCAACGCCGCTAGAGGTCAGCCGGCGTTGCCTATCGCAGCTGCGCGACACGCTGCGCCACCTGTAACGGCGCACACCGCTCAGGGACGCGTCGGCGCGGGCTCGGCTTCCATCAGGTAGGCGGGCAGCGATTCGTTGCCCTCGTCGCGCTCGCTGCGGTCGGCCTCCACCAGGTAGCGACGGCGCGCCAGCCAGGCATCGCGGGTCAGCACGTACTCGTCCGGCGCGGCCTCGCGCAGTTCATCCAGCGACAGCAGGCCGGAGCGCACGTCGGTCAGCCACAGCGCCTCCAGCGATAACCGCGTGCGGTCGTGCTCGACATAGGTCATCGGCGCCATCGAGGTATCGCCGACCGCACCCACCGCGTCGCGCACGGTGCGCGGGCCGAGGAAGGGCAGCTCCAGGTAGCGCGACTCGCGCCAACCCCAGCGCGCCAGCGTGCGGCCGAAGTCGGCGCCATGGCGGTGCATCTTCAGCGCCTTGGTGGCGGGATCGAACACCCCGCCAAGGCCACCGATGGTATTCACCAAGAACCGCCCCAGCGTCTCCACCGATTCGCGCGGGCGCCCCTGCAGCAGCAGGTTGCCGAACGCCAGCGGGGCGCTGAGGTTGTCGAAGAAGTTGCTGACCCCGGCGCGCACCGGCGCCGGCACGATCTTCACGTAGCCACGCGCCAGCGGGCGCATGAAGCCCTGATCGATGGCGCTATTGAACGCGTGCACGCGCCGGTTCATCGGCTCCCACGGGTCCAGCGCGGCGAAGCTGTCGCCGCCGTTGGCGCTGGCCGATGCAGCGTCGTCGCCGTAGATGGCGGCGAAGTCCTCGTCGGTGGCCGCATTGGCGGGCGGTTCGACGGCAGCAATGGCTGCAGCCGGGGCATCGGCCGCGTCCGGTGCGATGGCCGGCGCGGATTCGGCCGGGGCCGACGGCGCTGCTTCGGTGGCTGGCGCCTCCGCGACCGCGGCCTCGACCACGGTGTCGGCCGGCACCCCGGACGCAGCGCGCGGCGCCGGCTGGGTGGCACAGCCGGCGGTGGCCAGCAACAGGCCAAGCACGGCGCCGGTAAGCAGGCGGTTCATACGGTTCCTTGCGCGCGGAGCAGATCCGCGTTCATACGGTAGGCGGCGCACAAGCCGGCCAACCCGGGCGGCTGGCCCTCGATGCGCCGGGTGGCCTGCGGCAGGCGGTCAGCCAGCTCCGCCAGCAGGGCCAGGCCGGCGCTGTCGAGCGCTTCGACCGCATGCAGGTCGAGTCCCTGCACGCCGTCCAGCGCGGCCAGCGCACGCGGCCACAGGCCAGCCACGCTGGCGCGGTCGAGCCGGCCGCGCAGGCGCAGCAACGTGCCCGCGCGCTCCACGCTGGGCTCAGTGGCTGCCATTGCCGGAGGCGGCCTTGAGGCTGCCGTTGCGCAGGTCGGCGGCGACCTGGGCAATGCCCTTCTGCCGCAGCGGGCTGTCGAACTGGCCGCGGAAGGTCTGCACGTAGGACACACCTTCGATCATCACGTCGAAGATCTTCCAGCCGCCGTTGTTGCGGACCAGGTAGTCCACCGGCACCGGTGCGCCGTTGTCGCGCAGCAGCTCGGTGGACACCTTCACGCCGCGCCCGCCGGGCAGCGCGGTCTCGCCCTTCAGGCGCAGCCGCGGCTTGCCTTCGAAGTCGAGCAGGGCGGCGCCGTAGCGCTGCATCAGGTTGTCCACCATGGCGTCGGCGAACAGCTTGATGTCGGCCTCGCTGGCACCGCGGCCGTGCGCGCCCAGCACCAGCCGGGCGGCGTACATGCTGTCGAAGCTGCCGCGCAGTTCGCTGTCGATGAAGCTGCGCAGGGTGGCCGGGTTCTTGCGGAACTCGGCGCGGCGCTGCTGCAGGGTGGCGAGGATGCGGCCGCCGTTGGCGACCACCTGCTGGCCGGGGGTAACAGCGGCCTGCTGGGCGTGGGCGGCCAGCGGCGTGACCGCCAGCAGGGGCGCCGCGACGGCGAGCGACAGGGACAGGATCAGGGACTTCATGGGGTGGTTTCCGTGGGGGACGGGGGAGTTGCGCTGTCGTTGGCAGCGGCCGGCGCGGCCGCGCTGCCGCCGCCGAACATGTACTTGCCAACCATCTGGATCAGATCCACTGCCGGCTGCGTATAGGCGATTTCCTCGCCGGACTTGAGGTTCTCCGGGTCACCGCCCGGCTGCAGGCCGACGTAGCTCTCGCCCAGCAGGCCGCTGGTGAAAATGCCGGCGGAGGTATCGGCGGGCAGCTGGTAGCGCTGCTGGATGTCCAAGGTCACCACCGCGTCGAAACGCTTGGGGTCAAGGTCGATCTTCGCCACCCGCCCCACCGACACGCCGCCAATCCGCACCGGCGCCTGCAGGCGCAGCTGGCCGAGGGTGGAGAAGCGCGCGGTCAGCGGATAGGTGTCGCCGCCGCCGCCGAACTGGCGGTTGGTCGAGGCGAACGCCAGCACCAGCAGCGAGGCCAGCGCCAGCAGCAGGAACGCACCGACCGCGAATTCGAGCCTGGGGCCACGGATTGCCATTGATCTACCTCTGTCCAAACTTGCGGGGCATGAGCAACGCCCCGGTGTTGCGTTGAACCTCCGCGCAGCAATGCGCGGAGGCGTGGGAATGGATTACTGGAACAGCAGCGCGGACATCACGAAATTCAGCATCAGCACCAGCAGCGAGGCGTTGACCACCGCGCGGGTGGTGGCCACCGAGGTGCCCTCGATGGTCGGTTCAGCGTGGAAACCGGAATGCGAGGCCACCAGTGCCGCGGTGCCGCCGAACACGGCCGACTTCAGCAGCGCCACGCCGAAGTCGTCCCACGCATCCACGCTGTTCTGCAGCGCCGACCAGAAGGTGCCGTTGTCGAGGCCGAGGATGCGCACCGCCTCGAACCAGCTGGCGGCGATGGCCAGCGAGCAGAAGAAACCGGTCAGCAGCGGCACGCACAGCACCGCCGCCCAGAAGCGCGGCGCCACCGCCTTGGCCAGCGGATCGATCGCCATCAGCTCCAGCGCCTTGATCTGGTCGGTGGCGCGCATCAGGCCCAGCTCGGCCGAGATCGAACTGCCGGCGCGGCCGATGAACAGCAGCGCGGTCAGCACCGGCCCCAGCTCGCGGTACAGCGACAGCCCCAGCAGGGTGGACAGCGCGTCCGAAGCGCCGAAGGTCTGCAGCGTGCGGTAGCCCTGCAGCGTCAGCACCAAGCCGACGAAGGCGCCACCCACCGCGATGATCGGCAGCGAGCGAGCGCCGACCTTGTAGATCTCCTTGACCAGTTCGGCCAGGAAATCCGCGCTGGGGCGCGAGGCGCGCAGCACCGACAGCGAGAACAGCCCGGCGCGGCCAAGCGAACGCATGGATGCGACCACGGGCATCAGGCGGCCTCCTGCCGGGGCGCGCTTTCGAACGCGATCGGGCCGTCGGGGGTACCGTCGAGGAACTGCCGCAGCAGCGGATCGGTGCTGGTCTGCAGCGCCTCGGGGGCGCCGTCGAACATGACGGTGCCATTGGCGATGACCACCGCCTGGTCGCAAACCGGCAGCGTTTCGCGCACGTGGTGGCTGACCACGATGCAGGTCAGGCCCAGGGTCTGGTTGAGCCGGCGCAGCAGGCTCATGATCACCCCGCTGGCGATCGGATCCAGCCCGGTCAGCGGTTCGTCGCAGAGCAGCAGTGGCGGATCCAGCGCCAGCGCGCGCGCCAGCGCGGCGCGGCGGGCCATGCCGCCGGACAGCTCGCGCGGGAACAGGTCGGCGGCAGCGCGCAGGCCCACCGCGTCCAGCTTCATCTCCACCAGCCGGCGCAGCACCGGCTCCGGCAGGCGGGCATGGGTGCGCAGCGGCAGCGCCACGTTCTCCGCCACGGTCAGGTCGGTCAGCAGGCCGTTGCCCTGCAGCAGCACGCCCAGGCCCTTGCGCATGTCCAGCAGCGCGCGCGGCCGGCGCGGGACTTCCTTGCCGAACACCTCGACGCGGCCTTCCGTCGGCACCAGTTCGCCGGTGATCGCCGCCAGCAGGGTGGACTTGCCGGTGCCGGACGGGCCCAGCACCGCGGTCATGCTGCCCTGCGGGATGGCCAGGTCCAGCCCATGCAGGATGCTGCGCCCGCCCCGGTCCAGGCGGACGGACGACAGGCGCACGGCAATGGCGGACGGGTCGGGCATGGCGAAGGGGGAACCGAATGGGGGACGTGGAGCGGCCTTGCGCGCGGGCGCGAGGCGGCACAGGTTGCCGCTAACTGGCTGAACAGGGCCGAAGCGATTGAACCCGCGGGTACAGGAATTATCGCGCATTCCGACATCGCGGTGTACCGCCGTCCGGGCGCCGCGCTGGAATGCTGCGTCCTGCCGGCCGCAGTCCCGGCGCTTGCGGCTCACTGCATGAGATGGGGCTCCGGCATTATGGCTGCATGCCTGGCCCCGCCCCCGACTTCCGCCTCTACCACTCCAACGCGCTGGACGTGCTGGCTGCGCTGCTGGCCGACGAGCTGCGCACGCCCGCCGCCGGCCAACCGCTGCTGGCGCCGGACACCGTGCTGATCCCGCAGGTGGCGATGCGGCGCTGGCTGCAGGCCACCCTGGCGCAGCAGCACGGCGTGGCCGCCAACCTCGAATTCCTCACCCCCGGCGAATTCGTCACCCGCGCGCTCGACGCCAACCTCGGCAAGGCCGGCGACGACCTCGACGCCGCCGGCCTGCATTGGCGGCTGTACGCCGCGCTGACCGATCCGGCGCTGCTGGCGAAGCCGGCCTTGGCGCAGATCGCGGGCTGGCTGGGCGATGCCGATCCGCTGAAGCCGTGGTCGCTGGCCGGCGAACTGGCCGCGGTGTTCGAGAAATACCAGGCCTGGCGCCGCGACTGGCTGCTGCGCTGGGACGATGGCGCCGACCGCGACGACCCGCAGGCGATCCTGTGGCGGGCGGTGGCCGGTGGCCGCAGCCACCGCGCGCGGCGCATCCAGGACTACCTCGCCCGTTTCGCCGACGGCGACGCCAAACCCGCCGGCCTGCCGTCGCGGCTGTTCGCCTTCGCCACCCTCAATATTTCGCCCGACGTGCTGCGGGTGCTGGCCACCCAGGCGCGCGTCGGCACCTTGCACTTCTACCTGCCCACGCCCAGCCGCGCCTACTGGGGCGACCTGCAGACGCTGGGCGCGCGCCTGCGGGCGGGCGGGGAGCCGTTCGCCGGCGATGCCGCCGACAACCCGCTGCTGCGCGATTGGGGCGCGGCCGGCCGCGATTTCATGGCGCTGCTGGGCAGCTACGAGGTGGTGCATCCCAGCGGCGAGATCGCCGCCTATGCCGACCCGGCCGAAAGTGCCAACGCCGGCCTGCTGCAGCGCCTGCAGGCGGACCTGTTCCACCGCCGCGCCGCGCCGGGTTCGCCGCTGCGCCCGGCGGTGGACCTCGACGATCCCAGCCTGCAGTGCCACGCCAGCCACACCCGGCTGCGCGAACTGCAGGTGCTGCACGACCGCCTGCGCGGCCTGCTGGAAGACCCACGCTTCGATCCGCCGCTGCAGCCGCGCGACATCGCGGTGCTGGCGCCGGACATCGACCCGTACGTGCCCTATCTCGACGCGGTATTCGGTGGCCACGGCCAGCGCGATCCGATCCCGTATGCCCTGGCCGACGCCAGCCCGCTGGCCGACGAGCCGCTGGCCGACCTGTTCCTGCGCCTGCTGGCGCTGCCGGTGTCGCGCTTCGGGCTGGAGGAAATCCTCGACCTGCTGGCCACGCCGGTGCTGGCCGAGGCCAACGGCCTGGACGCCGATGATTTCGAACGCCTGCGCGGCTGGCTGGGCGAAGCCGGCGCGCGCTGGGGCATCGATGCCGGCCACCGCGCGCGCCAGGGCGCGCCGGTCGACGATGCCTACACGTGGCAGTTCGCGCTCGACCGGTTGCTGCTGGGCCATGCCAGTGGTGCCGACGACGACATCGCCGGCGTCGCGCCGTGGAGCGAACTGGAAGGCAGCGCGCTGGAGGCGCTGGACCGGCTGCTGCGGCTGCTGCGGGTGCTGGCGCGGCATGCGCGCACGCTGGGCGAAGCGGTGCCGCCGGCGCAGTGGCGCGAGCGCCTGCTGAAGCTGCTCGACACACTGCTGCCCAGGCCGCCGGCGGACAGCGGCGCCCAGCGCGCGCTGGAGCGGCTGCGCAAGCTCATCGACGCGTTCGCCACGCAGGCCGGACAGGCCGGCTTCGAGGCGCCGGTGCCGGCCGAGCCGGTGCGCGCGCATTTCGCCGCCGTGCTGGGCGAGGCCGATACCCGCGCGCCGCTGCTCACCGGCGGGGTCAGCTTCGCGCGGATGGTGCCGATGCGGCTGCTGCCGTTCCGGGTGATCTGCCTGCTGGGGATGAACGACGGCGACTTCCCGCGCCGCGACCCCGCCGCCGGGCTCAACCGCCTTACCGCCGAGCTCGGCAGCGAACGCCGCCGCCACGGCGACCGCTCGACCCGCGAGGACGACCGCTTCCTGTTCCTGCAGCTGTTCGCCTCGGCGCAGGACGTGTTCTATCTCAGCTGGCTGGGCGCGGATGCGCGCGACGGCAGTGCGCGCGAGCCGTCGGTGCTGGTGACCGAGCTGCTGGCCGCCGCCGCGGCGCAGCACGTCGATGCCGCTGCAGCCGCGCAGCAGCTGGTGCTGCGGCATCCGCTGCAGCCGTTCTCGCCGGCCGCATTCGGCGCTGCCGACGACGGCGACGCGCAGGACCCGCGCCGCTTCAGCTATCGCCGCCACTGGCACCCGGCCGCCGGCCGCCTCTCCGGCGCGCGCACCGCGCTGGCGCCCTGGATGCGGATGGATGCGGCGCTGGCACCGCTGCCCGACGAGAACGAACTGTCGCTCGACGCATTGCGGCGCTTCCTGCTGGCGCCGGCGGAACAGTTCCTGCGCCAGCGCCTGCTGCTGCGCCTGCCGGAAGCAGAAGACGGCGGCGAGGACATCGAACCGCTGCAGGTGCCGGGCCGCGGGCTGGCGCGCAGCCTGCTGCAGCGCGCGGTATTCGCGCGCCTGCTGGCCGGCGACGATCTGGATGCGATGCAGGCGCCGCTGCGCGCGCGCGGGCTGCTGCCCTCCGGCCCGCCGGGCAGGCGCGCGCTGGCGGAGATCGCCGGCGAGGTCATGCCCTACGTGGCGCCGTACGCGCAGTGGCGCGGCGCGGCGGCGGCAGGCACGCTGCCGCTGGCGGTGGAGATCGACGGCCTGCGCCTGCATGGCCGCATCGCCGACGCCTGGCCGCAGGGCATCGCCCGGCTGCGCTTCGGCGCGCCGAACGGTCCGTCGGTGCTGCGCAACGGGCTGGACTGGCTGCTGGCATGCGCGGCCGGCGTCGAGCTGCCGTTCGTGGAATTCCACGAAGCCGATACCGGCATCGGCCCGCATACCCGCAATGCGCTGTCGCGCGACGACGCGATCGAGGCGCTGCGCGCGCTGCTGGCGCTGCGCCGCGAGGGCCTGCAGCAGCCGCTGCCGTTCGCGCCCTACAGCGGCTGGGAGCTGTTCAGCGCGCGCAGCCTCGGCGCCGGCATCACCGGCGCGGCAAACAGGTGGCGCGGCAACGGCAACGGCGGCTGGGCCGAAGGCAGCAGCGAGGCGCTGCGGCTGGCGCTGCGCGGGCGCGAGCCGTTCGACAGCAGCGAAGCGCTGCGCGACTTCGCGCGGGCGACCGGGATCGTGTTCGGCGCCGCCGCCCGCGGCCTGCCCGCGCCCATCGACATCGACGACATGGCGCTGCCGGACGACGACGCGGAGGACGCGGCATGAACCAGCCCGCGCCCGATCCTTACCTGCACCTGCCGCTGGACGGCGTGCGCCTGGTCGAGGCCAGCGCCGGCACCGGCAAGACCTACACGCTGGCCACGCTGGTGACCCGGCTGGTAGTGGAGCGCGGCCTGCGCATCGGCCAGGTGCTCGCGGTCACCTTCACCGAAGCGGCCACGCAGGAGCTGCGCAAGCGCATCCGCGAACGCCTGCAGCTGGCGCTGGCACTGGTGGACGCGGCGCCAGCGGAAGACGAGAGCGCCGAGGCCGCACTTACCCGCGCCCTGCTGCAGCGCCATCGCGCCGCCAGCGGCGAAAGCGACGCCGCGCTGCGCCGGCGCCTGCGCCAGGCCGCGGTGGAAATCGACCTGGCCGCGATCTTCACCATCCACGGCTTCTGCGCGCGGGTGCTGCGCGAACACGCGCTGGAAGCCGGCCAGGGCTTCGATGCGCCGGAGCTGCTGGCCAGCGATGCCGACCTGCGCAAGGAGATCGCCGCCGACCTGTGGCGCCAGCACGCGCAGACGCAAGAGGGCGCGGACGACCTGGCCGCGCTGTGGCGGGGCGGCTACGAGGAGCTGGCGAAGGACCTGCCGGCGCTGCTGGGCGGGCAGGTGCTGCTGCCGCCTGCTGGCGAAACCGATGGCATCGCCAGCGCCCAGCAATCGCTTGCAGATGCGCAAAGGACTTTGCAAAGCAGCTTCAGCGCGCAGGGCGAAGATTTCTTCGATGCCTTGGCATCAGCAATCGACGCTGACGTGATGAACCGCAACAGCTACAAGCAGGACTGGTTGGCGGACCTTCGGCGCTGGATGCGCAACTTCACAGGCCAGGCCACTCCGACGGACGAACCGCATCCAAAGCTGGAAAAACTCACCGCTGAATCCTTGGAAAAAGGCACGAAATCCAAGCTCAAAGACAAGACGCCAGCCTCGCCGATCAGTGCCGACATCGCCGCCTATCTGGATGCGTTGGCGCGCCTCGAGCGCATTCGATCCCATCGCCGCGCCGCCCTGCTGCACCGCCTGCGCGAGGACGCCCGCGCCCGCATGGCCACGCGCAAGCGCGAGCGCCGCGTGCAGGGCTACGACGACCTGATCGACGGCGTGGCCGATGCGCTGGAGGTCGAGAACGATGAACCATCGCCTCGAAGCGAAAAACTGGCGCGGCACCTGCGGGAGCAATACGCGGTGGCGCTGGTAGACGAGTTCCAGGACACCGACACGCGCCAGTGGCGGATCTTCGAGCGCGTGTTCGGCAGCGAAAGCAGCGAGCCCGCGCTGTTCCTGATCGGCGACCCCAAGCAGGCGATCTACGGCTTCCGCGGCGGCGACGTGCACACCTATCTGGAGGCCGCGGCGGTTGCCGACCATGCGCCCGCGCTGGCGCACAACTTCCGCTCGCGGCCGGCGCTGCTCACCGCGATTGCCGCGCTGTACCAACAGGCGGGCGAAGACGCATTCATCGATCCGCGCATCCGCTTCTTCGAAGTCGAAGCCGGCGGCAAGCGCGCCGACGCGGACTTCCAGCGCGATGGCGAACCCGCACCCGCGCTGACCGTCTGGCAGGCAGCACCGCCCAGCGGGCTCGACGCCAAGGGCAAGCCGAAGGCCCGCTGGAACGCCGGCGAAGCGCGCGCGCTCGCCACCCGCGCCTGCACCGCCGCCATCCACGGCGTGCTCACCGACGCCCGCGCCGGGCGCGCGCTGATCGAGGGCAGGCCGGTGCAGCCCGGCGACATCGCCGTGCTGGTGCGGTCGCACCGGGAGGCGTTGATGATCCAGCAGGCGCTGGCCACCTGAGCGCTGCGGGCGGCGTGCTGCCCGCCGTCATCGGCCTCGCGTCGTTTCATCCGTAGACGGAGTACCGGCTCATGAAGCACCTGCGCGAAACCGCCGGTGACAAGTGGCTGCGGGGCATCCTGCTGCACCCGGGGCTGGGCAGCACGCCCTTCGCCAAGGACATCCACGCGGTGCCGGTGAGCGCCATGTGGGAATGGTAGGTGGTGGGAATTTCGCCACGGCGTGGCGAGATTCCAACCACGATCCTCCTCACAACTTCACCACCTCCGCGTTGGCCAAGGCCTGGTATAACTTCTTTTCCGTGGCCTCGCTGATGTTCACCAATGGCAGGCGCATGTGATCGCCGCAAATGCCGAGTGACTTCAGCACATACTTGATACCGCCAGGATTTCCTTCAACGAAGAGCAGGTTGATGATCTCCATCAAACGCAGATGCTCCCTGCGCGCGGTTTCAAGGTCGCCCTTCAGTGCGGC
>JAANMV010004708.1_pt1 | contig 10506 bp, 11 predicted proteins | sample 7279661 | NCBI WGS metagenome assembly JAANMV01 (sample SAMN14094540, study PRJNA606508) | bioreactor metagenome | isolation source: A lab-scale SPAN reactor treating ammonium-rich wastewater day 121 | place: Ireland: Galway | collected 2017-05-16 | reverse complement strand
ATATTTTTACAATGTTGTCATCTTTATTTATAGGTATGGCAGTACAAGATCATCATCACGACGATCATCATTAATAAGTATAAATTTTGTTTAATTATATAAATCAATTATCATGACAATTCCAAATTTAGTAGGAGCTGGTTTAATCGTAATCGGAGCTGGTTTAGGTTTAGGTAAAATTGGTGGATCTGCAATGGATGCTATTGCTCGTCAACCAGAGGCTGCTGGAAAAATCCAAACTGCAATGATTATCATTGGAGCGTTATTAGAAGGTTTAGCATTCGGTGCTTTAATCTTAGGAGCTTAATTAAAAAAAACAACACCTGTAGCGGTTGGCTACAAGTGTTGTTTAATTAAACAGAGTATTTAAAAAAGAATTTTATAAAGACTATATAAATGGATAAGTTAATCAACGATTTTTCTTACGGTTTGTTTTTTTGGCAAGCTATTATCTTAGTAATATTAATTGTATTATTAGCTAAATTTGCTTGGAAACCTATCTTAGCAGCATTAGCCGCTCGTGAAGAAGGAATTTCTAATGCTTTGTTAGCAGCAGAAAATGCTAAGAAAGACATGCAAAACCTTAAAGCGGATAATGAAAAGTTATTAGCTGAAGCAAGAGCGGAAAGAGATGCTATGATCAAAGAAGCAAGAGAAATCAAAGAAAAAATGATTGCTGATGCTAAATCTGAAGCGCAAGCACAAGGTGAAAAAATGATTGAATCAGCGAAAGCTTCAATCGAAAGTGAGAAAAATGCAGCTATGGCAGAATTGAAAAATCAAGTTTCAACTTTGTCGTTAGAAATTGCTGAGACATTATTAAAAGGAGAATTATCTAACAAAGAAGCTCAAACTAAATTGGTTGAGAAAATGTTAGGTGACGCTAAATTAAACTAATATCATGGCAGGAACTAGAGCAGCAATTCGATACGCTAAAGCTATTTTGGACATTGCTAAAGAAAACAATTCTGTAGATGCAGTTAATGCAAACATGACTTCAATTGTAAATGCAATTAAAGAGAGTACAGAATTAAAAGACTTTTTGCAAAGCCCAATTATTAAAGGAGAAATTAAATTTTCTTCTTTAAATGAAATTTTTACTTCTGCTCAAAAAGAGACAAAAGGATTATTTCAGTTGCTTTTAGTAAACAAAAGATTTGAATTATTAAACGATGTTGCTTTACAGTTCAATGCTTTATACGATGAACTTAACGGAATTGAGGTAGCTAAAGTTACAACAGCTGTTCCAATGACTGCTGAGTTAGAAACTAAAGTATTGGCAAAAATTGCATCGTTTTCAAATAAAAAAATCACCATTGAAAATATTGTAGATCCAGCGATTATTGGTGGATTTATTTTAAGAATGGGAGACAAACAATACAATGCATCTGTAGCAAACAGTTTGCAAAATTTAAAAAGAGAGTTTAGTAATTAATATACCATTAAAGATATATCAAAATGGCGGAAATTAAACCTGCTGAAATTTCAGCAATATTAAAACAACAATTATCAGGTTTTGAATCTGGTGCATCGTTAGAAGAAGTTGGAACTGTACTTCAAGTTGGAGACGGTATCGCTCGTGTTTACGGATTATCAAACGCTCAATACGGAGAGTTAGTACAATTCGAAAACGGATTAGAGGCTATCGTATTGAACTTAGAAGAAGACAATGTTGGGGTGGTACTTTTAGGACCATCAACAGGAATCAAAGAAGGTTCTACAGTAAAAAGAACACAACGTATTGCTTCTCTTAAAGTAGGTGAGCAAATGGTAGGTCGTGTTGTAGATACTTTAGGTAACCCAATTGACGGTAAAGGTCCAATCGGTGGTGAGTTATATGAGATGCCATTAGAAAGAAAAGCTCCTGGAGTTATTTTCCGTCAGCCAGTAACTGAACCATTACAAACAGGAGTAAAAGCAGTTGATGCTATGATTCCAGTTGGTAGAGGTCAACGTGAGTTAGTTATTGGTGACCGTCAAACTGGTAAATCAACAGTTTGTATCGATACTATCTTAAATCAAAAAGAATTTTATGATGCAGGTCAACCAGTATTCTGTATCTATGTAGCTGTAGGTCAAAAAGCTTCAACTGTTGCTGCTTTAGCAAAAACTTTAGAAGAAAAAGGAGCTATGGCATATACTATTATCGTAGCAGCTAACGCTTCAGATCCTGCTCCAATGCAAGTTTACGCTCCTATGGCGGGTGCTGCAATCGGGGAATATTTCAGAGATTCTGGTCGTCCAGCTTTAATTGTTTATGATGATTTATCTAAACAAGCAGTTGCTTACCGTGAGGTATCTTTATTATTAAGAAGACCACCAGGACGTGAGGCTTACCCTGGAGACGTTTTCTACTTACACTCTCGTTTATTAGAAAGAGCTTGTAAAGTTATCGCTAACGACGAAATCGCTAGAAACATGAACGATTTACCAGATTCTATCAAAGGAATCGTTAAAGGTGGTGGTTCGTTAACAGCGTTACCAATTATCGAAACACAAGCAGGTGACGTTTCTGCATATATCCCAACAAACGTAATTTCGATTACTGATGGTCAGATCTTCTTAGATGGTGATTTATTCAACTCTGGAGTTCGTCCTGCTATCAACGTAGGTATTTCGGTATCTCGTGTTGGAGGTAATGCACAAATCAAATCAATGAAAAAAGTAGCAGGTACATTAAAATTAGACCAAGCACAATTCCGTGAGTTAGAAGCTTTCGCGAAATTTGGTTCTGACTTAGATGCTGTAACTTTAAATGTAATTGAAAAAGGTAAGAGAAACGTTGAAATCTTAAAACAAGGTTTAAACTCTCCATTTAACGTAGAAAGTCAAGTTGCAATTATCTATGCTGGTTCTAAAAACTTATTAAGAAATGTACCAGTTGATAAAGTAAAAGAATTCGAAAAAGATTATTTAGAGTTCTTAAATGCAAAACACAGAGATACATTAGACGCATTAAAAGCAGGTAAATTTGATGACAAAATTACTGACGTTTTAGAAAACGTAGCTAAAGAAATTTCAGCAAAATATAATTAATTAGTCAATTAGACAATGTGTCAATTAGACAATTAATTGACACATTGATAAATTGGCACATTGACAAATTAACAAAATGGCAAACTTAAAGGAAATACGTAATAGAATTACTTCTGTTTCATCTACGATGCAAATTACATCGGCGATGAAAATGGTTTCTGCTGCTAAATTAAAAAAAGCGCAAGATGCCATTACGGCTATGCGTCCGTATGCAGAAAAACTTACTGAACTATTACAAAACTTAAGTGCAACTCTTGAAGGAGAAGTAGGTGGTGCTTTTACAACTCAAAGAGAAGTAAAAAAAGTACTTATCGTTGCAATTACTTCTAATAGAGGTTTGTGTGGTGCGTTCAATTCAAACGTTATCAAACAAGTAAAAGTAGTAGCTGATGCTTACCAAGGAAAACAAGTAGATGTTTTTGCTATCGGTAAAAAAGGAAACGATGTTTTACGTAAAACACACAATGTGGTTGACGTTCAAAACAGTGTTTTTGATCAATTGACTTTTGACAATGCAGCTGCAATTGCGCAACAGTTAATGGATAAATTCGTGGCAGGTGAGTATGATAAAATTGAAATCGTATATAACGAATTCAAAAATGCAGCGACTCAAATTGTTAGAACCCAACAGTTTTTACCTTTAGCTCCAATTGTTGGAGGTGAAGTTGTAGCTTCTGACTATATCTTTGAACCTTCTAAAGAAGAAATTGTGTTGACTTTGATTCCAAAATCATTAAAAACACAATTATATAAATCCATTAGAGATTCATTTGCAGCAGAACACGGAGCGCGTATGACCGCAATGCACAAAGCAACCGATAACGCTACAGAATTAAGAAACCAATTAAAATTAACTTACAACAAAGCCCGTCAAGCAGCAATTACAGGAGAAATCTTGGAAATTGTTGGTGGAGCTGAAGCTTTGAACAACTAATTTTAATTTAGATATTATATAGAGTCCCGATTTATTCGGGACTTTTTTGTTTTATATTTGTGTATCGGCTATATCTTGAGTCTTCTAATAATTAGTACTTATTTTAAATTATGATAAATAATAATCTCCTGTATAGTATTTTGTTTTTAACAATAGCTTTTATTTATTTTAAATTTCATAAATGGTGGCAAAATATGAGAAAAGAGAAAGAAGAAGTTTTAAATAAAGATTTTAAGAAAGTTGGAATTATAAAGGATTGGATTATCATAGGTCTTTGCTTAATTACATCAGTAATTTATTTTATTGAGTTTTTGTTGGAGTAATTAAATTCATTTCGATTCAATTTCGTCTTTTACTTCATTTCATTTAACAAAACCTTTTTTTCCTCATTTACTTTTATTGGTATATTTGTAAGAATAACAACTCACCAATGAAAAAATATACTACTTTTGTTCTACTACTTTTTACCTTTTTCGCTTCGGCACAAAATCTTCGTTTAGAAGACATCATGAAAGGAAATGAATTCATCGGGCACCAACCTGATAATCACCGTTGGTCTATCGATGGGCAAACCGTTTTATTCGATTGGAATCCCAATAACGAAATCGGAAATAGTACCTATTTCTGGAACGCTTCTTTAAAAACACCGCAAAAAGTTACGACTTCAAATCCTATTTACGATTTGGATTTCATGGCAGCACAAAAAGAGTATGATGTGGTGTATTATACCAATCAAGGGGTTTTGTATTCGTATACCAAATCCACTAAAAAGACAAAAAAAGTCATTCAATTAGCCGACAGAATTAACGCGGTAGAAAGAAGTACAAATGCCGATGTGATTTTCTTTCAGCAAAATCGAAATATATATCAATTCAATACCAAAGATTTTTCGATTGTTCAATTGACTAATTTTAAATCCGGAAAAGAAAATAAAGCGTCAAAAGAAGAAGATTCGTTCTTAAAAAATCAACAAAAAGAATTGTTTCAATTTGTTCGCGATGAAGAAGCGTCTTCAAAATGGTATGCCGAAAAATCCAAAAAAAATAAAGAAAAATTCCCAAAAGAAATCTATTACGATAAATCGTCTTTAGAGCAAATTAAACCCTCACCAGATGGAAAATTTGTAACCTTTAGACTTTCAGATTATCCAAGTCAAGCTTCTACAAACGTTGAGAATTTCATTACAGCTGATGGATTTACACGTCAAGAAAAAGCACGAGCAAAAGTTTCGACAGCGAATTTCAGCAAACATAAATTCGGAATTTTCAATGTTGAAAAAGATACCACGTATTACGTTTCATTTTCGAATTTAACTGGAATTAAAGACGCACCAAAATACTATCAAGACTACGAAAATTTAAAAGACAAATCGGATTACGAAACGGCTATTGTAATGATGAGTCCGGTGTATAGTCAAGACGGAAAAAATGCCGTTTTAGAAATCAGAAGTCAAGACAACAAGCACCGCTGGATTGTGCAATTAGATTTAGCTTCGGGAAAAATTACCGAGTTAGATCATCAACACGATGAAGCTTGGATTGGCGGACCCGGAATTCCAGGCTATAGTTTCAGCAGTGGAACTTTAGGTTTTATCGATAATTCTACTTTTTATTTTCAATCGGAAGCTACTGGTTTTTCGCATTTGTATACTTATAATTTTAAAACCAAGAAAAAAGAAGCGCTAACAAAAGGCAATTGGGAAGTTCGTGAAGTGAAATTATCCAACGATAAAAAATCATTTTTCATTACTACTACGACAACGCATCCAGGCAACAGAAGTTTTTACAAATTAGACATCGCTTCTAAAAAAATGACGGGAATTTTAACGAATGATGGCAACTACGAAGTAAAAGTTTCTCCCGATGAAAAAACACTTTTAGTACGTTATTCGTATAAAAACAAACCTTGGGAATTGTATGTAGGAGCGAATAAACCGAATTCGGAATTAAAACAAATTACGTTCTCCACTACGTCTGAATTCAAAAAATACAATTGGAAAACACCAGAAGTGATCACCTTCAAAGCGGAAGACGGAACCAATGTTTACGCACGTTTGTACCAACCAAAAGTAGAAAACAAGAACAAAGCAGCAGTTATTTTTGTTCACGGCGCCGGATATTTGCAAAATGCGCACAATTATTGGAGCACGTATCACAGAGAATACATGTTTCACAACTTGTTAACCGATTTAGGCTACACCGTTTTAGACATCGATTACAGAGCCAGCGATGGTTATGGTCGTGATTTTAGAACCGGAATCTACCGTCATATGGGTGGAAAAGATTTATCCGATCAATTAGATGGAAAGAAATATTTAGTTCAAAATTTAGGAATTGATGCCAACCGAGTTGGAATTTACGGTGGTTCGTATGGTGGATTTATCACGTTAATGGCATTGCTAACAGAACCAGGCGAATTCAAAGCTGGAGCCGCTTTACGTTCGGTTACTGATTGGGCACATTACAATCACGGTTACACGTCAAATATTTTGAATTTCCCAGAAACCGACCCAGAAGCATACAAGAAAAGTTCACCGATTTATTTCGCGAATAACTTACAAGACAAATTGTTAATGTTACACGGAATGGTAGACGATAACGTGCAATTCCAAGACATAGTTAGATTAACGCAACGTTTCATCGAATTAGGTAAGAAAGATTGGGATTTGGCTGTTTACCCAGTAGAGGCACACGGTTTTACTGAAACGTATTCTTGGGTTGACGAATACAGAAGAATTTTAGACTTATTCAACGAAAATCTATTAAAAAAATAAAATGCCACAGTTAATAGAATTAGGAACTAAAGCCGAAATGTTAGAGCAATTGCCTATCATTCAACAGTTGTATCCTGATTATACGCTTGAAATTTATGGGAATTTGCTAGACAAAATGATTCCGCACAATTATAAACAATTAATTGTAGTCGAAAACGGAATCACAATGGGTTTGGCAGGATTTTGGATTGGAACAAAATTGTGGTGCGGAAAATACTTAGAAATGGATAATGTGGTCGTACATGAAGATTTTCGTTCTAAAGGAATAGGAAGTATTATGACGAATTATCTCAATCAAAAAGCCATTGATGAAGATTGTAACATGATAGCTTTAGATGCTTACACGACCAATTTTGGAGCCCAAAAATTCTACATGAATCACGGATTTGTTCCCAAAGGATTTCATTTTGTGAAATATTTAAAATAACGATTATGAGAAATTATGTTTCGATATTATTCTTGATTTTAGTTACTAGTTGTTCTAGTCAGGATAAAATAATTAAAGAATCACTTATCGAAGCATCTTACCAAACTTGGGTGGCTGGTGTTCGTGGCGGTGGAAGTGGGATTAATTTTTATGTTGATTTAACATCGGAACTACCAACTCATATCGAACTAAAAAGAGTGATTTTTAGAGGTTACGAAGTACCGTTTGAAAAACAAGATAACTTGCATTTTCAGGCAATGATAAAAACTCCGGGGAACCAACAAAAGTATGAAGAGGATAATGCTCCAAATGTAACAAGTCCAAAAAACGATACAAAACTTCAAGACAACGAAGCCATTTTAGTGTTTTCAAAAAAAGGGAAAGAATATCAGCAAAAAATTACGAATGTAATTGAAAAACCTAGTTTAGAATATCCTTCGGCTAAACCAAAGTTTTAATTACATTTGTTATTCTAAAACTAAACGGAATTGAGTCTCTACAAAAGTCTTTTCAAACAAACGGCAATCTATGGCATCGCAACGGTTTTGCCTAGAATTATCAGTTTTATTCTAAATCCAATTTTTGTTTATTATCTTACGGATAAAGAGAAAATGGGTGAGGTTTCCGTTATTTTTTCCTATTTGGTTTTCTTCAATGTGATTTTGTCTTACGGAATGGAAACGGCTTTTTTCCGTTTTTACAGTAAAGAAGACGATAAAAATAAAGTGATTTCAACATCTACGATTTCGCTTTTTTGGTCTACAATCGGATTTTTAGCATTGTTTCTTTTATTCCGAAAAAATTTAGCGCTTTGGTCAGAAATCAATGTAGAATATATTGTTTTTACCATTTGGATTTTAGCTTTGGATGCTTTGGCGATTATTCCATTTTCCAAAATTAGAGCCGAAGGTCGTCCTATAAAATACGCCGTAATTAAGATTTCTAACGTCTTAATTAATTTATTGCTTAATGTTTTCTTTTTAATTCTGCTGCCTGATTTTGCAAACGAATCTTCGAACCCGTTCATTCAAACGATTTATCACGATGATTTTCAAATTGGTTATATTTTCGTTGCGAATTTAATAGCAAGCTTAGCTACTTTACTTTTCGTTTTACCTGATTATTTCAAAATCAAATGGCAATTCGATGCCGATTTATGGACAAAAATGATGCAGTACGGATTACCAATTTTAGTGGCCGGAATTGCTTTTGCCATCAACGAACATTTTGATAAAATCTTATTAGATTGGATGAATGTCGACATGGCAGATATCGGAGCTTATTCCGCTTGTTATAAAATCGGAATGTTTATGGTGTTATTCCGCACGGCTTATACATTAGGAATCGAACCCTTTTTCTTTAGTCACGCTAAAAATGAAAACGCACCGCAAACTTATGCCACGATTACTAAATATTTTGTCATTTTTGGTTCTTTCATTTGTTTAGGCGTTATCGTTTTTGCCGATATTTTAAAGTTGATTTTGGTGCCGAAAGAAACATATTGGGATGCGATGGATGTAGTGCCATTAATTGTTTTGGCTAATTTCTTTTTAGGGATTTATACTAATTTATCGGTTTGGTACAAATTAATTGATAAAACTAGAGTGGGTGCCTATATTTCAATAGTAGGAGCAATTGTAACTTTAATTTTAAACTTGATTTTAATTCCAATGATAAGTTATATGGGTTCTGCAATTGCCACCATTTTGGCTTACGGAACCATGATGTTCATTTCGTATTACATGGGACAAAAGAAATATCCAATTCCGTATGATAAAAAATCAATTTTTACCTATTTGGGATTAGCGATAGTGCTTTCGGGAATTTCATTTTATGTTCCAATTTTACGAGAAACTTATGTCTTCGGAATTGCAGCTATCTTGTTTTTTGCTTACTTTGTGTACCGAAACGAAAAAGAAACCATTTTAACGATTATCAGAAGAAAATAATATGCAAATCAAAATTATCAATAAATCCAATCACGAGTTACCAAACTACGAAACCATCGCTTCGGCAGGAATGGATTTACGTGCGAATATTTCAGAACCCATCACCTTAAAATCATTAGAAAGAACCATCGTAAAAACGGGACTTTTTATTGAATTACCAATAGGTTACGAAGCGCAAGTACGTCCAAGAAGCGGTTTAGCAGCTAAAAAAGGAATCACTGTTTTAAATTCACCCGGAACAGTAGATGCCGATTATCGTGGAGAAATTGGTGTGATTTTAGTAAATTTATCCAATGAAGATTTCGTAATCGAAAACGGAGAACGCATTGCCCAATTAATCATCGCCAAACACGAACGCGCAGAATGGATTGAAGTAACCGAATTATCTGAAACTTCAAGAGGTGAAGGTGGTTTTGGTAGTACGGGAGTGAAGTAAGTGCTCAGTGTTCAGTCTCAGTTAGCAGTTTGTCAGACTGAGCGAAGTCGAAGTCTTCAGTATAAAACGTTTAGAAAAATCAAAAATATAATCTTAGCGAACTTTGCGAAAAACCTTTGCGAGCTTTGCGTTTAAAATAAAAATATACCATGAAAATAATAGTACCAATGGCGGGTCGTGGTTCACGCCTTCGCCCACATACTTTAACCGTTCCAAAACCATTAATTCCAGTAGCTGGAAAACCAATCGTTCACCGTTTAGTGGAAGATATTGCTGGCGTTTTAAATCAGAAAATAGACGAAGTAGCGTTTATTATTCATGAGAGTTTTGGTAAAAAAGTAGAAGAAGATTTAATTGCCATTGCTCAAAAATTAGGGGCGAGAGGAACCATTTACTATCAAAACGAAGCATTAGGAACCGGTCATGCAATTATGTGTGCGAAAGATTCTTTAAGTGGACCAGCAGTTATTGCGTATGCTGATACGTTAATTCGTGCCGATTTTGATTTGGATACTACTGCGGATAGCGTAATTTGGGTAAAACAAGTTGAGCAACCTGAAGCTTTTGGTGTGGTAAACTTGAATGATAATGGCGAAATCATCGAATTGGTAGAGAAACCAAAAGAATTCGTATCAGATTTAGCAGTAATCGGAATTTACTATTTCAAAGATATTGCAGTATTGAAAAACGAATTGCAATCGGTTTTAGATAATAACATTATCCACGGTGGCGAATACCAAATTAACGATGGTATCAAACAAATGATGGCAAAAGGCATGAAATTTGTACCAGGACAAGTAGACGAGTGGATGGATTGCGGAAACAAGAATGTAACCGTAGAAACCAACACTAGAATGTTAGGCTTTTTACATAACGATGGAGAAAATTTAGTTTCGGCTGATGTGAAATTAGAAAATGCAACGATTATTCCACCTTGTTCTATTGCAGAAG
>JAANMV010004707.1_pt1 | contig 10508 bp, 7 predicted proteins | sample 7279661 | NCBI WGS metagenome assembly JAANMV01 (sample SAMN14094540, study PRJNA606508) | bioreactor metagenome | isolation source: A lab-scale SPAN reactor treating ammonium-rich wastewater day 121 | place: Ireland: Galway | collected 2017-05-16 | reverse complement strand
GCAGCACATCTAGCAGCCGTAAATACGACCCCTACCCGAGCAACGGCGACTTCAATCCTTTCTTCTATAACGTCGGCGGCACGTTCAACACCTGGGAGCACCCGGTCTGCACGGCCCTGCCGGCCTCGACCAGCGCCAATGGGTTCAAATATATGGCCCACGAAGCCGAATTCTACTCGGCCGACGTGCCCCTGCACGGCTGGGAGTTCGACAAGCGCAACCCCGGCCAGGGCTTCTGGGTGCTGCAGCGGATCTTCGGCGAGCTGGCCGGGATCTTCCGCTTCGACTACCGCATCGCCTACGCGATGCCGCCGGTGGTGATGTTGGCGGTGTCCTGGCTGCTGTTCCGCCGCCGCAGCAACTAGCCGCCGGCGCGTCCTGCGCCGGCGTCAGGCAGCCGGTTTCGGAAGCCGCTGCAGATGCGTGCCGCTGGCGCGGTCGTGCCAGGTCAGCCCCTCGCGGTCGATCCAGGCCCACCAGAAGCCCAGCCCCCCGGTCAGCAGCGACAGCGTAGCCATCGCGTAGCGCCGCCACAGTGCGCGCGGGGTCGGTTCGGCATCGCCGGCAGCCACTACCTTCAGCCGCCACGGCCGCATCCCCAGCGTCTGTCCGCCGCGCCGCCAGCTGGTCGTTGCGTACACGCCCGTGGCCAGCCAGCAGCACAGCCACAGCAACCACTGCAGCGCGCTGAAAGGTGCGATGTTTTCCCGCGCCGGGTGGTGGCCGAGATAGGTGTAGCCGAAGGTGAAGGCGGTGGACAGCAGCATCCACAGCGCCAGCATCGGCAGGAAGTCGTAGAGCAGCGCCAGCAGGCGCCAGCCGATCAGGGCGGGGAGACGTTGATGCGCGGGCATCGGCACAGGATACAGGCGGGGCGGCGCGTGCCTGCGCGTTGCGAAGGTGCCGGAAACGCGCCATGGCCCTACCCTTGGCACATGCCCAGCGCCGCCGACCGCCGCCAGTTGTCCCGCAGCCTGCCGCCGCTGGCGGACGAGGATGCGGCCGGCATCGAGCGTTTCCTCGATGCGGCCTGGGCCGAACGCGGCTTGTCCCGCGCCACCCTGTCGGCGTATCGCGCCGATCTGCAGGGACTGGCGCGCTGGCTGCGCGCGGCGGCGCGGCCGCCGCTGGCGCAGGCGCGGCGCGAAGACCTGTTCGCCTGCCTGGCCATGCGCGCCGAGGCCGGCTACACGCCGCGCAGCACCGCGCGGCTGCTGTCCTGCCTGCGCGCCTACTTTTCCCATGCCTTGCGAACCTCCGCGCGGGCGGACGATCCCTGCGCGCTGCTGCAGCCGCCGACGCTGCCGCGGCTGCTACCCAAGGCGCTGTCCGAAGCGCAGGTGGCGGCGCTGCTGGCAGCCCCCGACGTGACCACACCGACCGGCCTGCGCGACCGCGCGATGCTGGAGCTGATGTACGCCGCGGGACTGCGGGTGAGCGAGCTGGTCGGGCTGCCGGCCACTGCGCTCAACCTGCGCCAGGGCGTTCTGCGGGTGACCGGCAAGGGCGGCCGCGAGCGGCTGGTGCCGCTGGGGGAGGAGTCGCGGCATTGGCTGGAACGCTACCTGCGCGAGGCGCGGGCGCCGCTGCTGGCCGGCGTGCGCCAGCCATCGACGGTGCAGGCGCTGTTCGTCGAGGCGGACGGCGAGGCGCCCAGCCGACAGGCGTTCTGGGCCTTGGTGAAGCGCTGCGCGGTAGTGGCCGGGATCGATCCCGCGCGGATCAGCCCGCACGGCCTGCGCCATAGTTTCGCCACCCACCTGCTCAACCATGGTGCCGACCTGCGCGCGCTGCAGATGCTGCTGGGCCACAGTTCGCTGACCACCACCCAGATCTATACTCTGGTGGCCCGCGACCGCCTGCGCAACCTGCACGCGCTGCACCATCCGCGCGCCTGAGGGCGCGCATGCGGCCGGCCCCGATCGGGAGGGCATGCGAGAATGCGGAACCAAAGGCGGCTGGTCCGGGTCGGATGCAGCGCCCGTATGCCGGAGTTCCGATGAAGCACCTCGTCCTTGCCGCCCTGTCCTGCCTCAGCCTGTCGGCCTGCGCGCAGTCCCCCGCCCCCGCCGCGCCTGCCGCCACCAAGCCGGTGGCGACCGTGAAGGAACCCAGCTTCGCCGCCGGCACCCCGGAAGCCCGCGTGCGCGAAGCGCTGCGCGCGCTGAACCCGCGCATCCAGGTGGAATCCATCGGCAAGGCGGCGATCCCCGGCTTCCGCGAAGTCATCGCCGGCGGGCAGGTGATCTGGGTCAGCGACGACGGCAAGTACCTGTTCCAGGGCGACCTGCTGGACATCGCCGCCCGCAAGGACCTGGGCGACGAGGCGATGGCCAAGGTGCGCCGGCAGGTGCTCGCCACCCTGCCCGAGGCCGACCGCATCGTGTTCGCCCCGGCCGGCGCTACCAAGCACACCGTGGTGGTGCTGACCGACGTGGAATGCGGCTACTGCCGCAAGTTCCACGCAGACATCGCCGAATACACCAAGCGCGGCATCCGGGTGGAATACCTGGCGTTCCCGCGCGCCGGCATCGGCAGTCCCGACTACCGCAAGATGGTCGCGGTGTGGTGCGCGCCGGATCGCCGCAAGGCGCTGACCGACGCCAAAAACGACCGCGCGGTGCCGGAAAAGCCGTGCGCGCGCTCGCCGGTGGACATGCAGTACAACGCCGGCCTGCGGATGGGGCTGGAGGGCACGCCGATGATCCTTGACGCCGAGGGTCACCAGCTCGGCGGCTACCTGCCGCCGGATGCGCTGCTGGAGCGGCTGGACGCGCTGGCGAAGGACAAAAAGGCCGGTTGAACCCGGATCCGGCCGGGCCTGCGCGGCTCGGCTACAATGGCGGGCCGTCCCCAACAGCTGCCGGACATGATCGTCCTCGAGGGCGCGCCCGCCCTGTCGCCGTTCCGCCGCGACCGCCTGCAAGCCCGTCTCCAGACCCTCGTGCCCGGCCTGCGCATTGCCGGCGCCTGGCACGGTTACTGGATCGAACCCGAAGCCGGGGCCACGCCCGATGCCGCCGCGCTGCGCCGGATCCTGCAGGCCGGGGAAGGCTTCGTCGCCGCCGAGGCCGGTGCCGTCAGCCGCTATGTGGTGCCGCGGTTGGGCACGCTGTCGCCGTGGGCCAGCAAGGCCACCGAACTGCTGCGCGGCGCCGGCCTGCCGGTACGGCGCGTTGAGCGCGGCCTGCGCCTCGACCTGGCCGGCTGGCCGGAGGATGCCGCCACGCAGGCGGCGTTGGCCCGGCTGCTGCACGACCCGATGACCCAGTCGCTGCTGGTCGCGCGTGACGCCGGCGCGGCGCTGTTCGCGGCGCAGCCCGCGGGCGATGTCGAGGTGATCCCGCTGGCGCAGCTGGAGGCGGCGAACGCGCGCCTCGGCCTGGCGCTGGCCGACGACGAGATCGACTACCTGCGCGCGCGCTACGCCGAGCTGGGCCGCGACCCGCACGACATCGAACTGATGATGTTCGCGCAGGCCAACTCCGAGCACTGCCGGCACAAGATCTTCAATGCCAGCTGGACCATCGACGGGCAGCCGCAGCCGGCCTCGCTGTTCAAGATGATCAAGAACACGCAGGCGCGCACGCCGGAGCATGTGCTGTCGGCCTACAGCGACAACGCCGCGGTGGTGGAAGGTTATGCCGCGTCGCGCTGGCGCCCGGACCCGGACACGCAGCGCTATCGCAGCGAGCCGGTCACCGCGTCGGCGTTCTGCATCAAGGTGGAAACCCACAACCATCCGACCGCGATCGCGCCGTTCCCCGGCGCCTCCACCGGCGCCGGCGGCGAGATCCGCGACGAGGGCGCCACCGGCCGCGGCGGCCGCCCGAAGGCCGGCCTGGCCGGGTTCTCGGTGTCGCACCTGCGCATCCCGGCGCTGCCGCAGCCGTGGGAAGGCCAGCGCGCGCTCAACCCGCGCATGGCCTCCGCCTTCGAGATCATGCTCGACGGCCCGCTGGGCGCGGCGGCGTTCAACAACGAATTCGGCCGGCCCAACCTGACCGGCTATTTCCGCAGCTTCGAGCTGCCGGAGGGCGAGGGCCTCACCCGCGCCTACGACAAGCCGATCATGCTGGCCGGCGGTCTTGGCGCCATCGATCGCGGCCAGGTCGACAAGCTGCCGCTGTCGCCCGGCGATGCGGTGATCGTGCTGGGTGGTCCGGCGATGCTGATCGGCCTCGGCGGCGGTGCCGCCAGTTCGGTGGCCTCCGGTGAATCCGCCGAAGACCTCGACTTCGCCTCGGTGCAGCGCGACAACCCGGAGATGGAGCGGCGCGCGCAGGAGGTCATCGACCGCTGCGTGGCGCGCGGCGCCGACAACCCGATCCTGTGCATCCACGACGTCGGCGCGGGTGGCCTGTCCAACGCGATCCCGGAGATCCTGCACGACTTCGGGGTGGGCGGCGTGATCGACCTCGGCAAGGTGCCGAAGGACGACCCCTCGCTGTCGCCGATGCAGCTGTGGTGCAACGAATCGCAGGAACGCTACGTGCTGGGCGTGGCGCAGTCGCGGGTGGCCGAGTTCGCGGCGCTGTGCGCGCGCGAGCGCTGCCCGTTCGCGGTGGTCGGCGTCGCCACCGCCGAGGAACACCTGCGGGTGGGTTACGAAGGCCAGCCGCCGGCGATCGACCTGCCGATGGACGTGCTGTTCGGCAAGGCGCCGAAGATGCACCGCGACACCGCGCACCCGGCGCCGCCGCGCTGGCCGCAGGCGGACACCGACGCGCTGGACCTGCGCGACGCCGGCCTGCGCGTGCTGGCGCATCCGGCGGTGGCTGCCAAGTCCTTCCTCATCACGATCGGCGATCGCACCGTCGGCGGCCTGACCGCGCGCGACCAGATGGTGGGCCCGTGGCAGATGCCGGTGGCCGACTGCGCGATCACGCTGTCCGGCTTCGACGGGTTCACCGGCGAAGCGATGAGCGTGGGCGAACGCACCCCGCTGGCGCTGCTGGACGCCGCCGCCTCGGCGCGGATGGCGGTGGGCGAGGCGATCACCAACCTGATGGCGGCGCCGCTGGAATCGCTCAACCGAATCAAGCTGTCCGCCAACTGGATGGCCGCGGCCGGCCATGCCGGCGAGGACGCACGGCTGTTCGACGCGGTCAAGGCGGTGGGCATGGAGCTGTGCCCGGAGCTGGAACTCGGCATCCCGGTCGGCAAGGACTCGCTGTCGATGCAGGCGCAGTACCAGGCCGATGGCCAAGCGCACAAGTCGGTGTCGCCGGTGTCGCTGGTGGTGTCGGCGTTCGCGCCGGTGCTGGACGTGCGCGCCCAGCTGACCCCGCTGCTGCGTCGCGACGTCGACTCCGAGCTGTGGCTGATCGGCCTGGGCGGCGGGCGCCAGCGCATGGGCGGCTCGGTGCTGGCGCAGTGCCATCCCGAAGCGAACGGCGGCGCCGCGCTGCCGGCGTTCGGCGGCGAAGCGCCGGACCTCGACGATCCGCAGCGCCTGCGTGCGCTGTTCGAGCTGGTGCGCGACGCGCGCGAGGACGGCCTGCTGCTGGCCTACCACGACCGTTCCGACGGCGGCGTGTTCGCCGCGCTGTGCGAGATGGCGTTCGCCTCGCACCTCGGCCTCGACATCCGCCTCGACGGCTGGGGCGACGGCCGCACCGGCGATCCGCTGCGGGTGCTGTTCAACGAGGAGCTGGGTGCGGTGGTGCAGGTGCCGGTCGAGGAGCGCGCCGCGTTCGCCGACCTGGTCGCCCGCCACGGCCTGATCGAATGCGCGCAGCGCATCGCGGTGCCCACCACCGCGCCGGTGGTGCGGATTGCCGACGGCGACGACGAGCTGGCGAAGTGGCGCTGGGATGAACTGTTCGACGCCTGGTGGTCGGTCACCCACGCGATGCAGAAGCTGCGCGACAACCCCGACGGCGCCGACAGCGAGCGCGAGTCCGCGCGCCGCTTCGACGCGCCGGGCCTGCAGCCGTTGCTGACCTTCGATGCCGCCGAGGATGTGGCAAGTCCATTCATTTCGACCGGTGCGCGGCCGAAGGTCGCGATCCTGCGCGAACAGGGCGTCAACAGCCAGATCGAGATGGCCTGGGGCTTCGATCGCGCCGGCTTCGATACCTTCGACGTGCACATGAGCGACCTGGTCGCCGGCCGCTTCGACCTCAAGGACTTCCACGGCCTCGCCGCCTGCGGCGGCTTCAGCTACGGCGACGTGCTGGGCGCGGGTCGCGGCTGGGCGACGTCGATCCTCGAGCGCACCGCGCTGCGCGAGATGTTCGCCGCCTTCTTCGCCCGCGCGGACAGCTTCTCGCTGGGCATCTGCAACGGCTGCCAGATGATGGCGCAGCTGCGCGACATCATCCCCGGCGCCGAGCACTGGCCGACCTTCCAGCGCAACGCAAGCGAGCAGTACGAAGCGCGGCTGGCGCTGCTGGAAGTGGGCGAGTCGCCCTCTTTGTTCCTGCGCGGCATGGCCGGTTCACGGATCCCGGTGGCGGTTGCGCACGGCGAGGGCCGTGCGGTGTTCGCCAACGTGATCGACCAGGGCGCGGTGGACGTGGCCGCGCGCTACGTCGAGGGTGGCCGCGTGGCCGACAGCTACCCGGCCAACCCGAACGGCTCGCCAGACGGCATCGCCGGCGTGGCCAGCCGCGACGGCCGCGCCACCCTGCTGATGCCGCACCCCGAGCGCACCCTGCGCAGCGCCAACTTCAGCTGGGCGCCCGCCGACTGGCCGGAGGATTCGCCGTGGCAGCGGATGTTCCGCAACGCGCGGGTGTGGGTGGGGTGAGCGGGGCTTTCGAGCGGCGCTAGCCGCGAGCCCGCGAACGCCCGACGGCATGCAGGCCGTCGGGCCGGGTTGATCGAGCAATGCCGGTGGGGGAACCCATTGAACGCCCGGTGGCCTGCAAGCCACCGGGCGCTGTCGTTTCGGCGCCGGCCCGCGGCCTGCTAAAGTCCGCGACGGACCGTTGGAGTGCCGTGCGTGAACGCAGTTGCAAGTCAGCTCGAGCCGCTGCAGGCGGATGCGGATGAACGCATCGTCACCCTGCTGTTGCAACGCGGCAAGCTGAAGGAGCCGGACCTGGCGCGCGCGCGGCGGCTGCACGGGGAGGACGGCGGCAGCCTGCTGCACCTGCTGGCGCGGCTGGGACTGGTGTCCGAGCGCGACCACGCCGAGGCCTGCGCGGCCGCGTTGGACCTGCCGCTGCGCAGCGGCAAGGACGTGCCGGAACTGCCGCCCGAAGAGGTGGCGCTGGGCATCAAGTTCATGCAGCAGTTCCACGTGGTGCCGGTGGCGGCGGACGCGACCGGCGTCGACGTGTTGCTGGCCGATCCCCAGGACGCCTACGTGCTGGACGCGGTGCGGCTGGCGGCTGGGCGCGCGGTGCGCGCGGCGGTGGCGGTGCGTTCGGAGATCGACGAGCTGATCGAGCGCTGGCACGGGCAGGGCCGCAGCGCGATGGAAGGCATCGTCGAGGGGGCGGAAGGCGAGGCCGGGCCCGACGACGTCGAGCACCTGCGCGACCTCGCCTCGGAAGCGCCGGTGATCCGGCTGGTCAACCTGTTGATCCAGCGTGCGGTCGAAGTGCGCGCCTCCGACATCCACGTCGAACCGTTCGAGAACCGGCTGAAGGTGCGCTACCGCATCGACGGCGTGCTGGAGGAGGGCGAAAGCCCGCCGACCAACCTGACCGCCGCGATCATCAGCCGCATCAAGATCATGGCCAAGCTCAACATCGCGGAACGGCGCCTGCCGCAGGACGGCCGCATCGTGATGCGCGTGCAGGGTAAGGAGCTGGACCTGCGCGTGAGCACGGTGCCCACCGCGCACGGCGAATCGGTGGTGATGCGCCTACTCGACCGCGAGACGGTGGTGCTGGATTTCGAGCGCCTGGGTTTCGGCACCGCCTTCATGCCGCGCTTCCAGAAGGTGCTGGAGCAGCCGCACGGCATCCTGCTGGTGACCGGCCCGACCGGCTCCGGCAAGACCACCACGCTCTACACCGCGCTGAGCAGGCTCAACACGCCGAAGGTCAAGATCATCACCGTCGAAGACCCGGTGGAGTACCAGATCGAGGGCATCAACCAGATCCAGGCCAAGCCGGCGATCGGGCTGGATTTCGCCAGCGCGCTGCGCAGCATCGTGCGCCAGGATCCGGACATCATCATGATCGGCGAAATGCGCGACCTGGAAACCGCGCGCATCGCGATCCAGTCCGCGCTCACCGGCCACCTGGTGCTGAGCACGCTGCACACCAACAACGCCGCCGGCGGCATCACCCGCCTGCTGGACATGGGGGTGGAAGACTACCTGCTCACCTCCACCGTCAACGGCATCGTGGCCCAGCGGCTGGTGCGCCGGCTGGAGCCGGTGCACGCGCAGAAGTACCTGGCCTCGCCGGAGGAAATCGAGAAGTTCGGCCTGCGCCGCTTCCAGCCGCAGGGCGAGATCTTCCTGTACCGCGCGGTGCCGTCCGCGCTGTCGGCCACCGGCTACCTCGGCCGCACCACCATCATGGAACTGCTGGTGATGGACGACGCGGTGCGCCGCGCGGTGATGCGCCACGCCGGCATGGACGAGATCGAGAAGCTCGCGCGCGAGGCCGGCATGGCGACGATGCATGAGGTCGGCATCGCCAAGGCGCTGCGCGGCGAGACCACCATCGAGGAAATCCTGCGCGTGACGGAAGACGCGTGAGATGGCGCTGTACCGCTACAAGGCGCTGAACGCGCGCGGCGAGCTGCTGGACGGGCAGATGGAAGCCGCCGGCGAGGCCGAGGTGGCGGCGCGCCTGCAGGAGCAGGGCCATCTGCCGGTGGAGGCGAAGCCCGCCGCGCAAGCGGGCGGCGAAGCGCCGTGGCGGGTACTGCTCAAGCCCAGGCCGTTCGCCGGCGCGCGGCTGGTGCAGTTCACCCAGCAACTGGCCACCCTGCTGGGGGCCGGGCAGCCGCTGGACCGGGCGCTGGGCATCCTGCTGGAACTGCCGGAAGACGAGGCGGCGCGGCGCATCGTGGAGGACATCCGCGAGGCGGTGCGCGGCGGCGCCTCGCTGTCCACGGCGCTGGAGCGCCAGCACGGCGCGTTCGGCCGGCTGTACGTGAACATGGTGCGCGCGGGTGAAGCGGGCGGCAGCCTGCACGAGACGCTGCAGCGGCTGGCCGACTACCTGGAGCGTTCGCGCGCGCTGCGCACCCGGGTGGTCAACGCGATGGTGTACCCGGCGATCCTGCTGGCGATGGTCGGGCTGTCGCTGCTGTTCCTGCTGGGCTACGTGGTGCCGCAGTTCGCCGGCATGTACGAGAGCCTGGACGCGCAGCTGCCGTGGTTCTCGCGGCTGGTGCTGGGCGTGGGCGTGTTCGTGCGCGACTGGTGGATCGCGATCCTGGCGGTGCCGCTGTTGCTGGTGCTGTGGCTGGAGCGCCTGCGCCGCGACCCCGCGGTGATGCGCCGCTTCGACGGCTGGCTGCTGCAGCGCAGGCTGGCCGGGCCGCTGGTGGCCAAGCTGGAGACCGCGCGGCTGGCGCGCACGCTGGGCACGCTGCTGCGCAACGGCGTGCCGCTGCTGTCGGCGCTGGGCATCGCCCGCAACGTGCTGGACAACCGCGTGCTCGCCGACGACGTGGCCGCGGCCGCCGAGGAAGTGAAGAACGGCATCGGCCTGTCCGTCGCGCTGGCCAAGGGCAAGCGGCTGCCGCGGCTGGCGCTGCAGATGATCCAGGTGGGCGAGGAATCCGGCGCGCTGGATGCCATGCTGCTGAAGACCGCGGATACCTTCGACCAGGAAACGCAGGCGGCGATGGACCGGCTGCTGGCCGCGCTGGTGCCGGTGGTCACGCTGGTGCTGGCGGCGGTGGTGGGCGTGGTGATCCTGTCGGTGCTGGCGCCGATCTACGACCTGACCAACGTGGTGGGATGAGTGTGCCCGCCATCCTTCCCAGATTCGAACTCCAACCCAAGCCGGGGCAGTGCAATGCGTGAACGTCGCAATTTCCGTCCGATCCCCAAGGCCGCGCAGGGCGGCTTCTCGCTGATCGAGATCATCGTGGTGGTGGTGTTGATCGGCGGCATCGTCGCCTTCGCCGCCTCGCGCATCCTGGGTGGCGGCGACCGCGCCAAGGTCAAGCTGGCGCAGGCGCAGCTGCAGACGCTAGCCGAGAAGGTGCAGCAGTTCCAGATGGATACCGGTGCGTTGCCGCCGACCCTCGACGCGCTGGTCACTTCGCCCGGCGCCGCCGGCTGGCTGGGGCCCTACGCCAAGCCGGTCGACCTGAAGGATCCGTGGATGCGTCCGGTGCAGTACAAGCTGCCGGGCGAAGGGCGCGCGTTCGACCTGGTCAGCCTGGGCGCGGACGGCCAGCCCGGCGGCGACAGCGTGAACGCCGACATCCGTTACGAATAAGCCGGACTGCGGGCGGAACAGGACCGTGCGCGGCCGGTCGGCGGGTTTCACCCTGCTGGAGATGCTGCGCGAGCAGTTTGAGTATGTGGTGATCGACAATAGCTCCAGCCTGAACGACGTGGCGCTGGCGATGCTGGACGC
>JAANMV010004705.1_pt1 | contig 10519 bp, 7 predicted proteins | sample 7279661 | NCBI WGS metagenome assembly JAANMV01 (sample SAMN14094540, study PRJNA606508) | bioreactor metagenome | isolation source: A lab-scale SPAN reactor treating ammonium-rich wastewater day 121 | place: Ireland: Galway | collected 2017-05-16 | reverse complement strand
GCGCGTCGCGACCCGCTATGACCGATGCCCCAAGGTGTTCCTCTCAGCCATCGCCCTCGCGGCTCTCGTCATCTATTGGTTATGAATCCTGACCCTAGGAAGCTTCTCAGGCCGAGGTCAGCACCCTTATATCGTGTTTCTCCATTTCTGCCTTAAAGTTCGCAAACCGCTTGGCGTAGGTTTCCTTGACGCGGGCGATAGCATCAGGCGTCAATCGGGTTTTTATCGCTTTCGCAACCCCTTCGGAAATTAGCTCGTCCGTGGTCATTCGGGGCAAGTCGAAGAAATCTGTCAACTCAGCGACTCTGTTGTCATGGCTAAGAAAGATGCCGGGCCTGCCCACCTGCAAGGCCGCCACACCACCATGGAAGCGATCTCCGATGTAAACGTCATGCGTCAGCGCGACCTGACGCCAGGCCGATGTTTCAGAGAAATAGTAATAATTTGAGAAGTTAACCGGAATCTTCGTATGCTTGGTCAAAAAGGCATTCAAGCGCTCACGGTCACCGGTACAAGTCGCGTCATTGAAAGAGCCGCGCGCATCGATCAGATCGCCATATGCAAAAAATTCATCCTGAAAGACATAGGAGCTGCGAATGTTCTGCAGTGCCTTGGCCAACTTTACGCCGCGCTCGTAATTGCGCCCTCCTTTGAAAGTCAGATAGCCGGCCGCCATCACATTGGCCCGCTCGCCCGCTTCTATGGCCGCTTCCGCGCTTATCGACAGGATTGAGGACGGAAATACGAACATGCTGGGACACCCCAGAGCACGCGCGTTGGTAAAGCCATTCTTGTGCAACCAAGCTTCCGTCTGATGTCCCCGAACACCAAAAACTCGCGCCCGGCGGTTATAGATGTCCAGGATCTCCTGGACGGATGGGTGCATTTTCGACAGTTCAGGCTCACCCTGCATGCCGGCGCCCAACACCATCATCGGAACCGCGTCGCCGATCACATTCAAAGCATCGCGCAGCCGGACCAATTCCTTCTTTTCGGAAATGAAATTTGCGGCCGAAAGGACAAGCAGATCAAAACGATTCGACAGCACCTCCCCAAGGCGAGGGCCAAAAAGACGATGCAAGGTGCCGAGATTGGCGAAAGCGGACCTCCGTCGCCTGCATGCGAAAATACGCGAAGGAGCTTCACCGTGAATGAGATTGCCTCGATTGCTCGTCAGGGAGTGCGTGTCGCGCAGCCCGGCCAGCTTCTCTGTCGCGGGATGGGACAAGCCGGACGTATTCGGAAGATGGATCTCCGGCAGATAGGATGACGTTCCTGGGCCGTGGAAAAGTATTCTCATGATCGCTCTACTCGCTCCGTTTCCGTTTGGCGTGCTTTCAAGGCCGAAATCGGCCACTCCGCTTCATATCGCGCACGATAACTAGTTCTGCATCCGCAGAGGTGCCGCATGCGACCAGGAAGGTCTAGTTTTTCCAGTTGTTCAGCCAACTCAAGACATCTTCCGGCAGATCACGCTGGCCTGCGTCACGGAGAAGCTTCGGCAGCGCTTCATTCACCGCATCCATTTCCGGGATGGGGCGGCAGCGACCGAAATCATCCAGGTCCGCATAAAATCGCCCTCCGGTCATCTCATCCAGCCGTTCTGCAATCGGTCGGAAGCGGTTCAGCAGAATTTCGCGGTTTCTTGAACCGAACACCTCGATCTGATTATCGGCAGGATGGGCCACTCGCCCACCAACAGATGACAGCCAGCCGACCACCCTGTTCGCTGCATCGCGTGGAAGTTCGTGCAGGGCCCGGCGCCCGACTTCCGCAAAGGCGCTCGGCACCGAGGGGTTCTGATCTTCCGGCAGTTCCAGGTCGCTCGGAAAGGCAATTTCCGCGTTCTTGATGAAGTCTTTTACAGAACCTCCAGCCGCTCTTACAGCGTCAAAGTTTCTGATGACCAGCTTTGCATTGGGAAAATGATCCTCGACCCAGCCCTCGACAAGTCGGGCCTGCTGAAAATGAGCACTGTCCAGATATTCGTCCAGCGCATCCTCGGAAAGCTTGCCGAGCCTAGCGCCGAACTTCAGCCTTTGCCGGTGCCAAGATGACAGATACTCATCCGGCCTCCGCAAGTTGCAATATATCGTAACGTCGTAATGCGCGTATCGCTTTGCCAGCCGCTCGATACTTTTTCGCTCGCGGGTCAAGCCGAAAAGCGCAAAAACCTCAGAACAAAGGATAACGGAATGAGGATCGAGAGCCGCGATCTGGTTATCAATCATTTCGAACATCTGAAACCCGCTTGGCAGGTTTGGATAATAGGGCGGAACTCCGTGACGGTCCTCTTCGGTCTTCAGCTTGAGCGCCAGCGCGTTATGCGGCTCTATGATGTTCAGGCTTTCCCCCAACGTGGGGATATCCCGCCCGGACAACGTGACCAACAGATTGCGCGCCACACCCAGAGATTCCACCGACGGATAAAGGATACCGGCTCGCAGCATACGCAGGAAATTGCTGGACAGGAAGCTTTGTATGGACGTCGAGCCAGTTTTGAAATGGCCGATAAAGATGACAACCTTCAAAGCAATCTCCTTACGTATTCATTCATTGGTATGGCTATCTTAGGTGATTCAGACTGGCACGATCTTCGGCCGGAAGGTCATTCCCCGTGCAATCGCCCGGAAAATCTCCTGCCGCAGCTTCCAGGGCACATTACCGCCCTTCATCTGCAAATGCACGCCATAGGCATAGGCCAAGACGCCCATCAGGCCCGCCTCGCGCCGGCGCCAGGAGGCCTCGTTGCGGGCGCCGTATTTGAACTTCCACAGGCTCTTTTCGTCCACGAGGGCGAAATTCACCCCGCGGTTGTCGGGCGTGTCGTGGATCACCCGGCTTTCGGGACAGAAGATGCCCGGATAGGAACGCGACAGCCGCCGGGTATATTCCGCATCGTCGAACCAGATGAAGTAATCCGCGATCGGCAGCCCATGCTTTTCCACCGCCCAGCGCGGGATCAGGATCGACACGAAAGAGGCGGAATCGACCAGCGCCCAGGCCGCCTCGGGATGCAGGAAACGCGGCCAGTCCCAGACCGGGCGCGGCGTGTTCATCTCGCACAGGGTGCCGTCGATCCATTCCACCCGCGAACAGGCAAAGCTGGGACGCCATTCATGCCGCGCCTCGAAGGCGGTGATGGCATCGACCAGCTTCTCGATCGCGTCCGGCAACGGATAGGCATCGTCGTCCGAAACCCAGAAATAATGCGCCCCCAGCCCATAGGCGGCCTTGAGCCCCTCGTGAAAGCCGCCGGCGCCGCCGATGTTTTGCGGCAGGCGCAGATAGCGGATGCTCAGGTCGTCCCGCGCGCGCGCCTCGACCAGGGCCTGGGTGTCGTCGGTCGAGGCATTGTCCACCACCAGGATGACATCGGGCCGCCGCGTCTGGCCGTCCAGCGCATCCAGCACCTTCATCAGCTTGGCCGAACGGTTGAACGTCACGATCACCGCGGCGGTCTTGCTCAATGCGCTCATCTGGTAGGCTACTCCTGAAGGCCCGCCGCGGCCTGTTGGTAAAGGGGCATCAGGATTTCCTCGGCGGTGGGATCGCGCGTCAGGTCGGTCCAGCACCGGACCAGCGCCTCGCGCTGCCGGGACAGGAAGGCGGCATCGCGCCACAGCCGGTCCACCGCCGCGACGATGCCCTTCACGCAGGCCTGCGGCTCCAGCGGCACCAGCAGATCCGGGGGCACGATCTCGGCCTGCGAGCCGACGTCGGTCGAGATGGGGATGCAGCCCTGCTCCACCGCCTCATAGCAGACCAGCGCCAGCCCCTCGTTGTTCGAGGGCAACAGCAGGATGTCCGATTGCCGCAGGATCTCGGGCACCGGCGCATTGGCGGGCAGCAGCGCGACGCGATCCGCAAGCCCGTATCGGCGCAGCAATCCGCGGACCGTGTCCAGGAACGGCCCCTCGCCGACGATCTTGCCGGTCAGCTCGACATCGTTGCGCCTGGCCCAGGCGGACAGCGCGCGGAACGCCTCGGCCACCACGACCGGGCGCTTCTGGTAATAGAGCCGGCCCACGAAGGCCACCTGCAGGCGCTTCTTGCCCGGCTGCATGTTCAGCTCGGGCAGGCCCTTCGGATGCTCGGCCCGATCCAGCATCCGGCCCAGCCGGACCTTGCCGATGACATGGAAATGCTCGCGATAGTAATCCACCAGCTCCTTGCTGATCACATGGTGGATGTCGATGAAGTTCGACCAGACGCCCGAGCTGCGCGGAAAGCCGCCATCGGCATATTCCACGATATGCGTGCTGTCGATCACCTGGACCCAGGGCAGGTTGGCGCGGATCTGCGGCAGCGATTCGTAGAGCTGCCGGCAATGATGGATATGGATCAGCCGGATGTTCTCGGCCAGGGCCAGCTGTTCGACGTAGCGCGGCCACAGGTCGGGGGGCAGGTAGCGGTCGAGGCGCAGGAAGGTGACGTCCGCGCTGTCGGGCAGCTTCCCGGCCAGGCGCTGGATCGAGGGCACGCCGGCCGCGACAAAGACCCGCAGCCCCGCCTGCTGCGCCCAGCGGATGGTGTCGAAGCCCAGCTTCTCGGCGCCGCCGACCTCGAGCCAATGCATGCCGATCAGGATCGCCGGGCGCTTGCCGCTTTCCGGCGGCCGCGGCGGGGCAAGCAGGGACGACCCGTCCCCCCGCAAGAGCGAGACGCGCGGATGGCGCTTGACCGAGCGGCGCTTGCGCAGCATTTCCGCCTGGTAGCGGATCCTTTCATAGACGAGCGGCGCGAGCCGATGCACCGCCCGCAGCCGCCTGATCGGCGCCCATGGCGCGTCCATCTGCTTGATCTCGCCGGGCAGCGGCTTGCGGGGGATGGACAGCCGGATCGTCACGCCGGGCGCGCCTGGATGGGCGCCGGAACGCTCGAACTGGCCCAGGAACTGCGCATTCATGTGCTGCGGCTGGAAGGTAAAGGGGCCTTCGGTGACGCTGGGCTCGCCCCAGACCGGGTCCTTGCCCTCGTAGAGGATGAAATTCAGCCTCTGCGTGGGATAAAGACGGGAATAGATGGAAACGATCTCGGATATCTCGCGCTGGATATGCTCGGCTATATCCTCGCCGACAGGGGCGAGTGCGGTCGTGCTGGTCATGCTGCTGCGCGTCTCATCTGCCTGTGCTCCTTGAGCTTGCGGTGTAATCGAGAACGGCAACAAGGGAAAGCCACTAGCGGGCCCGGCGGCCGTTCTGCGCGCAGTGCGCAGATTGTCGCCACAGCCGCCCGGCAAAAGGCCCGTTCACCCCGTGGTTGCGTGTGACCCGACGACGCAAGGCGTTTTCATCAAGGAAACCGAAGGCCATGGCGGCTATGGTGGCCTCGCGCGGTGATTCGCGCCGCGGGCCTTGGCCCGGCGTCTTCTGATCGCGGAGGTCATGCATGGCGGGCAAGGCAAGATCCTGGTGGGGCGGCGCGGCAGGCGTCGCGGTTCTGGTCATCGTGGGCTGGCTGGCCTGGCAGAACAGGGCCCAGGACGGGCAGCTTGCCGGCATCGCCTCGGGCAATGGCCGGATCGAGGCGACCGAGATCGACATCTCGGCCCTGTCCGCCGGGCGCATCGCCCGCATTCAGGCGGCCGAGGGCCAGTTCGTGCGCAAGGGCGAGGTGCTGGTGCAGATGGACACCCTGCAGCTCGATGCCCAGAAACGCCAGGCCGAGGCGCAGCTGCGCCGCGCCCGCATCGGGGTCGAGACCGCGCAAAGCCTGGTGACGCAGGCCGAGGCGCAGCACAAGGCCGCCGGCGCCGCGGTCGAGCAGGCGCAGGCCGCGGCTGATGCGGCGGCGGCGCGGCTGGCGCGCACCGAAAGCCTGGCGCGCAGCAACGTCGCCTCGCAGCAGGCGCTGGACGACGTGCGCGCCTCGGGGCGCGAGACGCAGGCGGCGCTGGCCTCGGCCGAGGCGAACCTGGCCGCGGCCGAGGCGGGGATCGGCGCTGCCCGCGCCCAGGTGGTCGATGCCGAGGCGGCGGTGGACGCGGCCCAGGCCGCGATCGAAGCCATCGAGGTGCAGATCGGCGACGCCACGCTGGCATCGCCGCGCGACGGCCGGGTGCAATACCGCATCGCGCAAGAGGGCGAGATCGTCGCGGCGGGCGGGCGCATCCTGAACCTGGTCGATCTGGAGGATGTCTACATGACCTTCTTCCTGCCCACCTCGCAGGCCGGCCGGGTCGAGGTCGGGGCCGAGGCGCGGCTGGTCATGGACGCCGTCCCGCAATACGTCATCCCGGCGCGGATTTCCTATGTCGCGGACGTGGCGCAGTTCACGCCCAAGACCGTCGAGACCGCCGAGGAACGCGAAAAGCTGATGTTCCGCGTCCGCGCCCAGGTCGATCCCGAATTGCTGCGCAAATACAGCAATTACGTCAAGACCGGCCTGCCCGGCATGGCCCATGTCCGCATCGACTCCCAGGCCGGCTGGCCCGACACCCTGTCCAACCTGGTCGAATGACCGCGCAGCCAGACATCCCGCCCGTGGCCGAGGTCGCCGGCGTCTCGCTGCGCTATCGCAAGGCGGTGGCGCTCGAGGAGGTGTCGCTGGCGATCCCCGCCGGGCGCATGGTCGGGCTGATCGGGCCCGACGGCGTCGGCAAGTCCAGCCTGCTGTCGCTGATCGCCGGGGCGCGGGTGATCCAGCAGGGCAAGGTCCGCGTGCTTGGCGGCGACATGGGCAACGCGCACCAGCGCGCCCGCCTGTGCCCGCGCATCGCCTATATGCCGCAGGGGCTGGGCCGGAACCTATATCCCACGCTGTCGGTGGCCGAGAACCTGGATTTCTTCGGCCGGCTTTTCGGCCATGGCGCGGCCGAGCGCGCGCGCCGCATCGACACGCTACTGGCCGCGACCGGTATGTCGCCGTTCCGCGACCGCCCCGCCGCCAAGCTTTCGGGCGGGATGAAGCAGAAGCTGGGCCTGTGCTGCGCGCTGATCCACGACCCGGACCTGCTGATCCTGGACGAGCCGACCACCGGCGTCGATCCGCTGTCCCGCCGCCAGTTCTGGGAACTGATCGGCCGCATCCGCCGCGACCGCCCCGGCATGAGCGTCATCACCGCCACCGCCTATATGGAGGAAGCCGCGGGCTTCGACTGGCTGGTGGCGATGGACGCGGGCCGGGTGCTGGCCACCGGCAGCCCGGCCGAACTGCTCGACCGCACCGGGGCCGAGGACCTGGACCGCGCCTTCATCGCGCTGTTGCCCGACAGCGAAAGGCGCGGGCACGAGCCGGTCGCGATCCCGCCGCGCAAGGCCCATGACGGCGAGCCCGCCATCGAGGCCCGGCACCTGACCATGCGGTTCGGCGACTTCACCGCCGTCGACAACGTCAGCTTCCGCATCGACAAGGGCGAGATCTTCGGCTTTCTCGGCTCGAACGGCTGCGGCAAGACCACGACGATGAAGATGCTGACCGGCCTCTTGCAGCCCAGCGAGGGCACGGCGCAGCTGTTCGGCGCCGAACTCGACCCCTCGGACATGGCGGTGCGCCGCCGGGTCGGCTTCATGAGCCAGTCCTTCTCGCTCTATTCCGAACTGACGGTGCGGCAGAACCTGGACCTGCACGCGCGGCTGTTCGGCCTGGAGGCGGGCAAGGTCGCGGACCGGGTCCGACAGATGATCGAACGCTTCGGGCTGGCGGGCGTTGCGGACGACTTGCCCGACGCCCTGCCCCTGGGCATCCGCCAGCGCCTGTCGCTGGCCGTGGCGATGATCCACGGCCCCGAGATCCTGATCCTGGACGAGCCGACCTCGGGCGTCGATCCGGTGGCGCGGGACGCCTTCTGGCGGATGCTGGGCGAGCTTTCGCGCCATGACGGGGTGACGATCTTCGTCTCGACCCATTTCATGAACGAGGCCGAGTGGTGCGACCGCATCTCGCTGATGCATGCCGGCCGCGTGCTGGTCAGCGACACGGCCGAGGCGATCAAGCGATCCAAGGGCGCCGCGACCCTGGACGACGCCTTCGTCGCCTATCTGCAAGAGGCGATCGGCGACGAGCCCGCCCCCGAGCCGCTTGCCGATGCGCCCCAGGCCCCGGCGCCGGCCGGCGGCTGGTTCAGCCTGCGGCGGATGCTCAGCTATTCCCGGCTGGAATCGCTGCAACTCCGGCGCGATCCGATCCGGCTGACCCTGGCGCTGCTGGGCAGCCTGATCCTGATGTTCGTCATCGGCTACGGCATCAACATGGATGTCGAGGATCTCAGCTTTGCCGTGCTGGACCGCGACCAGACCGCAACCTCGCGCGATTACGTGCTGGACATCGCCGGCTCGCGCTATTTCACCGAAACCGAGCCGCTTGCGGGCTACGAGGACATGGACGCCCGCATGCGCACCGGCAACCTTGCCCTGGCCATCGAGATCCCGCCCGGCTTTGCCCGCGACGTGGCGCGCGGCGGCGCGGTGCAGGTCGGCGCCTGGATCGACGGCGCCAACCCGACGCGGGCCGAAACCGTGCAGGGCTATGTCCAGGGCATGCATGCCGACTGGATCATGCGCAAGACGCGCGAGGCCCAGGGCGATCAGGCGGTGCAGGGCGCCTTCGATCTGGTGACGCGCTTTCGCTACAATCCCGACGTGAAAAGCATCGTGGCCATGGTGCCGGCGGTGATCCCGCTGCTTCTGCTGCTGATCCCGGCGGTGCTGACCACGCTCAGCGTGGTGCGCGAAAAGGAACTGGGCTCGATCATCAATTTCTACGTCACCCCCGTCACCCGGCTGGAGTTCCTGATCGGCAAGCAATTGCCCTATGTGGCGCTGGCGATGCTGAATTTCGCGCTGATGACAGCTTTCGCGGTCTTCGCCTTCCGCGTGCCCTTCACCGGCAGCCTGGCGGCCTTTTCGCTGGCCGCGCTGCTTTACGTCGCCGCCACCACGGCCATGGGGCTCTTGATCTCGTCCTTCATGCGCAGCCAGGTGGCGGCGCTGTTCGCCACCGTGCTGCTGACCATGATCCCCGGCGCGCAATATTCCGGGCTCCTGGACCCGGTTTCCTCGCTGCAAGGCGTGGGCCGCGCCATCGGCGAGGTCTATCCGACCACGCATTTCATCATCGCCTCGCGCGGGGCGTTCTCGAAGGGGCTGGGCTTCGACGATCTGGGCATGGCCTTCGCCGCGCTGGCGGCGGCGGGGCCGCTGATCCTGGGGCTCAGTGCCCTGCTGCTGAGGAAACAGGCGAAATGAAGCTGCGCAACGTCTGGCACCTGGGCATCAAGGAGTTGCGCGGGCTGTGGCGCGACCCGGCCATGCTGCTCCTGATCGTCTATGCCTTCTCGCTGTCGATCTATACCGAATCCAAGGCGATGCCGGAAAGCCTGTCCAACGCCGCCATCGCCGTGGTGGACGAGGACCGCTCGGCGCTGTCCGAGCGCATCGTCGGCGCCTTCACCCCGCCCTATTTCGGCACGCCGCGGCTGATCACCACGACCGAGATGGACCGCCGCATGGACGAGGGGCTGGACACTTTCGCGCTGGACATCCCGCCCGATTTCCAGCGCGACCTGCTGGCCGGCCGCCACCCGGCGATCCAGCTGAACGTGGACGCCACCCGGATGAGCCAGGCGTTCACCGGCAGCGGCTATGTCCAGCAGATCGTCGGCGCCGAGGTGTCGGAATTCCTTGCCGGCCACCGCGAGGACAGCGTCCTGCCGGTCGAACTGGCGCTGCGGGCGCGCTACAACCCGGCGCTGGACGCCGGCTGGTTCGGGGCGATCAACAGCGTGATCGACGCCGTGACCATGCTGTCGATCATCCTGACCGGCGCCGCGCTGATCCGCGAAAAGGAACACGGCACAGTCGAGCATCTGCTGGTCATGCCGGTGACGGCGGCCGAGATCATGCTGTCCAAGATCTGGACCATGGGGCTGGTCGTGCTGCTGGCCTCGGGCTTCGCGATCACCGTGGTGGTGCAGATGGCCCTGCAGGTGCCGGTGGCGGGATCGGTGCCGCTGTTCATCGCGGCGGCGGCCTTGATGCTGTTCGCGACCACCTCGATGGGCATCTTCCTGGCCACCGTGGCGGGGTCGATGCCGCAATTCGGCTTGCTCCTGATGCTGGTGCTGTTCCCGCTCCAGGTGCTTTCGGGCGGCATGACCCCGCGCGAAAGCATGCCCGACGTCATCCAGGCGCTGATGTCGCTGGCGCCGAACACGCATTTCGTCATCCTGTCGCAGGGGGTGCTGTTCCGGGGCGCGGGGCTGGGCGTGGTCTGGCCGCAGCTCCTGGCGCTGGCGCTGATCGGCACGGTGCTGTTCTGGCTGGCGCTGCGCCAGTTCCGCCGCTTCCTGGCCTGACCCCGGACCGAGAGAAGCCGGACCCGAAGGCCCGGCAGTCGATACCACGTCAAACCACCACAACTTGACTGATTAATCAATTAACATACGGGCCGATTCGTTTAAATGCTTTTCTGGCGGATTCCCGCCCTGGCGCCCTGCCCTGCCGCCGAAAATCCTTGGCCGAGGCCCGTGCAGGGCGGCAAGCAGGGCCATTGCTCTGCCCTGCCGCGCTGGCCTATT
>JAANMV010004701.1_pt1 | contig 10534 bp, 9 predicted proteins | sample 7279661 | NCBI WGS metagenome assembly JAANMV01 (sample SAMN14094540, study PRJNA606508) | bioreactor metagenome | isolation source: A lab-scale SPAN reactor treating ammonium-rich wastewater day 121 | place: Ireland: Galway | collected 2017-05-16 | reverse complement strand
ATGGTACTTAAGTTTTGACGATTTCAGTTTTGATGTTGCACAGGTTCCAACAGCACCATCCAACTTAACGGCAGTAGCAGATACATTTGCAATATTGTTGAATTGGGATGATAACTCTGCAACTGAACTTGGATTTAAGATTGAGAGAAAAAATGGTGATTCTTTAAGTGTTGATCCATTTGTTGAAATTGATTCAGTTGGTGCAAATGTAACTTCTTACAATGATTTAGGCAGGACACCAAATACTACTTATACTTACAGAGTAAGAGCATTTAATCAGCTTGGTTTCTCACTATATAGTAATGAAGTAACAGCTACTACAATAATCCCAGTTGAATTAACTTCATTTGCAGCTAACATTAGTGAAAGTGAAGTGTTGATATCCTGGACAACTGCTACTGAATTGAATAACAAGGGATTTGATCTTGAAAGAAAACTCGATGGCGAATGGCAGAAGTTAGCATTCATTGAAGGAATGGGAACTAAGTTAGAAGAAACAAAATATTCGTACAACGATAAGTTTTCTTATACATCATATCAGGGAACAGCACAGTATAGACTGAAACAAATCGATTACAATGGAACTATTTCTTATTCAAATGTTATCTCAGTTGAGTTAGATTTTACTCCAAAAGAATATGCTTTGTATCAGAACTATCCTAATCCTTTCAATCCTGCAACTTTAATTAAATTTGCATTGCCTTTCGAGAGCAGTGTTAAAATTTTAGTTTACAATTTGCTAGGCGAAAAGGTTGATATACTGTTTGAAGGAACAAAAGAAGCTGGTTATCACGATATAAATTGGAATGCCGGTAAATTAGCATCTGGCATCTATTTATATACTATTGAAGCAAATTCTTTAGATGGAACAAAGAACTTTTCTTCTGTAAAGAAAATGATGCTGATGAAGTAATTCTTTGTTAGTTATCTTGTTAATTAAGCCGCTCAGTTTTGAGCGGCTTTTTTTTTGTTGATTTTTGTTATTGGAATAGTTACACTTAGTGTAACAATTACAAAAATTATGTCTGCATCCACAAAATTATCAACATCTGTAAAAGCTTTATGTTTTCTCGCAGAAAATTCCATATCAAAAAACAGTAATGATATTGCAGATGCTATTGGAATTAACGCTTCCAAAATAAGAAGACTAATGGCTATGCTTGGAAAAGCCGGAATTGTTAAAAGCGATAGTGGAATGCTGGGCGGCTTTTCTTTAAATAAAACACCGGATAAAATTCATTTACAGGAAATTTATTGTGCTATTGAAGATAGAAAAGCTTTTTATCTTAATGTAAATAAAGAGAAGTTAAATCAATCTTCAAATTCAAAAAAGATTAATAACTTCTTTCTTAATCTGTTTTCTGATATTCAGGTTGAAATTGAAAATAAAATGGAAAATATAACATTAAATGACATATTAAATAATATTAAATAAGGAGTGAATATGGAATTCTTAAAAAGACTTGGTATTAAAGAAAAAAACTTTGGATGCTGTACTGGTACAGTATGGAATAAAACTACTGATCAGGGAGAATTGAAAATTTATTCTCCTGCTACCGGCGAGTTTATTGCTTCAGTTTATCAGGCTTCTGAAGACGATTTTAATAACCTGCTTGATGTAACTGATAAAGCATTTATATTTTGGAGAACATTACCAGCACCTAAAAGGGGGGAGATAGTAAGACAAATAGCCAATAAGTTAAGGGAGTTTAAAAAAGACCTTGGTACTCTTGTGTCATTTGAAATGGGGAAATCATTACAAGAAGGAATGGGTGAAGTTCAGGAGATGATTGATATTTGTGATTTTGCAGTAGGACAATCGAGACAGCTTTATGGTTTTACAATGCAGTCAGAAAGACCAATGCACAGAATGTATGATCAATACCATCCCCTGGGTACTGTATGTACAATTTCAGCTTTTAATTTTCCGGTTGCAGTTTGGTCATGGAATGCTATGATAGCGGCAGTTTGCGGCGATGTAAATATCTGGAAACCTTCTTCCAAGGTCCCGCTTTCAGCCATTGCTTGTCAGAATATTTTAAAAGATGTATTGATTGAAAACAATCTGCCCGAAGGAATATTTACTTTGATAATTGGTAAAGGTTCTACTATTGGTGAGAAAATACTTAATGAAAAACGTATTCCATTAATTTCAGTAACAGGTTCTACAAATGTTGGAAGACATGCAGCTGAAGTAATCGCAAAAAGATTTGGTAGGGCAATTCTTGAGCTTGGCGGAAATAATGCAATCATAATGACTCCTGATGCAGATTTAAAAATGGCAATGCCTGCAGTTGTGTTTGGGGCAGTCGGCACTGCCGGACAGAGATGTACAACCACAAGAAGGTTAATTGTGCACGAGTCTATTTATAATAAAGTAAAAGATGCTTTAATTAAAGCTTATAGTGGATTGAAAATTGGAAATCCACTGGATGAAAATAATCATGTTGGTCCGCTTATAGATAAAACAGCTGTAAAAGATTTTACTAATGCTCTTAAGCAGGTTCAGGAAGAAGGCGGAAAAATTGTTTATGGTGGAACTGTACTGGAAGGCGAACAATACAAGTCTGGTTCTTATGTGGTTCCTGCAATTGTTGAAGCAGAAAATCACTATAAAATTGTTCAGGAAGAAACATTTGCTCCAATATTATATCTGATAAAATATTCCGGAGATGTTAAAAATGCTATTGAATTACAGAATGGAGTTGTTCAAGGCTTATCTTCTTCCATATTTACAAACAATATGCGTGAGGTTGAAATGTTCCTTTCTGCAGAAGGTTCTGATTGTGGAATTGCAAACGTGAATATAGGTACTTCAGGTGCAGAAATAGGCGGAGCTTTTGGTGGTGAAAAGGAAACCGGCGGCGGTAGAGAATCGGGTTCTGATGCCTGGAAGACTTATATGCGAAGACAAACCAATACAATAAACTTCGGAACAAAACTTCCATTAGCTCAAGGGATTAAATTCGATATTTAAGATTTCCAATTGTAAAAAAGGGAAGTAAGGTTGTAAAATTTTACTTCCCTTTATGTTTTTATTTCAAATTTCTATAAGAAAAAATTACCTGAATTATTTTCCGCTTTTATTAATTCGTTTTTCACTTGAAATCTCAAACAACGATTAAGTTACTTTGGTCAATTCTGTCATGTTCAATTGCTGATACATTTCATTAAGTGGCCTGACATTTGTTTATACGGGAATAAAAAATATTGAAATGAATTTAGATATAACCAAAATAACTTCTTGCGGATCTGATTGGGAAACTAATCGGTACACTTTTTTACAAACCTTAAAAAGCTGGAGAAGTGAAATCCATCAAAATAAACTTTATCCGGTAATTGAATATGTTGATCAACTGCAATTAAGATTTAATGATATACTTAATGAAAACATTGAATCAAAATCCTGGTTGGAAAATGAAGTAAGGGGAACTTTTGTAGATAATAAACTTGTGATCCTCGAGAAAGCTCATCAGATAAGCTCACAATTGGATAAGTTAATTGACTTTGTAAAATGGGCATTAAATGAAAATCAGGAAATCCTAAATGAAGCAGGAATAGTTAAACAATTTGTTTGTGAGAATATTGATATATCTGCCTGCTGTAATAAGGATAAATACAGAGGGAAGGGATATATTTTAATTCCGGATAATATATTAAGTGTTTATAAAATATATCTTTATGATCTTTCTATAAACTGGTCTATAAATAATCCTGTTGAATATCTGGAAATGACATTGCTCAGATCTATTCCTGTAAAATTAGTCAGTCAATCACTTGAAGAATTAATGAACGAATTTGTAGAAAACTCCAGAACATTGTTTGATCCGATGATATATGTTTGCAGAACTGAACTTGATTTTCCATTCAAGGAAACAATGTTTCCTGTAATTAAAGAAAAATTATTAGCATCAGTTAACGGATTAGAACCTTATCTTTAACCGGATGTAAGCATAATCAGATCAGATAAAATTTTTCCGGTTTCATCAAGAATAAAATCTTTCTTTTGATTATCAATAACCCGAACTTCGCCATCTAAAAGTTCAATTTCTGTATTTCCGTCTGTTTCATCATTCCTTGCATATTTTCTTTGTTCTTCATTTTCTTTTTCGATCTTTCTTTTATCTTCATTCAAAGAAATTGAAGTTTTAAGTTTATTTTCCTGATATAACTTAATATCCTCTTTCAAATAGTTAAAATCCTGATCATTAGAAATTCTAACATCGTGTTTAATCTTTAATTCGGGGATAAATTTCTTCAGATCTTCAAATTTGTTAAATGAAGCCGGATTAATTTCATCGTAAGGCAAAGCACTTGGTTCAGCGCTTTCACCAAAGTCTTTCGGGTCAATCGCTGAGGGAAAAGTTATGTCAGGAATAACCCCAAGATTCTGAGTACTGGCACCGCTTACTCTATAATATTTTGCGATAGTAATCTTAAGCTGACCAAGGGTATTATTTTTATTTGAAGAAACTCTGTTCAGATCTATAAGATTTTGAACTGTACCTTTACCAAAAGTTTGTTCTCCAATAATAATTCCTCTTTGATAATCCTGAATTGCTCCCGCAAAAATTTCTGAAGCTGAAGCACTAAATCTATTTACAAGCACTGCCAGTGGTCCATCATACACTATTTGTGGATCTGGATCTTTTGCAATATCAATTTTTCCATCTGAATTTTTAACCTGAACCACTGGTCCATCTTTTATAAACAGACCTGTTAACTCAATTGCTTCCTGCAACGAGCCGCCGCCATCTTCTCTCAGGTCAATGATAATTCCTGAAATATTTTCTTTGGATAAAGAGTCGATAAGTTTTCTTACATCACGGGTAGTACTTCTAAAATCTCCGTCTCCTTTTCTTTGAGCTTCAAAATCACTATAGAATTTAGGAATATCAATAACTCCTATTCTAAAAGGTTTATCATCATTAAGGATTTCTAGTACTTTACCTGTAGCTGCCTGATCTTCAAGTTTAATTTTATCCCTAACTAAGGTTATCTCGATAGGTTTGGAATTTAAATCGCTGCCGGCTTTGATAATTTGTAACCTTACCGTTGTACCGGATTTGCCTCGTATTAGCTTTACCGCGTCTGTAATCCGCCATCCTATTATATCTTCAAATTCACCGTCATTGCCTTGTGCAACTCCAATAATTTTATCGTCTGCTTTAAGTAATTTGCTTTTATGTGCAGGACCACCGGGAATAATTTCAACTATCTTCGTATAATCATCTTCAGTTTGTAGCCTTGCACCAATACCCTCAAGTGAAAGACTCATATCGATTTTAAAATTTTCAGAGGAAACTGGTGATAAATAATTTGTATGCGGGTCAATATTTTCTGTAAAAGAATTCATTGCAAATTGAAATACATCTTCCGGTTTGTATTGATTTATAAAATTTGCCAGATTTCTATAACGCTTTCTAAGTGTCTTTTGAATAAACTCCCAATCCTTACCATTTAACTTATATGTAAGTGCATCATTTTTCAGTCGTTTCCTCCATAGCTCATCCAACTCAGATTTATCTTTAGCCCAGTTTGATTTATCACGATTATATTCAAAACTTTCATCGGCAGAATAATCGAATTCAGTATTCAACAGCGAATCAATTATATGCAGTCTCTCGTTGAACCTTTGACGATACAGATTAAATGTTTCAAAGTAAAAATCCAGATTGCCATCAAGCAGATTATCATCTAGTTTATCTTTATAAAAAGTAAGTTTATCTATATCCGATTTTAAAAAATAATTTTTCCCATTATCTAAAACTTTCAGATACCGATCAAAGATCTTTTCAGATAACGAATCATTTATTTCAATTTGTTTGTAATGATAACGCGACAATAGTGAAACAAGTAATTGGCTTTCGATTTTATAATGATTAAGCGGCTGAAGTATTGTAAGTGTATCTCTCGAATCTGTATGTGATATAACACTTCGAGAGCCAGAAATCGAAAAACTTAATGTTAAGATTGTGATTAAACCTAATAATACTATGTTTATTTTTTTCATTAAGTGCTCAGACTAATAAATAAATGTAAAAACTCATCTAACTTGCACAATAAATATACAATTAGTTCAGAAATTTCAAGATATTAAGACTTCTGTGACGAATAATGTGTTCCCTAACAAATAAAGTTTAGTTACAGAAAAATGATTAAAAACTTTTTTAACTTTGATCAGAAGTTTAATAATGGTTTGGTAATGGCAAAAGTAAGAGAAATATTAAGAAGAAAAGCGCAATATACAGACCCGTTAAGTGCATCTGTTGAAGATATATTTTCCGATATTCAAAATAGTATTGAAAATAAAGATGAGGTTGAAGTTATTGAGAAGGACGGGAAAAAGATTTTTGTCTTTAATGATCCGCTTTTTTCACGAGAACCAAGGAGTATAATAAATTATTCTATCTTCAGGGGTAAATGGGAGTTTGAACCTCTTGAGGATATTGACGAGACTGATTCTGATAAATGTGCTATCCAATTTACACCTCTAAATGATTCTGCAAAAATTATCATCGCTTTCAAGTCACTAAAAGACAGAGTAGAGTTTATGAATTCTATTTATGCAAATGAAGAGATGAAACAGATTGGTAGTGGAATGAGTTTTGAAAAGTTAGCTAATTCTAAAGTGTTACAAACTACCGGCGGTTTATTGGGATTAACTGTGGCTGGTTATGGATTATATAAAATGTTTTCGAAAAAAGATGAAGAATAATTTGTAATAACTTTACTCGATTATTACATATCTGTTTACTACAACGTAATTATTTTACCTGATCAGCTACAATTCATCTTTGTAGATTGTTCTGTTGAAAATATAATCGACATTTTTCAGCATATTCTTACTTTCAAAAATTCCAGCTATTTCAGATTCAGATATTACATTTTTTATGTTATCAGATTTTAACAGCTCATCCCTTAGATTCAGTGATTGATCCTGCCATACTTTCATAGCACAATCCTGAACTAATTTATATGCATCTTCTCGTGAAATACCTTTTGAAACAAGTTTTAGAAGTACTGTCTGAGAATAAATTAAACCTCTGGTCAGATTTAAATTCTTAATCATATTTTCAGGATATATGATTAAATTAGAAATTAATCTAATCATCAGATCCAACATATAATCCAGGGCAATACAACTATCCGGAATAATTATTCTTTCAACTGATGAATGTGATATATCGCGTTCGTGCCATAGTGGGATATTTTCCAAAGCCGCTATTGAATTGCTTCTTAGAATTCTAGCTAATCCGGTTATTCTTTCACTAATGATTGGATTACGTTTATGCGGCATAGCTGAAGAACCTTTTTGACCTTTGGAAAAATATTCTTCTGCCTCAAGTACTTCGGTACGTTGCAAATGTCTGATTTCAACCGCTATTTTCTCTAAAGTTGCACCTATAATAGCGATAACAGACATAAACTCAGCATGTCTGTCTCTTTGGATTACTTGTGTTGATATCGGGGCAGGTTTTAAACCCATTTTATTGCAAACATATTCTTCAACCTTGGGTGAAAGATGTTCGAAAGTTCCGACTGCACCGGAAATCTGTCCGACACTTATTGTTTCAACAGCACTGTTTAGTCTTTCAATATTTCTTTTTGTTTCTTCGTACCATAAAGCAAACTTTAATCCCATTGTTGTAGCTTCAGCGTGTATTCCGTGAGATCTGCCGACACAGATAGTATTTTTATGTTCTAATGCTCTTTTCTTTAATGTAGATTTCAAATCAGATAATCTGGTTAATAGTAAATTGCCTGCTACTTTCATTTGATAAGAAAGTGTTGTGTCAAGAATATCGGAAGAAGTCATACCATAGTGAATGTGTCTTGATTCAGGTCCAACATATTCGGCAACATTAGTCAGAAAAGCTATTACATCATGCTTAGTAGTCTCTTCTATTTCCAGAATCCGTTTTACATCAAAGTTAGCTTTAGTTTTAATCACATTAACATCTTCAGCAGGAATTTCGCCCAATTGAGCACGAGCTTCACAAGCATATATTTCAATATTAAGCCAAGTTTCAAATTTAAATTTGTCATCCCATATTTTTCCCATTTCAGGAAGAGTATATCTTTCAATCATTATTTTTTATCCAGTTTCATTTTTTTTGTTAACTCCGAGTTATCTCTGATTATCTTAACAGAAATTTCCTGTCCGGCTCTGAATTCCTGAAACACTCCAAAAATTGTCTGCTCATTATTAATCTTGTAACCTTCAATTTCTACAATAATATCGCCTGTTTTCAATCCTGCTCTATCAGCAGGGGTATTAGCGATAACTTTTGTAATTATTACTCCTTTAGTGTTTTTAAGATCATAATAATTAGCTATGCCTGCATCGATAGATTGAATGCTCATACCTATCTGAAAATCCCTATCAATCTTACCGCTGGTTTTAAGTTCAGTAACAATTCGTTTAACTTTATCTATTGGGATTGCGAATCCAAGTCCAATATTACCTTGATTGCCGCCGGCAGTATAAATTAAAGTATTCATTCCAATTACCTGACCAATTGAATTTACTAATGCACCGCCGCTGTTACCTCCGTTTATTGCAGCATCTGTTTGAATCATATTTAAATAATATCTGTCATTTATCGGCTCAAGGTTCATCCCAATTGCGGAGATAACTCCAAGTGTTACTGTAGGTTTATCGTTTAGTTCAAACAAACCGAAAGGATTACCTAATGCAATAACCCATTCACCGATTATTAAATCGTTTGATGAACCCAATTCGACATAAGGTAAATCTTTTCCATCAATTTTTAGCAGACAAATATCTGAAGTTGGATCGCTGCCTATAATCTCTGCTTTATGATGTGAGCCGTCAGTCATTGTAATTGTAATTTCAGCAGCATTACCTGCTACGTGATCATTTGTAACAATGTAACCATCAGGTGAGATAATATATCCTGAGCCAAGTCCCTGTACCTTTTGATTATAATTACCTCTGTTTCCAAAAAATTGTCTGAAAAATGGGTCATCAAAAAAAGAGCTGAAGGGATCCCTTACCTTCCTAATCTCAATAACATTGATACCAACTATTGCGGGACTAACTTTCTGAACAGTTTCAGTAATAATATTTTTTCTTGAATTAGTTATATCATCGTTAAATTTTCTTGCTAACTCTAAATTTGTTAGAGTAAGATTTCCTTTTTTCTGAATGTTAACAAAATCGTTATTTATTTTTGAATTTAGATAGATGAATGCACCTGATACACCTATTATCAGTGAAATGACTGATGATATGAAGACTTTTTTACTAATCATTTGAATTCTTATTATTTTTTTTAATTATTTCGTTTAATGGACCGATATGTTTGATGAAAACTAAAATTAATGTAACTGAAGATAACATTACTAATTCATTTACATTTTTATCAGTAATTATTGAGTATTCTATATAAAAATTATTACCGATCATTACAGTTACTAATGTTAATATAGTTGCAAAAATATTTGCTATCAAAATATCTTTTTTAATTAAATAAAAAACTAACCAGATAATTATCCATATTATTAATAGTAAAGGTGCCAGCACAAGGCTGCCGCCAGCAGCTGTTGCCAAACCGCGACCACCTTTAAAGTTAAGCCATGGATTAAAACAATGTGCAAATATGGAGAATACAAGTGTTAAACCAGCAAAAGAAAACTTGTAACCAAATAATTGTAAAATAATTAAAACAGGAATAACTCCTTTCAGAAAATCAACAACAAAAACTAAAATACCCAGCATTTTTGAGCCTGATACCTCATAGGAATTCATTGCACCAACATTGCCGGTTCCGCTTTTTGTTACATCAATACCTTTTGCTTTCTTTAGAACAATATATGCTGTAGGAATTGACCCGAATAAATAGCCTAATAGACTGCTGATAAAGTAATCCAACAATAAACCTATAATTGTGTTGTTTAAAGATAATTATTTTTCTGTAGTGAAATAAAGAGGGAAAATAAATCAATAGGAAGCTATATTATGATCTTCACTTATAAGATTACCGGATTTATCTCTTAGGTTACTAATAATGACTTTGTATTTACAGTTTGGAATATGTTTTTCTGTAAATAAAACAACCGCTGAATCACCGGGTACAACTCCAATTTTGAAAATTCTAACGGGAGTATTATCATCTCTAAAAATAGTGTAATTGGAAATATCAAAAATACCATCTCTGGACATCGGCTCACTGAACCTAAGCAAAACTTTTGAAGTATCAGCAACAGACTGGGGATAAACCTCGCAAAAGAATCCGGTTGCAAAAATGATGATAATTAATAAAAGTGTTTTAAGCATTTTGAAATAGTTTTGATATAATATCTCACCACTTGTATGCCAGATTAAAACCTACAGAAAATTTGTTTTAAAATAAATTGAGATAGAAAATTGAGTCTCAAAAAAAGAACAATCAGATAGATGTTTCAAAAGTAGAGAAAGAGAATTGAATATTGAGGCGCCGGTCGGATTCGAACCGACGAATAAAGGTTTTGCAGACCTTCCCCTTAAGCCACTTGGGTACAGCGCCAT
>JAANMV010004694.1_pt1 | contig 10545 bp, 9 predicted proteins | sample 7279661 | NCBI WGS metagenome assembly JAANMV01 (sample SAMN14094540, study PRJNA606508) | bioreactor metagenome | isolation source: A lab-scale SPAN reactor treating ammonium-rich wastewater day 121 | place: Ireland: Galway | collected 2017-05-16 | reverse complement strand
CGGGGCGCCCGGTGGGCTCCGGCACGTGCAGGCGCAAGGGCTTGTCGCGGTCGATCATTCGCGTGACTCCACGCCCGATCGTGTCGGGCGCACGTGGGTCCGCCCGGCCACGGCCCGCGGTCAAGGCCGCGGGCGTCGTTGACGACCTGCGTCGAGAAAACGGGCGTCGTCGACGACCTGCATTATAGTGACGCGGGCCCGCGACGGCGCCAATCACCCCCACATCCGTCGCGATGATCGTCGGGCACGCCTCGTCCGGCGGCGACGCGACCTCGTCGGACGGCGACGCCGTCCTGTCAGGCGGCGACGCAGCGCAGGCGCTGCTCGCCCAATCCATCGATGCCGAGGGTCATCACGTCGCCCGGCTTCAGGAACACCGGCGGCTTCTGTCCCATGCCGACACCCGGCGGCGTGCCGGTCGAAATGATGTCGCCCGGCTCGAGCGTCATGAAGCGCGAGATGTATGCAACGAGCGTCGCCACGCCGAAGACCATCGTTCGTGTGCTGCCGCGCTGGTAACGCAGGCCATTCACGTCGAGCCACATGCCGAGCCTCTGCGGGTCGGACACCTCATCGCGCGTCACGAGCCACGGACCGATCGGCGCGAACGTGTCGTGACCCTTTCCCTTGTCCCACTGCCCCTGGCGTTCGAGCTGGAACTCGCGCTCGGAGACGTCGTTGACGACGCAGTAACCCGCCACGTGGTCGAGCGCCTCGTCCTCCGGGACGTACTTCGTGCGCCGGCCGATGACGACGCCCAGCTCGACCTCCCAGTCCGTCTTCTTCGATCCGCGGGGGATCTCGACGTCGTCGCCCGGCCCGCACACCGCGCTCGACGGCTTCAGAAACAGGATCGGCTCCGTGGGCACCGGCATGTTGCTCTCGGCGGCATGGTCCGAATAGTTCAGCCCGACACAGACGAGCTTGCCAACGTGCGCCACGCACGCACCGATGCGCGCCCCTTGCGGCACTTGCGGCAGCGCCGCCGGATCGATGCCGCGCAGCGCATCGAGCGCCTTCCCATCGAGCCCGCGAAGATCGATGTCGGCGACATGCGCGGAGAGGTCGCGAATCCCTCCGGCCGCATCGACGATGGCGGGCTTTTCTTTCCCGGCCGCTCCGAAGCGAAGCAGTTTCATGAGCGTTCCCCTCAGGCCGCAAGCACGTGCTCGATCGCCACGCCGCGGCAATCCATCTCGTATTCGAGACCGACGATCGGTGGACGGTTGAAGTGCCAGGTGACACCGGCACGCATCGCACCGCGACGAACGAGTTCGTCGCCCAGAAACGGGTGGATGTCATGCACCGTGTACACCTGCGTTGCCGTCGCCGCACGCCAGTCGAAGCCGAGCGTGCGCATCCTGTTCTCCATCTCGCCGATCACCCAGCGCGCCTTGGTGCGTATGCCTTCGGGCGAGACGTCTCCGCGCGCAATGGCATGATCGCGATAATCGCCCTTGCCCTCGGGCGCCTCGGCGCTTCCGGCAACGACGAAGGACGGCGTCGCGCCCGTGTCGGGCACCGTGTAGCTGAACGCGAAGAACCCAGGCTCCGGGGGCGGGTCGAGCTCTGGACAGACGTTGCTGCGCGCAACCGGATTTGCCTCCCCGATGATCCCCCAGCGCTTCAGTGTGCCGGTGTAGATCTCGTTGAACTCGCGGAATCCCGCTTCGGTGAACGGCGCCGGCGAGCGAAGTTCACAGGCGCAGAACGCCAGGTTCGGGCGACCGATCGATTTCAGGTGCTGTTCGATCCGCTCGAACCCTTCGCGCAGAGGCACGACGCGGGAGAAGCACGCACGCTCGATACGCGACCCTGCTTCCGCAGCCACCCCCGCCGAGTACTGCGAGACGGCCGGAATGTAGCGATAGCCACCTCCGACGAGGATCCGAGTGCTCATTGCATCCACCTCCATGAGAAGAAAAACCGCTGTCGTAGCCAGTGAAGACCGGGGCCTGCGGGTGTGTGCGAGTCCAGGGCGCGTTCACACCACGATCGTCCCCGATCGTGGTGTGGATACGCCCTGGCTCTCGAAGGCGCCGAGATACGCACGGCGCACCGCCGGGTCGGCAAGCAGGGCACTGCTCTCGCCGTGCTGCGTCACGCGTCCGGTGTCCATCACGTAGGCCGTGCCCGAGACTTCCAGCGCGGCGACCACATCCTGTTCGACGACGAGTATCGTCAATCCCTCACGATTCAGCGCGAGTAATGCGTCCACCAGCTGCTCGACAAGCAGGGGCGACAGACCGAGCGACAGTTCGTCGATCATCAGCAGGCGCGGCGCGCTCATCAGTCCGCGGCCGATCGCGCACATCTGCTGCTCCCCGCCCGACATCGTGCCTGCGGCCTGGCGACGCCGCTCCTTCAGCTTCGGAAAGATCGTGTAGACGCGCCCGAGGTCGCGTGCGACACCTGCCGCATCGTTCCTGCGCAGGTACGCACCCATCAGGAGGTTCTCCTCGACGCTCATCGCACCGAAGAGACGCCGCCCCTCCGGAACATGCGCGATGCCCAGCCCGAGCACGCGCGCCGGAGTGGCGTCTCGCAGTTCGGCGCCGCGCCAGAATATGCGGCCGGCGCGCGCCGGCACGAGTCCGGATACGGTGCGCATCAACGTCGACTTGCCAGCGCCATTCGAACCAATCAGAGCGGTGATCCCGCCCTCGCGCACCGACAGGTCGACGCCCCAGAGAACGGTGACCGGTCCGTAGCCCGAATGCAGCCCTTCGATGCGCAGCAACTCGCCACTGCGCTCGGCCGGCATGGCGGCCGCACGTTCGCCGGCCGTGTTCATCGCGTTGTCCCGGATTGCGCCGCCTCGACCGCGCGCTGCGCGTATCTCTTGCCGAGATAGGCCTCGACCACCTGCGGGTCGGCAACGATCTCCGCGGGTGCGCCGTCGGCGATCAGCGCGCCGTTGTGCAGCACCACCACACGGGAAGACACCGACAGCACGACTTTCATCAGATGCTCGATCAAGACGATCGTCACGCCGGACCCGGCGATCTGCCGAATGAGCGCCATCGCCTGCTCCACCTCCGCGGAGTTCAGCCCGGCGTTCACCTCGTCGAGGAACAGCAGCTTCGGGTGCATCGCCAGCGCCTTCGCCAGCTCCAGGCGTTTGCGCATTGCGAGCGTCAGGTTCGCCGCCGGCAGCGCCATCATGTCGGAGAGGCCGGCGAAGGCGAGCTTTTCCTCGGCGACGCGCTGCGCTTCACGCATCGAGCCGCCTGCAGAGAAGAGCGCCGCTGCACGCACGTTGTCGAGCACCGACAACTCCGGGAACGGCTGCACGACCTGGAAGGTGCGCGCCAGGCCGACGCGCGCCGTCCGGTACGGCCGCAGCCGCGTGATGTCGCGCCCCTCGAAGAGCACGCGTCCGGCGCTTGCGCGATGCACGCCGGTGATGACATTCACCAGCGTCGTCTTGCCGGCGCCGTTCGGGCCGATCAGCCCGAGCACCTCACCGGTGCCGATCGACAACGAGACGTCGGCGAGTGCCTGCAGGCCACCGAACCTGCGCGACACCGATTCGAGACGCAGAAGCTCACCCATGGCCCGCACCGCGCACCGAATCCGCGCGCAGCTGCGCAGCCGCACCGGCAGCGGGCACCGATGGCGTGCGTCGCAGGCGCTTGCCGACGGAGACCATCCCGTGGGGCATGAACAGCAACAACACGACGATCAGGAAGCCAAGGACACCGCTGTGCACCTGGAGCCAGTTACGCCAGACGAACTCCTCGATGCCGAGGAACACGAACGCGCCGATCACGGCGCCAATGATGGAGCCCAGGCCACCGAGCAGAACCATGACGATCGGCTTGACCGCGAGGAGGATGTCGTAGACATCGGGCGGCTCGATGTAGTGAACCCAACCAGCATACAGAGTCCCGGCCATTGCAACGAACACGCCGGAAAGCGCGAACGCCAGAGACTTGTACAGCGTCGCATGGACACCGATCATGTCGGCGGCCGACTCGTTCTGCCGGATGCACGCCAGCCCGAATCCGAGGCGTGATCGTTCGACGGCGAGGACAGCGAGCACGCAAACGAGAAGCAGCGCCCACATCGCGAGGAAGAAGAACGACGCCTCGTATGCGACGCTCGCGCCACCGCCGAGTTCGAGCGGAATGTTCAGACCCATGCCGCCGCCGGTGAGCTCGGTTGCAGAATTCGTCAACTCGCGCAGCACTTCGGCCACCGCCAGGCTCGCGATCGCGAAATAGTGCCCGCGCAGGCGCAGCAGAACCCAGCCGAGCAGCATCGCCGCTGCGAAGGACACGGCGCCAGCCGTGGCAATCGCGAGGACGAGCGGCACGCCCCTTGCGAGCAGCACGCCTCCGGTATAGGCCCCCAGGCCGAAGAACGCGGCAGTCGCAAAGGACGGGTAGCCCGCCATGCCGCCGATCACGTTCCACGAGACCGCGAGAATCGCGTACATGCAGGCAATCGTGCCGAGCCGCAGCGTGTACGACTCGCCGAACCACGGAAGTGCCGCCAGCGCGACGAGGGCGACCAGCAACGCAGCCGAGGGAGCCCGCTTCACGTGCCCGGTCATGCGGCGCTCCGCGCCCATCGTGCAGCGGAACGCGGCCTCATTCGAAACCCCGCTTTCCGAGCAGACCCTGCGGCCGGAAGACCAGGAAGCCGATCAGCAGCGCAAACGACAGCGTCACCGCGTGCTCGGGACCGATCGCCATCGCGCCGAAACTTTCGACGAGTCCCAGCACGAGTCCGCCCAGGACGGCACCCGGCACGCTGCCCAACCCGCCGAGCACGCACACCACGAAGGCCTTTCCGAGATAGGGGATCGACGACAGCGGAGAGATCGGGAAGATGAGCGCGAGCAGCACGCCGGCACAGCCGGCCATCGCGGCGCCGAGTCCGAACGCCGCCGCGTAGGTCACCGGCACGTCGACGCCCATCAGCCGCGCCGCGTCGCGATCCAGCCGAACGGCGATGATCGCGCGCCCCATCCGTGTCCGCCGCAGCAGCACGTACAGGGCGCCGGTGAGCACGAGTGCGAAGACCGTGGCGACGAGGCGGTCGACCGGCACGACGACCGAACCCCAGGCGACCGTGCCCAGCGGCGGGTCGAGAATCAGCTTGCGGTAGTCGGCCTTGAACGCGAGGATCATCGCGTTGTTCAGGATGAGGTCCATCCCGAAAGTGAGCGTGAGAGTGACGAGCACCGGCGCCGCCATCACCCGGTTGAGCACGCCACGCTGCACGAGATAGCCCATCAGGTAGAACAGCGGCGCGGCGATTGCGATCGTCACCCATGGGCTGACCCCCATCGAGTGATATGCACCCCACGCGAGATACGACCCGAGCACGATGAACGAACCGTGCATCAGGTTTATCACGTTGAGCACGCCCCATACCAGCGAGAAACCGGCCGCGATGCAGGCGTAAAGGCAGCCGAGCACGACGCCGTTGACGAGGATCTGCAGGAACATCGCGTGACCTGGCCTACCAACTCGTGCCCCCCCGACTCATTTCTGCATGCCGACGCCGAGCCGGAGCTCGCCCTGCTTGATCTCGGGCGGATGCACGACCACCGCCTTGCGGCCCTGGATCTGGAACACCGGCGGCTCGAGCGAGTCGATCTGTCCGTTGGGGCCGAAATGCACCGGTCCCCAGAACGTGACGACGTTCATGCCGGCGAGCGCGTCGCGCACCTTCTCCCGGTCGAGCGATCCGGCCTTCTCGATCGCCATCTGGAACAACGCTCCGGACACGGCGGACGATGCCTGCGCGTAATCGGGAGTCGAGTTGTATTTCGCGCGGAACAGTTTCACGAAGTTGTCGGCCGTGCCGAAAAGATCCTTGCCCTGGTAGCGCACCGCAGGGTGCCACCACGCGGCGCTGCTGATGTTCTCGGCACCAGCGCCCGCAGCGTCGATGAACTCCTGGTAGGCCGGCCCTGCGATCATCGTGACCACCGGCGCCCCGATGCGCTGGTCGGACATCTGCTTGCGGATCAGCACGAGGTCGTTGATGTAGCCCGTCACGAAGATCCAGTCGGCATTGGCAGCCTTCACCTGCGCGAGCGCAGACGAATGATCCATCGTGTTGATCGCGTACTTTTCGAACATGGCGACCTCGAGGCCGCGATTCTTCGCCGACTTCTCCATCTCCTGCGCGATCGCCAGCGGGAAGAGGTCGTTTCGCGCGATGATTGCGACGCGCTTCACGTTCGGCGCCGTCTGCGCGACGATCTGCGTGAGCGGCGTTGTCAGCGTGTCGTTCGGCGTGAACGTGCCGAAGAGATATTTGTAGCCCTGGTCGTACACCTGGGCCGACGATGCCGTGGAGGCGATCGTCGGCATCCTGTATTTCTCGCTGACGGTGCTCGCCGCCTTTGCTGCGCCCGAACCGAACGGCGAGAACAGGAAATCCACCTTTCCTTGCGTGATCAGCTGCTCGGCTGCCTGAACCGCACGCGGCGTATTCGACTGGTAGTCGGTGTAGACGATCTCGACCTTCATCTTCTTGCCGCCGACAGTGATGCCGCCAGCCTTGTTGACCTGCTCGGCCCAGAGATCGTAGCCCTGCTGTTGCTTCAACGCCTCCGGAGCGAGCGCACCAGTGAGCGGCAGCGGCGCACCGAAGCGGATGGTTTCCTGGGCGGCTGCATTCGGGGGAAATGCGAACGGTGCGGCTGCGACGGCGGCGCAGAAGAAGGCGCGGCAAAACGAGCGGGCGTTCATGATGTCTCCGGATCGGGTTCGTTGGGGGCTGGCACCTGACGATTGCCCCGGGGAGTCTAATGTCGCCACCGCTTGTCGGGAAACACCGAATTTCGACCGGACAGTTCTCGAAATTGGATCACCCGTGTTACTGCACACGTTTGGTGACGATGGTCGTTGCATCAGTCGTGGTGACTTCCTGCGCGCCTGCGCCCGTGCGCGGCCGGGGGCGCGCGCGTTGCGGCCTTCGCGCCCGCCGCCATCATTTCCTTCAGCGTGTCGATCGCGGCCACGGCAGCCGGTGACAACGATCGGGCTGCGCTCACGACCAGGGTCACCCGCGTGGCGCCGAGCATTGGCTCGGCGAGCGGGATCGCGGCGAGGCGCCCGTCCGCGACTTCAGCCCGCACCGAATCAAGCGGAAGAAACGTGACGCAATCGATAGCGACCGCCAGACGCCAGGCGAAGGCGAGGACATTCGTCTCGACGACGGCGCGCAGGTCGAGCCGCTGCGTCGCGCGCACGCGATCGATCAGCTGGCGGATGCCGAACGACCGGCTCGGCAGCACTACCGGCCACGGCGCGACGTCTGCGAGGGAGCATTTGCGTCTGCGTGCCAGCGGATGCGAAGGGCGAACGATCGCGCATAGCGGCTGGTTCATGTACGCGAGTTCGATCAGGTCGCGGCGCGGCGAGCCTCCAAAGACGATACCGAAATCGACTTCGTGCTCGGCAACCGAGTCGGCAACGCGGCGCGAGCCGTAGGCCGAGACAGTGAGGCCGAGTCCGGGGTGTGCGGCGAGGAATTGTCCGGCGAAGAGCGGCATCAGCCCGGTGAGCAGGCCCTCGACGCAGGCGATATCGACGTGCCCGCGATGCAGCCCCTCGTATTCGTGGAACTGCGCGCGCAGCCCATCGAGGCGCCCTCGTGTCTCGTCGGCGAATTCCAGGAGGAGACGACCGGCTGCAGTGGGCACCATGCCGCGCGCGCGGCGCTCGAAGAGCTGCACGCCAAGCTCCTCCTCGAGCGCCGTCATCTGGCGACTGACCGCACTCTGCGCGACGAACAGCCGCTCGGCCGCGCGACGCAGCGAGCCCTGGCGCACGACTTCCCGAAAGTACCTTAGACTCGCCGTCTCGATCAATCTGCCACCTCCCCGTTCAACGACGCAATGGTACCGATCGGGGCTCCCGAAGGAAGTGCCGTTTCGAGGCGGCGCCCGAGCCAACGTGCGCGCCCGTGTCGGAGACGGAAGGAATTCACGAGGCCCACATGCAGGACGACGCCATCCGCTCCCCGTACGACGGGTCCGTAGTCGGACACATGCCGATATCCGACGAAGCCGGGATCGAAGCCGCGATCACGCGAGCGCAGCGCGCATTCACCACGCTCAAGAGGTTGCCGCGCTTTGCGCGCGGCGACGTGCTCGACCGCGCCTCCGTAATGCTGCGCAATCGGCGCGACGAGTTCGTGAAACTGATCGCCGCGGAGGCCGGCAAGCCACTGTACGACGCGCGTGGCGAGGTATCACGCGCCATCTTCAATCTGGCCAACGCCGCCGCGGAGGCGCGCCGCTTCGGCGGCGTGGAAGTTCCTCTCGACATGGACGCCGGCGTCTTCGAATATCAGACGACCGGCGCGGGCGGGCAGGCGTTGTCGCTCGATGCACTCGACGTCGACGCACTCGCGTCGATGCGGCGGCGCGTCGGACTCGCGCGCCGCTATCCAATCGGTCTCGTACTCGCGATTGCGCCGTTCAATTTCCCGCTGAATCTGGTGCTTCACAAGGTAGCGCCGGCGCTTGCTGTCGGCAACACCGTCGTGCTCAAACCCGCACCGCAGACGCCGCTCACTGCGCGTCTGCTCCAGGAAGTACTTCATGAAGCAGGCCTGCCAGAGGGTGCGTTCGAGGTATGTCACTGCCCGGTGCCGCTGGCCGAGAAGATGGTTCGCGACGAGCGCTTCGCGATGGTGAGCTTCACCGGCAGCGCGCAGGTTGGATGGCATATCAAGAACATCGCGGGACGCAAGAAAGTTGCGCTCGAACTCGGCGGCAACGGCGCTGTGATCGTCGCCGAAGACGCCGACCTCGACCATGCGGCGGCGCGTTGCGTCCGCGGCGGAGTCGTCTATGGCGGCCAATACTGCATCGGTGTCCAGCGTATCCTGGTGCACCGGAGTGTCGAGAGTGCCTTCATCGGGAAACTGCTTGCGAAAGTCCGGGCATGCCGCGTCGGCAACCCGCTGGAGGAAGGAGTCGACGTCGGACCCGTGATCGACGAGACCGCAGCCACGCGGATCCAGGCGTGGGTCGACGAAGCAGTCTCGCTCGGCGCACACGTGCTCGCCGGGGGTCGCCGCGAACGCACGATCGTACAGCCGACGGTGCTGACGAACACGCGCCCGGGAATGAAGGTCGAGGACGACGAGATATTCGGGCCAGTGCTTACCGTGAACGCCTACGATGATTTCGACGAGGCGGTAGCGCGCGCGGCCGACTCGCGATACGGGCTCCAGGGAGGTATCTTCACGCACGACTTGCGCCGCGCCTTCCGTGCGATCGACGAATGGGAGGTTGGAGGGCTGATGATCAACGACGTGCCGATCTACCGGATCGATAACATGCCCTTCGGCGGATGGAAGGAGTCAGGATTCGGGCGCGAGGGAACGCGATACGCGATGAAGGAGATGAGCGAGATCCGGCATCTGGTGATCAACTACGGGTGATTTCGCTCGCCATCGATGCGCCTCCGTTGCCTCGGGTACCGTGCGGACGTCATGGCCATAGGGATCGCCAGGGCCGGGTTCGTGGCCCGGTGATCGACCCGTGCGGGCGCGCCCCATGCGTCACCCGAACTCGTCGCGGCCGCGTCGGCAGCTTCGATCGGTCGGCCGAAGCGGACGCGGCCGCAGGTGAGTCGATCGCCGCCGCCGGCGGACGGGCCCGGTCCTTCGTGGTCGACATCGCCGACGCCGCGCAGGTTGCCGATGCGCTCGCGAAGTTCGAGGCGGCGGCCGGGTGGGACCGCTGAACCTGCATCACGCGGTGCCGACGGGAATGGTCGCGCGCGAGATGGCGCGCCCGCACTACAGCACCGGCGCCAGCACCCGCCGCAGTTCGTCCTCGTCGCGTGCGGCGCGCGCGGCGTAGTCCTTCAACTGGTCTTCACCAATGCGCCCGACCGAGAAGTAGTCGGCCAGCGGATGCGAGAAATAGAACCCGCTCACGCTGGAGGCCGGCATCATCGCGAAGTGCTCGGTGAGCTCCATGCCGATCTCCTCGGCGCGCAGCGTGTCGAACAATGCACGCTTGACCGTATGCTCGGGGCAGGCCGGATAGCCGGGCGCCGGCCGGATGCCGCGGTACTTCTCGGCGATCAGCTCGTCGTTGGACAGCGCTTCGTCCTGCGCATAGCCCCACAGGTCGCGACGCACGCGCGCGTGCAGGCATTCGGCGAAGGCCTCGGCCATGCGGTCGGCGATCGCCTTGAGCATGATCGCCGAGTAGTCGTCGAGCAGCTTCGTGAACTCGGCGAGCTTCTTCTCGATGCCCAGGCCGGCGGTGACCGCGAACAGGCCGATGTAGTCGGCGATGCCCGAAGGCTTGCCGTCGACGATCTTCGGCGCGATGAAGTCGGCCAGGCACTTGTTGCCCACGCCGTCGCGCTTGGCGGTCTGCTGGCGCAGGTTGCGCCAGGTGAAAGCCACCTCGGTGCGCGTCTCGTCGGTGTAGATCTCGATGTCGTCGTCGTTGACCGTGTTGGCCGGCAGGAAGCCGGCCACGCCGTTGGCGGTGAGCCAGCGGCCTTCGATCACGCGCTTGAGCATCGATCTTCCGTCGGAAAACACGCG
>JAANMV010004693.1_pt1 | contig 10545 bp, 6 predicted proteins | sample 7279661 | NCBI WGS metagenome assembly JAANMV01 (sample SAMN14094540, study PRJNA606508) | bioreactor metagenome | isolation source: A lab-scale SPAN reactor treating ammonium-rich wastewater day 121 | place: Ireland: Galway | collected 2017-05-16 | reverse complement strand
TATCGGGATCGGCCATTTCCTGACGCTGGCGGGTATCATCTTCACCATCGGCGTGTTTGGAATATTCCTGAACCGCCGCAACGTGATCGTCATTCTCATGTCCATCGAATTGATGCTCTTGGCCGTCAATATCAATTTTATCGCTTTTTCCGCGTACCTCAACGATTTGACCGGACAGGTCTTCACCATGTTTATTCTCACTGTCGCGGCGGCCGAGGCCGCCATCGGCCTCGCCATCCTTGTGGTCTTCTTCCGCAACAAGGGCTCGATCGAGGTGGACGACATTTCGAGCCTGAAGGGATAACGGATGGAAATCCTCGCCGTTTTTTCCCCGCTTGTGGCTTTCCTGATTGCCGGCCTGTTCGGTAAGCAGATCGGCCATAAGGGTTGCCAGTTCATTACATGCGCCGCTGTCATTTTGGCGGCGTTCTCCTCCATCGTGTTGTTCTTCAACGTCATTCTTAACCCCGATATTTTAAGCGACCACAGCTACGTCCGCGTCCTCTCCCGCTGGGTAGAGTCCGGAAGCTTCAAGGCCGAATGGGCGCTGCGCATCGACCAGCTTTCCATCGTGATGATGTGCGTGATCAACATCGTCTCCGCCTGCGTCCATGTCTATTCCGTCGGCTACATGAGTCACGATCCCGATCGCGGGCGCTTCATGGCATATTTGAGCCTCTTCACCTTCGCCATGCTGATGCTGGTGACCGCCAACAACCTGCTGCAACTTTTCTTCGGCTGGGAAGGCGTCGGCCTGGCCTCCTATCTTCTGATCGGCTTCTGGAACCAGAAACATTCGGCCAACGCCGCCGCGCAAAAGGCGTTCATCGTCAACCGGGTCGGGGACTTCGGCCTCGCCCTTGGCATCATGGCCATTTTCGCCCTGTTCGGCAGCATCAGCTTCGACGACATTCTGGCCAATCCCGGCCAGCACGAGCACACGATGATGGGTTTCCTCGGCTTTGAGGTTCACGCCTTGACCGTCATCTGCCTTCTGCTCTTCACGGGCGCGGTCGGAAAATCGGCGCAGCTCGGCCTGCATACGTGGCTCCCCGACGCGATGGAGGGGCCGACGCCCGTCTCCGCGCTCATCCATGCGGCGACGATGGTTACGGCGGGGGTCTTCCTCGTCGCACGTTTCTCGCCGCTCTTTGAATTTGCGCCCGTGGCGCTTTCGGTGGTCACCGTTTTCGGCGCACTCACTGCTTTTGTCGCCGCCACCATCCGTCATTGTAGCCGCGTAAGAACCGAGCCGGGCTCTGTGAACCGGGACGGGCGGCATAGAGGTCGGCTCGGAGAAATTCGGGAAAGACTCCCGCTCTTCCTACACCCGCTCCAACGGCGCGTATTCGAGGATCAGCGTTTTGACGCCCGAGGTGTTGAACTGCACCTGAATGCGCGTCTGGGAACGGTGCGGCTGCACGCGGACCACGCGGCCCAGGCCGAAGCTCGGATGGCGCACCAGCGTGCCCGGCGGGTAGCGCAACGCCTGCGTGTCGCGCGAGGGCGTGTCGAGCCCCTCTTCGTCGGTGCGGTCGATGCTCTCGATCCGCTCCTGGGGCAATTCGCGCAGAAAGCGCGAAGGGATCGTGGGTTCGGTGCGGCCGAAAATCGTCCGGTAGCGGGCGTGCGAGAGACTCAGGAACCGCTTGGCGCGGGTGATGCCCACGAACGCCAGCCGACGCTCCTCCTCCAGTTCCTGCCGATCGTCCGACGACTGACTGTGCGGCAGCAGGCCGTCCTCGACCCCGACGATCGCCACGGCCGCGAACTCCAGGCCCTTGGCCGCATGCAGCGTCATCAACGTCACCGCGCCCTGCGATGTGTCCAGCCCGTCGATATCACTGACCAGACTCACCTGTTCGAGATAGCGGTTCAGACGCTCGCCCAGGGGCAAAGGCTCGTCGATACCCCCCTGCAACTGCTCGTCGACGAGCTGTTGCTCGAACTGCTGCACGGCAGTGATGAGTTCACCGAGATTGGCCAGCCGCTCTTCGTCCGGGTCGGACGCATCCTTGCGGTAGTAATCTTCCAGACCCGAGTCGCGCAGCACCTGCTCGACGAACCCTCGCAGCGACATGTCAGATCCGTCATGTTCGATCTCATGCCGCCAGGCGCTGAGCTGCCTGGTGAATTTCACGACCGCCGAGACAGCCCGGGCATTGAGGCTGCGAATCTCGCCCACGCGATGCAGCACGTCGCAAAGCGTCGCACCGACGTTGAGGGCGTGCAGTTGCAGCGCCTGGAGCGTTTTGTCGCTGATGCCGCGGGCCGGGGTGTTGAGAATGCGGGCGAGGTTGATCGTGTCCGCGGGATTCGCGATGGCCCGCAGGTACGCCAGCGCGTCCTTGATCTCCTTGCGCTCGTAAAACGCGGTGCCGCGGGCGATCTGGTAAGGGATCGACGCGGTGCGGCACGCTTCCTCGAGCACGCGCGACAGGCTGTTGGTGCGGTAAAACAGCGCCATCTCCGACCACGGCAGCTTCTCGCGGTCGTGCAGCTCGACCAGCCGCTCGACGATGCATCTGGCTTCGTGCCGTTCGTCAACGCACGTGAGCAGACGGATCGGCTGGCCCTCCTCGTTGTTGGTGAAAAGCGCCTTGGCTTGCCGCTGCGTGTTGTGATGGATAAGTGTGTCGGCCGCCTCGAGAATGCGCTTTGTGGAACGGTAGTTCTGCTCCAGCCGCACCACGGCCGCGTTGGGGTAGTGGCTCTGAAAATCGAGGATGTTGCGGATGTCGGCTCCGCGCCAGCGGTAGATCGACTGGTCCGGGTCGCCCGTGGCGCAGATGTTGCGGTGCGCCGCCGCAAGCAACGACGCCATGGTGAACTGGGCCCGGTTGGTGTCCTGGTATTCGTCGATCAGTAGGTACTGGAAACGCTCCTGAAGCTGCGTCCGCAGGGCTTCAATCTTCAGCAGCTCAACGGTCTTGAGCAGCAGGTCGTCGAAATCAAGGGCGTTGGAGCGGGCGAGAATCCGCTGATAGGCGCGGTAGAGCCTGGCGACGTTCTTGTGGTAGAAATCGCTGACGCTGGCGGCGTAGGCGTCGGCGTCCAGAAGTTCATTCTTGGCGTGGCTGACGGCCGCGAGCACCTTCGACGGCGGAAAATGGTTCGACGAGACTTCCGCGTCGGTCAGGGCCTGCTTCATGGCCCGCTGCTGGTCGGTCGTGTCATAGATCGAAAACGCCGCGGGCAGGCCGAGCTGGTCGCCATACTGCCGCAGCAGTCGGGCACACAAGGCGTGGAACGTGCAGACCGTCGTGCGCCGAGCCTCGACGGGCGAGAGCAGCCCCGCGACGCGCTCGCGCATTTCGCCAGCCGCCTTGTTGGTGAACGTGATGGCCAGGATGTGCCACGGGGCGACGCCCTGGCCGCGGATCAGGTGGGCGATGCGGCGGGTGATGACGCGCGTCTTGCCCGAGCCCGGGCCCGCCAGCACCAGCAGCGGGCCATCGACATGCGCCACCGCCTCGCGCTGCGGGCCGTTGAGATCGGCGAACAGGGCGTCCGCGGCGGCGCTTGGCTGCATCGGCAAACGACTCATGCCCCGCATTGTAGGGCATGGACGATGGCTCATGGGGCCTGATGTGATCGGGAAAAGAACCTACTCGGCGGCTCCCGCGGGACTCTGACGGCGAAGCGCCTCGTCGCGTTCCACGGCCTTCTGCGGCCGGGCCTGCAGACGCAGTTCCGGCGGCTTCATGCCCACCGTGTGATGCGGCGGCACAGAGCTGGTGAGGAACACCGACCCCCCGATCGTCGAGCCGCGCCCGATGATCGTGTCACCACCAAGTATGATCGCGCCGCCATAAATCGTCACATCGTCTTCGATCGTCGGGTGGCGTTTGCGGCCGCGCCACGCCTGGCCGCCCTTGGTCGACAAAGCGCCAAGCGTCACACCCTGGTAGATCTTCACGCGGTTGCCGATGACCGTGGTCTCGCCGATCACCACGCCCGCGCCGTGGTCGATGAAGAACGACTCGCCGATCTTCGCGCCGGGGTGAATCTCGATGCCGGTCGTCGAGTGCGCGTATTCCGACATAAGGCGCGCCAGCAGCGGCACACCCATGCGGTAAAACTCGTGGGCGATGCGATAGACGAACACGGCCGTCAGACCCGGGTAGCAGAAGATCACCTCATCGGTATGCACGGCCGCGGGATCGCCCTCGAAGGCAGCCTGCACGTCCAACGCCAGCAGTCGGCGAGTCTCCGGCAGCCGTTCGAGGAAAGCATCCACGATATGGGCCGCCTGCTCGTCGCAGCGCTCGCAGGCCTCGCGCTGGGTCTGGTCGCCGCTGACGCCGCGCACGTCGCAGTTGGCGGCGTGGCGCAGCGACTGGCGCGCCTGGTCGTAGAGCAGATCGCGAATCTGCCGCACCCGGTTGCGGGTCAGAGGCCCGATGTTCGCCGAGGTGAGCCGCTCCTGCTCGAAGAAGCCGGGGAACAGCAGCATCCGCAGCAGATCGACCGCTTCGATGGCCTTCTGGCGGTTGGGAAGGAAGGTCGAGTCCAGATGCTGGGTGCGCGGGTCGGCGTAGTAGCTGTCGACCAGGCGGTCGGCCAGGGTTTCCAGTCGCTGTTCGTCGTCGAAGTGTGGAGGCATGGGCCGGCCTTCAATGGACATCACCGCCGCGTAAGGCGACACGATTATAGAAGCCCCGGCCTCCGACGTGTCCCCGCCGATGCCGTCCCGCGACGTTCGGCGGCCAGAAAAAACGCGGCCCGCCATGAGACGGGCCGCGATGTGTGTGGATCGCCTTGGGTCCGCCGGGGCTAACCGAGATTTTGCTCGAACCCCAATTGCAGGTGGGCGCGTCGTCGGGGCAGCCCGGCCTTCCGCTCGTGGACGGCTTGACCATTGTGCCCGATTTCCAGCTCCCTTGGGGTTCTCATAGGTTCGAGCAAAATGCGCTCGGCTTTTGCTAGCCCCCGCGGCCGAAGGCGATCTTCACTTGTCAGCGTTCCCCTGCCGCAAGGCATTATACCCCCGCCACAAGGCCGATGGGGGTCGCGGCCCCCGGCGCTGTGGACAGGCGCCGCTCTTAGTGAACCCGACGCCGATATGACCCCACGGCTCTTTTCAGGCCATGGCCCGGGTCAGCACCGCGACGGCCGAGCGGATGTCGGCGATGCGCTGGTCACCCGCCTCGCGCTCGATCATGATCGGACCTTCAAAGTCCGCTTTGGCAAGAACCTGCATGAACGCCGGCCAGTCCACCTCGCCCTTGCCCACCGCCACCTCCGTGCCCCAGGTGCCGGGCGTTCGGGTCTTCGTGGCGTCCTTGGCATGGACCTGCCGTACACGCGGCATGAGGCGCCTCAGCGACGACACGGGCTCGCCCTTGGCATAAAGGATCATATTGGCCGGGTCAAAATTGACGCCCACGTTGTCCGCCCCCGCCCCGTCCAGAGCTTCCAGAAAACGCAGCAGCGTGTCGGCGTCTTCCTGGCCGGTCTCGAACAGCAGCGTCTGACCATGGTCGCTGAGAATCTCCGCCAGCCGCGCGATCCGGCCCACCAGCTTTTCGAAACGCGGATCCGCGGAATCCTCGGGCAGAAAGCCCGCGTGCGTCGACACCACGCTCAGACCCAGCGCCCGCGCCGTCGCGGCCGCCCTCTGGGCGATGCGCTCGTTGTCCGGCCACGTCTGGTCACGGATCACCCCGCCGGTCTTGCGGATCGTCTCCAGCGTCGAGTAGTCCTCACCCACGCAGTGGAACATGCCCGACCGCACCGCGATGCCGCCCTCGGCGAGCACCTGCGCAACGCCGCCCCAGACGTCCGGCTGATCGCTGACGGGGTTGAGCACAAGCTGCACCTGCCTGAGCCCAAGCTGTTTCACCTGCTCGACGAGGTCGGCGGGGTTCCTGGGGTGCAGCGACCAACTGCACACGCCCAGTTGCGCGGGAGTCTGTTTTCGCATCGTCGCGTCTCCGTCGGTTCGTGTGTTCGTCCTGCCGCCGCGGCGCGTTACGCCCAGTTGGGATCGAAGTTCCAGCGGACGAAGCCCTCGATCGCCTCATATTCGGCCAGGCCGAGCTTGTCGTAAAGCACCGCCGTCTGGCGGTTGCGGTCCTCGGCCCGTTGCCAGAACTCGCGCTCGTCAATGCCGGGAAACAGCGCCTTGTCCTTTTGCGACTCGTGCTTGAAGATGGCGGTGCGCTTGCGCAGCAGTTCTTCGGGCGACAGGGGCACAGCCATCTCGATGGACTGCGGCTCCCATTCCTGCCACGCCCCGCGATAGAGCCAGACCACGCACTGCTTCAGCCATGCGTCGTTGGCCACCTCCTCGAAGGCGCGGAAGATCGCCGCCAGACACGTGCGATGCGTGCCGTGCGGGTCGGACAGATCGCCGGCCGCGTAAACCTGGTGCGGCTTAACCTCGCGCAGGAGGTCCACGATGATCTTCACGTCCGCGTCCGACAGCGGCTTCTTGCGCACCCGGCCGGTCTCGTAGAACGGCATGTCAAGAAAATGCAGGTTGTCGATCGGCACACCACAGTACCGCCCCGCCGCCCTCGCCTCGCCGCGGCGAACCAGGCCCTTGATCGCCTGCACTTCATCGCTGTCGACCTGGCCGGGCTGCTTGTTCTTCAGGAACTGCTCGATGTGCTCTTCAATCTCCACCACGCGCGGAGCGTCGAGATGGAACAGCCGACTGAACTCCGTCGCGAAGTCGGCGAAGCGGATCGCGTCCTCGTCGAATACGGCGATGTTGCCCGACGTCTGGTAGGCCACATGCACCTCATGGCCGTGGTCCGCGAGCCGAATGAGCGTACCGCCCATGGAGATCACGTCGTCGTCCGGGTGCGGCGAAAAGACCAGCACCCGCTTGGGAAAGATTTCATCACCGGGGACCGCTCGATCCATCGGCCGCCGCGCCGACGCCGGCTTGCCGCCCGGCCAGCCGGTGATCGTCTGCTGCAGGCCGCGAAACACCGCGATGTTGATGTCGTACGCCGGCCCGCGCTCAGCCAGCAGATCCTGCAGGCCCCATTCGTTGTAGTCCTCGTCGGTGAGCTTGAGGATCGGCTTGCTCAGCCTGCCGGCCAGCCAGATCACCGCCTGGCGAATCAATTTCTCGTCCCAATCCACGGGCCCCAGCAGCCAGGGACACTTGACCCGCGTCAGCGATGACGCCGCGGCGCTGTCCACGATGAACTGCGCGTTGGGGTGCTCCTGCAGGAAGCTGGCGGCGACGGTCGGCGTGATCTCGCCTTCGATCGCTCGGGCGATGGTCGGCGCCTTGTGCTCGCCGAAACCCATGATGATCACCCGCCGGGCCGACAGAATCGTGCCCACGCCCATGGTGATGGCCCGCCGCGGCACATTCTCCTGACCGAAAAAATCACTGGCCGCGTCGATGCGCGTCACCTTGTCCAGCGTGATCAGGCGCGTGCGGCTGGTGCGCGACGAGCCCGGCTCGTTGAAGCCGATGTGGCCCGTGCGGCCGATGCCCAGAATCTGCAGGTCGATGCCGCCAGCCTCGACGATCGCCCGCTCATAGGCGGCGCACTGCTCGCCCACCTGGTCCAGCTCGTACGTGCCGTCGGGAATATGCACGTTGGCCGGCTCGATGTCGATCAGGTCGAACAGGTACTCGTGCATGAAGCGGTGGTAGCTCTGCAGGTTGTCCTTGGGCATCGGGAAGTATTCGTCCAGGTTGAACGTGACGACGTTCCTGAACGACAGCTTTTCCTCGCGATGCAGGCGTACCAGTTCGTCGTACACGCCGGTGGGCGTCGACCCGGTGGCCAGCCCCAGGACGCAGTGCTTGCCCGCGGCCTGACGCTCGCGGATCAACGAGGCGATTTCATGGGCGACGGCTTTCGAGGCCTCGCGGGCGTGGGGAAACACACGGGTGGGAATGCGCTCGCGCTCGGCGAACGAAGCGGCAATGTCCCGACGGCTCATGGCGGGCTCCTCGGCGGTGGTTTGTACGGGCGGAGCTTGTGATGATGCCCAACGGCCCGGCGAATGCAAGTCTTCGCGACGGCCGCAGCGTACTCGTTACCATGAAGCCATGCCTCCATCGCATGGTCCACGTGCCGCCGCCCCCGAAGGCCCCGCGGCCGTGCGTTTGAACACGTCCATTGCCGATCTGCCCGGCGCCGGCAAACACCGCGCCGCCGCGTGGCGGCGCCTAGGCGTGAACACGCTCTTCGACTTGCTGCGCCATCTGCCGCACCGCTACGAATGGGAGGCGGCCGAGAGCGGCGTCGCCGACCTGACGGCCAACGTCCTGGGCTCCACGCGCGGAACTCTGACCTCAGCCCGCTGGGTTCCGGGCCACGGCCGCGCCAAGGCACGCTTTGAAGGCGTGCTCGATGATGGCCAGGGCCAGATGCATCTGGTCTGGTTCAATGCGTCGTATCTGCGCGACCAGCTGCACCCCGGCATGACGCTGCGCGTGCAGGGCAGAATCGGCCGATATCGCGGCCAGCCCCAGATGGTCAACCCACGCTGGGAGCGGCTGGACGCGGAAGGCGCGGCCCCGCTCAAAGACCAGCGCCTGTGCCCGATCTACCCGGCCACGGACGACTTGTCGACGCTCATGGTCGAACGGCAGATCGGCGCCGTGCTTGACGACGCCCTCAAGCTGGTGGCCGACCCGCTGCCCGACGACATGCGCCGGCGCCTGGCGATGCCTTCTCTGGCCGAAGCCTACCGCATGCTGCATCGGCCCGCCGACGAAGACGAGCCCGCCGCCGGCCGACGACGGCTGGCATTCAACGAGTTACTGCTCCTGCAACTGGGCATCGTCATGAAACGCCGCTTCACCCAGACGCAGCTTGCCGCGCCGCCGCTGCGCTTCTCGGACGCCATCGACCGGCACATCCGCGCCCGCTTTCCCTTCCCGCTTACAGCCGCCCAGGAGAAGGTGATCGCCCAGATCACCGCCGACCTGCGGCGCGACCGCCCGATGAACCGCATGCTTCAGGGTGATGTCGGCAGCGGCAAGACGGTCGTCGCCCTCTACGCCCTGCTGCTGGCCGTCGCCAACCGCTGCCAGGGCGCGCTGATGGCCCCGACACAGCTACTGGCTGAGCAGCATTTCGCATCCATCGCGGCCATCCTCGCCGGTTCCAGTGTCCGCATGGAACTGCTCACCGCCGGTCGGGCGGCCTCCGGGTCGGAAGATCGCCGCCTGCAACTTGGCCGCATCAAACGCGGTGAGATTGACCTGGTCGTCGGCACCCAGGCGCTGCTGACCGACAAAGCGAAATTCAAGGATCTGGCTGTCGTCGTCGTCGACGAGCAGCACCGCTTCGGCGTGCTTCAGCGGGCCGCGCTCAAGCAGCGGGGCGATATGACCGCCGACGCCGTCGCCCTGCGCAAGCCGCGCGTGCCGCACTCGCTGGTCATGACCGCCACACCCATCCCACGCACGCTCAGCCTCACGGTGTTCGGCGATCTCGATGTCTCGACCATCGACCAGCTTCCGCCCGGACGCACGCCTATCGCCACGCACGTGCTGCCGCCCGACAAGACCGATGCGGTCTACCGCCGCATGGCCCAGCGTCTGGCGGCGGGCGATCAGGCTTATGTCGTCGTGCCCACCATCGACGCGGCCGGCCACGCGACGGCCGACCAGCTCAAGAGCGTGCGCGGCCACGCCCGGCTGCTTCAGGAACACTATTGTGCCGGCTTCCGCGTGGCGGCGGTGCATGGCAGGCTCAAGCGGCGCACCCGCGAAGTCATCATGGACCGTTTCCGCCGCGGCGAGATTCATGTGCTCGTGGCGACCACCGTCATCGAGGTCGGCGTCGACGTGCCCAACGCGTCGATCATGATCGTCGAACATGCCGAGCGCTTCGGCCTGGCGCAACTGCATCAACTGCGTGGCCGCATCGGCCGCGGCGCGCACGGCCGCGAGAATGTCTGCCTGCTCATCGCCGACGCCGCCACGGACGACGCCCGCCAGCGCCTCGAAGCGATCGCAGGCACGACCGACGGCTTCAAAATCGCAGAGGCGGACCTGGCGATCCGAGGCATTGGCGAGTTCTTCGGCACACGCCAGCACGGCGCGCCCCCGCTGCGCGTGGCCCAGATCCCGCGCGACCACACGGTGGTCATGCAGTGCGCCAGCGGCTACCGCTCCCAGATCGCGGCCAGTCTGCTCCAGGCCGCCGGTTTCGAGAATGTAATGGCCCTGAATGAGGGTACGGAGTGTTGGTCCCGGTTCCTGCCTACCGAGAGCGGCCTGCCCGAACCGGTAATGGCGTGAAGTAGTGCGCAGTGCGTGAACCAGCAACGGACTACGCACTACGCGCTACCTCAACCCAGACCGATACCGATAGAAAAGCCAAAAACTCTACTCACGCATCACGCACCACGTCTCCAAGGATTTATCCGATGATTGAACAGATCCTCATCAACCTCTTACTCGGTTTTGGGATCGGCGTCTCGCTGGGCCTGCTGGGCGGCGGCGGCTCGATTTTGACGGTGCCAGCATTGGTCTACGTCGTCGGCCAGACGCCGCAGGCCGCGGTGACGGCGTCGCTGATGATCGTCGGCGCCAACAGCATGATGGGCGCGTTT
>JAANMV010004682.1_pt1 | contig 10566 bp, 4 predicted proteins | sample 7279661 | NCBI WGS metagenome assembly JAANMV01 (sample SAMN14094540, study PRJNA606508) | bioreactor metagenome | isolation source: A lab-scale SPAN reactor treating ammonium-rich wastewater day 121 | place: Ireland: Galway | collected 2017-05-16 | reverse complement strand
GCGGTTCGATGCCGCCTTCGCCGCGCATCACCTTCTTGAACTCCCTGCGTGACACCGAGACGTAGCGTTCGTTGCCGCCGATCTCCACCTGCGGACCGTCCTGCAGCGCGCGCCCTTGGGCATCGATGCGCACGTTCATGGTCGCCTTGCTGCCGCTGTGGCAGATGGTCTTGATCTCGGCAAGCTCGTCCGCCCACGCCAGCAGGTACTGGCTGCCCTCGAACAGCTCGCCGCGGAAATCGGTGCGCAGGCCGTAGCACAGCACCGGGATGCGCAGCGCGTCCACCACTTCGCTGAGCTGCCACACCTGCGGCTTGGTCAGGAACTGCGCCTCGTCCACCAGCACGCAATGCAGCGGGCCGCGGGCGGCGATGTCGGCCTCCACGATCCGTTGCAGGTCGTCGTCGCGGTTGAAGGCGATGCCATCGGCCTGCAGCCCGATCCGCGAGGCCACGGTGCCGCTGCCGGCGCGGAAATCCAGCTTCGGGGTGAGGATGGCCACCCGCATGCCGCGCTCGCGGTAGTTGTACGCGGACTGCAGCAGGGTGGTGGTCTTGCCGGCGTTCATTGCCGAGTAATAGAAATAGAGCTTGGCCATCAGGCGGGGCAGTGGGATTTGGCGAATGGGTGGAAGGCAAGGGCGCAGGCCGCGGACGGCGATGCCAGAATAACCGCCCCCGCGTCCTCGCAGCTTCCCACTTCCGCTCCATGCACGGTCTCAACCCCCCGCAACGCCAAGCCGTCCTGCACACCGAAGGCCCCCTGCTGGTGCTGGCCGGCGCGGGCAGCGGCAAGACCCGCGTCATCATCGAGAAGATCGCCCATCTGGTGCAGAGCGGGCGCTATCCGGCGCGGCGCATCGCCGCGATCACCTTCACCAACAAGTCCGCGCGCGAGATGCGCGAGCGCGTGGGCAAGCGCATCAAGGGCGATGCCGCGCAGGAACTGACCGTCAGCACCTTCCACGCGCTGGGGCTGAAGATCATCCAGATTGACCACGCCAAGCTGGGCCTGCGGCGCGGGTTCTCGATCTTCGACGCCGACGATTCCGCCTCGCAGATCAAGGACCTGCTGCCGCCGGGCAGCAAGCCGGACGCGATCGAGGCGATGAAGCAGCTGATCAGCCGCGCCAAGAACGCCGGGCTGTCGCCGGAACAGGCGGCGGAGGCCGCGCGCAGCAGCCGCGAACGCGAGGCCGCGGCGCTGTACGCGCGCTACCAGCAGCGGCTCTCCGCGTTCAACGCGGTGGATTTCGACGACCTGATCCGGCTGCCGGTGCAGTTGCTGGAATCCGACGAGGAGGCGCGGATGGGCTGGCGCGAACGCATCGGCTACCTGCTGGTGGACGAGTGCCAGGACACCAACGACGCGCAGTACCGCCTGCTCAAGGCGATCGCCGGCGAGGCCGGCCAGTTCACCTGCGTGGGCGACGACGACCAGAGCATCTACGCCTGGCGCGGCGCCAACCCGGACAACCTGCTGGCGCTCGGCAGCGACTACCCGGCGCTGGAGATCATCAAGCTGGAGCAGAACTACCGCTGCTCCAACCGCGTGCTGCGCGCCGCCAACGCGCTGATCGCCAACAACCCGCACGAACATCCCAAGACCTTGTGGAGCGAGGCCGCCGACGGCGAGCGCATCCGCATCTGGGAATGCCGCGACGCCGCCCACGAGGCGGACAAGGTGGCGGCGGAGATCCAGTTCATCACCAAGCAGCACGCGGCACCCGACGGCACCCTGCCATGGAACGAGGTCTGCATCCTGTTCCGCGGCAACCACCAGAGCCGTGCGCTGGAAAAGGCGCTGCAGCTGCTGCGCATTCCCTACCACCTGAGCGGCGGCACCGCCTTCCTCGACCGTGGCGAGGTGAAGGACGCGCTGGCCTGGCTGCGCCTGCTGGCCAATCCCGACGACGATGCCGCCTTCCTGCGCGCGGTGCAGTCGCCCAACCGCGGCGTCGGCGCCGGCACGCTGGCGAAGCTGGGCGAGCTGGCCAACCAGAAGCACCTGCCGCTGGCCCGCGCCGCCGAATCGATGGCGGTGGCGCAGCAGCTGCCGGCGCGCGCCGCCAACGCGCTGCAGGGCTTCACGGCCATCGTGCAGGGCCTGCGCGCCGACGCCCGCACGCTGCCGCCGGCCGAACTGGTGCGCAAGCTCAACGAACGCTCCGGCCTGCTCGCCGCGCTGCGCGCGACCTGCAAGGACGAGGCGCAGTTCCAGGCGCGCCGGCGCAACCTCGACGAACTGGCCGACTGGTTCGACGGCCCCAAGACCTCCGGCCCGGGCGAGCTGGCCGCTGCGCTGGCGCTGCTCTCGCACGCCGACAAGGGCGATGCCGGCAACCAGGTGCGGTTGATGTCGATGCACGCATCCAAGGGGCTGGAGTTCCGCTTCGTGTTCATCGTCGGGGTGGAGGACGGCAACCTGCCGCACGAGGCCAGCATCGAGGAGGGGCGCATCGACGAGGAACGCCGGCTGTTCTACGTCGGCATCACCCGCGCCAAGGAACGGCTGTGGCTGTCGCATGCCAGGGAAGCCCAGCGCTGGGGCGACAAGCTGCGGCTGTCGCCCAGCCGCTTCCTCGACGAACTGCCGCCCGCCGAAGTGCAGCGCGACGGCGCCGACCCCGAAGCCGAGGCGGTGCAGAAGGCCGAGCGCCGCCGCGCCAGCTTCGCCGACATCCAGGCGATGCTGGCGGACTGAGCTGTCATTTGCGCCGGCTACACTGGCCCGTCACCGCACTTCCGGATACGTCCATGCGCCACCTGCTTGCCGCCGCCCTCGTCGCCCTGCTTGGCGCCTGTGCAGCCATTGCCCCCCGCATCGATGGTGCGGCCTCCATCGTCCGCACCATCGACGACCTGGCCGCGGTCGCGCCGGCGCTGCAGGAGTCTTCCGAACGCACCCTGCTGGTGCTGGACATCGACGACACCCTGCTGACCTCGACCGGCTTCTTCGGCAGCGACAAATGGTACGAATGGCAGAAGACCCTGCCGGCCGGCGATCCGGGCAAGGTCGCCTGCCTGTTCGACGTGATCGCGCTGAACTACGAAACCGGCACCCAGCGCGCCACCCAGCCCGATGGCCCGGCGCTGGTCAACGGCCTGCAGGTGGACAAGCTGCTGCTGACCTCGCGCAACCCGCTGTACCGGGGCGGCACCCTGCGCACCCTGCGCGACGCCGGCTATGCGCTGCCGGCGATGCTGGGCGGCCAGGCCGACGGCCGCAGCTGGGATTTCCGCAAGACGCCCGAGGCCAAGCCAGTGCGCGTGCTCTATGACCAAGGCCTGTTCATGACCACCGGGCAGGACAAGGGCTTGGTGCTGCTGGACCTGCTGCGCCGCTCGTCCCTGCGCTACGACCGCGTGGTGCTGGTGGACGACGGCCGCAAGAACATCGACAACATGCGCGCGGCGCTGCACGACGCCGGCATCGACTACCTCGGCCTGCACTACACCCGCGTCGACAAATCCATCGGCGCCGATGACGCCGCCGCCGGACGCGCCGGCTGGCAAGCCTGGCGCCAGCTGTTGTCCACGACCTATCCGCAGCGCCTACAGGCGTTCGAGCAGGGAAAGTGTGATTATTGAAATCAACTACTTAGGCGCCAATTCTTGACCATTGCATAAAGATTGACGCCGAGTTAGGCTGCCGGCGTCCGGCCCGTGCCGGAGCCCTGCTACAACTGTCGTTCACCGGCATCGCCGGCTTGGGGAGACCTTCGGGTCTCCTTTTTCTTTCCCGCGGGCCGCCCACGCATGCGTCGCGGGCACGCTTGCGCTGGCGGACGCGCCCGCCGACACTCCGCCCCATGCCTGCCGCGGACACCTCCACCCGCTACCGACGCCACGCGCTGGCCCTGTGCCTGGGGCTGGCGCTGCCATGGTTGCCGGCCTGCCAGCGCAGCCCCGGTCCCAGCCCCGATGCCACCGCCGAAGTGGCCGCGGCGCGCCCGGTCGATGCGGTGCACGTGTTGCGTGACCGGCTGCTGGCCCGCGACGGCGCCGGCTTCGCCCGGTTGGCGGTGCCGCCGGCCCTGCACGCCCAACTGGAAGCCGCATGGGCGCGCGGGGAAAGCCGCTGGCCGCTGGACGAACTGCCGCTGGACACCCACATCCCGCGCATGCTGGTGGCGCTGCAGGCGCCGCAGGCCGACAAGGCGCTGATGGCGACCTACCGCAAGCAATTCGCGCATGCCGACAAGGACATCGACCAAGCGGTGCGCACGCTGGTGGTCTTCGGCGGCGAGTACGTGCAGAAGGACGCCGATTACAGCGACGAAGAGCGCGCCCACGTCAGCCAAGCCATCAACGCCCTCGGCGACTGGGCGCTGGCCGCGCCGCTGGCCGACCCCAAGCGTGCGCAGCCCTTCTTCACTGCGCTGGCCGCCGCCGCGGTGCGCAGCGGCATCGACGGCAAGGCCGGCAACGCCGCCTTCGCCGCGCTCGGCATGACCCAGCGCCTGAACCGGCTGTCGCCGTTCTTCGCCACCCTGCTGGCCCAGCTGCGCCTGCAATACGGCCTGGACATCGACGCCGCCCTGCGCAGCCTGCACGTCAGCTTGCTCAAGCAGACCGGCGATACCGCCGAGCTGCGCCTGCAATACAGCTTCGCCGGCACCCGCATCGACGCCCTCGCGCCCGCGGTGCGCATCGACGGGCACTGGTACCTGGCCAATTTCGTGCGCCGGGCGGAGCGGTCGCTGCAGGCCAACCCACGCTAGGCCGGGGATGGGAATGGCGGGCGTGACGGATCTAGGCGGCCGTGCGGCCCAAGAATCGGCGACGGCGGCCGATACACTGGCGAAGCGATACCCGCCCCCCGGGCACGGACACGGGCACGGGCGCAAAACCACCACGCCAGGGGCGAACGCATGAGCGACAGGCAAACCTCAAACACAGATGGTGGCGGCCAATCGCAGGGCGCATCCGCATTCGCCGCGTCCGGCCTGTCGATCCTCACCGCCACCGAGGTGCGCGCCGCCGCCGCCGCGTTGCTGGAGGGCCTGCACGGCTGCGGCATCGCCGCCTCCGCGGTGGCTTGGACCGACCACGGCGAACTGCTGTTCGAACCGGCCGATGCCGGCAACGACGCCAATCGCGCTGCCGCCGTGGCGGCCTTCGCCGGGCGCCCGCCAACCGCCGGCAGCGGCCCCGATACCCACCTGCTGCCGTCGGGCGTGGCCGAGGCCGGCGCGGTGCTGCTGGCCGCCCCCGGCGCGCTGGCAACCCCAGGTGCAACCGCCAACCGCCTGCTCGCGCTGGCCGGCCGGCGCCTGTCCGAGCTGTTCTCGATCCAGCGCCTGCACGCCTCGGTCAAGGACCTGGAACAGTCCGAACAGCTGCAACACGCGCTGTTCGCGATCGCCGACATGGCCGCCTCCGACCGCGACATGCAGAGCCTGCTGCGTGGCCTGCACCAGATCATCGGCCGGCTGATGTACGCCGAGAACTTCTACATCGCCCTGTACGACCGCCAGCGCGAGACCGTCCGCTTCATCTACTTCGCCGACGAGATGGACGCCGGCATGTACGACCCGGAGCAGGAGATCCCGACCGCGCAGATGGGCGGCAGCCTGACCCTGGGCCTGATCCGGCACGGCCGCCCGGTCCGCGGGCCTTCGGAGGAAATCGTCGAGCTGCTGGGACTACCGCCCGACGACGGCTTCGGCACGCCCTCCGTGGACTTCATGGGCGTACCGATGCACCGCGACGGCCAGGTCTACGGCGCGCTGGTGGTGCAGAGCTACCGGGAAGGCATGAGCTACACCCAGTCGGACTGCGCGGTGCTCAGCTTCGTCGCCGAGCACGTGCTCAACGCGGTGGAGCGCAAGCGCGGGCAGGAGGCGCTGGAACAGCGCGTCGCCGACCGCACCCGCGAGCTGGCGCACGCCAATGTGCAGCTGCAATCGCAGGTCGCCGAGCGCGAGCGTGCGGCGCACCTGCAAACCACGCTCTACAAGATCGCGGCGCTGGCCAACAACCAGGAGCGCGACGAGGATTTCTACCGCAGCCTCCACCAGGCGGTGGGCGAGCTGCTCTACGCCGAGAATTTCTACATCGCGCTGCTGTCGGCCGACGGCAGCCACCTGGAAATCCCCTATTCGGTGGACGTGGCCGGCGACAAGCGCGGCGACCGGATACTGGGCCGCGGCCTGAGCGAATACGCGCTGCGCCATGGCAGGACCTTGTTGATCGACGAACAGGGCGTGCGCGACCTGGTCACCAACGGCGAGATGGACGCCGACCACCATGCCAGCCGCACCCCCGCGGTGTGCTGGCTGGGCGCACCGCTGCTGGGTGCGGACGGGGTGATGGGGCTGGTGGTGGTGCAGAGCTACCGGCCGGACCTGGTGTACAGCAGCGAGGACGCCGAACTGCTGACCTTCGTCGCCCACCAGATCGCCAACAGCGTGCAGCGCCGCCGCCACGCCGAGGCCCTGCACGCGCTCAACGCCGAGCTCGAGCAGCGGGTGCAGGCACGCACCCGCGAACTGCGCCGCGAGATCTCGGTGCGCGAACAGGTCGAGGCCCAGCTCAAGCACCAGGTCATGCACGACCCGCTGACCGGCCTGCCCAACCGGCTGTACCTGCGCGACCGGCTGGAACGGGCGCTATCCAGCCAGCAGCGCAACCCGCAGCACGCCTTCGCCCTGCTGTACCTCGACGTCGACCGCTTCAAGCTGTTCAACGACAGCCTCGGCCACCTGGCCGGCGACGCCGTGCTGCGCGAAGTCTCGCGCCGACTGCTGGACTGCGTGCGCGGCCCCGACATCGTCGCCCGGCTGTCCGGCGACGAGTTCGCGATCCTGTTGGAAGAGGGCGCCCAGCCCGCCACCGCGGTGAAGATCGCCCAGCGCATCCAATCGCGCATGCAGGCCGCGGTGCAGGTGGGCGAGCGCGACCTGCTGGCCTCGGTCAGCATCGGCATCGCCATCAGCCACCCGCGCTACCAGACCATCGACGAGATGCTGCACGACGCCGACGTGGCGCTGTACCGCGCCAAGGCCACCGGCCGGCAGCGCTTCGTGCTGTTCGACGAAAGCCAGCAGAAGGCGGCGATGAACGTGCTGGAGCTGGAGCTGCAGCTGCGCAACGCCCTGCACGTCGGGGAATTCGTCCCGTACTTCCAACCCATCGTGCGCCTCGACGACAGCGGTGCGGTGGGCTATGAGGCGCTGATCCGCTGGCAGCATCCCAGCCGCGGCGTGCTTGGCCCCGGCGAATTCCTGCCGGTGGCGGAGGAAAGCGGCCTGATCGAGGCGATCGACTGGCACATGTACCGGTTGGCCTGCATCGCCGGCGCGGCGCTGGTCGCCGACGGCGGCTTCATCAGCATCAACATCTCGCCGCGCCACTTCCAATACGAAGATTTCGACCAGCGCCTGCTCGACCTGCTGCGGGAAACCGGGTTCCCGCCGGCGCAGCTGCGCATCGAAGTCACCGAAAGCACCCTGCTGGGCGACCCCGAGGCCGCCGCGCGGATCCTGCAACGGCTGCAGGACGCCGGCATCGGCACCGCGCTGGATGATTTCGGCACCGGCTATTCCTCGCTCAGCTACGTCCACCGCTTCCCGCTGAAATCGATCAAGATCGACCGCTCGTTCATCTGCGACCTCGGCCAGGCCGACGCGCGGCGCAGCCTGGCGATCATCGAGGCGGTGCAGGGGCTGGCCCGCTCGCTGGGCCTGAACGTGGTGGCGGAAGGCGTCGAAACCGAAGCGCAGCGGCAGGCGCTGCTGGCGACGGGTTGCGCATACGCACAGGGCTTCCTGTTCGGGCGGCCGCAGCCGGCCGGGTACTGGCAGGCTGGCGCGGCGCATACGCCCGCCACCACCGCCCAATAAACGTGACGAGCGTCACATGAAACCCGGCAATCGGCGGCCCCCGGCCACGCCGGCAAGCGACGGGCGTCCATAATGGCGGCGATGCCAGATCGCCAGACTCCCGCCCAGGCCGGCCTGTTCGACCCGCCGACCGCAGATGCCACGGACGCCACGCGCGCCGCCGGCACGGATACCCGATCCGACGCCGCAACCGCCGGCGAACCGCTGCCGCTGCCCGGCTTCCTGCCCCCGGCCGATGCTTCCGCCGCGCCGTCGCCGCGCCCCGCCAAGGTCAAGCTGCCGCTATGGGCGCGCCTGCTCGGGCGGCCGCTGCATCCGTGGCTGAAGCTGGACATCGAAACCGATCCGCAGGTGGGCGCCGATGCGCGCCAGATCTGCTACGTGCTGGAAGACTACGGCCTGTCCAACGCGCTGATCCTGGCCCGGGCCTGCCGCGAGGCCGGCCTGCCGCCCCCGCTGCAACCGATCGCCGGCGACCCGCTGGGACGCAAGCGCGCCTACGTGGCGCTGTCGCGGCGGCATGCCAATGCGCTGGGGCTGCTGCCGGGCGCCGAGCACAAGACCCATTCCGGCTCGCTGGCGCGGCTGCTGGCCGCGCACGGCGACAACCCGGCGTTGGACGTGCAGTTGGTGCCAGTCTCCATCTTCGTCGGCCAGGCGCCCAAGCGCAGCAGCGGCTGGTTCTCGGTGCTGTTCTCGGAGAACTGGACGCTGGTCGGGCGTTTCCGCCGGCTGCTGGCCATCCTGCTGAACGGCCGCGACACCCTGGTGCAGTTCTCGGCGCCGATCTCGGTGCGCGACACGGTGGCCGAAGGCCTGGCGCCCGAGCGCACCGTGCGCAAGCTCTCGCGCGTGCTGCGCACCCATTTCCGCCGCGTCCGCGAAGTGGTGATCGGGCCCGACCTGTCGACCCGGCGCATGCTCGCCGACCAGGTGCTGTCGGCGCCGCTGGTCAAGGACGCCATCGCCGACCAGGCGCGGCGCGACAGCAGCAAGCCCGAGGAAGCGTGGAAGAAGGCCAACGCCTACTTCTGGGAAATCGCCGCCGACTACTCCAATACGGTGGTGCGCTCGCTGAGCTTCCTGCTGACCTCGGTGTGGAACCGGATCTACCGCGGCGTGCTGGTCCACCACCTCGACCAGTTCAAGCAGGAGGCGCCGGGCCACGAAGTGGTCTACGTGCCCAGCCATCGCAGCCACATGGACTACCTGCTGCTGAGCTACCTGCTCTACAGCCACGGCATCGTCGCGCCGCACATCTTCGCAGGCATCAACCTCAACCTGCCGGTGGTGGGCACGGTGCTGCGCAAGGGCGGCGCGTTCTTCGCCCGCCGCAGCTTCAAGGGCAACGCGCTGTATTCGGCGGTGTTCCGCGAATACATGGCGCAGCTGGTGGCCGGCGGCTATTCGATCGAATACTTCATCGAGGGCGGGCGCTCGCGCACCGGCCGGCTGCTACAGCCCAAGGGCGGCTCGCTGGCGATGACCGTGCGCGCCTACCTGCGCCAACCGACCCGGCCGCTGCTGTTCCAGCCGGTCTACATCGGCTACGAGAAGCTGATGGAGGGCGGCAGCTACCTCGATGAGCTGTCCGGCAAGCCGAAGGAAAAGGAATCGATCTGGCAGCTGCTGACCGGCATCCCCAAGGTGCTGCGGAGCAACTACGGCCAGGTGGTGGTGAACTTCGGCGAACGCATCCGGCTCGACCAGATCCTCGCCGAGCACGCGCCGGAATGGGACGGCAAGCCGGTCGGCGACGACGAGAAACCGGCCTGGTTCGCCCGCACCATCGATGCGCTGGCGCAGAAGATCCAGGTCCACGTCAACCGCGCCGCCGACGTCAATCCGATCAACCTGCTGGCACTGGCGCTGCTGTCCACGCCCAAGCACGCGATGGGCGAAGCCGACCTGCGCGCGCAGATCGCGCTGTCGAAGACGCTGCTGGCGGAGGTGCCGTATTCCGACTGGGTGACGGTGACCCCGCATTCGCCGGAGCAGATCATCGCCCACGGCGAGGAGATCGGCCTGGTCACCCGCACCAGCCATCCGCTGGGCGACGTGCTGGGCGTGGAAGGCGACAACGCGGTGTTGCTGAGCTATTTCCGCAACAACGTGCTGCACCTGTTCACCGCCTCCTCGTGGATCGCGGTGTGCTTCCAGAACAACCGCCGCATGGGCCGCCGCCAGCTGCAGCAGATCGGCCGCACCCTGTATCCGTTCCTGCAGGCCGAGCTGTTCCTGCCCTGGGACGAGGACACCTTCGCCAGCCGCATCGACCGCACCATCGAGGTGTTCATCCGCGAAGGCCTGCTGGAGCAGGTCAGCGACGAGGACGGCGGCATCCTGCAGCGCTATGCCGGCCAGAGCGACGAGGTGTTCCGCCTGCGCGCGCTTGGCCACACCCTGCAGCAGGCGTTCGAGCGCTATTACATCGCCATCGCGGTGCTGGTGAAGAACGGCTCCGGCATCCTCGGCGCCGGCGAGCTGGAAAGCCTGTGCCAGCTCACCGCGCAGCGGCTGTCGCTGCTGTACGCCCCGGCCGCCCCGGAGTTCTTCGACAAAGCGCTGTTCCGCGGCTTCATCCAGCAGCTGCGCGATCTCAAGCTGGTCTGGCCGCACCCGGAAACCAGCAAGCTGATGTTCGACGACCGCCTGAAGGCGTGGGCCAAGGACGCGCGGGTGGTGCTGGGCCGCGAGCTGCGCGCCACCATCGAGAAGAT
>JAANMV010004678.1_pt1 | contig 10575 bp, 13 predicted proteins | sample 7279661 | NCBI WGS metagenome assembly JAANMV01 (sample SAMN14094540, study PRJNA606508) | bioreactor metagenome | isolation source: A lab-scale SPAN reactor treating ammonium-rich wastewater day 121 | place: Ireland: Galway | collected 2017-05-16 | reverse complement strand
GGACGTTCTGCTGTTACGGAAACAACGTGGACTGCACGCGCTGCGGCGCGTACGCGGTGTTCAACGGGGCGTATCACCGGGCGGCGGGGACGGTCGAGGAGGGGTAGGGGCGCCTACACGGCGATGCCGTAGAGAAGCCGCGGTGCACGGCCTGCACCGCCCCGGGCGCGCGAAGAGCGTCCGTTGGTACGCGGTCTCGTTCATTCGCACGTGCGTCAGGACAGATTCGACGCGAGGGTCAAGCCGTTCCCATATCAGCGGAGCCACTCTCCAGCTGAGCCAAGAAGACATTCCGCAACTCTCCTACCGGCCGCCCCTGATAGTGCCACGAGGACCACCCGTTCGCCGAGCCTCCGCGTGCGGCGGACGCTGCTGCTGACAGGTTTGGGTACACCTGACCGCCAAACTCGACCCCATCTGTTCGAACCCGGCTCACATGCGTGACTCCATTAAACTCGGCTTCCAAGGCAGCATCGATCGGAAGGACTCCAGTCTGGACGAGGTCGCGTAGCGACACGCGCGTTCCGCCTGGCTTTAGGACCTCCGTTCGTCGGGCGCGGGCCGGTTTGGCGCCGGCGACCTCGGGATCTTGTAGCACCGGCACTATGGGGGACTTGCGGGGACGACCTGGACGGCGAGGCTCAACGGGAGGAGGAACTTCGGTAGGCTTGAACATCGAATTGCCTTTTGAGCAACACTTTAACCCGTATATCGATAAAGATAAAAACTTAAACTTTGATTACTTCTTCGTAAGAAAAGTAATGTTCGTAAAATATTCACAAGGTTTCGTTGTAATGCCAGGAGGTTTTGGAACCTTAGACGAATTATTCGAAGCGGTTACGTTAATTCAAACGAAGAAAATTGGAAAATTCCCAATTATCTTAGTAGGAACCGAATTTTGGTCAGGTTTGTTAGATTGGATTAAAAATGTCATGATTGACAAAATGAAAAACGCGAGTCCAGAAGATATGAACTTAATCAAAGTCGTTGATACAGAAGATGAGGTATTGGAAGCGTTAGATAACTTCTACAAAAAATACAATTTGTCACCAAACTTCTAAAAAAGCAAAAGTCCTTCAAAACGAAGGACTTTTTTTATTTTGAAATAAATTCTTTAATCTTGTTTATCACAGCTTCATCGCCTAAAATTTTTCGATGCCCTAAACCTTCTGTAATCACCAATTCTGAACCTTGTAAATGTTCGTGAATATGATAAGCCGCTTTAACTGGAACATCATCATCTTCTTTATCGTGCATAATTAAAACTGGTATTTTAATGACTTTAGCTGCTTTGTAAGCCGAATAATCATCCATTTTGCCCGTAAATCTTTTCTCAAAATGATCTCTCAATTTGATTCCATATTCGGGTTTTAATTGTAGTTTCTTGATAAAATCATCAATAATATCTTGTATAATATCACCAGCTCCAATGGTAACTGCTTTTTTAACATTCAGATTTTGCTTTATAGCATTCAAAACCGACATACCACCTAGCGAATGTCCAATCGCATATTCAAACGAACCATATTGTTTCTCTAACTCTAAAATGGAAGCAATAAATTCGGTCATAATAGAATAATTCCCTTTTGATTTTCCATGAGCAGGCGCATCAAAACTAATCGTCATATAGCCCATTTTTAGTAGTTCGTCCGCAATTTTAACCAATTGCGTTCCTCTACCGGACCAACCATGAACTAAAAGTACCTTTTTATCGTTTTTGCCATATTCATACACTACGATTTCTTTGTTTATCGCTGGAATCATAATACTTTTTTGAACACTTTCGCGTTCCATATGTAATTCCCGTTTTGGTAATTTATGACGAATGGGAGTTGTAAAAAGTTTAGCCGCAAATTTAGTTGTTAGACTTGATGAAATAGCTTGTAAAAATTTAGCTGTATACAAAATAGGTTGAGGTATTTCAATAACTTGCGATTGTTTTTGTTTCTTTTTAGACATGTTCAAAAAATTTTGCGCAAGTTACAATTTATGTAAACGAGGAAGTAAAATGTTGATTATAAAATAAAGTTAAATTATAAATTGTTTCCGGTTTGTATTGGTACAAAATTTGTTTTAGGATAAATTGTTAAACTATAAAATCGTATTTTTGTAAAAAATTTTCACTCATGAATTTCAAATTTAAATTTATCGCTTTTGCTATCTTGGTACTCGTAGTATCATGTGCTAAAAATCCATTTACTGGGAAAAGTACAATGGCTTTAGTTCCTAATAGCCAAATTTTTCCATCGGCTTTTCAACAGTATAATCAATTTTTATCTGAAAATAAGGTTATAAAAGGAACAACCGATGCAAAAAGAATTGAAACCATCGGAACAAAAATCAAAACAGCTTCAGAAAGATGGTTGGCGGCTAACGGTCATGCTGATTATTTAGAAGGTTATGCCTGGGAATATAAATTGGTAGACAGTAAAGAAGTTAATGCTTGGTGTATGCCAGGTGGAAAAATCGTTTTTTATACAGGAATTTTACCAATTTGTAAAGACGATGCAGGTATTGCTGCTGTAATGGGACATGAAGTGGCTCACGCTTTAGCAAATCATGGTCAACAACGAATGAGTGCTGGACTTTTACAACAATTAGGAGCAGTTGGAACTCAAGTAGCGGTTGGAAATAAAGATCCTGAAACGCAAGCTTTAATTATGCAAGCATATGGTGTAGGTACTCAGGTAGGAGGTATGTTGCCTTTTAGTCGTGCTCATGAGAGTGAAGCTGATATGATTGGATTAACCTTAATGGCAATTGCGGGTTATGACCCAATTAATGCCGTAAAAGTTTGGGAACGTATGTCGGCAAATTCAGGAGGTCAAGCACCACCAGAAATTTTAAGTACGCATCCAAGTAATGAAACACGTATTAAAGAATTAACCGCTTTAGTTCCACAAGCAAAAGCAGAGGCGGCTAAGTTTGGTGTTACTTTTAAATAATTAAAAAAATACTATTATATTTGAATCCCGACATTGTCGGGATTTTTTATTTTAAAACTATTGCTATGCAACAACTTCAAAAAGGAGATTCGAAACTTCTAAACGCTTGGGCTTTTTATGATTGGGCCAATTCAGTATATGCTTTGGTAATTTCGTCAACCATTTTCCCTTTGTATTACGGAGCTTTATTTCGTCAAAAAAATATTGAAGAAATTGTCTTGTGGGGATTTTCTATTCGAAGTGAAGCTTTAATAAGTTATGTTACAGCTTTAGGCTTTTTAATCATTGCCTTTATTTCGCCTTTATTATCCGGAATTGCGGATTATATGGGAAATAAGAAGTTTTTCTTGAAACTTTTCTGTTATGTAGGAGCTATTTCTTGTATGAGCTTGTACTTCTTTTCATTAGATACAGTCGTTTTAAGTTTAGTTTCGTATTTACTAGCTTTGATTGGTTTTTGGGGAAGTTTAGTATTCTATAATTCCTATTTGCCCGATATCGCTCACAAAGAGCAACAAGATAGAATTAGTGCAAAAGGATTTAGTTTGGGATATGTTGGAAGTGTTATTTTACTATTGATTTGTTTAGCAATGGTAATGTCAGTGGAAGACAACCAAAAACTTCAAATGATGAAATATTCGTTTGTAATCAGGCTGGTGATGAAGTGTCAGTTATTGATTTACAAAACAAACTTGTTAAAAGAACGATTGATGTTAATCTAAATCCGGCAAGCATTGATCATCCCGATCACATCACAAGAAAAGATGGATTTTTATATGTCGGGCTTGTTGCAGCAGGTAAAATACTTAAGATTGATATAAACACTTATCAAATAGTCGGAACTGTAAGTGGATTGGAATTCCCCGGTATGATAGTTTTCAGTAGTGATGGAAGAAAACTTTTTGTATCCAAATCTCCGCTCGCTCCAGGTGCAATAACAGGTGTGTACGAAATTGATCTGGCAACTATGACTCTGGTTTCTGAAATAAGCTTGCCAATTGCCGGTGTACCGCACGCTCTTGCCATTACACCTGATGACAAACTGCTTATTGCAGATATGAAGTGGGACAGAATATATATATATGACACAAATTTAAATGACTTCGATGGTGACCCAATTTTAATGTCACCCGGACAAACACCCTTTCATGAACCTATTCATGCCTACATATCTCCCGATGGGAAATATTTGTATGTTTCCTGCAAGGGATCAGGTTATGTAATTATTTATGATGTTCAATCGCGTCAGGAAGCAGCACGTTTATCTATGGGCGATCATCCGATGCAGATGGCAATTACACCCGACGGGTCCAAAATTTATGTTGCAGTATTCCATGAAGGAAAAATTAAGGTCATCAAGAAAGATGGAACAAACTGGAGTATTGAAAATGAAATCTCGCATCATGCTTTTCATGATTTATGGGGAATTGATTTGACATCTGACGGCAAATATGTTGTTGCTACAAGTTCAAATGAGATGAATGGATATAAACCAAGATATAATCCGGTGGGAAAACAAAGAATCTCAAATGTGGCATTTGTGGAAACTGCTACAAATGAAGTGGTCAGAATTATTGATGTTGAAAGATATGCTTCAGGAATAAATGCAAGGTAATCAAATAGATTAACTCAACCCAGAAATTTCATTTCCTATTTGCTCTGAATATTCAAATATTTTAATTGCTTTTTCCTGATCGGCAGGTGTAAGATTTCGGATAAAAAAACACAGAATAAACAACACATTATTATTCTGCAGGAATGGAATACTCACTGCTGAATTTAATCCGCTCTTCGAAGCAACCTCTGTTCTGAGAAAATTATTATTTAAAAAAATATCTTCAATCCACATTACTTTTTTTTGCTGCCATGTTCTGCCTACTAATCCAATTCCTTTTGCAAACTTGTGAACCGAACTGAACTTGGAGAATTTTTCAAAGTGTTTTGAAAGTTTACTCCAGAAGCCAGTCCAGACCATAAATTTTCCATCTTTTGAAGGAAGCCAGATTTCACCATACTCCCAATCGTTCAGCTTGCATATATTCTTTAGAAGGAATTGACTTGCTGAATTCAAATTCCCCCATTGACTCAGTTCAGATATTATTTTTTTTAATTCACTATCCATTAAATTTTTATTTTAACAATTTGTGAAATGTTCAGTCGTTAAAATATTTAGTATTAGTTTTTGAAATTTTTCTGAGTGTCTCTTTAGAATCTTTATTGATTTCTCTATAGATATATATTCAACTTATATTTTAACTGCTGCTCTGCAGAGGTTTATCACCCGATTTTCTTTTTGAAATTCTACGGTCAACTGATAAGCCACCAGAGCCGAAAACAAAATATATAAGTAAGAGAACAAGCACAAGCGCTGAAAGTTCAAGCGACTGACCAACCGAAAGTAATCCTTGTTTAAGATGAACAAGAAATACTGCACCGAAAAGCACCGGAATCTGAAGCAGCGATCCGAGTCTGGTTATCAAACCAATTGCAAGTGAAAATCCTCCAATAATATGCGCAACAGTTATGTACGAATACCACCAATAAATTCTATCTTCCTCAGCAAGCCTGGTTATGGCTGCAGGATCTGAAGCAAGTATCCATCCACGAACAAATAATGCAACACCTAAAAATATTCTGATCAGACCGTACGCCAGATCACTGTTTTTATCTAACCACAACTTAAGCTTTTCAAAGAATGCCATTTTTTACTCTTGGATATTAATATTATGACGTAAATTATTTCAGATGTTTATTAGTATTTCTTAAAATATGAATAAACTTTTTAACCTGATATCATGATAGCATTTATTCATGTGAAAAATCTTATCATCAAAAAAAATCAAGATTATTTTCCTAAATCACTTTTTACTTTTGATAATAAATAATCTGCAACAGCTTTAGCTTCATCTGGTTTTAAACCTGGATTGGGCATCGGCGGATAATCAGGATTAACTTTAACAGGATTTCTAATAAAAGCTATTAGCTGATTTTCCTTTCCAAAATATTTTGGGATTACTTCGTCATGCGGTGGACCAACTAATTTTTTATCAAAAGTATGACAAGATGCACATCGGACAGAGTAAAGTTCTTCACCATTGATGGTAACAACTTTATCGCTTCCTTTTAATTCAGCCAGGTAATCATCATACTTTGCTGCGAGCATTGTGTATTGAACTTTGTTTGAACCTGCAATAAGCATTTGATCGCTCAAAGCATTGATTAATACAAAAAGTACCAGTAACACAAGTAAATATGCTGCGAATGTTTTGTTTGCATTTTTGTACAACTGATAAAGTAAGTGATAAGCTATGAATAAAAACACGACACTGAGAATTAAATAAAAGAAGAAAGCTCCTGATAATGAAGTTTTGGGCAGCAATATCATGTTAATAAATATCAATAATGGTATGCTGACTATTGCTGCGAATGTAATCTTTAAATAGAGTTGTACAGCAGACGACGAGTAATCTTCATTGGTATCCGCGTTAGATTTTTTAATGTTGTATTTTCTAAATAATAAAATAGCTCCTGTAACAGCAAGCGAAATAAGTATTAACAATAAAAATCTGAAAAGTACAACACCAGAGAACAGGTTTATTGATTCAGCAGCAGCTAAAGAAGACTCAGTGTATATAGAACTTGTCATTGCTGCACTAAATAACCATAACGAGAAAAACAAAAGTATCGAACCAGCCAATCCTGAATTAATATCAACCTGTTTGAACATGTAAAACGAATTTTTATAACTGTAGATAAATAGCAAACCAATTACTAACAGCACCAGCGAATAAATAAGAAAATTAAGGTTGGGATTATTCTGGGATTGAAATAGTTGTGCTAAAATAAGGATTACAGTGATGCCTGGAAGAATACAAAACATAATCCCTGTCATTTTATTGAACAGAACTGTATCCATAATATCTTTTGAAAGTAGTTCATATTTAACATCCAGATCTTTGCTTGCTTTCCGCTTCAGATAAATTGAGATTAAAGTTCCCCATAAAATTATACTGCTGAATACAATGAACAGCATCATGACAATTACTAACATATATCCGATCAATTCAATGTGTTCAGTTGATTGAGGTAACGTGAAATTTTTAAGCCACTCCATACTTTCCTGTAATTAAGTTTAAGTGAGTTGATGTAAAAAAAAGAAAAAATTAATGAGATAAAATTCTCTGTTCAAGATACAATTATCCCTGAATTTCAGCAAAAAAATAATCAAAAATCTTTCTTTTTAAAAATCCTGCTGCTTAAAAAGAAAGGAATAAATATCCAGATGATAAGACAAATGAAAGAAATAATCATCCCGGATGAACTTCCGAAAAATCTTTGAAATACGGCTCCGGTGTAACCCATCAAAGCGGCAATATCAAACTTCATTAAAAATAAAATTCTTCCAAGATCAATTGGATTTAGAGTACTCAGAATTATCATTGCATTTTCAAGCGGGTAATCCTGAAAATAATATATAACCAAAAGAATGATTCCGTCGTAAACAACTGCAAGTACCAACCAGATTAAAATTGCAATACCAAGTCCTTTTGATTTGTCATCCTGCTTTACAGAAATCAAAAACGAAAGTGCAATGAAGATGAACGTGAGTAAAATTCCGATCAACAGTAATAAAATAAATCCATCAATCTGCTCACCAACTTTTCCAAACAACAAAAACGGCACAGAAAATCCGATTGCGAATCCTGCAGAAAGAGGAATTGCCGTTCCTAAAAATATTCCGAGGAAAAGGGATTTCCTGTCAATCGGTTGGCTCAGCATCATCTCGATAAATTCTCTTGAATTATAAAAATATATCGAGCCAAAAATGATTGACACAAGCGGAATGACTATTATAATTATGTTCATCAGACTGATGTATGCTTTGTTTACATCTCCGCTAAAAGTAAATAATCCATATCCAACTAGAAAGAAAAAGAAAGTGTAAAGCAAAACCCACTTGCTTCTGATTGTGTTGTGGATTTCGTAAAGTAATATTTTTTTAACGAGTTTCATTTCTAATTTTAATTGGCGAACTCTCTCTGTATCTCTCTCTTACAAAGAGAGAGAATTGTTATCAATATAAAACGTTTAATTTTTATTTCTGTCAGCAAAAAATTTTAAAAGTGTGAACTCAAATAAGTCCTTCTCTTCTCAAGAGAAGGATTAGGATGAGTTCACATTAATTAAGTCTTCACTCCGAATTCTTTTTTGATTTTCACAACTACGCCATCCAAATAATTTATCACTTCTTCATTCTTAAATCTTATCACTTTCAATCCAAGATGATTTAAGATTTTTGTTCTTTCCTTATCTGCTTTTAATCTATATTGATGGTATTTTCCATCAAGTTCGATTATAAGTTTCATTTCGTGGCAATAAAAATCAGATACGAAAAAAGTTTCCTTACCTGTCAAATCGTGAAAGATCGGATACTGTCAATAAAATTTCTTCCCTAATTTTTTAGCTCGAACTGATTCCCAAAGTAATCTTTCAGATTCGGTTGAATTCTTCCTAAGTTCACGACACACAGACTTGGCAACTTCGACTAATTTCCTTTTATTGTTGAGACTAATACAACTCTCTGTATCTCTCTCTTAAAAAGAGAGAGAATCGTTATCAATATATAAGGCTTAATTTTTATTTCTGTCAGCATATAAAGTGTTTTGTTCTTATACCAATAAGTCCTTCTCTTCCCAAGAGAAGGATTAGGATGAGTTCTGATTCTGACTCATCAACTCAGCAATTGCTCTTTCAAGCTTTGTTTCATTTTTATCTTCGAGCAACGACTGAACACTACCTTTAAATTTTATTTCTCCTTCAAGTAAAAAAATAATTTCATCTGAAAGTTCCTGTACTTCATTCATTAGATGCGAAGTCAGGATTATTGTCTTTTTTTGTTCTTTCTGTTTCAGAACAAGATCTTTGAAATAGCTGCTTGAAATCGGGTCAAGTCCTGCAGTTGGTTCATCAAGAATTATTATTTTAGGGTTGAAAGCAAATGCGATCAAAGCAGATATTTTTTGCTTTGTCCCACCGGAAAGATTTTTAAACGGCTTCTCCATTTCAGGCGTAAGCTTCAGTGATGAAAGAATTTCTGCATCATCAAACTCATTACTATTTCTAATTGACTTTATCAGCGAAATAATTTCATTACCAGTTAGGTTTTCAGGATACCTTGCTATCTGTGGCATGTAACCAATTTTATTTCTGTAGAGATAATCATCTTTTACTATTGTTCCATCAACTTCGATAATTCCGGATGTTGGTCTTACAAGTCCGAGGATTGTTTTTATCAAAGTAGTTTTTCCGGAACCATTTGGACCAACAACAGCAGTAACTTTTCCTGCTTCAATAGTTAAATTAATATTCTTCAGAACATGATTCTTTCCAAAATTTTTAACGAGATTGGCTACTGTTATCAATTCACCATCCTCATTCGTGGTTTCGGATCGGTGAGTGCTTCCGGAGTTATTGCCGGAATAATACTTTCTGCAATATTCAGAATATCTATAAATAAACTATGCAGAAGTACCAAAGAAGTTGGATGAGATTCAATCATCATCGAAAACATTGTAACCGGTCGGAAAGGAATATCACCGAATCCATCTTTGTTGAGATCGTATCCATCATAATCAGCCCAATAATTTTTTTCGAATGTGTTAAAATTCTGTCTGCTGTTAGTTGAAATATCAAATGAATTTGCTGCGAAATTGTTATCATAAAAATAATTTTCCATTGAGTTTGCCATCAGCTTCAATGCCCAGCCGTTTTTGGTAAAATTGTTTTTTTCAACTGTAACTCTGCTGCTGCCTTCCATGTATAATCCGATAGAATTTTCATCAAAAATATTTTTTTCAATATGACTGTCAGAAATATCTTTCAATAATATTCCGTAGGATGCAGCACCCCAGTTTTTTAGAAAATGATTTTCAAACATCAGTACATTTTTTGTGTACATAACTGCTACTCCGGCTCCGTTATTCAGAAAAGTGTTATTTGAATATGAACAACTATCTGAAAACATAAAGTGAAGCCCGTAGCGAAGGTTTCTTTCGCTGTGGTTATTAATTATCTTCCCGTGACGAACAAACTCAAAATAAATTCCATCACGATGGTTATATACTTCATTACCTTCTATCGTAATATCGCGGCAGTACCATAGATGAATTCCGTTTCCTGAGTTCGATTCTCTTTTTCCCTCGCCTCTGATAAAATTATTCCTGACAATACAATCAGCTGACTTGGCAAGATAAATAGCAAAGAAATTGTTATTAAATTTATTTCCAGTTATTACGCAATGCCGTACTTCTTTTAATCTTATCCCTGCATTTTCTTCAAGAAAACTTATTCCGGAATTATTAATCGTAAGACCTGATATTTGAACATCATTTGAAACAATAGTAAATATCTCTCCGGTACCTTTTCCATCGATGACAGGAAAATTTTCTCCGATGATCGTTAGCTTTTTATTGACAATTATATTTGTTGTGGTATTATCCGAATGGGAACGGACGGCGGTTGCATGAGCACAGTCACGGATTGCGTGACCGGCAAGTGCAACCGCCAGTTTTTAATTATGGAAATTAGAAATATAGCAATTATAGCGCACGTTGACCACGGCAAGACCAGC
>JAANMV010004673.1_pt1 | contig 10580 bp, 7 predicted proteins | sample 7279661 | NCBI WGS metagenome assembly JAANMV01 (sample SAMN14094540, study PRJNA606508) | bioreactor metagenome | isolation source: A lab-scale SPAN reactor treating ammonium-rich wastewater day 121 | place: Ireland: Galway | collected 2017-05-16 | reverse complement strand
CGCCACTTCAGTTCCCCTGAACTTCTATCTTCCTGAGTCGGGATGTACCCTTCAGAAGTATATTTCAGGAATTTATTTTCATCACTACGTCCAGAGTTTGTACGTATTCTAACTTTTTGTTTCCCAACTTTGGATTCTTCGACTTTATATTCCTTTGGCTCAGGAGTAAATTTTGATTGAGCCGGCTGCTGTTGTTTTGTGTATTCTTCTCTGGTAATACCGGGTTCTACAGGTAATGTTCTTCTTTGTTCGGGTTGAATTGAAACTTTACCAATTGTTGCTTCACTTGGAATAACCAACTCAGCTTTTACTGTAGAAGGTTTTGTTTGAAAGGCATATTGTTGTTTACCTTCTCTAATCTTATAGAGTATATAGGCTCCAACTGCCAGAATAAATGTGCATATGGTGGCAACAAGTATGATAGTGGACAATATCGGTATAAGTTCCATTTAATTTCCTACAGTATTTACAGCAATCTTACCAGACTTGCCGGATGTTACTCTTTCCAGTTTACCCCATGTCATTCTTATTCCTAAAAATTCTTCAATTGTTGACATGGTTTTACAAATATCTATGATCAAAATAAAAAACATTCTATAAATAATCGCATACCAAACAAGCCTAAATTCTTCTTTTTCAACAGCTACGCAATACAGTGCGGTTACAAGATCAAGTATAGCCAGCCCAGCCCACCAGAAAAAAATCAGATGAGAAAACCCAAAGAGCAATGCAGCAAAAATAAAAAAAGCATTAGCAGCAATATTCATTGTCGGCCAGATTAATGCTTCGTAAGACATAACCCAGAGAATAAATGCCTGACCAAAATGTGTAGCCGGACTAAGCATTATTTTTTTATGTTTCCTGATCGATTGCAATATACCTCTTGTCCATCTGTATCTTTGTTTTAATAATTGCTGCAATGTAACCGGTGCTTCAGTGTATGATATAGATTTTGGTTCATAATAAATTTTCCAGCCTTTTGACAGCAGTTTTAATGTTAAATCAGCATCTTCTGCATAAGTATCACTTGAATAAAATCCTGCTTGTTCAATAGCAGATTTTCTAAAAACTCCAATTGGTCCCGGTATTATGTTAACAAGTCTGAAGTAACTTTGAGCACTTCTTGCCATATTTAATCCTTCAATATATTCAAGTGCCTGCAGATCAGTAAAAAATCTTTTTCTGTTTTGAACTTTTACATTTCCAGCAACGGCACCAATCTTAGGATCTTTAAAGTGTCTTACTGCAGCTTTTATTGATTCAGGAGATAACTGTGAATCACCATCCATACAAAGAACATAATCGGCTTTTGAATAAAATATTCCTGCATTCAATGCTCTTGCCTTACCAAGATTAGGCTGATTGATTAAAGAAACTAAAACCTTTCCATACACAGCATCCTGAAACCCTACCATTGATTCAGCAATTTGTTTTGTATCATCTGTAGAGCCGTCATTGACGATAATAATTTCGTAATTGAAATAATCCAGTTTCAATAATGATGAAATTGAATTACGAATAATCTTTCCCTCATTATAAACCGGAACTATAATTGAAACAAAAGGCGCAAATCCATTAACAGACGAAAATGTATATTCGTTTATATACAAATATGCTGATATAAGGATAGCGAAATATCTTACCAAAAGGATAAAAAGAAAAATAACCAGAGCAACTATCGTTGAGTATTCAAATAATGAACTAAAGGATAGTATAGTATATGGTAAAGAATAAATGATAATCAGAATAAGCAGAAAAGACATAATTCCGCTAACAAGAATCCTTCGTATATACTTTTGCTCTAAATTTTCTCCTCTTTTTTCTTCCTCACGGTTTGAAATAGTTATTACAGCACGCTCTACGAGTTGATTAAACTTCATTTCTCCGAAAGATAGTTTTGCAAAAATTTTTCAATAACAATGCCATTAAACCGATTTTTTACAGTTTTTTTTCACACAGAATTTCTATTAAAGGATTACCAATTTTAGATTTTGATTTGAATTGTATCATTATCAAACAGCGACAAAAATTGCCGTTTTAAAATACTTTAACAAAATCATAGACTCCAGATTAGGCTGCCGGAAATGGAATTAGAACGATATCCTGTCCCCGATCTGAATGAACTACCCGTGATAAACCTAACTTGAAACATCAGCGATTTAACAATTAAATAATCAAACTCAGCGTAAAACTCAGAAAGCAGATAATTATTTTCGGGGATTAATCCTCCTTTCCCTCCAACATTAAATCGAACTTCTTCATCTTTATACAAAATCCAATCAGCCCAAAGAGAATGAGATTCAAAATTTTTCGGACTCCAGTACAATGAAACAGTGTTATCAAAATCAAAATAGAAATATTCATAACCGGCACTAAGATCACTTTCAAACTCTTTCCCTAATCTTAACTGTATTTGCTTACCTGAATTTTTATCAGAAAGATCAAAATATTGGAACTTACCAGAGATAATTAATTTATTTCTGAATTTATATGAACCTAATATTCCAAGATGATTTACACTTATCCGATTGTTGACCAGAAATGGTGAGTAGAGAATAAATACTGCATCTGAATAATTTGCAAATGCTGTAAAATCAAAGACATCTTTTTTATTCGCTGTTAATTTTAACTCATATAAACCTAAGTTCTTCTCATTAATAAATCTACTCTGTCCAATTGAAGCTGAACCAGAAAGGAACTTATTAACTTTAAAGTATGCAGTGCCCTTAAACTGATTAAATCTTACATCAGTATCCTTAGAAGAAAGCATACCTGCAGAACCTGAAAATCCAAGACTTAAGAAGTTTGTAACTCCCAAATCAAAACCAAAACCAATATTTGAATATTTGAAATTTGTATTATCATTAAAATAAGATGCACGTGGTATTAATTGTATATAAGTAGGAAATTGATCGAAAGAAAATTTACCGGAACCATCAATCCAACCTAATCTGGTTTTTATAATGTGGGAGTTTGGTGATTCTTTCAGCAGGTCTTCATAAATATTTTTTGCTGTTTCTATCCGATGATTTTGTAAATAAGCATCTCCAAGCAGGATTTTGGTCTCTACATCTTCGGGATTACTGTTATGCAGAGCAATAAACTCATTTAATGCCAAGCTTGAGTCGCCCGACCATAAATATAACTTTGCAAGTTTTTTCCTGATTTCATAATCAGGTTTATTTGTCAGAAGATCTTTATAAATTGAAACTGCCTTGTCTTTCTGATTATTAAGTATATAAATATCTGCAAGTTCCATTTTAACATTTGAATTTGTATCAACAGAAGATAAGTAATCATTAAAGAGTTTAATTGCGGAATTATAATTTTTATCAGCGGCTAAAAATCTCGCCTCATCAAGTTTTGCGCTTAATTCCTTTTCTTTAATATTTTTTTGAATAAGATAATAATCCTGCAGTATTTTTTTATACTCCTTCGAAGTGCTATCAATACTGGAAATATTGCTAATAATCTTACTAAAGTTTTTAAAATCAGAATTTGTCAAATGCACATTTGCCAATCCGATCATCGCTTCATAATTAACCGGATCAAGCATAAGAACTCTTTCGTAAAGAGATTTTATTTTTATTGAATCAGTATTTAACCAATAATTTAACCTCGCAGCAAGCAACAAGTACTCAACTTTGGTTGTCCCCTGTTTAACAAGAAATTCAACTTCATCCAATGCTTCACATAAATTATTCTGCCACATTAAAACCTGAGCCGCATTAAATCTGACTTCATTATCCGAAGGATTAAGATTCAAATATCTCTTATACATTTGAATTGAATTATCATACTCTTGTTTGTAAGAATAATACTTAGCTAACTCTAATAGTGCTGTTTTATCATCAGGATTTTTACTCAAAATGTCATAGTAGTAATTAAGTTTATCCGAATAATAAGAGTTACTAAGCAGTAAAACTCTTTCAGACAGTTCAGCATTCTTTTGCAGATAATTTGTATTTAATGATAATATTTTCAACTGATCTTTAGCTTCTTCAAACCTATTCGCTTTAATTAATTCTTCAATCAGTTTATATCTTGTATCATAATCTTCTGGAGTATTTTTCAACAATCTGTAATACTTATCGATTATATATTCCTTAGGTTCAGGGGAAATGCCATAGTTATAACGAGCAGTTGTATCATTTATTGAATAGATGTAAGCTTTACCCTTAGCCATATCAAGCCCATCCATAGCCTCTTTAAAGAAGGGTCTGATTTCAAGAGATTTTGTAAAGGCATCGATAGCTGTTTTATTTTTTCCTAACCATAGTAAAAAATATCCATATCTTGAAAGCAGCCTATGATCATCAGGATATTTTTCTGTGTAAAGTTTAAGAATCTTTTCTCCCTTAACTAATTGGTTATTTTTAGCAAGAATCTCACTATATCTGATTATTTCATCAGCAGAAGCAGATTCTCTTTCAAGATACTGGTCATACCAAACCTCCGCCTCACTCCAATTACCCAAATGTTTAAAACACTTTCCTATCTCAAGATAATTTTTTGCAGAGTTTGGGTCGATAGCTATTTCTCTTTTGTGTCCTTCAATTTTATTATAAAGGATTTTATACCAGCCGGATATTGTTCTGTTAAGGTTTGAATTAATTTCTTTATCATCAGGTTTCAGTTTTTTAGCTGTTCTAAAATCATAAACTGCATATTCAAAATTTCCACGCTTTTCGTAACACACACCTCTTAGATTAAAACCCTCAGCAGATGTGGGTACAGCAGAAACATATTTATTTAACAGATCTATCGCTTCTCCATAGCGGCCATAATCCATTAATTGTAAAGCTTCAGACTTGAATTGCTCAGGATTTTGAGATTGAGAAAAAAAAAGAGGGCTAATTAAAACAATTAGTAAGAAAAACTGTGGAGAGTAAAATGATTTCATAGCAAGCTATCACTTTTATCTCTGATTTAATTGAGTTCTTGCAGCCTCAAGATCAAATTCATTAAAAATATCATCAACACTATTCATAAACTGGTTAATCTTAAGAACAAGATAAGATACATTAACGCTTGTTTCAACTTTTAATGAACTGTGTACTTTATTAATAAACTCTTCAACAGTACCGTTATCGGATTTTGTTAACAGAATAAATATTTTTTCGCCAATAACACATATCTTATTTTTTTTGTCTGCTGTTGTTTTGACTGCATTAAACAATTGCTCAAAATTGATTTTTACTTCCGCATTACTGTATTGATTTAATCTTAATGATACAATCGTAAAAGGCTGACCTGTGGTTTTATAAAGAGCAATCTGATTGTTTACAATTAATTTGAAATCATTTACAGAATAAATATTAGGGATTAACAAATCCGGGATAACATTTAATGAAGTTTTTGATGGCTGAAGTTCAGTAATATCTAATAAGTTATTTTCTTTTGTAGATTTTTTTGCAGACTTAAAATCTGTGGTTATCCCTTTATAAGGTTCGATAAAATAATTTGCTTTAAAATAACCTTCAGTGTGTCCGATGTTTGGAATAATTTCAATTAGTCCCGGTTGTTCTTCATCAGATTCTTTTGCCTTGTGAAGATGGATTATTCCGGTTGCAAATGAATTAAGAATATCAAATATCATTTTGGAAGATTGTGCAGCAGGTTCACGTAAAATCAGCAGACTTGTAATACCTGCCTCTTCAATGGATTCAATTAAAGAACCAAATGCTTCTTGTAAATTATTAAGATTTTCAAACTCAACATACGGAGTAATCTCATCAAAAATAATCTTTTCAGGCTTATATTGATTTATTACTGACAACAGATCATTTAAATAATCATTTAATAATTCATCTCTGGTTTTAAATTCTTCAGAATCTGATGGGTGTGCAACCCTTACTACAATTACAAGGTTTTGATTGATATAGTTTTCAAGATCAACATCAATTGAAGCCGCATGAATGATTAGATCTTTAGGACGCGAGCTTGTGAAAAACAGACAAACTTCATTATTCTTTGCTGCTTCTATAGCGTATTGTAAACTTAAAAGAGTTTTACCAGTTTTACGCTCTCCCACAAGTAAATAAGTACCTCCATGATAAAACCCTCCCCATGCGTTATCGACAATAGGAATCCCCGAACGAAATAGTTGCACGCTTTTTTTCATGAATTAAATTTTTTTTGTTGTTTTTACCAATAATTATACCGTAAAAGCTTTTGTTTAAGCATTAAAACAATAAAAACATTGAAAATTTTTGGATTAAACAGAGACAAAAGTTTAATATGTATTATAATGCTACAACCAGATTTTTCAAGAATTATTAAGTAAATAAAATTGATTATTTATTCTGCAAAACTAAAGTAACCGAAAACAAACAATGCAGTAGCATTGCCTGCTATAGTTGGTTCATTAGTGACAAAATCTTTATAATCATCATAATATTTTATCTGCTCAGAATTAAAAAAATTAAAGTCAGAATTTTCCCTTAATATTTGTTTGGTTAATAATATTGAATCAGGAGCTGGTCCTGCAGCTAATCCACCAGGCAAATACCCATTATTAAAAAATGCAATTTGTGAATGAAAATGCTTAGAAAAATTTTTTCCAATATTATAAATAAACGATACTCCCCAGGCGTTTCTGCCAAGCACAAAATCCCGTTGATAAATATTTAGGGAATCAAATTCAGTTGCATTAGTTAACTCTTTATATAGAATTGATTGAAGACTGACACCTAGTAAACAATTAGTAGTACCCCATGAAAAATCCAGTCCGATACGAAAAGGATTTTCCAGGGAGTTTTCTTTAGCCATCTTCAGATTCTGATAGATATAATTTGCAAACTCAGGTTTATACTTTGCGATTTTATAATGAGCTAAAGAATTTATTTGACCCACACTCCACCAATAGTCAGCACCGGCAGATGTACCATATTTTATAGCATCATTCAAGTAATTATTATCACCAGTTGTTATAAACAATTCAATTGCTGCTAAAGCAAGCTTACCATTAAAATCAATATCCGGATAATGATTTGAATGTATTGAATCAAAATCGGGTGCTAAGTTTTTCAGCTCGTAAAATTTTCTTGCAAAATCCAAACACTTGGCTGAAAATTCCTGATCATAAAATCTTTCTCTCCAGATTCTTGCAGCAATTGCAAGCACTGCAGCATAATATCCTATAGAACTTTTACTTATGCTTACGAAAGCAGGTCTGTTAAACTGCAATGAGTCGTTTTCAGGTAACCGCCAGCCAACAGAATGATCTGTTTCATCCTGTACCTGAATAACCAGTTTCTGATTATCGACATTAGCTCTGATTAACCAGTCTATTCCAATCCTTGCTTCTTCAAGAATATCCGGAACGCTGTTATTATCAAGATCAAAACCGAATTTATTATTATCAAACTCATAACTGAACAATAAAATGTATGTTGTGTAAGCAGTAGTCTTCAGAAATTTTATATAATCACCTGCATCATGCCATCCTCCGGTAAGATCTCTGCCCAAAGAATCTTTATATCCAATTAAATATGCAGCATCAGATAGATGACAGGGTTTGTGAAGAATCGGGCTTGTTGGTCCGCATCTTTGAGCTTTGAAGAATAAGCTTAGTGAATCTCTTACAGGATTAAATATTTTTTCATCTATTCTGAAATCAATTGATTCAATATTATCGATCTTAATTTTGTAACTGCCGGGTTTTCTGATATCAGAAAAATTAATTTCAAAACAATATTTAAAATTGCCGTAAGAATATGTTGAAGAATTAATTATTTTTTTAAGAATTGTTTTACCTGATGCAGTATCCAGAATATAAAAATCTCTTTCATTAAGATCAGTATTTGATAAAATCAAAGCTGTCTTAATATCTTCAGGTAAAAAACCCGTTTGACTTGCACGAATATAAATATCTTCTGTTTTAACTGTACTGCAGCCAGCAGCAATCAAAAGAGTAAAGACTAATTGTATAAAACCTTTAATAATCTGATTAATAAAATCTTTACTCTTTTTACAATAACAGATAATCAAGATTAATTTTCTTCTTTTTCTTTAAAAGTCGTACCAAATACCTTATCCCACAAAGGAGAACTTACGCCATAACCTTTAGCAGGGTCCTGATAATGATGTTTAATATGATGATGCTTTATTGCAAGCCAAAACTTATTATGCATATTAAAATGATGTACTGCATAATGGGTTAAATCATAAAAAAGATACCCTGTTAAAAATCCGGCAAAAAAAGGATGAACAGAAATACTGCCTATTAAATAATAAAACAAGAAATAGAAAAGAACAGCAAGCGGGATACTGACAGATGGGGGCATGACTAATCTTTTAGAATCACTCGGATAATCATGATGCACACCATGAAAAATAAAATGAATTCTTTCGCCAAGTTCTCCTTTTAGTTTGAGATGAAAAACAAATCTGTGCAGTAAGTATTCAGTTAACGTCCAAATAAAGATACCGAAGACAAAAATCCCAATAATATTACCAGCAGAAATATTGTACTGAAAGATCGATAAATAAAACATGTAAAGTATAACAGGTAAATAAATAATAACCGGAACTGAAGGATGAACTTTTGACAGAGCTTCCATAAAATCACTTTTAAACATCCTAACAGTTTCATCTTTATTTGATACAAAGTTTTTTGCCATATAAATCCCTTTCAAAATTTCTTCAATGCAAATTTAGTAATTCATAGTAAAATTGAAAATTCAACTAGTTTATAAGTAACTATTATTGACTTATCTCACTAAAAACAATTTTCTGTGTCAGTTGTAATTAATATTCAAAGTGATAATATTCAGCATTAAAATTTTAAAATCCTTGATATCAGGAGGTGCAATGACCCAGGTTACTGAGCGTGAACAGTGGGGTACAAAATTAGGATTAATTCTTGCGGTTGCCGGAAATGCAGTTGGTTTGGGTAACTTTTTAAGATTTCCGGTTCAAGCAGCTCAAAATGGCGGTGGTGCTTTTATGATTCCCTATTTTATATTCTTCATTCTGCTTGGTATTCCTTTAATGTGGATTGAATGGGGAATCGGTAGATACGGCGGATCATATAAACACGGCAGTGCACCCGGTATGTTTGATGTTCTATGGAAAAATAAACTTGCAAAATATTTCGGTGCAATTGGTCTGTTTATTTCAATCACTATCCTTATCTATTATACTTACATCGAATCCTGGACGCTTGGTTTTAGTTTGTTTTCAATCCTCGGTATGTATTCCAACGAAACCAAAGAAACAATGGCTGGATTCTTATCAAGCTATCAGGGGATAACAACTTCAGAAACATTCAGTTCAATGTGGACGGCATATCTTTTAATGCTTATTACTTTTTTTATAAACTTTTGGGTTTTATATAAAGGAATATCAAAAGGAATTGAAAAACTTGCCAAGATAGCAATGCCTTTGCTTTTTATATTTGCAATCATTCTTGCCATCAGAATTATAACATTAGGTACTCCTGATCCGGCACATCCGGAAAATTCAGTCGCAAACGGATTTGGTTTTATATGGAATCCTGATTTTTCTGCATTAGGAAATCCTAACATCTGGCTGGCGGCTGCTGGTCAGATATTTTTTACTTTATCGGTTGGAATGGGTACTATTCAAGCCTATGCAAGCTACTTAAAAAAAGATGATGATATTGTCTTATCCGGATTAACAACTTCTTCTACTAATGAATTTGCAGAAGTTATTCTTGGTGCCTCAATTGCAATTCCGGTTGCAGTTGCATTTTTTGGATTGGAAGCTACAAAAGAAATCGCTAAAGGCGGCGCATTTAATTTAGGATTTGTTTCAATGCCAACAATTTTTGGAAGCAGTGCATTTCCTCAAGGTAATATTTTTGGATTTATGTGGTTTCTGCTTTTATTTTTTGCTGGAATAACATCTTCAGTTGCAATGGGTCAGCCGATTGTTGCTTTTCTTGAAGACGAGCTTGGAATGAACAGAAAAAAAGCTGTAGTGTTTTTAGCAATCGGAGTTTTAATTGCTGTTCAGTTTGTAGTGTTCTTTCTTAAATATGGTTTTTTAGATGAAATGGATTATTGGGCTGGTACTTTTGGACTTGTTGTTTTCGCCTTAATTGAAACCATACTTTTTATGTGGGTGTTTGGTGCAGACAAAGCCTGGAAAGAAATGAATTACGGCGGTGATATTAAGATACCGTTTTTCTTTTATTATATTATGAAATACATAACCCCTGTGATATTAATGATATTAATGATTTGGTGGTTTATTGAAAGTGCTTTACCAACACTTCTGCTCAAGCATGTCAAACCTGAAAATATTCCTTATATATGGGGATCAAGAGTGTTAATGGTTACGATCGCTTTGATGTTTTTATGGATGGTTAAAAAAGCCTGGGATAATAATCATAAGGAGGTAAGATAATGGGATTAACAACTGCCGGTTACATTTTCTTAATAACAGCCTGGTTAATAATAATTACTTTAGTTACTTATACTTTTTATAAAGTATTTAAAGGTCAAAAGAAAAAGCATTGAACTTATTTTGGACTTAATATCCGGATTGTTTTTGCAATTAATACAATCCGGATAAACATCACCAATGCTGTAAACTCATTTTACACTATTTTA